>Ga0213876_10002583_pt1 | contig 10580 bp, 11 predicted proteins | sample BarmaccomBMRX_R9_FD_160113 | JGI IMG/M metagenome (GOLD analysis project Ga0213876, IMG submission 160113) | Root-associated microbial communities from Barbacenia macrantha in rupestrian grasslands, the National Park of Serra do Cipo, Brazil - RX_R9 | ecosystem: Host-associated > Plants > Roots...
CGACGCGTCTCCCCACCCAGTGAAGGCAATCAGCACGATCGAACCGACCAGTCCTGCCAGAGCGATGAGGCGGCGCATCGTTCCTCCCTTGTGTTTGACCCGTTCGGTGGGCAACCCCGATGTGGGATCGAGGCTAGACGGCCGGCTGGTTCGGCGCTGGGCTCGCCGTGACGCTCGTGCTCAGCGCCGGGCCCCCGGCGAGCGTCTGGTAGACGACGCAGTAGCGCTCGGTCAGCTTCTGAAGGTTGGCGAGCTGGTCATCGTCGGCGTCGGTGTCGAGGTCGAACGAGAGCCGGATCGCAGTGAAGCCCACGGGCGCGCTGCGCTCGACCCCGAGCGTGCCGCGGAAGTCGAGGTCGCCTTCGGCCCGCACGCGGCCGGACGTCACCCCTATGCCCAACGAGGTTGACACCGCGCGCAGCGTGACGCCGGCGCACGCCACCAACGCCTCGAGCAGCATGTCGCCCGAGCAAAGCAGCGTGCCGTCGCCACCCGTGGCGGGATGCAGCCCGGCCTCGGCGATCGCCCGGCCTGTCTGCACCGAGCAGGCCACGCCGTCGCCGAGCTCGCCGGTAGCCGAGAGCGTGATCAGGGCCGCGTCGGGCTCATGCTTGTAGCGCTCCTTCAAGGGAGTCTGGAGCGAACGCAGCTGATCGCGGTCCATCGAGCGCATCTTACGGGCATTGCCGCGGCAGCCCGAGGCTCAGACGGTGGGTCCCCCTGGCGCGGAACCGGGCCCCGGCGCAGGCACCGGGCTCGGCGCTGGCGCCCGAGGGGTACCGTTGTCACCCGGATCATCGGGCGCACGGATCCATTCGACGATCCGCCCGCGCCCGATCACGAAGTTGGTGCGCGCGGTCTGGCCGGCGCCGGTGCCACAGTCGCTGCCGCCCGGGCCGAGCCGCCCGGTCAGCCGAAACAGCGCGTTGACGTAGCGCCCACGCTGATCGGCCGAGATGAGTCGCGCGCCGCAGGGCAGCGAAGCGTTCGCGGCCTCCGCCTGGGCCCGTGTGCCGATCGCGATCACGATCGCCGCGCCACTCGTGTCAACCCCGTTGATCATGACGCTGGGTAGCGCGAAATAGCGCGCTGCCGACCGCACGTCGCCGCGCCGCAGAGCATCCGACCAGGCTCTGATCAGGCCTACCGCGGAAGCGGCCGCTGGGACCCCGGTTGGCCCCGGGGTCGGAACGGTCCGGGGCGCGCCACCGGGCGGCGCTGGGCTCGCCGGCGCCGGCCCGGCACGCCGGACCGTCCGGGCGGTGCTCCGCGTCCCGCTCCCGCCCGACCCGCACCCGGCCGCCAGCAACGCAGCCGCGACCAGCGCGGCCGCGAGCACCGCGGCCACGAGCGACCTAGTCGTCCTGCGGCTCCCCGAGCTCGGACTCGCCGTCGCCGTGGGCGGCGTACGGCGCCTCGACCAACCCGTAGCTCCGCTCGATCGCCCGAGTCAGCCGGTCAATCGCCTCGGTGACGTCGTCGCGATCGGCTTTTCGCTCCAGCGCAAGGCGAACCCCTGCGATCTCCCGCGCCAGGTACTCGGTGTCGGCGAGCGACCGCGCGTTCGTCTCGCGATCACGCTCGATCTCCTCGCGGTCGCGGTCCGCCTGCCGGTTCTGGGCCAGCAGGATCATCGGCGCCGCGTACGCGGCCTGAGTGGAGAAGCACAAGTTCAGAAGGATGAACGGGTACGCATCCCACCGCAGCGATACCGCGGCCAGGTTGAGGGCGATCCAGAGCAACACGAAGATGGTCTGGGCAGCCAGGTAGCGGCCCGTGCCCAGGAAGCGCGCCATTCGCTCGGCAAAGCGGGCGAAGGCGTCCGGGTCGTACGATGGCCCGCCGGGCGTGCCGCGCGGCGTGCTGAGATCGTCGCGGCGGGCCATCAGCGGCTCAAGCGCATCGCGCGCCAGTCGGCGGGAAGCATCCGGTCGAGCACGTCATCGATCGTAACGGCCCCGACCAGCCGGTTCGAGGCATCGGTCACCGGCACCGCCACCACGTCGTAGGCGGCGAGGCGCTCGGCCACCTCGCGTTCGCCGGCGTCGGCGGAGACGGGCTCCCACTCCTCGTCCAGGCAGCGGGCGAGCGGCTTGCTCGGCGCCTCGCGCAGCAGGCGCTGGACGCCGACCACGCCTTGGAAGCGGCCGGTCGGTGTCTCGAGTGGCGGCTGGGAGACGAACACCTGCGCGGCGAGCGGCACCGGCAGGTCAGGGTCGCGGATCCGGGCCAGCGCCTCGGCCACGGTGGCGTGCGGGGCGAGGATGACCGGCTCGGGGGTCATCAGGCCGCCGGCCGTGTCGGGCTCATAGACCAGCAGACGCCGGACCGGCTCGGCCTCCTCAGGATCCATCGCGCCGAGCAGCTCGGCCTGGCGAGCGGCGGAGAACTCGGCTAGCAGGTCAGCAGCGTCATCGGCCTCCATCTCGTCGAGCACCCGTGCCAGGCGCTCCTGGTCGAGCCCCTCGACCAGACGCACCTGCTCGTCTTCCGATAGCTCCTCGAGCAGGTCGGCCAGCCGGTCGTCCTCGAGCGCCGAGGCCAGCACCCGGCGGCGGCTGAGCGGCAGCCGGCGCAGCGCGGCGGCCATCTCGGCTGGGTGAAGGCTCTCCAGCGCCGCGGCCTGGCGATCGATCGAGCGCTCATCCGCGAACAGCTCGCCGGCCTCGCTCCAGTCGATCACCTCGGGCCCGCGGCGACGGCCGGGCAGGCCGCGGCTGCCGAGCGCGATGGTGGCCACCTCCCAGGCGAAGGGCTCGGGCGCCGGGGTGATGCCCACGTCTGCGACGCGCGCGCCGCGTACGCGGCGACCGACCAGCTCTCCCATGGCCAGGCGCTCGCCCGGGCGGAGCTCGAACTGGCGCAGGTTGACCGAGCCGCGTCGGAGCCGCATGCCGTCGGTCGCGATCTCGCCCACACGACCTGCCCCGACGAACACCCGCCGGCGTCCGACGGCCACGACAAAGCCGTTGACGTGGGGCGGTCGCCCGTTCGGGTCGAGGACGACATCGACGACCCGACCGACGTCGGCCCCGTCCGCGCCGACCAGCGGCAGTCGGGTCAAGCGGCTCACGTAGACGATTCGGTCCGACACAGGCAAAGGGTAGACCCCGCCCGCCGCAAACGCGCCGGGTCGGGGCCTGCCCTCAAGCTCAGCGCAAGGCGCGCGGGACCGACATCGGCCGGAGCGCCCGCCGGCAGCTACGCCGTGGACAGCTCCCTGACCTGCGTGAGCCGGAACGAGTTGCCCGACGGGTCGCGGAATCCGGTGTCGATTCCGTAGGGACGCTCCTCGGGATCCTCGGTGAACTCCACGCCGCGGCTCTTGAGCTGCTCGTAGTCGGCGTAGACGTCGTCCGTGGTGAGGAAGATGGTTCCGGCAAACCCCTTGGCCATCAGAGCCTTGACCTGCTCGGCGGTGTCGGGATCCATCACCGGAGGGCCGGGGATGGCCATCAGCACGATCGACACGTCAGGCGTTCCCGCCGGTCCCACCGTGAGCCAGCGGAAGTTGCCGAGCTCGGGGACCGTCACGTCCTGGCGGACCTCCATGCCCAGCTTCTTGGTGTAGAACTCGAGCGCCTGGTCCTGGTCGTGGACCCAGAGTTGCGCGGTCGTCAGCTTGATCATCACGTCCTCCTCGGTTAGCGGGTGGTGGAGTCGACGCCGCCAAGCTAACCCGGTGCTGATCGGTTGTCTTCTCGAAACGTGCTGTTCTGGGGACGCCCGTAGAAGCGCAGGACGCAGGCAGGGACCATCGCCCAGTCGGCCGCCGGCGGGAACCTCGCCCGGTAGGTCATCGGCGAGACGCCGAACGTGCGGGTGAAGCTCGTGGTGAATGAGCCCACGCTCTGGAGGCCCACCGAGAAGCAGATATCCGCCACCGAGTGATCGGTCGCCCGCAGCAGCGCAGCTGCGCGCTCGAGCCGACGGGTCAGGAGATAGGCGTGCGGCGGCTCGCCGAACGCTCGCCGGAACTCGCGGCTGAAGTGCGCGCGCGACAGGCCCGCCGCGCGGGCCAGATCATCGACGTCGAGCGGCTCGGAGTACCGCGCGTCGGCGAGATCCTTGGCGCGGAGGAGATGGCGGGCTGGCGGAACGAAGACCATCTCGGTCAGCCTATCCTGAGGGTCGTGCTTCACCCCCTCAGGCTCGCGCTCCTGATCGTGGCGGTCGTCCTCGCGATGGCAGTAAGCGCCGCGCTCGCCGGCTGCGGATCCAGCACCACGGTGACGACGACCGCGCTCGCGGCTGGCGCCACCGTGATCCCCAAAGCCAGGCCACAGGCGGTCGATCCGACCGCTGGCGTGCAGGCGACGAGCACGGTGACGCCGGACGACCCGATCGGCGACCCGAGCGCGCACGCGCCGCCGCTGTCGGACGTACGGCGCCTCCTGCGCGAGGAAGTAATCGCGGTCACAGCCGACAGCTCCACCTACATCAACCCGCTCCAGTACGTGTCCCACTGGGAGCGCACCGACCAGGGCGTCGACGCGACGATGCCGGTGGGAGCGCCGATTCTCGCTCCGTGTCCGGTCAAGATCCTGGCCATAATCCCCGGCTGGTACGCCGGTCAGCCGCTGGTCTACTTCGAGTTATTGGACGGCCACGATGCCGGCAAGGTGCAGTACGTGGCCGAACAGATCACCGACATCGCCCCGGCCGGCACGATCCTGGCGCGCGGGCAGGTGATCGCTCGATTCGCGCAGTCCGGCACCGGGATCGAGTACGGCTGGTCGACGCTGAACGGGATTACCCTCGCCCGCGCCACGACAGGCTACGAGGAGGGCCAGGTCACGCCGGCCGGGCGCTACATACGGTCCTGGCTGAACGCACTGGGTGCGGATGCCGGCCCCAGCTGAAAGCGGACGCCGGTCGGCTCCGCTTGCCGCGCCTTCGGTCGGCCGAGATACTGCGCCGTGATGGCCAGCTCGAACGAGATCGCGCTGTCCGAGCTGATCGCCGCGCTGTCCCGCGCGCTGGACGCCGCCGAAGGGGAGGCTCCGGGCCACGCCGCGCGATCCTGTCTGATCGGCATGCGCCTCGCCGACGAACTCGAGCTCGACTTGGACGCGCGCTCGGATATCTTCTACGCGCTGCTGCTCAAGGACGCAGGCTGCTCGGCCAACGCCGCCCACATGGCGGCGCTGTTCGGCGCCGACGATCAGGTGGCCAAACACACCTCCAAGCTGGTCAACTGGGCGCGCCCGCTCGACGCGCTCGTGTGGTCGCTCAGGACGGTCGCCCCGGACGGCTCGATGTCCGCGCGAGCCGACCGCCTCCGCGCCATCCGCAATGAGGGCGAGGTGACTCGGTCGCTGATGGAGGCCCGCTGCCACCGCGGCGCGCAGATCGCGCTGAAGCTCGGTTTCTCCCAGGCGACGGCCGAGGCGATCCGCGCGCTGGACGAGCACTGGGACGGTCACGGCCAGCCCCTCGGCCTGCGCGGGACCGAGATTCCGCTCGCCGGCAGGATCCTCGGCCTAGCGCAGACGGTCGAGGTGTTTCAGGCCGCCCGCGGCTTGGGCGTCGCCTACCGCGTGGCCACCAGGCGCAGCGGGGAGTGGTTTGACCCAAGGCTCGTCGAGGCGCTCCGCTCGTTTCGCTCCGACCGGGCGTTTTGGGCCTCGCTGATCGAACCCGACGTATCCGCGGTCGAGCCGCCCGACCGGCGGCTACTCGCGGACGAGAGCCGGCTCGACCAGATCGCCGAGGGATTCGCAGCCGTGATCGACGCGAAGTCCCCCTGGACCCACGAGCACTCCCATCGCGTCTGCGCGATCGCCGTGGGCATCGCCTCGCTGATGGGGTTTGACGAGCCAGCCCTGGGCGACCTCCGCCGGGCCGCCCTCCTGCACGATCTCGGAAAGCTGTCGATCTCGAACCGGACTCTCGACAAGCCGGGACCTCTGACCGACGTCGAGCGCGCCAGGTTCAGGGAGCATCCGCTGTTGGCCGAGCACATCCTCGGGCGGATGGCTAGCCTGCAGACGCTCGCCGCCGTGGCCAGCGCTCACCACGAGCGCCTCGACGGCAGTGGCTACCCGCGCGGACTCGCTGGGCAGGAACTCACCATGCCCATGCGCGTGCTGGCCGTCGCCGATGTGTACGAGGCCCTGGTCTCCGACCGTCCTTACCGTGCGGCCTATCCGGCCGATACGGCGCTCGACGTGATGCGGCCCGACGTGCCGCGCCGACTTGATCCCGATGCCTTCGCCGCGCTGGAAGCGCTTCTCGACGATCGCGTAGCCGTGACCGAGCTGACCGGCCCGCGGCCGTCACGCCTCCCGACACGCCAGGCTAAGCGGCTCGATCAGGTCTGACCCCAGCGCAACGGGCAGAGCGCGAAGAAGAAGATCTCAGCGAATTTGTACATCTGAAATGGAGCGAGATCATGAAGGCGATCCAGTACAGCCGGTTCGGCGGGCCTGAGGTCCTCGAGGTTGCCGAACTGCCCGATCCGCACCCGGGACCCGGCCAGATCCGCGTGACCGTGCGCGCCGCCGGCATCAACCCGGTCGATTGGAAGATGCGCAGCGGGATGATGGGCGGTGAGCTCCCCCAGACCACCGGCCGCGAGCTGGCAGGCGTGGTCGACGAGGTGGGCGAGGGCGCGAGCGACGTGGGCCCGGGCGACCGTGTCTTCGGGTTCGCCGCCGGCGGGGGCGGAGCCGCGCAGTTGGCCGTGCTCTCCGACTACGCCCCGATTCCGCCGTCGCTCGATTTCGCCGAGGCGGCTGGGCTCCCTGTCGCGGTCGAGACCGCCGTGCGCACGCTAGACCTGCTGGGTGTCACCGCCGGCACGACGCTGGTGGTCAACGGCGCGGCCGGCGCGGTGGGCTCGTCGGCCGCCCAGATCGCTCGCGCCCGCGACGCGCGCGTGATCGGGACGGCCAGCCCGAATAACCATGATTACCTGCGCTCTCTCGGCGCGGAGCCGACCACGTACGGCGAGGGCCTGGCGGAGCGCGTCCGGGAGCTCGCGCCGGGGGGAGTGGACGCCGCCCTGGATGCCGCCGGCGGCGGTGCGCTGCCGGCGCTGATCGAACTGACCGGCCATCCCGACCGCGTGGTCACGATCGCCGACTATCCCGGCGCGCAGGAGACCGGTGCGACGTTCAGCGGCGGGATGGGCAGCGGGCGCGCCCTGCACGCCCTGCGGGAGATCGGCGGACTGATCGAGTCCGGGCAGTTCACGCTGCCGGTGGCCCAGATGTTCCCGCTCGAGCAGATCGGCGAGGCGCACCGGCTGAGCGAGACCGGGCACGTCCGCGGCAAGATCGTGCTCTTGGTCGGCTGAGGCCGCTTCAATCGCACGACCCGCTGGTGTACCTGCCTAGCGAAGCCGCCACGGCGGTCTCGACATCACTCTCGCCGGGCCAGGATGGCGGCTAGCGGGCGCGTGTTGAGCACGCTGGCCGGCCCCGCCCACCCACGGCGGGCTGTCGCCACCGAGAAGTCCATGTTGGCCAGGCCGCGCACCGAGTGCGCGTCGGTCGAGCAGACGATCTCGACGCCGGCCCGTAGCGCCTCGCGCACGTGTGCGCCGCTCAGGTCCAGGCGATCGGGTAGGCCGTTGACCTCGAGGGCGACGCCCTGTGCGAGCGCGACCTCGAAGATGCGCTCGAGATCGAGGGCGTTCTCCGCCCGCCGGTTGATGTAGCGGCCCTTCGGATGGCTGAGGCAGCGCACGTACGGATTGCGCAGCGCCGCCTCGACGCGCGCGGTCATCTCTCGGCGGGGCATCCGCTGCCCGCCGTGCACGCTGGCCTGCACCCACTCGAGCTCACCGAGCACGTCGTCGGGTAGGTCAAGCCGGCCGTCGGGCAGGATGTCGCACTCGATCCCCCGGAGGATCCGGAACGGCCCCAGGCGCTGGTTGGCCGCGGCGATCTCCTCGCCCTGCCGTCGAACGTCGTCGGGGCGCAGGCCGGTGACCGCGCCGACCGCCGGCGTGTGATCGCAGATCGCCAGGTAATCGTAGCCGCGCTCGATCGCCGCTCGCCCCATCTCCTCGACGCTCGCCCGCCCATCGGACCAGGTCGTGTGGCTGTGCAGGTCGCCCCGGATTTGTCCGAGCTCGAGCAGCCCGGGCGGGGTGCCGCGGAACGACTGCTCGCGCAGCTCGGGCGGGCACCAGGGAACCCCGAGCGCGGCGTACACCGCCCCTTCGCACGGCGCGTCGGGCAGCGGCTCGAGCGCGCCAATGTAGGCCGGCGCGCCGGTCGCGCGCATCAGCGCGGTCCCGAACCGCTCCGGCTCGGCGACGAGGAGCTCGATCGGCACACCGTCGACGGTCACGCCGGTGGCCCGGCGCTCGGCCCGCTCGATGATCCCCACGATCTGCGGCAGCTCGGCGAAGCTCCACAGCACGGGATCGGGGTCGCTCGCGGCGCAGACCACGGCCAGTCGCTCACAGGAGTCGCGCCACCGCCGGACGTCGCCAGCCCCCTGGCCACCGAGGCTGGCCGCGATGCCTTCCACGAGCTCCCGGGCGCGGTGGAGCAGCAGCCCTTGGCGCGGGCGGGGCTCGTCCGTCCCGGCGAGCGCTTCGAGGAGGCGGGCCTCTGTCTTCGGCCCGATCCCTGGCGCGCTGCGCAGCCGCCCCGCCGCCGCCGCTTCGCGAAACTCCTCCGCCGTGCGCACGCCAAGGGCTCGGGCCAGCTCGATCGAGCGCCGGGCTCCCAGCCCGAGGTAGCGGCCCAGACCGACCAAGTCAGGTGCGAGCTCCCGCTCGAGTTCGGACAGCTCGGCGATCTCTCCCGTCTCGATGAGCTCACGCAGACGCGCTTCGATCCCCGGCCCGATTCCGCGGAGCTCGCGCGCTCGACCGGAGCGCACGAGATCCGCCACGGGCAGCGCGGCGGTACGAATCGTCTCCGCGGCCCGTCGATACGCGCGCGCGGTATACGGGTTGGCCTCGGCCAGCTCGAGTAGCGCGGCAAAAGCGTCGAGCCGATCGGCGATGCGGCGATTCTCCACCCGCCCTAGTTTCGCGGAGCTTCAGATCGGGCCCAAGCCCCAAGGCGATGCGCTCGCCGACCGACCAGGTGTGCCCGAAGCGATCACGACAGCCGCCGTGGACGCGTCCATCAGGGGGCCGGCGAGCGGCCCGCCAGCAGCGCCGGGCCCGAGGTCCCGCCCCAGTCCTCGGGTGAGACGTCGGCGATCGACTGCGAGAACGTCCAATGGTGCCCGCCCAAGTCCTCGGCGGTGTACTGGCGCTCGCCGTAGGGGAAGTCCGTCGGCTCGCGGATGATCCGGACGCCACACTCGCGGGCGCGCTCGTGGTGCGCGGCCACATCCGCTACCCGGACCATCATGTCCCGCGGGCCCGGCCGCACGTTGGACGTGCGCGGCTCGGTGATGGCCACCGTGCATGCGCCGAACGAGAGCTGCGCGCGATGTTCGCCCACCCGCCAGCGCTCGAGGAAGCCGAACCTGTCGCACAGCCAGTCGATCGCCGCGATCACGTCGTCGTAGGCCAGCTCGGCGATCAGCGTGCACGCCGGCATCGTGCGGTTCTCGGCTCGCCGCGCGTGCGCGGCCGCACGCGGGGCGTGATCACCATGCTGCACGATCCCGACGAGGTTGCCGGCCGGATCCGCGAACGAGGCGAGTAGCCGAGGACCGTCTGGAAGCGGCCCGTCGCGAGGCGTCCCGCCCGCCTGGCGCGCCACCTCCAACGTCTGCCGGACGTCCCGGACATGGATCCACCCCACCAGGCCCGCGTCGGGCGCCGGCGCACGGTCGGTCACCCACTGCCCGATCAAGCCGGGCGCCTCGAACCCAGCCTCGGGCGGATCCACCCGCCAGCCGAAGACGCGCTCGTAAAAGCGCGCCGCGGTGGTGACGTCGAGCGCGGGAATCTGCAGGTAGCAGAGCTGTCCGGGAATCAGGCCGGGGATCGATGTCGCCGTATCTTCATGGTCGGGCATCTCGTGACCTAAACTTTACATCGTTGTCAAGCTTAGACCCCCGGCCGGGTCGCGCCGACGCGCGCCGCAACGCCGAGCGCATCCTCGACGCGTGCGCTGAGTTGCTCGCGGACGAGCCGGGCGTGAGTCTCGAGCACGTGGCGGCGTACGCAGGCGTCTCTCGCGCGACCCTCTACCACCACTTCGCCGGCCGCGACGCGCTCCTGGACGCGCTGACCGAGCGCTCGGTCTCCGAGGTCAAGGCCGCCCTCGAGGCCGCGCGTCCTGAGGAAGGCGCCGCCACCGAGGCCGTCGAGCGCGTCCTACTCGCCGCGTGGCAGGCGGTGGGCCGCTACCGCGGGCTCGTGATGGTCAACCCGCGGCGGCTCGAGCCCGCGGAACTGCGGCGCCGGCTCGAGCCGGCATTGAGGCCGCTCCGCTCGCTGATCCGCCGCGGCCAGCGCAGCGGAGAGTTCGACCCCGACGTCCCCGTCGACTGGCTGGTCGGGACGGTAACCGACCTGATCCACTCGGCGAGCCGACAGGTCACCGCCGGCGCCATGGATCCCCGCAACGCCGAGCGGGTGCTCCTGCGCACCGCCGGCGCGGCCCTCGCTGCCCATCGGGTTCTGGGGTGAACGCCAGCCGGCGCACGGAGAGTTC
>Ga0213876_10002584_pt1 | contig 10580 bp, 8 predicted proteins | sample BarmaccomBMRX_R9_FD_160113 | JGI IMG/M metagenome (GOLD analysis project Ga0213876, IMG submission 160113) | Root-associated microbial communities from Barbacenia macrantha in rupestrian grasslands, the National Park of Serra do Cipo, Brazil - RX_R9 | ecosystem: Host-associated > Plants > Roots...
TGCGGACGACCGAATCCCAGGTGCGGGCTGATCTGCAGCTGGTAGGAGCGGCGGGTCAGCAGCCGGCCGGTGCCGATCCCGATCGCCGTCCGGGTCATGTCGGCGATGTCGGTGGTCTCGATCGCGCCGTGGGCCAGGGTCCAGGATGGATTCCAGTAGGTCGAGTCCTCCAGAAACGGGATCAACGGGTTGATTCCGAGGAACTCGCGCCGCTCGGAGGTGTAGGCATGAAGCACCGGCGCGGGTATCTCGGGCGTGTTCGAGCCGACCGTGTTGGTCAGGCCGAGCGGGCGCAGCACTTGCTTTCGCAGGGCCATGCCGAGCGGCTGGCGAGTGATCTTCTCGAGCACGAGTCCGAGGATCACGTAGTCGGAGTGCGAATAGCTCCAGTTGGTCCCGGGCTTGAACTGCTGGGGCGCTGACAACGCGAGCGCAAGTTGCTCTTTGGTCGTGATCTGCCGAAACGGATCTGCGTCGAGCTGATCGTTCAGACGCGGGTCTAGCTCGTAGTCGTGATAGCCGGCGCTCATCTGGGCCAGCATCCCGAGCGTCACGCGACGCGCACCCCGCAGGCCCGGCAGCCACCGGGAGATCGGATCGCCAAGCTTGACCTTCTTCTGATCGACCAGGCGCAGCAACAGCGTGGACATATACGAGATCGCCACGCCGCCGTTGCGGAAATGCATGTCAACCGTCGCCGGCACACCGGTCATCGACGTCCCGTAAGCCTTGGTGATCAGCGGCCCGCCGGCGACCGTGACTTGCACGATCACCGCGTGCAGGTCGTGGGCCCGAATGCCGGTCCGGATCAGCCTGTCGATCCGGGCGCGCTTACCGGTCGGGGACAACCCTGCCGCATCCGCCTTCGGCGTCTGATGACGGACCCTGTCCTTGGCGCGCGCGGAACCGATCACCGCCAGCGCCGCCAAGCACACTGCCAAGATCGCTAGCCGTGTCCGGCTCGCGCCAGCCCGGGGGCCTCGCCGCATGCTCGACTCCGTAGGTGATCGACCATGCTCGTTGCCGCTCAGCGTCGCGTGAAGGTGCCGAGCCCATCGGTGTCGTAGTACTCCAGCCTGAGACTGGTCGCGCGCCGGCTTCCTGGCGCGCTCTGGAACGTGGCAGCCGATATTCCAAGCGCGTTCTCGCCGACGGGGAAGAAGGCGAACTTGTCGCCGTTCCAGTGCTTGAGGGGGTAATCCGTCGGACGTGGGCCGATCAGCACGTGCAGGGATGAGCCTCGGGCGGTCACGGTGATCGGACCGTAGTAGCGGTTCGCGTATCTTCCAACGTAGAACGCCGCTGACCGGGCCGGGCGGGGATGCTTCGGGCGGGTCTTACCGCTCAGCTTGCTGGGGTTGACATACGAGGCCGCCGTTATCAGCTGATACAGCGCCAGCCAGTCGTTCTCGATCGCCCCGCCGATCACGAGGTCCATGAAGTACGCGGCCGCCGCCTCGGGCACCCCGGTCGGCATCCCGTTGGTCAGAACCATGATGCCAAGTTGCTGCTCGGGGAGCAGAACGTAGCTCGTGGAGGCCCCCTGATTGAAGGCTCCCGAATGGCTGAGCCGGACACGTCCCGAGTAATCGGTGCTGACGTTGGTGCCAAAGCCGTAGAACCCCGCCCGGGCCGCCAGCGATGCGGGCAGGGCGCTGACCGCCCGGGGCACGGCGGACTGCAGCAGAGGGCCGGAGGCGATCACCCGCCTCTGGCCAAACCGGCCCCCAGCAAGCTTCACGACCATCCACTTGGCGAGGTCGACGACGTTCGAGCTGAGGCCGCCGGCGGGGGCTTCGGGATCGGCGTTACGGCTGTAGCGCTGCTGCCACTTGCCGTTGACTCTGACGTGCATCTCTGCCCGGTTGGACCTCCTGACGAAGTCAGAGTGGCGGTAGCTGCTCGCGGTCATGGCGAGAGGGCGGAACAGGATGGACTCGGCGATCGTGGCCCAGTCCGAGTTCGCGGCTGCCGCGGCCGCTTCGGCACCCGCGGTCAGGCCGAAGTTCGTGTACGCGTACGTGTCGCGAAAGGCCGCGAGCGGCTCAAGGCGAAGCGCGCGGAGAATGTAGCGACGGTTATAGCCAAGATCCTCGAGCAGGTCGCCGGCGTGGTCGGGGAGGCCGCTGACGTGGCTGAACATGTCGCCGATCGTCACGTGCCTGGTCACATAGGGGTCCGCGAGAGTGAACCACGGGAGGTGCTTGACGATCGGGTCGGTCCAATCGACACGCCCGCGGCCGACCAGCCCGGCGAGGATGGTCGCCGACAGCGACTTCGATACCGACGCGAGACGGAAGACCGTGTTCGCGTTGACCGGGGCTCCAGTCCTCAGGCTGCGCACCCCGAAGCCCTTGGCATAAACAAGCTTGCCGCGGTGGACGACCGATGCCGCGAGCCCCGGCACTTCGGTCGCCGCGAGCACCCTCTCGATGACCCCGTCAAGCGCACCGACGGCCTCCCCCACCCGACTGTCGGGGATCGCCACCAGCGACTGCGTCGTCGGGTTGACTGGCGGCGGTGAGAGGTCGATTTGCGGGAGTGATGGTCGCCAGGGGGCGGCCGGGGCTTTCGGAGCGATCAGCGCCGCGCCTGCGGTGGCCAGTCCCGCAGCGATGAATCCACGGCGCCGTACGCGGCGACTGGCCGGTCGGCTGGTGGTGGGATTGAGGTCGCTGGCCACCTCGGTGATGATCTCGGTGAGGCCGTCGGCCCACAATGTGCAGATCCCCATACCGACCCCCCATAATTTGCCTGTGGTGGGCGACTCTGGGGATCGGAGAACGCAGGATGCCGCGGTGAGTGGCGAGTCGTTATAGGAGCGGGACCGAGAGCTGGCGCGGCTGGAGGGACTGATCGACCGGGCCGGGGCCGGCACGGCGGGCGTGGCCGTGATCGAGGGGCCGGCGGGGATCGGCAAGACGCGATTGATGGACGAGGCGCGGCGGTTGGCGGCCGCGTCGGGGTTTTTGGTCTGCACGGCGCGGGGGAGCGAGCTCGAGCGCGAGTTTGCCTTTGGGATGGCGTGCCAGCTGTTCGAACGGGTGGTGGCGAAGGGTCGCGGGCGAACGCTCGCGGGTGCCGCTGCGCCGGCACGGGCGATCGTGGCGCCTGAGACGGTCCCGGGGGTGGTCTCGCCGGGGGTCGATCCTTCGTTCGCGTCGCTGCACGCGCTGTACTGGCTGACACTGCACCTGTGCGAGGAGCAGCCGCTGCTTTTGGCCGTCGACGATTTGCACTGGTGCGACCCCGCATCGCTGCGGTTCCTGGCGTATCTACGACCGCGGCTTGAGGGCCTTCCGGTGCTGCTGGTGTGCAGCCTGCGCTCCTCGCTCGACAGTCCAGCGTCGCCGCTGCTCAGCGCGGTGGTGAGTGAGGGCGTGCCGTTCCGTCCAGCAACCTTGAGCGAGGCCGCGACCGCCAAGCTCGTGCAAGCACGGCTGGGATTAGCGCCCGAGCCGGCGTTCGCGGCGGCATGCCAGCGGGCCACGGGGGGCAACCCGCTCTTGTTGAGCGAACTGCTGAGGACGCTGGCGGGGGAGGGGGTGAGTCCGGACTCCGCGCACCTGCCGTTAGTCGAGGATCTCGGCGCGGTGGCGGTGTCGCGTGCGGTGCTGTTGCGGCTGGGGCGGTTGCCCGCTGACGCGACGAGGGTCGCGCAAGCGGTCGCGGTCCTCGGCGATGGCGCCGAGCTACGGACGGTGGCGGCGCTGGCCAGGCTCAGTGACGAGCTGGCCGCAGCGGCGGTGGCGTCGCTCGCGCGCGCGGAGATTTTCGGCGCCGAACCGCCGCTGGGATTTGGCCATCCGCTGATCGCGGCCGCGGTCTACCGCGATCTAGTCACGGGCGAGCGCGAGCTGCGGCATCGACACGCCGCCGAGCTGCTGGCGGATGCGGGCGCGCCCGTCGAGCAGATCGCTGGGCATCTGCTGCTGGCGCCTGCCCGCGGGGAGCAGTGGGCGGCTAAGGCGCTGAGGAGCGCAGGCGAGGCGGCGCTGCGAAAGGGCGCGGCAGAGAGCGCGGCAGCGTACCTGTCGCGCGCCCTCCGTGAGCCTCCACCCCAGGAGGAGCGAGCATCTTTGCTGCTAGAACTGGGGCAGGCGGAGGCGCTGACGAGCCTGCCTGGAGCGCTACCGCACCTACGTGCGGCGTACGATGCGCTCGTCGACCCCGAGCAGCGCGCGGCCGCGGCGGGCTTGCTGGCTCGCGCGCTGCTGTTCGCGGGGTTTCCCGACGACGCCGCAACGCTGGCGCGGCGAGCGGCCGCCGAGCTGCCCGAGGGGCTCGCCGGGGTTCGCGAGCAGCTCGTCGCGTTTGAGCTGTTTTGCGCGCTGTTCGGCGTCGGGGGCACGGGCGCGCTCGCGCGCCTGGAGCGCTATCGCACGGAGCCGGTGGGCGCCGGCGTCGGCGCGAAGATGATCGCCGCGATCACGGCCCAGGCCTGGATGTACGCGTGCGGCCCAAGCGAGGCGGTCAGCGAGCTGTCATTGGCGGCACTGGCAGGCGGTGAGCTGATTGCCGCCGACAACGGTCTGCTTGCCACCTGTGCGATCACCAACCTGACCTACGCCGATCGTGAGGAGGCGGAGGAGTTCTGGCAGCGCGCGCGAGCAGATGCGCACCGACGGGGGTCGCTGGTCGCCGTCTCCGCGATGGATCTTTGGCGCGGCCATACGCTTTACTGGCGTGGCGAGCTCGCCGACGCGCAAGCATCGCTCGAGAGTGTTGTGGTGGAGCTGGGCAGATGGGGCTACGCCGACCTGCAGGCGCAGATCTACGCCGATGCACTCTTGTCAGCGGCACTGCGCGAAGGCGGCGAGCTGGCCGGCGCCCGGCGCGCGCTCGAGCAAAGCAGCGATCCGGGGAGCAGCGACGATGGAGCGCGCTACTGGCTGAACGCCAATATCGAGCTGTTGCTCGCCGAGCGTCGCTATGAGCCCGCACTCGCCGCCGCTGAGGACTACGCCCGGCGCTTCGACGAGATCGTCCCGAACCCGATGGATGCCCCATGGCGCTCGCACAAGGCGATTGCGCTCGACCACTTCGGCCGGCACGAGGAGGCGCTCGAGCTGCTCGAGGACGAGCTCGCGCTGGCGCGCAGGTGGGGTGCGCCGGGCACGATCTCGCGGACGCTGAGGGCGCTGGGCTCGCTCAAGCGCCAAGACGGCCTGGCCGAGCTCGAGGAGGCGGCGAGCGTGGTCGCCGGGTCGCCCGCCCGCCTCGAGCACGCCAAGGCGCTGGCGGCGCTGGGCACGGCGCTGCGCGCTGCCCGGCGACCTGCGGAGGCCCGCGAGCCGCTTCGCGCCGCGCTCGAGCTCGCCGTCGCCTGCGGCGCTCAGGAGCTCGCCGAGAGGGCGCGCGGCGAGCTGTATGCGGCAGGTTCGCGGCCACGGGCGGTCGCGCTGTCCGGGGTTGGGTCGCTGACGGCCAGCGAGCGGCGCGTGGCGACGCTCGCGGCCGACGGACACACGAACCGCCAGGTGGCAGAGATGCTCTTCGTGACTCCGAGGACGGTCGAGATGCACCTTGGCAACGTGTTCCGCAAGCTCGGTATCAGCTCGCGTCGGGAGCTGAGCAACGCGCTGACGGGATAGGTCTCTCCTGCTCCGTCGGGAGCGAGGCGCCACCGCGCTCGCGGCTACCGCCTCGCGAGCGGGCAGTCAATCTATGGGGGGTCGGTACCGGGTGATGCCCATTGTGAGCAACGAGCCGCACTCGGATCATCCATCGGATGACGACGCCGATCCGCCTGGTGCTCGAGATCGAGCCGGTCGAGGACTCGTTGATCGGCCGAATCAGCAGCGGGGAGGGCGAGTCCCGCCCCTTCGCCGGATGGCTCGGACTCTTCAACGCGCTCGAGGCGCTGATCGAAGAACAACCTCCCCGCGCCGACCACGCGCACCGAAGCGCGTGAAGCACGGTCGGCCTTCATGTGGGGATCGCCTGACGCAAATCGTGGGGGGTCCGTATGGGGCCTTCCACGTTGTCCGTCGCGCATCCGAGGAGCGATCATGCCCGCCGATGGTCCGAGTGCAATCGAGACGGCATGGGGGGGTAGGAAATGACTAGGCGTCTGGCGCCCGCGGCCGGGGCGGCGCTGACATGCGCCGCGGTCACGCTCGTGCTCCTCTCCACGACGAGCACCGCGGCCCCGGCGACCGCCAGGACCAGCCACTCGTCCCACCTCTATCAGGCCTCGATGAGCAAGCCGTCTTCCAAGAGCACGAAGAAGCTCCTGGGCGATCAGGCGACCGGGATCGACACCGACTGCCACTCGTCGGTCCGGATCACGAACCTGACGCCGTACACGTGGACCCTGGTCGACTTGCAGGACTACTCAAATGGCCCCTCCTGGCTGCAGCGGCCACCGGCCACCCTCCAGCCCGGTCAGGACGTCGTGGTCGAGCTCGACGCCTACATCAAGAAGAAAACCATCATCTTCCAGAACATCTGCTATTTCGCCGGCTACTTCACCTACCGGGCCGACGCGCTCCACCGCCCCGAATTTCGAACGACGAGGATGTTCGGCGCCTACTGTCAAGGGGTGTGCATTAACGAGACACCTGTGTATGCCAACGACACCTGGGACACCACCAGGATGGTCAGGCAGCAGGGTGGCGCTTATCCGTGGGTTCTCCCGCCGCCCGATTTCTGATTTGACTCCCAGCCCTGAGATCGCCTGGACGCCGGGAGACTACAACCAGGTGCAACCGAATGACTCCACCCCGTTTGCTCAGACGTTCCAAACCAAGGGCAACTATGTGATCGACGGGACCAAGGCTCCCCCGCAGCTCGGTGACATCCTCAACGCGATGTGTGCGGGTGCCCAGGGGACGTCGTGCTCATTCACGCCCACGGGACCGCTGACCTGGGGGATCGATTGGCACGAGCTCTCCTCTCAGGGCGCCGCCGACAATATTGACTGTTCAGCCCCGCCAGGTGCATCCACCGACCGCGGCGCCTCTGTGGCGCGGCAGCGCACGCGGGTGCGTATCCGCGGCACCGAACAGCCACCAGGGCCTCCGGCCGGGGACCCGGATTGGCACGAGGTGAGCGTCACCGAGTCCCGCGAGACCTCGTTCAGTGTCGGTGGCAGCGTCAGCGCCGGTGTCGAGTTCGAATTGCTCCACGTGATCGGGACGGAGGTGTCGGTGAAGTTCGGCGTGGAGACGGAGTGGTCGGATATGAACGACATCACGAAGACCATCAGGATCTATCTGCCCCCCCAACTACATCGGCGGCGTGTGGACCGCTCCGGTAGTCGGCAAGGTCACCGGCACGCTCGTGGTATCGACCAGCGTCGCCACCTACACGATCAACAATTTTTCGTCGACCAAGCAGGGAATGAGCCCGAATCTGAAGATCCCACCGTACGATGTCTTGACCAATACACGTTCATTGACCATGGCCGAGTAGCAGACCGAGCGGCAAAGGAAATGTGAAACGAGGGTCGGCTCCCGGCCCGCGCCCGCCGTCACCGGCTGACTTGGCTGAGCCAGGAGCTGAACGAGAATGCTCTCAACGAAGATCGTGATCGCGTTTGCCCTGAGCGGGACGCTGGCTGGCGTGACGGTGATCGCGCCCAGCGCGGGCGCGGGTGCCTCGGCCAACGGCGGAGTGCGAGCGAGCGCGGCAGCCGGGGTACAGGTGATCGATGCGAACACCGATCCGGCGGGCGCCGGCAAGGTACTGAACGATTTCTGTGACCCGGCGTCGAAGTGCCAGTTCGCTGGCTCCGTGCAGCCGAAAGTGGCGTATGACGAACCACGGACGATCTGCGATGCCCTGTATAACTGCGGATCAAGTTACGCCGCGGACTCGGTTGAGATCAGCGATGAGCGCTCGCAGTCCACCAGCCTGGAGGAATCCCTGTCCACGAAGGTCACGCTGGGCATTCTCACGTCGGAACTCGAGGCCACCACCAAGCAGCTACAGAAGGTTTCGACCACGACCGGCGCGACACAGGAGGTATCCGTGGCTCCGGGTGGAAGGGGTGGGTCACCACCCAAGTCCCGACGGCCTCCGTCACTGGTGATCTCACGGACAACTCGAATTTCAAGGTCATCAACTTCTCTCTCTCCTACCCGGGGTACGGTGACGATGCCATCCACCAGATCTACTGGACGAGTGTCCACGAGCGTTTCAGCACCAATCCTTCCGATCAGCACACGTACTGCGACCAGCTGCCTCCCGTAACGGTACCCGGTGCCGCCCTGGGGAGCGGTGGAAGCGGTAGCCCAGCGCTGCACCTGTGCAGGATGACTCGATCCGCTAGCCCCCGGCGCGCGGCAAGGAACACCGCCCGCAGGTGCACCACGCGCCGGCTAACCGCCCACGCGACCCTGCCGCTCACCGCGACCAAGGAGCTCGCACGACTAGCCCGCGGCCGGGTCCTCTACGCCACGGGCACCGCCAGTACAACCACCGGGATCGACCTGGTCGCTCGGCGGAAGATCGCCCGGAGAGCCTACATGCTGCTCCTCACGGGCCGCGACGGCACCGTGATGCTTCCCGTCACCATCCACTGAACGGCGAGGATTCGAATCGGTGGTCGGGGCGACGGAGGTCGCGCGCCTGTCAGCCCTCGCCTCCGGCCGCCGATCGTGGCGGGGCGGTCGCGACGGCCTCGGCGTGCAGCGCGACGACGCCGACGAGCGGGGCTCGCCACACCCGCAGCGCGCAGTACCAGACGATCGCGATGCCCACACTGACGGCGGCGAAGTAGACGCCGATGTCGTTGGGATACGCCGGGAGGGGGTTGAGCGAGCCATCGAACGACAGGACCGGCACGGCGATCGCGGCGAGCACGACCGGCAGCTTCCACCACAGGCCGCCCCGCGCCCCCTCGGCGCGCAGCAGCCAGACGCCCCCGACAGCGAGCAGCAGGTACACGAGCGTGATCAGGTAGCTGCCGGCCCCGGACAGGATCAGCACCGCCTGCAGGACATTCGGCGTATGCGTGGCCGCACCGTAATCGCTCATCGCCGCCCACCCGGTCAACAGCAGGGCCCACGAGGCGATCACCGCAAGCCCTCCCGTGGGCGTGTGGAAACGTGGCGAGGTCCGGGCCAGGCCGCGCGGCAGCAGCCCGTCGCGTGCGAGCGCCATCAGAACCCTGGAGGCAGCGAGCGTGAACGCCACGCACACCGAGAACAGGTCGAGGACGATCGTCAGGTTCACGATCCACCCGAGGGAATGGCCGACGTAGCGCGCGCCAAGCTCTCCGAACGGGTTCCCAGACGAGTACCAAGCGCTCTGCGCACCGACCTTCCCGAACCCAATCGCGCCCGCATACGTCACCAACAGGTAAAAGCCGGCAAACAGGACGATCGAGGCGACCATCGCCACAGGAATCGAGCGGCGAGGGCGGTTTGCTTCCTCTCCCAGCGCCGCGACCGTTTCGAAGCCGATGAACAGCGAGATGGCAAATAGGCTGCCGTGGAAGGTCGCATGCCACGACGTCTGTCCCGGGTCAAACACCGCCAGCGTATTGCCGCTCACACCGCCACGCGCGATAATCGCGACCACGATCACCAAAAACGGCACGAACGATACCGCGGCCATCGCCACGATCGCCCGAATCCCGATCCTGACCCCGAGATAGTTGATGGTCAGCGCAGCGACGAGCGAGGCCAGCGCCCAGAACGGCCATCCGAGGTCGAGATGCAACTCAGTTGCCAGCAGGTTGTTCGCCAGGTAGCCCTCACCGACGAACCCTCCGCCGGCACCCAGGAACAACAGGCCGATCACGTACGTGCCGGCGCCCACGATCCCAAGCGATGAGTGCGCGCCCCGGGCGAGGTACTCGTACACCGCCCCGGCGCCCGCGAAGCGACGCCCATAAAGCGCCAAAACCCCGGCCAGGGCGATCGCCCCAACCGCCGCGAGCAGCACCGACAACGGCGTGTTGAACCCGGCAAACACAGCTACCGTGCCCGATAAGAATCCCGCGGAAAAGATCGGCCCAATCGCCAACGACTGGCCGATCACTCCTGGCGTCCTCACCGAACGCGGACCCAAGCCGTGGACGGCGCTGTGCGCCGGCGCGCCCGCAGCGCGAGCGCCGACCTTAGCCGTCGATCCCCGAGTCGCCGCCACAGACGCGAATCATGCCTCCTGTGAACGGCAGAGACAACCGCCGGTACGACCGCCCCCGCCCGGCCGGCGCATCACGTCCGGCGCCCTCGTCGCCGCGCTGCGCCCGATGGGTTTCCCGGGTTGGGAGATAACTCGGACATATTCCGAGTTACTTCCAACGATGGCCGGACCGCGCATATAGCCGGGCCTTGGCGTCCCGCGCTAACCGACTCAACCAAAAACGACGAGCACTCATCAGATCACCTTGTGAACGCTGATTTCCACCGTTGGCTGACCCCGAACGCGGTCCCGATCACCGCCAAGCGGTCCGGACGACCGCGAACGGTGTGGCGCCCGACGCCGCGCACACACCGCCCGAGCGACTGACCGAACCTCGCAGAACACCTCGATCCGCCACCTGATCACCTCGCACCCGAGCTCGTGATCCAGCCAACGGCCTTTGCAACCCAGAACCGAACCACCGTCCGCTGACCAACCGCCGA
>Ga0213876_10002585_pt1 | contig 10579 bp, 6 predicted proteins | sample BarmaccomBMRX_R9_FD_160113 | JGI IMG/M metagenome (GOLD analysis project Ga0213876, IMG submission 160113) | Root-associated microbial communities from Barbacenia macrantha in rupestrian grasslands, the National Park of Serra do Cipo, Brazil - RX_R9 | ecosystem: Host-associated > Plants > Roots...
GATTTACGCCGACTACGATCCGCAAAATTACACGCCGAGGCACCACGGCCCGGTGCGGGTGCGCGTCGCACTCGGCTCGTCGCTGAACGTGCCAGCCGTGGTGACGCTCGGCAAAATCGGCGCGCGCCAGGCGTTCTACGAATTGACGCGCTGGGGCTTCCGCTTCAACCGACCCTTCGACGATCTCGGCGCCGGCTTCGTGCTCGGCAACGCCGAGGTCCGCCTGCTCGATCTCGCCGCCGCGTATGCCGGCCTGGCGCGCGGCGGAGTCGCCAGTCCGGCGCGTTTTTGGACGAATGAAACGGCGTCCGAGGAACGCATCGCCTCGCCGGAGGCAGCGGCGATCATCACCGATATTCTGTGCGATCCCGACGCCCGGCGAGCCACGTTCGGCAACGGCTCGCCGCTCGATTTTCCCGCTGGTGTGCGCGTGGCGGTGAAGACCGGGACCAGCTCCGGGTTTCGTGACAAATGGTGTGTCGGCTTCAACGCGCGCCACACGGTCGCCGTCTGGGCGGGCCGTTTCGACGGCGGGCCGCTGGAGGAAAGCGTGGCGATCCACGCCGCGGCTCCGCTTTGGCACGAATTGATGGAACACCTGCTCACCGAGCGTCAGGACGCGCCGCTGCCCGAGCCGATGTTGAGCGAAAAACTGGTCCAAGTCGAAGTCTGCCCGCTCACGGGCCTGCGGCCCGCGCCGGAAGCCGGCAGTCCGCGGCCGTTTGTGCGCGAATTATTTCTGGCCGGGACCGCGCCGACGACCAGCGCGGCGGAACAATTTGTCGGCACGCCGCCGCGCCTGCGTTTGCCGCCTGAATACGCCGCCTGGTGCCGCAGTCCGCAGAATGATTTGAACGCCGTCACCGATCCCGAGCCGGAGCAGCCGTTGAAAATTTTGTCGCCGGCCGACGGCGCGGCCTTTGTGTTGAACGACGAATTGCCGCCGGGTCAGCAAATGATCGAATTGACCAGCACCGCGCCCGACCCCGTGCGTGTGCAATGGACGATCAACGGCCGTCCGCTGGATGAGTTCATCCCCTTGGCTGCAATGACGACAAACACATCATCACCGCGCGCCGATGGCCACCGCCGTTTCTGGCCGCTCGCACGCGGCGAATGGGAGATCGAAGCTACCCTGCCAGAAGTCGCCGGCGCCATCGCTCGTGTGCGGGTGAAGGTGGAGTAGAACAAAGCAGAAATAGGTCGTGAAAATTGATCATTTTCGTTCTCGACTTGTGGAGGCTGAATTCGCTCTGTTCTCGCATCCGCAGCCGCTTTCCAAGAGGTTAATGGGCGACTGTCGTGCTAATCTTAACTAATCAGTTGTTTCAAAAAACAGGAGGCATTTTCTCGTCATACGAGATTTGACCCTCTTCACGAAGCAAGCATTCAAACCAATCACAGGGCGGATTGCATCCTTTAAGCTCCAAGAACATCATTTCGAGTTCCTTGCGAGCTTCGTAGTAGAGTCCTCTTCTTGTATCCGTGCAGAACTCCTCTGAGATGCATTGTGCAATACGAAACAGACGGCCACTTTCCCCGCGAACCGACATCCACTCGTAGAAGTCGCCCCCAGAAACATAACCCAAGGCTTGAGCGAGATCTTCAAATAGGGAAGCTGATTCCACGTTGAAAATCTCTAACGCACTGGAAAATTCTCTGTGAATCTGGGTGAAGCGTTCGTGAAGTGACGTGAGCCTTTCAACAGAAAGTGGCTGACAGATTCGTCGCAGAAGATCAGCGCGATTTTGAAGCTTACGGATATTTTCGTCGATTTCCTCAATCTCTTGGGCAGCATCAATCGGGATAAACTCAAACACGCAGATAAGCCGAGCAAAACCGATGCCAGGAACCGACTAGCGCACAACAGATTCCATAAACAATTCAACAGTATGATTTTCGCTACGCCGGTTTATTTGCCGCCGCCTGAGGGAGTAGGTAAGATTGCAGGTGTTGGCGTCGTGATCGGTAACGCCTGACGGCGCGTAGTCATCACCTGGATTTCAGGCATTAGTTCCATCGTCCGTTTCTGGCTGATCTCCATGATTTTGGCCGTCAGTTGCGGTTGTTTTTCGAGTAGCTTCTGTCCGGCCGGCGAGCGGTAGAAGGTCGTGAGTTCTTTCAGTTCCGACTCGGTGAAAGTGTCGGCGTAGATGCCGATGTATTCGCTCTTCATCGCTTCCCAACTCAGCTTACGAAAAATCAGATCGAGCATTGCAGCCTGCGTCTTCTTGGCCTCCGCCACGGTCTCGGGGCTGAGGTTGTATTGCTGCATCGAGCGATTGGACATCCCGGCAATCATGGTCTTGGCCTGCTCGACGGTCCGGGCTTGCATCTCTTCCATCCGCATCGTTTTGAGCAATTCCTCCGCAGCCGAGCGGCGCGATGCCGCGTCATCGTCGGCTTGGGCCGGCAGCGCGGTAAACGCGAGCAGCAGACAGGTGACGCCAAACAAGTAGAAGCAACAGCGACGCGGGGAGTTCATGGTGCAAAAGCTTACCGTGTGGTCTGACGAAAATGAAAGCGTTCCGCTTATTGCAAGCTGCTTGCAGGCAGCGTCCCGCTGCCGCCTTCCGTCAACTCGGCCAGTGCTTCGCCGACGAGGAACAATGAGCCGGTGACGAGAATGCGCTCGGGTTGCGCGCGCCCCTGCGCCAATGCCGCCGCGAGGTCGGGCGTGACGACGCAAGGAACTTTGGACGCCGCGCCGGCGGCGAGCACGGCTGCGATCTCGGCCGGTTCGCTGGCGCGCGGATTGGTGCGGACTTTTGTCACGATGAAACGCGCGGCGATGGGCGCGAGTGACTCGCAAATGCCGGCGGCATCCTTGTCGCGCAGCAGACCGAGGATGATGCTCGCGCGCTCGCTGTCGCCGTATTCTTCGCGCCAGGTTTGCGCCAGTCGTCGGGCAGCGGCCGGATTGTGCGCGCCATCGAGGATGATCCGGCCCGCTTCAAGTCGCTGGAAGCGGCCAGGCCAGTCGACGTTTTCCAAACCGGCGCGGGCCGAAGATTCTGGGATGGCGATGTCCGCCGCGCGCAACGCGGCGAGGGCGAGGGCGGCGTTGGCGCGTTGATGGCTGCCGGCGAGGTTGACGGAAAATTTTCCCGGCAATTCGAGACTCGGCCATTGCAAGGGCGTGCCGACTCGTTGCGCCGTTTGTTCCAATACAAGCGCTGCTTCGGCCGGTTGTGGCGCGCTGACGGCGGGGACGCCGGGCTTGAAAATCCCGGCTTTCTCGCCGGCGATTTCCGCGAGCGTCGAGCCGAGCCACGCGGTATGATCGAGGTCGAGCGACGTGATGACGCTGACGGCGGGCGTGACGACGTTTGTCGCGTCGAGCCGTCCGCCGAGGCCGGTTTCGAGCACGACGATTTCAGCGCGGTCGCGCGCAAACCACCCGAACGCGAGCGCCGTGGTGAGTTCAAAAAATGTCGGCAGATTTTCCCAATGTTCCGTCAACTCACGCAACCGGGTGAGTGCCGCGGCGACCGTGGCTTCCGGGATCATCGCGTCGCCGAGACGGATGCGTTCACGGAAGCTGACGAGATGCGGTGAGGTGTAGAGTCCGGTGCGGAAGCCGCCGGCGCGGCAAATGGCGGCGAGCATGGCGCAGACCGAGCCTTTGCCATTCGTGCCGGCGACGTGCAGAAAGCGTGTGCCGGCGGGCTGTTGCCAACCCAGCGCGGCGAGCAACCGACGCATGGAATCCAGCCCGAGCTTGATGCCCGTGAGCTGGGTGCCGTAGAGCCAAGCGAGCGCGGTCGGGTAATCCATCGGTCGCAGGCAGGCACGGCTGAGAATCTCCCGCCAAGACGCCAAGGCGCGAAGAAAGGAAGAAATTTGGAGGTGGGCTACTTTGCGTTTTGCGTTACTGCAACTCCCTATCCTGTCATCCTGAGCTTGTCGAAGGATCGCTTGCTGACTGTCTGGCTAGCAGAATGGCGTGAGGGCGATTTGTTTGTCCATCGAGCCAGACAATAGTAAGAGGTTTGCCTGCGGCTGTCTCCGCTTCGCTCCGGCTCTCGACTGCGCTCGGGATGACAAAACAAAATAGCCCACTACGAGAAATTTTCTGTTTTTCTGATCTTCGAGCCTTGGCGTCTTGGCGGGAGAATTTTCCGGTCGCTCAAACCGACTGCGGTGTCGCGCAGCAAAGATAGGCGAGCAGCGAGATCAGCGTTTCGCGCAGCTTTTTGCGCGAGACGATGATGTCCACGAGACCGTGGCTTTCGAGAAATTCCGCGGTTTGAAAACCGGGTGGCAAATCCTGCAGCGTGGTCTCGCGGATCACCCGCGGGCCGGCGAAACCGATCATCGCTTTTGGCTCCGCCAGGATCACGTCGCCGAGCGTGGCAAAGCTCGCCGTCACGCCGCCGGTGGTTGGATTGGTCAGGATGGAAATGTAGGGCAGCCGCGCCTGAGAGTGCAGGGCGAGCGCGCCGCTGGTCTTGGCCATTTGCATGAGGGAAAACATGCCCTCGTAAAGCCGCGCGCCGCCGCTGGCGGAGATGACGATCACTGGCAGCTGCCGCGCCGTGGCACGCTCGATGGCGCGCGTGATTTTTTCACCGGCGACGGAGCCCATGCTGCCGCCTAGGAACTCGAAGTCCATGATCGCGATGGAAACCTCGCGTCCGTCCAATTTGCCGAGGCCGCTGACCACGCTATCGACCAAGCCGGTTTTCTGCTGATACTTTTGCAGCCGCTCCTTGTAGGCCGCGGCGCCCTGGAAGCCAAGCACGTCCACGGGCCGCAGATCGGTGTCGGTTTCCACGAAACTTTCGGGGTCGAGCAAATGCGCCAGCCGTTCGCGCGCGCCGAAGGCGAAGTGGTGCTCGCAATTCGGGCAGACGTGCTGGTTTTCCTGGAGTTCGAGGTTGTGAACCAGCTCGCCGCAGCCGGGGCATTTGACGAACAAGCCATTGGGAATCTGTTTTTTCTTGCCGCCACCGATGAAGCTGGGTTTTTCGAAGAAGGACATCTCTAGGAGCGCTTGGGGGAAAGAAGGTTAGCGGCGGAGTATAAAAAATACAAACCGCGGAAGCGAAAGAAATTGGAAGAGTTTTCTCGCCCAAGCGCAAAGAGAAAAAAGTGAGAGCTGTGCGAGTTTCTGCTGCTACCTCCTTTGCGTTTCTGCGTCCTTGGCGCGAGGTCCGCTTCGTCGCAAAAAATTAGCCACGCGCGACGGCCAGCACGCGCACCTCGGCCGCGCCGGCATCGCGCAAGGCGCGGGCGCAAGCGTTCACGGTCGAGCCGGTGGTGAACACATCGTCGAGCAGCAGGAGCCGCCGGCCGGCGATGCGGACCTGTTTCCGTGGCGGCACGAGAAACGCGCCGCGCAGATTCTCGATCCGTTCCTCGCGGGTGAGGTGCGTCTGCGTCGGCGTGTCGCGCACCCGGCGCACCGCATGGGCAAAAAACGGGAGCCCGGCGTGACGGCCCAGCAGGGCGGCGAGCACGGCGGCCTGGTTGTAGCCGCGGGCGCGTTGACGGCGCGGATGCAACGGCACGGCAACCAGCGCGTCGGGTCGGAAATCGCGTAGGCGCGAATCGTTTGCCAAGGAAACCTGGAGCCAATCTGTCAGCGGTCGTCGCAAGTAAAAACGGCCTTCGTATTTGAAAGCATGAATCAACTCGCGCACGACGCCGCGCGCAAGGTGTCCGGCCACGGCGTGAGTAAAGGCTGGCGCGCGACGTTCCCGGCATTCCGCACAAACAAACGCCGTCAGGTTTTCCCCGACTTCCGCGCCGCGAAACGGACGCGAGCAGGTCGCGCAAAACGGCGCTTCGATGACTTCGCGCGCGATGCGTTGCTGGCACGCGGCGCAGAGCGCGTGCGCAGCGGCGCTGTCGCCCAAACAACCTGGACATAACGGCGGAAAGAACAAGCCACCAAGCGTTTGCAGCGCGGCGCATCCGCCGCGGAAGGCTTGTTGCAACAACAAATTAAAATGGGGACGCATGACTGTTCGGCGCGACGGGCAGTGTCTTTTAACACGGGGAACACCGAGGACAGCGGCACAGAAAAAACCGGAGAGGTTGGGGGAACGAACGCTATCTTTGCTGTCTCGGTGCCTCCGCCTCTTCTGCCTCGGTGTTAAAAATCCCGCGCCGCAGCCACAGCCAAACGATTGCGCCCGTGATGAGCAGGGTGAAAACCGGACCGAGACCGAAATACAAGTTCTCACCGAACCACGGCCAGCCGGCGTCGGAGCCGTTGCGTCGTGTGATCTTGGCAAACGTTTTCAACCCCACGATCCAACCGGCGTGCAGACCGATGCCGGCCCATAACGCGCCGGTTTGCCAGCGCGCCCAGCCGAGAATCAGACCGACCAGAAAGAGCGTGGTAAAACCCGCGGCCAACAGCGCGGGCTGGCCGAATTGCCAGAAGACGCGCGTCAGCGCCACGAAACCGCTCGACCACGTCACGACCTCAGACGCAACGACGCCGACGGGTGGTTTCAAAAAATGCAGGATCGCGAACAATGCCGCGATGAAGACGAGGGCCATTTTGTCCGACGCCGCACGACGCACGAGGCCAAAGAGCGCGCCGCGAAAAAACATCTCTTCGAGACACGCGACTGCGATGGCGGAAAGCGCGATGGAACCGAGCGCGCCGGGCGTCAGCGCAGACCAGCGGACGCGAAAAAATCCCGCGACAATGCCGCAGCCGCCGAGCAGCCAGAGCAAGCCGCACGCGAGCAGGAAACCGCCGACAAGATGTTGCCAGCGCGCCGGGTCGCGGCGTAGCTCGAAGTCTCGCCAGCCGCTGAAGTGCAACGCACGCATCGCCGGCCAGAGCAGCAGCAAGGCGGAGAGAAGAATCGCGCGGTCGAAGTAACGTTGAAAATCCGTCTCGCGCAGATACGTGCTGCCACTGGCGTGCCCGGCCCAGAATAGCAACGGCGCCAGCGTGGCTCCGAGCAGCAGGGTGGCGAGAAAATAGGCGAGGATTTTGAGCGGTGTCGCCACGGTGTTTTCGAGCAGAACACAAGGCGGGAACGCACGCGAGAAGGAAAAGGGGAGCGCGGGCTTCCAGCCCGCTCTTTCCGGCATCCTTGCCGGAAAGCTTCTGAAAAATTAATGGCTGCCGCAGGCAGCGAAGTCGCTTTGGAACGCAGCCGGCAGGATGCCGGCCGCAGCGGGCTGGAAGCCCGCGCTCCCCAGCGAGAGAGAATGCACGCTCCCCGCGACTCAGCCTTCCACGTCGAGCAGCGAGCGGGCGAGGGCGAGACTGGTCTCGCTTTGTCCGCCGAGCATCCGGGCGATTTCCTTCACCCGCGTTTTCGCTTTCACCTCGGTCAGCCGGGAAAACGTGCGCGTCTGCGCGGCGTCAAATTCCTTCGTCACCACGAAATGCGCCGCGGCCTGCGCGGCGACTTGCGGCAGGTGCGTGATGCACAAAATCTGGTGGTTGCGCCCGAGCGATTTCATCTTGCCGCCGACGGCGTGCGCGATCTCGCCGCCGACGTTGGCGTCGATCTCGTCGAACACCAGCAGCGGCACGGCGTCCTGCTCGGCGAGCGCGCTTTTCACCGCGAGCATCACGCGCGAAATCTCGCCGCTCGACGCAATCGAACGCAGCGGTTTCGGCGGCTCGCCGGGATTGGGAGCAAACAAAAACTCGACGGTTTCCAAGCCCGCCGCGCGCGGCGCAAAAACGAACTCGATGGTTTCCAAGCCATTTTTTCCCGGCTCGGCGAGCGGCTGGAGGCGGATGGCGAATTCGCTTTTTTTGAAACCCAAATCGCGCAACTGACCCGCGACGGTTTTCGACAAAGCGGGCGCGCCTTTGCCGCGCAGCTCGCTCAGCTTGCGACCGCGCCGGAGCAGTTCGGTTTGCTCGCGGTCGATCTCTTTTTGCAACCGCGCCAGCTCTTCGCCGCGGCCTTCGATCTTCGCCAGACGCGCAGCGGCGTCCTCGCCGAAACGGCTCACGTCGGCAATCGTCGCACCGTATTTGCGCTTGAGCGTTTGGAACAAAGTGACGCGTTCTTCCAACTCCGTGAGCTGCGCCGGATCGAGGTCGAGCTTGGCGGAATAACGCGAAAGATCGCGCGCGAGATCGTCGAGTTCCTCGACCGCGCCCGCGAGACTTTTCGCCAGCGCCCCGCCCCCCGCCGGGTCGAGGCGTTCCAGCTCGCGCACGCATTTGGTCACGTCGGCCAGACGCGAGAGAATCGACGGCTCGGCCTCGCTCAACTCGCCGGCGGCGGTGGTGGAAAGTTCGATGAGCCGTTTGGAATTGGCGGCGAGCGAATAGCGCGCCTGGATTTCGTCTTCTTCATCGGCGCGCAGTTGGGCGGCCTGGATTTCGGCGACTTGGTGCCGGAGCAAATCGAGTTCGCGCTCGAGCGCGGCTTCGCCCGTGGCGAGCGCGTCGTGTTCCGCGCGCAAGTGCGCGATGCGGCGAAAACTTTCTTCGTAAGCGACACGCGCCGGCTCGGCGCGGGCGTAGGCGTCGAGCAACGCGAGTTGACGGTCGGCGGAGAGCAGCGACTGGTGATCGTGCGGCCCGTGCAAATCGACGAGCGCGTCGCCGAGCTGCTTGAGCACGGCGAGCGTCGTCGGCGAGCCGTTGACAAATTGCCGGTTGCCGCCGGCGGCGGTGAAGGTGCGTTTGACGATCAATTCGCCGCCGCTGTCGGCGCTCGGCTCGACGCCGTTTTCGATGAGCAAGTTATCGAGCGCGGGCGCGTCCGCGCCGAGATCAAAGACGGCCTCGACCGTGCAAGCATCGGCGCCGGTGCGGATGAGCGATTTTTCGGCGCGTTCGCCGAGGAGAAGTTTCAGCGCGCCGAGGATGACCGACTTGCCAGCACCGGTTTCGCCAGTGACGGCGACGAAGCCGGGCGCGAGGTTCCAGTGCAGGTCTTCGACCAGCGCGAGGTTCTTGATGCGCAGCGAAAGGAGCGTGGCCTGCACGGGTCGGAAATGTAGGCGACCCACGCGATTTTCTCAACCGCGCCGATGCGCAATTTGCTGTTTGCAGCCGTGGCGCGAGGCTCGTTCCGAGAATCCCAACGAAGGAAAAGCTTCACCCGGATCGAAGCAGACACTCCGAGCTTGCACTTGGGAACGGGGAAATCGTTGCGCGAATCTTGTCGGAGCAAACAATGGCGGCAAAATCCTTTTCCTGAGCTTCGGAGAGCGATGTCCCCGAGTGGCAAGGCGAGAGCATTGCTGGCTTGGGCGCTGGACGCGGTTTATTGGTAATGTCTCAATTTGAAAATTGCGTTACCGTTAAGTCCCTGAATTCCAAGCGGAGAATCTTTGCGTTTCTTACAAACTGAGACACTACCCGATTTCCAAAGCTCTTTACCGTTAAGGTAAAGGCGAGCATAATAGCGGCCGGACTTATGGCGAACGAGGTTTTGAAGTCGCGTTTTTTGGGTGGAATTTTCGGCCTGCATTCTCCAACCGTGAAAAATCAACTTCAAACGCCGGATTTGGCCGATTTTTCCTTCACAAAAGCTCCCATAGCTTAACGGATAAAGCATCGGTCTTCTAAACCGGAGAGTGTTGGTTCGATTCCAACTGGGGGCGCCACGATTTCTCGTTATAATTAAAAGGATTCCAGTAACTTACAGAAACAAGCGGAAAATTTTGCCATCTCGCCCCTTTCCGCCCAATTCCGCCCCTTTTCCCTGTTTATCGCGCAACCATCGCGCAACTGCGGCGGGTGGAGACGACGCACGATTGTCATGTGGCGGGGCAGGGCGGTAGGCTTGCTGGCATGGCCATCAAACTAAGTCGGAAGCCCCGCACCCGGAACCCTCTTGGCGGTGATGAGCGCGCTGTCGTAAGTTACCTGTGCGGGATTGTCACCGACCCGGCGGGAAATCCCGTGCAAGGGCAGGAGTCGATGGCTTGTCTTTACGAACATGCCCGCGAGTCCGAAATCCTTCGTCGGATGGCGGCCGAGGAGCGAAAGCGTAACGCTGAATCCTACGATCCCGGCTCTTGGGAGGAGATCGAGAAGCGGCAGGAGGGGATCCACTCAACCTATTGGCTGCAGGCCCTTGAATTCGCCTGGCTGTGGAGGCGGCTGGGCGACTACTTTCCCGAGCGGCCTTGGTGCGACATTCCCTTGGAGCTGCGCTTTACCTGTCGGTGCGCGGTCCGCCCGCTGCCGGTGTTGTCAGTCAGCCGTTTCCTCTCTTTTGGCGGCGCGGCGCAATCCGCCTGGGATCGGTGGCAAAACCAAGAGGTGCCACCGGGAAAACCGTGCAGCGAATTTCCTGTCGCCGTTTTCCCCGATGAAACGCTCCGCGAGGGCGTGGTCGCGGCCTTTCAGGTCGATTTTTCCAAAGGCAAGGCGGCGCTCTTGGCGCAGTTCAAAGCGTGGCTGGATCAGTTGGACGACGACGGGGCATTGCTGAAGGCAGGGCAGAAGCAGAGCAAGGACGCCAAGCGCTGGCACGACTGGCTTTGGGACGTGGCCGTCTGGCGCTTGCTCCATAAAATCTGCGCCGGTGAGGTCAGGAGTTTGCAGGCGTGGCTGGAGACAAACATCAGCCTGTTTGGAAGAGAGAATGAAGACAAACTGCTCAACCGCGAACCCTCCAGCTGGTTG
>Ga0213876_10002586_pt1 | contig 10575 bp, 10 predicted proteins | sample BarmaccomBMRX_R9_FD_160113 | JGI IMG/M metagenome (GOLD analysis project Ga0213876, IMG submission 160113) | Root-associated microbial communities from Barbacenia macrantha in rupestrian grasslands, the National Park of Serra do Cipo, Brazil - RX_R9 | ecosystem: Host-associated > Plants > Roots...
AGAGGAGCGGGCGCGCGATCTTGGTTATGCGCCGCTGGCGTTGGTGCGGTCGTACGCGTACGCGGCGGTCGACCCGGCCGGCGAGCTGCTGATCGGGCCGGCCTACGCCATCCCCACGGCGCTCGAGCGGGCCGGCATCGCCCTCAGTGACGTCGACCTGGTCGAGATGCACGAGGCGTTCGCCGCCCAGGTGCTCTCGACGTTGAGAAAGCTCGAGTCGAAGACCTTTGCCGAGCAGGAGTTGGGGCGGGCGCAGCCGGTCGGCTGCCTCGATCCCGAGCGCATCAATGCGCGGGGTGGCTCGATCGCCTTGGGCCACCCGTTCGGCGCGACCGGCGCGCGGTGTGTGAGCACCCTGGCCCATGAGATGGCACAGCGGGATGCCGCGCTCGGCCTGGTCTCGGTGTGCGCGGCCGGTGGGGTGGGCGCGGCCATCGTCCTGGAGCGCGCATGACGCTGACGAGCGCAGCGGCGGTTCGCTTCCAGGCGCCTGTCGACGGCGAGGGCATCGGACGCATCGTGCTCGACCGGCCCGATGACGCGGTCAACGCCATCAACCTCGAGATGATCGACCAGCTTCAGATAGCTATCCGTGCTGCGCGGACGACCGACGGGCTGCGGGGGCTGATCGTCACCAGTGGCAAGGCCGACCAGTGGGTGGCCGGCGCTGACCTGAAGCTGCTGACCAGCGCCACAGCATCGAGCCAGGTCGAAGCGGCGGCGCGGCGCTTCCAGGCGGTGCTGGACGAACTGGCCTGGCTGCCGTGCACCACGGTGGCGGCGATCAACGGGCCGGCCCTGGGCGGCGGCCTGGAGCTGGCGTTGGCGTGTGACTACCGGGTGGCGGCCGACCTGCCCGGCGTGGCCCTCGGCCAGCCCGAGGTCAACCTGGGGCTGGTGCCGGGCGGCGGCGGGACGCAGCGCCTGCCGCGGCTGCTGGGGCTGCCGCGGGCGCTCGATCTGATCCTCAGCGGCCGCCGACTGAACGCGCGGCGGGCGCAGCGGGCCGGCCTGCTCGACGAGGTGGTGCATCCCACGGTCCTGGTCCAGGCAGCCGAGGCCTGGGCGCAGCGGCCGAAGCGGCCGTTGCAGCGACCGTTGCACTTGCGGCCAGACGTACAGACGGCGATCGACGTCGCGGAGCTGACACCGGCCGGGCGGCGGCTGCTGCTGGAGCGGGCGCGCCGCAGTGTCCTGCAGCGGACGCACGGCCACTACCCGGCGCCGTTGCGGGCGCTGCAGGCGGTCGAGGTCGGGCTCGCGCGGGGCATGGCGGCCGGCCTGGATGCCGAGGCGCGAGCCTTCGGTGAGCTGGCGATGACCCCGACGGCGCGGCATCTGATCTGGCTGTTCGGAGCGACCCAGCACCAGCGACGACGGATCGCGACCGCTGAGGCGCGGACGGTCGAGCGATTAGCAGTGGTCGGCGCGGGCTTCATGGGCGCGGCCATCGCCGAGGTTGGGGCGACCAGTGGTCTCACGGTGCGCCTGCGCGACGTGCGGCCGGCGGCGGTGGCCACGGGGCTGGCCAGCATCCGCCGCGGGGTGAGCCGGCGGCGGCTGGACGAGCCCCAGAAGCGCAGCATCACCCGTCGTGTCTCGGGCACGACCGACTACGCCGGCTTCGAGCGGGCTGATCTGGTCATCGAGGCCGTCTTCGAGGATCTGGCGCTCAAACGGCGCGTCATCGGCGAGCTCGAAGCCACCATCGGACCGGCCGCGGTCATCGCCTCGAACACCTCGGCCCTGCCGATCGCTGAGATCGCCGCTCAGGCCACCCATCCCGAGCGGATCGTGGGCATGCACTTCTTCTCGCCGGCCCAGCGCATGCCGCTGCTCGAAGTGGTCCGCCCGGCGGCGGCCGCCGACTGGGCGGTGGCGACGGCCGTGCGGGCCGGGGTCACCCTCGGCAAAACGGTCATCGTGGTCGGCGATGGGCCGGGCTTCTACACCTCACGGGTGCTGGCGGTGATGCTGAACGAGGCCGCCCTGCTGCTCGAAGAGGGCGCCTCAATCGAGGACGTCGACCGCGCCCTGGCCGCCTACGGCTTCCCGGTCGGACCGTTCGTGCTCATGGACGAAGTCGGGCTCGAAGTGGCCCAGCACGTCGGCGAGACGGTCGGGCGGGCCTTCGGCGAGCGGGTGCCGGCCTCGCGGCTGGTGCCCCAACTGGTCGAGGCCGGGCAGGTCGGGCGACGGACGGGCGCTGGCTTCTACCGATGGACGACGCCGTCGCTCGTACGGCGGCTGGCGCGCCGACCGAATCGAGTGCCGAACCCGGCCGTGCAGCGCCTGCTCGGCGCGGCGCCAACACGCTCGCTCGGTGCCGAGGCGATCCAGGAGCGGCTGGTGCTGCTGTTCATCAACGAAGCCATCCGCTGCCTCGACGAGGGCGTCGTGCGCTCGCCGGTCGACGCCGACCTGGGCGCAGTCCTCGGGCTGGGCTTCCCGCCGTTTCTGGGCGGGCCGCTGCACGAGGCCGATCGGCTCGGCCTGGCGACGCTCGAAGGCCGGCTCGGCCGGCTGGCCGAACGATGTGGGCCGCGCTATGCGCCGGCTGCGCTGCTGGTCAACAAGGCTCGCCGTGGCGAGTCGTTCTACCCAAAGGAACCATGAAGGCCGAAAACTACTTCAGCGCCAACGCCGACCTGGCGTTCTACTACGAGCAGGTGATCGATTGGCAGCGGCTGGCGCCGCTGTTGGCCACAGCTGATGATGGCGAACGCCCGGCTGAGCTCGCTGGCGCCTGGCGCGACGTGCTGGGCGTGGCCGGCGACTACGTTGGCAAGCAGGTCGCAGGACGCGCGGCCGAGGTCGACCGGCTCGGCACGCCGCACAAGGGCGACATCAAGGTCTCGCCGCCGATGGCCGAGAACCTGCGCGGCCTGTCCGAGCTGGGGCTGATGGGGCTGAGCCTGCCGCGCGCGTACGGCGGCGAGGGCATGCCGTTCGTCGTCCAGGCCGGGCTGCTGGAGATGCTGGCGCGGGCCGATGCCTCGACGATGGTCCAGTACGCGTTCTACTCGAGCCCGGCGGCGATGATCGTCCGCTTCGGCTCGGACGCCCAGAAGCGCCGCTGGGTGCCGCGCCTGGCCAGCGGCGAGATCGCCGGCTGGGTGGCCATGACCGAGCCCGAGGCCGGCTCGGACGTCGGCAACGTGAGCACCCAGGCCCACAAACAGGCGGACGGCACGTGGCGCATCAGCGGTCGCAAGCAGTTCATCTCGAGCGGCAACGGCGACGTCGGCGTGGTGTTGGCGCGAGCGGTGCCGGGCTCGCGCGGGCTGGACGGCCTGGCCCTGTTCATCGTCCCGCGCTGTGTGCCCGACGCCGAGCATGGCCAGCGCGAGAACGTGTCGGTCGAACGAGCCGAAGACAAGATCTGCATCCACGGCTCGCCAACCTGCGCGCTGTCGTTCGAGCAGAGCGTGGCCGAGATCATGGGCGCGCCGGGCGACGGCTGGCGCCAGATCACGACCTTCATGAACGAGGCGCGGGTGGCCGTCGGCGTCCAGTCGGCCGGCGTGGCCCAGGCGGCCCTGGTCGCCGCCCGCGAGTATGCCGCCCAGCGCGTCCAGATGGGCAAGCCGATCCGCGAGCACCCGCTGGTGGCGGAGATGCTGCTCGACATGGAGACGACGGTGGCCGGCCTGCGGGCGCTGTGGATGGAGTGCGCCGTCGCCTACGACCTGGTCCAGGGTTTTGCCGCGCGCCTCCACAGGTTGTCGGAAGTTGATCCCGAGCGGCCGGCGTTGGAGGCGCGGGCGCGGCGCCTCGAACGCTACTTGCGCGAGCTCACGCCGCTGGTCAAGCACTACGGCGCCGAGGAGGCCATCCGCGTGGCGCGGACCGGCATGCAGGTCTTCGGCGGCTACGGCGTGGTCAAGGACTACGACGTCGAGCGCTTCCTGCGCGACAGCTTGATCCTGCCGATCTACGAGGGCACTAGCCAGATCCAGGCGCTGATGGCCACCAAGGACCTGCTCAAAACGGTGCTGCGCGAGCCGCGCGGGCTGCTCATCCCGGGCGGGCACAGCGCCTGGCTGGCGCGGGCGCGGCTGGACCCGGAGCTGAGCCGGCTGTACATGGCCGGCTTGCGCGCCTTCAGCGGCGCCCTCGGCTGGCTGGTACTCGACCTGGCCCGCCGAGTGGGTCCGCGGCGGGCCGCCCAACTGCTGCGCGGCCAGGGCAGCCTGGCCGACGAGGACCTGGGCGGGGTGCTGCTGGCGGCCGAGCGGCTGACGGTCATGCTGGCCCACCTGCACATTGGGCGGCTGCTGGGCCAGCAGGCCCAGCGTTGGCCGGCGCGGCGGCCGCTGGCGCGGCGGTTCTTGCAGCGGACGAGCGACGTGTGCCAGCTCGAAGGGCGGCGCATCATGCGCGGCGACCGCGAGGTGCTGGAGACGATCGAGCGATGGCGCGGCGCAACGGCCTGAGCGCCCCGTCAGGCGCGCCCCGGACTCCCTCGAAGCGGCGGGGAGATGCTCGCGGCGCTCGCGCGAGTGGGCCGCCGCGGGAGCGGGCAGAGGAGGTGTACGCGGCGGCGCTGCGGCTGTTCCGTGAGAAGGGCTATCACGCCACCTCGATGCAGGACATCGGCGCCGCCGTCGGCCTCTACAAGGGCAGCCTGTACCACTACATCGGCAGCAAAGAGGAGTTGCTGGTGCGGGCCTTCGAGCGGGCCATGGCCGCCCTGCTCGAAGACACCGAGCGCATCGCCGCCGACACGGCGCTGCCGCCGAGCGCCCAGCTGCGACAGATCATCGCCGCCCACGTCGAGGCGGTGGCCAACAACCTCGACGCGCTGACGATCTACCTGCACGAGTGGCGGGCGCTGGCCGGCGAGTCGCTGGCCAGCGTGCGCCAGCAGCGCGAGCGCTACACGGCGCTCGTCGCCGAGATCGTCGGTCGCGGGGTGCGGCGCGGCGAGTTCCAGTCGACCGACGTGAGCATCGCCACGCTGGGGGTGCTGGGCATGTGCAACTGGCTGTGCCAGTGGTACCGGCCGGACGGTCGGCTCAGCGCGGCCGAGGTGGCCGGCCACTTCGCCGACCTGGTGCTGGGCGGGCTGAACCGACCGGGGCCGAGCCCGGGCGCGCCTACTTCGAGCCGAGCACTAGCTCGCCGACCGTTTCGCCGAGCGAACGGATCAGGCTCGACGAATACTGGTCGCTGAGCTCGACCAGCAGGTCCTCGAGGAAGCTGTCCTTGGGGGCGCGCTGGGCGAGCTGGGTCAGAAAGCGATTGAGGTACGGCGTCAGCAGCATCGTCAGCGCCGTGACCAGGGCAAAGCGCAGCAGTCCTTTGACCATCGGGTGGCTCTCTCGTCGTCGTGTTGCTATAGAGAGGGTACCCGCTGCGTTGCCGCCCGCCGGGGTGACGGAGCGGGCGCCGCTAGGCCGGTGCGGCGACGAGGTTGATGAGGGGCGAGGCGTTACACGTCTCGGAGACCACGCCTGGGCAGCGCAGGCACGCCGCGCGGCCCTCCTGCTGCCACCAGCGGCACTGGGGACGGATGCGGCACGGCGGCAGGCTGTCGACGACGCTCGGCAGCAGTTCTACGACACGCGTTGCCAGCCGGCAGTTCGCCCCATCGAAGTGCACACACGCCGACCCGGCGCACGGCGCGGCGAAGCGGAAGACCTCGGTCGGCGAGACGGGGTTGGCCAGCGCCAGGAGCGCGTCGGTCACCGGCTGGGGCTCGACCAGGTAGCCGACCCGCGGCGCCGCAACCGTGCCGCCGACGATGCCGTGCAGCACCGCGCCGGCCATCTCCGGCCGCGCGCTCGGGCACAGGATCTCGTTGTTCGGCGCGGTCGCGTCGCCCTCGCTACTGCAGCTGCTGCTGCACATTGGTCAGCGCTTGCTGGAGCTCGTGCGCGTTGTTCGGGTCGAAGGCGGTCTCGACGCGGATGCCGACGAAGGTGTGCGGTGGCAGTCCCGCCACCTGGGCCTCGGCGGCCTGCTCGTGCGCCCGCGTCTGGACCCCGGCAGCGACGATGCCGACGAAGGTCCCCGGCCGCCCGAGCGCCTGCGCCCCGGCCGCCTGTGCCTCGGCTGCCTGGACGGGCAGCGCCGCGACGATGCCGACGTAGATCGGCGGCCGACCGGGCGCCGGTCCGTGGGTCTGGATCGCCCGCGCGACACCGGCCACCGCCGCGTTGACCACGTCCTCCAGGCGCACCTGCTGCGCCCGCTGGGTCGACTCCGTCGTCATGACGTTGTGCTCCCCCTCCCGCTGGTGTCCCCCGCTCCAGTATGACCCGCGTGTCAAGAGGACGTAGCATGAGCGGGCGTGAGTCGGTACGTGTTTCGCCATGCAAGGCTGGCCGCATCTACCGCGACCGACTGGACGACGAGGCCGGCTGATCGTCGAGGGCGGCCAGCGCTCGGCCCAGGCGCCGCAGGCGATCGGGCGGCGGCTGGAGCTCGCCGTAGCGCTCGCCCTCGTAGACGCTGGTGACCAGCGCGACGTCATCGGCCACGGTCGGCGCGGCGGCACTCAGGCGCGACTGGAGCTCGCCGGTCGTTTCGCTCGGCCGTCGGCCGAGGCCGCGCTGGGCGGCCCACGCCAGCAGCGCCCGGTAGGCGCGCCAGGCGTCGGCGACGGCCAGCTCGGACGGGTGCCGCGCCGGCCGGGCTTGCGGGCCGAACGGGTGCAGGCGGCCGCGCAGCCAGCGCCACAGCCAGCCGAACAGCGCGCGGGCGTCGCCGCCAGCCGTGCCGCTGTGTTCGACGCTCAGGTCGGGCGGCGCCGCTGCCTGGCGTGGCGGCGGTGGCTGGAGCCAGTGCTCCAACATCAGGCGAGCCACGACCAGGGCGAAGACGGCGGCCAGCAGCAGCAAGCCGACCAGGATCAGCGTGCCCAGCCACGGCATCTGGTCCGGCATCTGGTCGAGGTTGGGTGTCGGTGGCGGCGGCTGGAGCATCGGCGGCGGGGCGGTCGGGACGGTCGGCGCCGCGCCGCGCGGCAGCAGGGAGGCCAGCCACGCCAGGAGCCAGCCGATCGGCAGCAGCAGCAGTTCGATGGCCCGCACCAGCAGATCCCAGAAGGTGCCCAGCAGGGCCGGCCGCAGGATGCCGACGAGCAGGGCGGCGGCCAGACAGGGCAAGAGCGCCGCGCTCGCCGCCAGCGGTCGGGAGCGAGCCAGGCCGGCCTCGGCGGCGTCCTGGCGGGCGAGGGCGTTGGCCAAGAGACCGCCGATGGCGAACAGGACGACCGCGCCGAGCAGCACGGCCGGGTCAGGCAGGACGAACGGCCGCATCAGGGCCAGCATCGCCAGCCCACACAGGGCCAGGATGCTGAACTCGGTGCGGACCTCGGAGGCGGTCATCTCGGCCACGCTGGTCGCGCTGCCGCGCCACCACAGGGCGATGCCCAGCACGCACGGGAAGACAGCGCTGCCGAACCAGACCAGCAGCGCCGATGGGTCGGCGGCCGGCAGCGACGTGACCAGCAGGCGGCCGACGAGGGCCAGGCCGATGCCGACCAGCAGGCGCCAGCTCGGGTCGCGTAGGGTCGGGAAGCGGCGCACAGCCAGGTAGCCGCCTGGCAGCAGCAACAACAGCAGGAGCGGCCCGGCCGCGCCCGGTCGGGCCGGGCCCTGGGCCGGCAGCGAGATAAGCGGCAGGGCGATGCCGGCCTCCATGGCCAGCACGGCCCAGATGGCCGGCGCGTTGACCAGCCGCGTGTTCATGCGCGGCCTTCGAGGACGGCGGCCACGTCGCAGCCAGGGGTCAAGGAGAGCGCTGATCGCCCGCGGCGGGTGCCCGTCTGGGGCTGGGTGGTGGCCAGCACCAGCAGGACGCTGAAGCCGGTCCGTTCGAGCTGGTCGACGGCGCGGTCGAGCTCGGCGGTCATGTCCGAGGCGAACAGGACGACGGTGTTGCCGCGCGGGAGCTCGTCGAGCGCCCACGGCAGCAGCGGCGGGCCGGCCAGCGGCTCGAGGCGGGCGAGGGCTTCGAGCAGTTGCTGCAAGTGGGCCACGCTGGCGCCGGGCGGGATGACCAGCGGAGGTCGCGTGTTGGCCAGCAGGGCGACCGGTGCGCCCGCGTTCTGGAGGTAGACGGCGATCGAGGCGATGGCCGAGATGGCCGATTCGAGCAGCTCGCTGCGGTAGATGCCGAAGCCGAAGCCGCGCACGTCCAGCGCCAGGGCCACGTGCAGACTGGTCGCCGGCTCGAGCACGCGCACCTGAAGGGCGGCGCGGCGGGCGGTCGTCGGCCAGTGGATGAGCCGCCGTGGATCGTCCGGTTGGTAGTCGCGGACGGTCATGGTGCGGGTCGGATCCGCGATCAAGCTGCGCGGGCTGAGCACGTCGATGGACGGGTGACGGGCGGCGAAGCCGAGCTGGCGGAGCGGGACCACGCGCGGGTAGACCAGCACCTCGAGGCGGTCGTGCCAGGCGCGTTCACGCTCGAACAGGCCAAACGGGTCGCCGCTGCGCAAGCGTGCCTCGCCCAGACGATAGGCGCCGCGACGGTGGCAGCGCAGGCGCCGCTGCCAGCGCAGGCGCTGGTATGGCCACAGGCCGAGGCCGCGTTCGACCCACACGTTGTCGGGCTGGGCGAACGAGCGCTCCTTCCAGCCCTCCGGCTCCAGGGCCAATGACAGTTGCTCCCAGACCTCGACCCACGGCAGCGGCAGGGGACGCGGGTTGGCCAGGCTCGACTCCAACATGAGCTCGTCGCCGCAGAAGGCGCGGCCGCCGAGGGTGCGGCGGCCGTAGGCGACGCGGCTGAAGGCGAGGGCCGCCCAGGCCCGCGCGCCGAGGCCGAGCAGCAACAGGCAACCGGCCAGATAGGTGACGTCGTTGGCCAGGAAGGTCGCCGCGACCAGGGTGATGAGGCACAGCAGGGCCAGGCCCTGGCGGCCGAACAGCCACGGCGGCTCGACCAGCGGCCGCGCCTCGGGCGACTCGATCATACGCGGCTGGGCTCGACCGGCACTGGGACTTTGTCGAGGATGGTGTCGATGATGGCCAGCGCGTCGCGGCCGCGCAGGCGGGCTTCGAGCGAGGCGATCAGCCGATGGGCCAGGACCGGCCGGGCCAGCGTCTTGACGTCGTCCGGGGTGACGAAGTCGCGGCCCTGGACAGCGGCGCGGGCCTGGGCGGCGCGGTGCAAGGCCAATGTCGCGCGCGGGCTGGCGCCCAGCCGCACGTCGGCGTCGGTGCGCGTGGCGCGGGCGACCTGGACGAGATAGCGCCGCACGTCCTCGTGGACGCGCACCTGGCCACAGGCGGCGATGGCCTCGAGCACCTCGGCCGCCGAGACGACCGGCTGGAGCTCGGTGCGCGTCTGGACCGGCCCGCGGGCGACGAGGGCCTCTTCGTCCTCCTGGGAGGGGTAGCCCACCGACATGCGCACCAGGAAGCGGTCGAGCTGGGCCTCGGGCAAGGGGAAGGTCCCTTCGAGCTCGACCGGGTTCTGGGTGGCCAGGACGACGAACGGGCGGGGCAGCGGGCGGGTCACGCCGTCGGCGCTGACCTGGGCCTCCTGCATGGCCTCGAGGACGGCCGACTGGGTGCGCGGGGTGGCGCGGTTGATCTCGTCGGCCAGCAGCACGTTGGTGAAGATCGGGCCGGGGCGGAAGACGAAGTCGCCGCTACGCTGGTCGAAGACCGAGACGCCGGTGACGTCGCTGGGCAGCAGGTCGGGGGTGCACTGCAAGCGGCGGAAGGTGCCGCCGATGGACTGGGCCAATGATCGGGCCAGGGTGGTCTTGCCGATGCCGGGCACGTCCTCGACCAGGACGTGGCCCTCGCACAGCAGGGCGATGATGGCGAGCTCGATGGCCTGCGGCTTGCCGACGATGACCCGCGCAACGTTGGCCGCGAGGCGCGCGGCAACCGACTGCACCAGGCTCGGCACACAGCGATGGTACGCGCCGCTTCGGGCACTGGCGTGGATCGCGCTGGGCGCAGGCGGGGGCGTCGCATGGCCTTCAGTACGTTCCGCCTGCTGATTCGAGACCTTGCGCTGTTGGGTGGGCCGCGGCCGCAGACGATGATCCGAGCATGTCGTTCGAGGCTCGTTGCCCACAGTGCGTCTTCGTCAGTCGCCAGCTCGGGCAGCCCACTCCCTGTCTGTTGCACATCTCCTTGGTGCCGGGGGTGACGGATGAGGCGGCGGCCCAGCAGGCGGCCGCGGCGTCCGCGGGCCTCGACCGCGACTATGACGAGCCGTACACCTTCGGGCAGCTTCACCCGACCGTCGACCGGCCGGGGCCGTTCTCGCTGCGCGAATACGTCCGCCTGCTGCTCCTGCGCAGCCGCGTCCAGGAGGAGCGCTCGCGGTTTGATGCGCCCGTAACGGTAACGACTCAAGTCAGCAGTTTGAGCGGCCGATGATCGCTGTGATCCACCTTGGAATTGGCCTGAGAGGCGCACGCTTGTGACAGCTCCCACCTCGCCGCAGCCGCCATCGGGCGAGCTGCAATTCGATCTTTCCGCCGACGACCAGGCCCTGTTTCTGGCTGAAGTCGACGAGCTCTTGCAGCGCGTCGAGGAGTCGCTGGTCGATCTCGAACGCGCCCCTGATGACCGCGGGCTGCTGAACGAGATCTTCCGCGCT
>Ga0213876_10002587_pt1 | contig 10575 bp, 3 predicted proteins | sample BarmaccomBMRX_R9_FD_160113 | JGI IMG/M metagenome (GOLD analysis project Ga0213876, IMG submission 160113) | Root-associated microbial communities from Barbacenia macrantha in rupestrian grasslands, the National Park of Serra do Cipo, Brazil - RX_R9 | ecosystem: Host-associated > Plants > Roots...
GTAACGGAGCTAAAAAAATATTTAAAGTCAGATTTTAATACTGATAAAATCGACTTCCTGGTTAACAACGGGGGCTACGGTATTAGCAGCCCTTCATTTGCGGAGACCACAGAAGATCAGTTTGATCAGTTGATGAACGTGCATTTTAAGGGCGTGTTCTTTTTGACTCAGAAATTACTACCGCTGCTAAATGATGGAGGCGGTATTGTCAATATCTCTTCCGGCCTCACACGTGTTAGTTTTGCCGGACGTGGTGCTTATGCAAGTATGAAGGCAGCCATTGAAACACTAACCAGATATCTGGCAAAGGAATTGGGATCCCGAAATATCCGGGTAAATGTGGTGGCGCCGGGAGCAATCGCTACCGATTTTGGTGGTGGGAACACCCGGGACAATCCCCAGGTTCAAACTTATTTAAAATCGATCACTGCCATTCCCCGTATTGGTCAGGCAGACGATATAGGAGGCATTGTTGCCTTCCTTTGTAGTGAAGATGCTAAATGGATGACTGCCCAACGCATTGAAGCGTCGGGAGGCATGTCTATCTGATAATTTGATCAGGTAATGGAAATGAGAATGCGGGCATGATCATGCTCTTTAATAAGTTATTGATCATTCCCAATTGAGAGTCGGGCCCTGGCAGAATAGACTGAATAAATATACAGATGACATGATCATAGCTGATCATCTTGCTTCCGCGCCTCCGTCAGAAATTAAAAATGCTCCTGCTACCACCCACTTTTGCCGGTTGATTACCAAAGCTGCGGATCTGGTAAGTATAGGTCAATAAAAAATAGCGCTGCAACACGTTGCTGCGGTTATCGATGATGGCGTTGGTGGAATAATACCGGCTCAAATTTGTGTTGCTGTTCAGGATATCGTAGACCGCAATTCGTAACTGGCCTTTGTCCTGTTTGAACATCAGAAAGGTGACCGCGGCATTCCAGTAGATACTGGTGTTGGGCAAACCGGGGGATACCTCATTTAAACGACGGTAATAGAGATTGGTTTCCCATACGATCTTCGGGATGCGCACGATAAATTCACCCTGTACTACCTGCATTAATATATCCCTTCCGTTAAAATTGCGGCTCGAGTAAGAGCTGTGGTTGGAACTGATCTGCCACCTCGGATTGAACTCGATCAGGTCTTTCCAATTCAGCGCTATGCCAGCGTTTCCGCTTAAGGTAATATTGGTGAGCCGGCTGTCTTCATTATTGAAGCGCAAAGGCGCCCGGTTCAGATTCCCGGTTAAACCCATCGTCGCAGTTATATTCAGTTGTTGGGGATTTCTGTATTGCTTGCTGAAGCCCATGTCGAGCGAATTCGTCCAGAGCCCGCTGACGTTGATCGGCTGGTTAAGTTGTATGCCGTTACTTCCCAGCACGACTGATTGTATGGTTGCATTATCGGTAAGAGTCGACTGTCCTGAAAAATAAAAATTGAGGTTGGTCTTTGGATTCGGCAGGTTTCCATTAAAATTCAGGGTATTGCGTTTGGCGGGTTTGAGTGCAGGATTGCCATATACAATCAAGAATGGGTTGGAGTTGTCTGGCGTTGGTATCAGGTAATTGATGCCTGGCGCATTCACGTCCTGGTTGAATCCCAGGGATATTTTTTTCCAGTTTACACTCAGGTTAAACAGGATATCCGAATAATACTGCTTGCTATCTTTCGTTGCTCCTGTGAAATGATTGTTGATCCATTGCTGCAAAAACGCTGCGCCTGCATTGAGATTTACCTGCCCGATGCGGTAGCTGAACACTCCGCTGCTCGACAATCTTGTCATTTCCCGGCCGAGATGGCTGCTGAGTGAACTATTCAGACTGTCATAGAGGTCTGTGACCAGGTGCTTCCCATAAGTGGACACATCCTGGGCATTTTCCTGATAGGTCAGGAAAGGATTCAAACGAAAGGTCAGGCGTGCGCTAAGCGGAGTACTGTAATTCACAAACAGGAAAGCACTGGTAGATGGAGTATTTGTGGCGCGTAACTGCTGCAGTGAAAGACTGGAGCTCGCAGGATACTGGTAATTGATCAGGCTTTCTGTAATGGTTGAAACGGGGTTGGCAGAATGAAGAAGCGCTTGTGTAATGGCAAGGTTCCGGCCTTTCACGTTAGCTGAGCGGTGCGAAAACATGAACACTTCGGAGTAGTTGTCTGAGCGCCCATCGATGCGCAAAACATTACTCCCGTTGTTGACTTCGCCCGCTTTGTTATTATTCGTGTAGATAAAAGACGGCGCATCTGATCCTGATCCGGAATGCGCATAGGCTAAACGCATGGTCATATTGGTCAGCGAATCCGGCTTCCATCCCCCGCTGGACGCGAAATTGTGTGTTCTGGAGGTGGCCAGGGCGGTAGTGACGGTACGGGTATTTACAATCGTATCTTCGAAAAACCGTTGGACATTCTGTGTTTGCTCAAGGTCATTCCGCGTAGTGCCATACATGTATTGGAAGGAAAAATTTACTTTATTCGATGGGGAGTGATTCAGGTTAATACCTATCCCGTTGGCGCTGTTCAGGCCGGCTCCGGTACCGCCCAGCGAAAATCCATCTATCGTAAAACCCTGTTGCCCGCCCTGGTTGCTGTTTCCATTGAGATTGCCCCAACCGCTTCTTGAAAAACCACCCAGTTGCATAACATCCTTTGTTGTGAAGGATGCACGGTTAACATTATTGGCAAATCCCACCAAGCTGAGTTGCAGGGTATCGCGGAAGGAGTTTAGAATAGCGCCGGTCTCATAGCGGCTGTCTGTACCCCCGCCGGCAAATACCCTCCCGAACATGGCTTTCCGGATGCTTTTCTTGAGGGTAATATTGATCACTTTCCCGATCTTACTCAGGTCACCGTCGTTATTAAAATCAATTTCCTCCCTGTCATCCATCACCTGTACTTTATCGATCAGGTTGCTGGGCAGGTTACGCGTAGCCATCTGGGGGTTATCGCCAAAAAAACGCTTGCCATCGACGAGCAACCGGTTTACTTTCTGTCCATTCACAGTGATATCGCCATTCTCGTTGACGATAACACCCGGCAATTTTTTGAGCAGATCTTCCAGCAGTGCACTGGGTAATGTTTTGAATGCGGAAGCATTGAATTCGATCGTATCTTTTTTGATTACCACAGGCGGGCGTTCGGAGAATACGATCACCTCGTCCAGTTGTTTGGAGGTATGAATGAGCGCCAGTTCGCCAAAGTTTGCGGACGGTTCCCGGTCTGTGAGGGTAAAGTCTTTCCGTAAAGGTTCGTAACCAGAAAAAGTTACCATTAATCTCAGCGGGAGATTGAATGGCAGGCCGGGCACTTTGAACTCACCCGTCTCGGTACTCAGTCTGTAAGTAACAATGCTGGTGTCTTTCGCCCGGAAGATCGTGATAGTGGCCAGTGCCAGACCTTTCCTGGCAGCACCATCGGTGATCTTGCCGGTAGCGGCGCCTTGTTGAGCCCTGGCAATAAAGGGCAATAAAAAGCAGGACGCGGTAAGCAGTCGTTTCATATGTAAACGCCCGTTCATGGGGCGCTATCAATAATAGTCACAAAAACCTGGAAATAGTTGCATGTTTTGCAGGTTTTTTGGAGGCATCACCGCGTTGATCCATTAATTCAGGTGGAATAGGGAAGCCGGAATTGCAGTCCTGACATGCAAGGTTCTGCAGGCCTGCCGTAATTACTCGCTGGGTGGTCGGGTCCGAGGCGATAAGACAAGCCTAATGTCGACAAATTTTGTAATGAGGACCGATCAGACGATGCTTTCGCTTTTTAAGCTATTCACATATGCGGATGGCGTTACGCCAAACTGCTTATTAAAATCCCTGGAGAAGTTGGCGTGTACGGTATAGCCGACCATATGGGCTACCTCGTTGATCTTGTACCTGCCCTCTGCCAGTAATTCAGCTGCTTTTTTTAGCCTGGAAAGACTGATCAATTCATTAGGCGTTAAATTGGACAGGGCTTTGATTTTTCGATAGAGCGTAGGCCGGCTCATGTTCATCAGCTTTGAAAGGTGCTGAACTTCGAGGTCGAATTTCATTATGTTGTCTTCTATAACGCCGTTCAGTTTTTCGATGAATTGTTTATCCGCCTGTGAATGGGCAATTCCTTTTACATGTGTCAACGGCGACCGGGCAAAATAGTCCTTGATGATATTACGATTGGTGATGAGGTTGGTGATCTGGGCATTCAGATGGTCGAATGAAAAAGGCTTTTCAATATATGCGTCGGCGCCAACTTCCAGGCCTTCAATTTTTGCGTGCAGGGAATTTTTGGCCGTTAATAAAATGATCGGGATATGGCTGTACTGTATATCGGTCTTTATTTTTTTGCATAACTCTATCCCATCCATCACCGGCATCATGATATCACTGATCACCAGCTGCACATTTTCCTTTTCCAGTACCTCGAGTGCGTGCCGCCCGTTCAGGGCAAAACGGGTCTGGTAGTTCGGCCATAACTCTTTCTGGATAAAAGAAAGGATCTCTTTGTTATCCTCCACAACAAGTATGATCGGTTTGCTGTTATCAACCATATCCTCCGGGTGCGAACTCATTTCACTGGCGCTATTCGCGTCATCTGAATTCTGGTTTTTCAGGTCTACCCCCATATCCTGGTGTATGGGAAGGGAAAGAACAAATAAGTTCCATTCATCGCGGGTGATCTTCAGTTCCAGATTACCTTTATGTAGTTCAACAAGCGCTTTGGCAAGCGGGAGCCCTACACCGGTGCCTGCTTCTTTTTCGGTTTCTTTGATCCTGAAGAATGGTTCAAAAATTTTCTCCCGCAAGTCGCCCGGGATTTTGTAACCGTCATTTTTAAATTCTATATGGAACATGGTGTCTTCACTGGAGAAGGGCAGCATGCGTACCGATACTTTCTTATCCGCGTATTTAATGGCATTGTTGATCAGGTTGACAATGATCTTTTTAACAGCCTCCTCATCAACAAAGGCATGCAGCGTTATGCGGGGAACATCCACGGTGAAATGCAGCTCTTTCTGATCCGCTGCGGTTTTGAAGATAGCATGCATCTCCTCGAGCATCTCATTGATGTCGGCCTTGCTAAAGGTCAGGCTGAATTTATTCTCTTCCGCCTTCCTGAAATCAAGAAGCTGATTTGTAAGGGCAATCAGCCGGTTGGTGCTTTTTTTCATAATGTTCAAGCTGTCTTCTGTTTCCGGATCTAAATTTCGCCTGCCCAGTAACTTGTCAAGCGGCATTTTTATCAACGTCAACGGAGTCCTTATTTCGTGCGCTACATTCGTGAAAAACTCAATTTTTGCATTGTAAATCTCCCGTTCCTTTTCCCTTTCAAACAAATCTATCTTTCGGTTATTTCTGGCGTTTAATACCAGGTAATAAGCCCGAAGGAGGATAAATATAATGGTTCCACCTACTAAGATATAAAAAATATATGCCCAGGTAGTTGCCCAGAGCGGGGGGCGGATGGTAATCTTCAATGTTGTTTCCTTTGGGTTCCATTTCCCGTTGCCCGTGGAGCCTTTTACCCGGAAAAGATAGTGGCCGGGGGGCAGTTGTGTATAATAGATCCGCCGGTTACTTTTCAGCAAAGTCCAGCCATTGTCGAAATTGTCCATCTTATACATGTATTCGTTGGACTCGGGCGACTTATAACTCAAAGCCGCAACATCCAGGTTGATACTGGATTGGTTGTGCGGTAAGGTTATTTCATTCGTATAAACAATGGAGGTTTGCAGTGATTCATTATTGATGGGAAGATCCTTGTTATTAACCTGGAGACCAGTAATGTAAACTGGGGGTGTAAAGTCATGTTCTGCTATGTTCCTGGGATTAAAAGAGACCATGCCGTTAATGGTTCCGAAGAAAAGATCTCCATTTGGTCCTTTATATGAAGAACGGAAATTGAACTGTTCCGATGGCAGACCATTGGCGCTTTTATAGGTTCGTATGGTATTGTCTGCCGGGTTTATTCGTGCCAGGCCCCTGGATGTGGATACCCAGATATTTTTATTGTCGTCTTCATTTACACAAAAGATCTGGTTATCCGGCAGGCCGTTCTGCACAGTAAAATGTTTCATTTTCTGAGTGGCATGGTCATAACATGATAAGCCTTCCTGAGTGGAGATCCAGAGTTGGTGATGGCTGTCTTCGAATAAGCTATTGATCTGGTTGTTGAGTAAACCTGTATTGTTGCCCGGGTTCTGTTGCAATAGTCCCTGTTTTTTTGTAACGGGGTTGTGGTACCGTACGCCAACGCCGTAAGAAGCTACCCAAAGAGTGCCTTCATGATCTTCAAGGATAGCATGCACCTGGGTATTGAGGTCAGACAAGGCAGTGAAATTGTCGCGATCCCTGTTGTAACGAAACAAGCCGGATCGAGTGCCCACAAGGATATCCCCATTCCTGGTTTTCTGTATCGCGATAATGAAATCACTCTTTAACGAATTGCTGTCTTTTCCCGCCTGGTAATGCCGGATTACCTTGCCAGACGGAATATCCATAACATCCAACCCATGTTCAAGTGTACCTATCCACAATTCGTTGCCTGCAGCGAGCAGACCGTGGATATTTGAGTAGATAATATTTCCTTTTTCTTTTCCCGGTCCGTAGTGCTGGTATTGACCCGTTTTCAGATTTAACTTATTTAGTCCCGCATCTTCCGTCCCGATCCAGAGATTGCCGTACTGGTCAGGGCTGAGGCCATGGACGATATTTCCCTGCAGGCTGTTTGGCAGCGAGGGCTGCGGAAAGTATTTTTTAAAAAAGTTGTACTCTGTTGAATAATAGTTGACGCCGCCAAAATAAGTGCCTATCCAGGTTCCACCTTCTTTGTCTTTATAAAAGGCGAAAACTACGTTGTCGGTGATCGAGTAAGGATTATTGTATTGCTTTTGTATCCTTCTGCCCGTACCGGTTCGTGTATTGTAGATGTATAAACCTGTTTCAGTGCCTATCCAGATTTCCGACGCAGAATAGCGGATAAAAGAATGCACCTGCACCCGGTTTAGTTCGGGATCCTTTTCAAAAATATTTGTAAGGTGCGGCTTTTGGGTATTAAATGCATAGGCATGGCTAAATGTTCCTACAAGTACCACGCTGTCGCCAAGCGGGTAAATATCACGCACGCCATTTACCTCTCCATCTTTACTTAGATCGGAAAGATTATAGTTTTCAAAATTGTCGGCAGGCCGGTTATATTTATGTAAGATGCCATTGTTTGTGATGGCCCATACCACGCCAGACGCGGATATGCAAATGCTCACCATATCTTCTCCATACTTTTCAACAGTGCCACGTGCCGGACTATATTTGTACAGCGTGCCATTGCATATGATCCAGATGTTTTGTTCGTTGTCCGCCCGGATAGCGAGGATCTGACCGGCAGGAACTTTAGTGAAGGCTTTAAAATTTTCTTTCAGTGGATCATAGAGGTAAATCCCCCTGCTCGTACCTACCCAAAGCGTTTCGTTTGGATCCTCATACAGGCTTATGATCGTATTGCTGCCAATGCCTGACGAATCCGGGTAACTGTTCCTGAAAATCCGCGAAGAATAACCATCAAAGCGGTATAATCCTTTTTTGCCGCCAAACCACATGAAACCTTTCTTGTCCTGAATGATGCAGGTAACATTATTACTTGAGATCCCTTTGCTGCCCTGGAAATTTCTAAAATAGTACGACTGGCCAGGAAGCTGGTGTCCTACACCCAATAAAAGAAGCAGTAGTATGGCAGGTCTCGATAGCATCGCTTGAATTAGTAGAACAAGGTAGTTTTAAATATGGCAATTAAATATGATGCCCATAAAATGAGACGGGGTGAAAACAAATTGAAACGCATTGATTGATCGTTGCCGAAAACTATGATTTTCTTAGCACAGCAGCAGGGTCCGGCAACGACTTTAACTATTCTTCCCGGGTATTATATGTTTTTACTATCTGACGCCCCGCTTAAAATTTTTTTATGAACAGGATCTTCGTGCTTACCGTGTTGATTTTAATTGCTGCAGGTGAAAAAGTCTGTTCGCAAACGCAAACAAATGCCCCTGCACAACCTCCGAAGCCGGCAGCGCCAAGATGGGTGCCTGAAATGACTGAGTATTATACGCCTGCCGTACCGGTGGTCGTTCCGGGTAAAGCAAGTCCTACAGCTATTATTACGCCGCCCTCCGATGCGATCAGTCTGTTTAACGGGAAGGATCTTTCCAATTGGGCAGGTAAAGGGTGGGATGTAAAAGACGGCGAGCTGATCGTGAAAAAACGTGCCGGGGATATCAGTACGGTACAAACCTTTAATGATTTCCAGCTTCACCTCGAATGGCTGGTTCCTTCAAATATAACCGGCACAGGTCAGCAGCGCGGTAATTCAGGCGTATTCCTGCAGGGGATCTACGAAGTGCAGATCCTTGATGATTACAACGATATCAATACAACCTACGTTAATGGGCAGACAGGAAGTATCTACAAGCAGACTGCACCACTTAAGAACGCGACAAACGCCCCCGGCCAATGGAATGCATATGATATAATTTATACTGCCCCGCGCTTCAAGGAAGACAGTACGGTTTTTTCTCCCGCTTATGTAACGGTAATACTCAATGGGGTGCTCCTTCAAAACCATACGCAGATCAGGGGCAATACGCCCTATATCGGTTTGCCCAGGTACCGTGCACATGGGAAAGGCCCCATCAGGCTGCAGGATCATGGAGATCCAAGTGAGCCGGTTCATTTTCGCAATATCTGGATCAGGGAATTGTAACGGTAAAATGCAATAGGATAATGCAATAAATCACTCTTCAGCAAGGTCGACTAACGGTCGTTAAGCGTAGGCGATGGAACAGGTCATTGTTGCGGCAGTTGCAATGATCTTCCGTCGCTTTTTTTTGAGGATTGGAAATACTTTTCTTCCGGCCTTCACGCCTTGTTAACTGAACAACCCATTAGTTATTAATTATATTCTAAACAGATTATATGTAAATAATTATTACCGCAATACCGGATTTTCGGTAGAAACTGTCTGGTACCGGCTGAATAATCTCCTGGTGTGCGATCCATAATACTCAATCCAAAAATGAGACGCGTTGGAAATAATTTGAGACCGGCAGATTATTGATTGCACGAAAATTGATGTCTATTCGGGGCGAATTCAAGTTACGGGCATAACAAAAACCAAAACACAAAGCGATTGCAACTCATTTTCCCCAAATGCGACTGCCGTATGACCAGGCCCCGGTCATTGCGTCTGCTTACACCTCATTTTCTGAATCAACCAAAACCTGCATATGAAAAGTAAACTGCACCACGTACTCATTTTGTTTTTATGTTCCCTATCTCTTTCCCTGTTTCAGTCGGTAAGCGCTCAGAGCCGCCCGGTTACAGGCAGGGTAGTGAATGAAAAAGGCGAGCCTGTATCCGGGGCGTCCGTTGGCGTTGGTAATGCCGGCGCTGTGAGGTATGCCACAACCAATGCCAAGGGGGAATTTAACCTGCAGGCATCTGCAAAGGATACCGTTACGGTTTCTTTGGTCGGATATGAGATCAGGCGGGTAGCTGTAGGGCAACAATCTGATCTCAGTATTACGCTGACCAGCAAAACCGAAGCGCTGAATGAAGTGGTTGTGGTGGGTTATGGTGTACAGAACCGCCGCGATGTAACAGGTTCCATATCCAAGGTTGATGGCAAAGTGTTTGCCGCACTTCCTGTTTCGTCATTCGATGCCGCTTTGCAGGGGCGGGCGGCAGGTGTGCAGGTAACGCAGTCTACAGGTATGGCAGGCGCTGGTACCATCATCCGGGTGCGGGGCACGGGGTCGATCACTGCAGGTGGCGAACCATTGTATGTAATTGATGGTATCCCGATTGTGGCAAACTCCGGGCAAACCATTGCCGCAGCAAATACAAACCCGCTTTCTTCCATTAACCCGGCCGATATTGAAAGCCTTGAAATTTTAAAAGACGCTTCTGCCGCAGCCATTTACGGCTCCAGGGGCGCCAACGGGGTGATATTGATCACGACCAAACGGGGTAAAAAAGGAAAGCCACAGGTGAGTTTCAGCTCGCGCGTATCTGCCTCGCATATTACCAGGAAGCCAGAACTGGTAAACACCGAGGAATTTATTATGTTGTTCAAGGAAGCTGTCGCGAATGACTATAAATTCAATCCAACAGGAGCTCCCGCTACCAAGGCTTTACCGGGTGGCTATACCGAAGCCGATGCCCTGAAAACGAACACTGACTGGCAGGATGCTACCACACACACAGGTATTTCTACATTTAACGACCTGTCTGTGAGTATGGGTTCACAAAAACTGCGCGCCTATATCGGCCTTTCACACGCCAGGGAAAGTTCGTTCCTGGTGAATGATGTTTTCAGAAGATATAGCGCAAGACTCAATATCGATTATTCTCCTTTTTCATTTTTGAAATTATCAGGTAATTTCTCCTATACGGCCACCGACCAGAACCATGTACCTGTTGGATTTGATGGTGGCTATGGAAGGGCAGTTTCCACGGCCATCCCGTACTTCCCGATTTACCAGGCCGATACATTCTATAGAACACCTATTGGTTCCAATCCTTTGGCTGAAGTGTACAACAG
>Ga0213876_10002588_pt1 | contig 10572 bp, 10 predicted proteins | sample BarmaccomBMRX_R9_FD_160113 | JGI IMG/M metagenome (GOLD analysis project Ga0213876, IMG submission 160113) | Root-associated microbial communities from Barbacenia macrantha in rupestrian grasslands, the National Park of Serra do Cipo, Brazil - RX_R9 | ecosystem: Host-associated > Plants > Roots...
AGCAAAAACCTAAAAAAACGCCGGTTTTTACCACTCATCAACGGTACTCTACCATTGGTATGAACGCAAGTCCCGCCCGCCCCTGATGCACTTTAGCAGTGCCCGCACCGCTATATCTTTACACTATCAAATAAACGGAGCCTCGCTCCCATGCACTATGCACCTCTTACTCGAATTCCTGCTGTTCCAGTTCCGCCAGCATATCAAGCCACCGGGAATTCTTTCTGCCTAGTTCCTTCCATTGCTACAGTTTGCAATAATTGATCCCTGCGATATTCATCCATCGCACCGCTAAACTATTATCTGCTCTGTCAAAGCTGGCGCCGCAGTGCGGCAAAGGAACCGTTATAACCCGTTTGCAAGGAAAATATTTATGACGAACAACATGAAACCGATCGTACTGGCTATCCTGGGAGGCGCAAGCATACTCCTCCTGTTCATTTTATAAAACAAGTCCGGGCCAAAGAATCGGGACCTGCAGCTGGCTTATCTGATATACCTGTAGAAAACATACCTCGTAACCGTGTGGCCAACATAACTGGTACCGGTTAACATACCGCCGGTTGCTGAAAACTCATCGAAACTGAGGTTGATACTGTTCCGGGTATTCGGATCGAACAGCCGTACGCGGAAACTCTCGTGGAGATCGGCATGGAACACGCCGTATTGATCATAGTAGCCATCTGAGACCGTTACGATCGTCCAGGTGCCTTCCATATGATTGAAGCCATCATCATAAACGGCGGCGCCGTTCTCATAAAAAGTGAAAATACCTTTTTCAAGACCGGTCTTAAAAGTGTTCCAGGTTCCGCCGCTGACCTCCGATGCCTCGTTCAGGTACCAGGAGCCGACGATCTGTGAAACATCCACCTGGGTATAAGCAGGTGAGGAAACGGCCTTACTGCAACTCTGCATCAGCAGCAGTGCGGGAAAGGCAAACAGGAGGAGTAACAATTTTTTCATACAAAGCTTTTTCGTGAACAATGCCTATATATGTTTATCCAATTCTGTTACCAGAACCTTATTTTTTAAAACCCCGGCATGGTTTTTAGAAAAGTTTAACGGTTGTCCGTTATAAAATGAGTAGCGGTAAAATCCCTGTGTGGTAAGGGGCCTCAGTCTTCCCAGCGCATCAGGGATGCAAGTACCGTTGTGCCAAACCCGAGTACCGCGATCAGGGTAAAAGACCAGCGCAGGCTGAGCGCATGAGCGATGAAGCCGATCACCGGCGGACCTATCAGAAATCCGAGGAACCCGATCGTAGAAACTGCAGCCAGCGCCACACCCGGTGAGAATTTTTTTGACTTTCCCGCAGAACTGTAGACCAAGGGAACCACCGACGACACCCCGAATCCCACCAGCAGGAACCCCAACGCGGCCATCACCAGGGTCGGGAACAGTACAGCGGTCAGCAGTCCGGTCGTGATTACAATACCGCTGAGCTGCAGTACCCGCTGCCTTCCGAAAGCTGTAACGATCCTGTCGCCCAGAAAACGTCCCGTGGCCATCGTACCCATAAAACAGGCATACCCCAAAGTGATCTGCGCCTTGGGCGCCTGCACCACTTCCTGGAAGTACACCCCGCTCCAGTCGAACATGGTTCCCTCACAGGCCATACAGCTGAAAGCGATCAGGCCCAGTTTCAGCAGGTGATTATCCGGTTTGGCGAAGATCGGTTGATCGGGATGGGCTGCATCTTTTTCAACAGCTGAGCCGCGTACCGAGATCACCAGAACGATAGACACCGCGCAAACGATACAGAAATGATAGAATGGGGAAAGATCTGCAGCCACCATCAGCTTACCGATCGCCGCCCCGCAGAACCCCGCGAGGCTCCAGAGCCCATGAAAAGATGCCATGATAGACCGGCCATATTGCGACTCCACACCCACGGCCTGGGTATTGATGGAGATATTGCACATATTCCCAAGCAGCCCAAATCCGAACAGCGCCGCTACCAGCTGCCAGACGCTGGCAGTGAGACCGATAACGATCAGCATTAAAGGGTAACAGATGGTTGCAATGGTAACGATGCGTTTGCTACCGAATCTTGCCACCAGCCAGCCCGATAAGGGCATACTCAGCATCGACCCTACAGGCAATGCAAACAGAACGCCGCCCAGCAGCGCTTCATTCAAACCCAGCCTGGCTTTGATATCGGGGATCCTGCTGGCCCAACTGGCAAAGCTGAGTCCCACCACAAAGAAAAAGCAGGCGACTGCAACCCGCTGGGCCCTTTTCGTTACGGTGAAAGCGGTCATGCCTGCAAAGATGCTACCTAAAGGCCATTTCGGTTATATTTGCCGCAAAATTTGGGGACGAAAGGCAGAATGCGTAAAGCTGAAAGCTTAACGCGGAACCAGAAACCAGAAACACCAAACCCCAAACACCAAACCCCAAACACCAAACCCTCATGTACCGTTCGCACACCTGTGGAGAGTTAAGACTGTCTGATGCCAATAAGCAAGTAACCCTGGCCGGTTGGGTACAGACCGTGCGGAAATTCGGCGCCATTACTTTTGTGGACCTGCGCGACCGTTATGGCATTACCCAGTTATTATTTGGTGAGGAATTGAACACGGCACTTGAAAGCCAGCCGCTGGGTCGCGAATTCGTGTTGCAGGCAACAGGTCTGGTAACAGAGCGTACCAGCAAGAATGCCAACCTGCCCACCGGCGATATTGAATTGACAGTTCAATCCTTTCAGATACTTAACAGGTCTGTGCTTCCGCCTTTCACCATCCAGGACGATACGGACGGCGGTGATGATCTCCGTATGAAATACCGGTTCCTCGATCTGCGGAGAAATGCCGTAAAGAAAAACCTGGAACTGCGTTATGCAGTGAACCGCGCTGCACGGAACTATCTCCATGAGAACAATTTCATGGATATCGAAACGCCATTCCTGATCAAATCTACCCCTGAAGGCGCGCGGGATTTTGTGGTGCCTTCGCGGATGAACCCGGGACAATTTTATGCGCTTCCGCAATCGCCGCAAACCTTCAAGCAATTGCTGATGGTGAGCGGATACGATCGTTATTACCAGATCGTGAAATGCTTCCGCGATGAGGATCTGCGCGCAGACCGTCAGCCGGAGTTTACACAGATCGACTGCGAGATGGCATTCGTTGAACAGGAAGATATCCTGAACATGTTTGAAGGATTGGTGAAACGCATATTTAAAGACGTGAGGAATATCGATTACACCGAAAAAGTGGCGCGTATGAGCTGGGAAGAAGCCATGTGGACTTTTGGCAACGATAAACCCGATATCCGTTTCGGCATGCAGCTGGCCAACCTGAAATTCCCGGCACATAGTTTTGCCTCGAGGGCCGCGCAGCTGAAAGAAACTGCGATCGGCGCCGGCGAAACAGGTTTTGCGGTGTTCGACAATGCGGAAACCGTACTCGCGATCGCCGTTCCGGGCTGCAGCGAATACACCCGCAAGCAGACCGATGAACTGACCGAGTGGGTAAAGCGGCCGCAGATCGGCATGCAGGGCCTGGTATATATCAAATGCAATGCAGACGGAACTTATAAAAGCAGCGTAGACAAATTCTTCAATGAAGAGAAACTTAAACAGATCGCTGACAAAACCGGCGCCAAACCTGGCGACCTGGTGCTGATACTCGCCGGAAAAGAAGAACGCACCCGTAAAGCCACCAGTGAACTGAGGCTGGAGATGGGAAAAAGACTTGGACTGCGCCGCGAAGATGAATTCAAATTATTGTGGGTACTCGATTTTCCTTTGTTCGAATATGCGGAGGAAGACAACCGCTGGGTGGCGCGCCATCATCCCTTCACTTCACCAAAGCCTGATCAGATAGACGTGATGATCGGCAATAATCCTGAGATCGGGAACGCCGATAAATACCTCGAGCATCCCTATTCAAATATCAAGGCCAATGCCTATGATATGGTATTGAATGGAAATGAGATCGGCGGCGGTTCCATCCGTATTTACCAGCGCGAACTGCAGGAAAAAATGTTTGCTGCGCTGGGCATGACGCCGGAAGAAGCTTTGCATAAATTCGGGTTCCTGCTTGGGGCTTTCGAATATGGGGCCCCGCCGCATGGAGGTATCGCTTTCGGGTTCGACAGGCTATGCGCCATCCTGGGCGGCAGCGAAAGTATCCGTGATTTCATTGCCTTTCCAAAAAACAACAGCGGCAGGGATATGATGCTCGATGCACCAAGTACCATCGACGACAAGCAGTTCGATGAACTCCAGATCAGGTTAAACCTGAAATAGCAGTTGGGGTCTCAAAAACTTCAGACAAACCTGTTCTGCCTGCGCGGTAACAGGTTTTTCCAATTGACAGTTGCCGGCATACGTTATTTATTTCCTTATCTTACAACGGATGCCTCCTACCGGTGGCTTTGTACCTGACCATACAAAACAACTGTTATGACCGGAGACGCGCTTTTTCAGCAGTATCCTGTTGCGCCGCAGATCTGGGATGAGATGAAAGACCACTCATCCATCAGAAAGCAATACCATTCCATCTATGAAGCGGTAAGCAAGCTTACCCTAAGCGAGTTGCAGCGGAAAGACAGGCTGGCCAGCGAATTGTTCATGAGCCAGGGCATCACTTTCACTGTTTACAGCGATAACGAAGGCATTGAACGCATTTTCCCATTCGACATCATTCCGCGTATCATCACCGCAGCAGAATGGACACATGTTGAAGCCGGCATCAAACAAAGGCTGAAAGCGCTGAACCTTTTCCTGAAGGATATTTACAGCGATCAACAGATCGTCAAAGACAATATCATTCCCGCTGCGCTGATCGCTACCTGCCCGCATTTTACCCGTGAGATCTTCGGCATCAAAGTTCCGTACGATATTTATGTGCATATCGCCGGCATCGACCTGATCCGGGGCGAGAACGGCGATTTTTATATCCTGGAAGATAATCTCCGCACACCTTCGGGCGTTTCTTACATGCTGGAGAACCGGGAAGTGACCAAACGCATTTTTCCCGGCCTGCTCGCCACCAGCAATGTGCGCATGGTGAACAATTATCCGCTAGTGCTGCACGACAACCTCGCGGCGCTTTCGCCCCGACAGACAGATCATCCAGTGATTGTATTGCTGACGCCGGGCGTATTCAACTCTGCCTATTTCGAACATACTTTTTTAGCGCGGCAAATGGGTGTGCAGCTGGTAGAAGGACGCGACCTGGTGGTTGACAACCAGAAAGTGTACATGAAAACAACATCGGGATTGCAGCAGGTGGATGTGATCTATCGCCGCGTAGACGATGAGTTCCTCGATCCGCTGGTATTCAGGCCCGATAGCGCGCTCGGCGTGCCCGGATTGATGAGCGCCTATCGCAAAGGAAATGTGGCTATCGTGAATGCGTTGGGCAATGGCGTGGCAGACGACAAAGCCGTGTACGCTTATGTGCCGGAAATGATCCGATATTACCTGAACGAGGAACCGTTGCTTGCCAATATTCCAACCTATCAGATGAAAATTGAAGACGAGCGCCGGTATGTGTTCGATAATATGTCGAAAATGGTGATCAAGGAAACGAACCAGTCTGGCGGATATGGTATGGTGATGGGCAATAAGGCTTCGCCGGAAGAATTGAAGAATGCGCAGGCGGCTATACTGGCCAATCCTCGCAATTTCATCGCGCAGCCGATCATTCAATTGTCGACCGTGCCCTGTTTGCTCGATGGAAAATTACAGCCGCGGCATGTGGATCTCCGGCCTTACGCACTCTGCGGCCCTGGCGGAATTGAGATAGTGCCGGGCGGACTTACCCGAGTGGCTTTGCGCGAGGGTTCACTGGTGGTGAATTCTTCGCAGGGAGGCGGCAGCAAGGATACCTGGGTACTGGATGCCTGATCTGAAAATGGACAGATAAATCAAACATTCCTTAACAAAGAAACATGCTGAGCCGAATTGCCGATTCCCTTTTCTGGTTGCATCGCTACATGGAACGCGCCGACGGATTGCTGCGCCTGCTGAAGACAAGCTATATCCTCTCTTTCGATAAGGTTGAGGCCAGCAGCATTACCTGGGAGCCGGCGCTGAAAATATTCACCAGCCTGTCGGCTGAAGAGATCGCCGCACTGCAGTCTTCCGATACGGTAGTGTTGCAATACCTGCTGACCGACGTCGATAACCAGAATTCGCTCAAAGTGATCATCACCCGTGCACGTGAAAATGCGCGGGGTGTGCAGGACCAGATCACCAAAGAGGTATGGGAGCAGGTGAACCAGATGTATCATCTCATCAATGATGCATCACTTCCGGACAAACTTGCCGGTCCGGATGCTATCGTGGCTATCGACGCGCTTATCAGCAGCAGCGATCAATTCATCGGCATCACAGACAGCACCATGCCCCGCGGCCAGGGATGGAACTATATGAATCTGGGGAAATATATCGAGCGCTGCCTGCTCACAGCAGAGTTTGCGTTGGCTTTTTTCCGTCCCCTGGATTTTGACCTGAATAACGAGCAGGATATCCTGTACTGGCGCAGTCTGCTGCTGGCTTTATCGGGGTATGAGCTACATTTGAAAAACTACAATAGCCAGAACCATAACTGGAATGTGGCCACACAGGTATTGTTCGACAAAAATTTTCCCCGTTCCCTATACTATGCAACGGACAGGGCCGTCAGGTACCTTTCGGAGATCGTAGAGCAAAACCCGGTAGCCGGCACGCCCGCACTGAACCGCATGTTCGGCAGGCTTTGCAGTTCCGTAAAATTTGCGGAGCTGGAAATGGTAGCTGAAGCCGGACTGGAGAAATACCTGCTCCGGGTCAGAAAAGAGCTGAATGAATTCAGCAGGTTGTTTGGCCAGGTCTATTTTTCTTATGCGTAAATAAATTGAGCATGCCCGTTTTCAGGATCCATCATGTTACCAAGTACGAATACGACCGGCCGGTCAAAGAAAGCATGAACAGCATCATGATCTATCCTTTTCAAAGCACTGAACAGGAAACCTTGCAGCATGAACTGTTTATCACGGGCAGCCCCGAGGTTTTTACCTATATCGACTACTGGGGAAACCGCGCGGGCACTTTTAATCTCCTGCCGCTTCATACCGAACTCGTGATCGAGAGTAAACTGCTCGTGAGAACCTTATCCTCTGAAGCGCCTGTACTTCCCGCAAGTTCCATTGCCGAACTGGAAGCATTGGTGAATAAAGACCTGCAGCTGGCGGAACTGGCCAGGGTCTCTGCCGTTAAAAGGCTGGTGCAGATGGAGGAGTATGTGGCTCAGTTGTTCGATCCGGGCAAAACGATAGCCGGGCTGGTGGAAGATACCTGCGGATTTATTTTTTCGGGCTTCACTTATATCAAGGGCATTACGAATATCGAGACCACGGTGGATGATATCCTCGAAAAAAAAGCGGGTGTTTGCCAGGACTTCGCGCATGTGATGCTCGAATTGCTGCGCATGATGGGCATTCCTGCGCGTTATGTAAGCGGCTATATCTGTCCCAACAAGAACGGTATGCGGGGCGAAGGCGCTACGCATGCCTGGGTAGAAGCCTATATTCCGGGAGCGGGCTGGACGGGCAGCGACCCCACCAATAATATCTGGGTCACCAATCACCATGTAAAGCTGGCTGTTGGCCGCGATTTCAACAGCTGTTCGCCGGTAAAAGGCAGTTTCAAAGGACCAGCGCGGCAGTCGCTTTCGGTGTATGTATCGGTAGGTTATGAAGATGGCGAAACATTCGGTGCATTGAACAAGGTGGAACTTGAAAAGCAGCCCGGCAGCGAAATTCCTGAGCCGATATTCGATACCTTTGCGGGCCAGCAGCAGCAATAAGCGATCTCTATGAAAAAACAGTTGAGTGTATTCAGGGTACTGACCTTCGTACTTGTTCCTTTTGCCGGTCTGTTCGCAATGATGAGCGTGTTCTCGCTGCTGGTAGCGCTGGCAAATCCTGCCGCGCTGATCTCCGGTTTCATGATGGTCGCATTCGTGATCTATACCTTTACCAGCCTCGCCTTTCTCACCCGCGGCATAGATGCAGGCCGTCCGCTGAAAGCTTCGCTGCGCGACTGGATACGGGTGAATGCATTCGTATCGGCATTCATGGCCGGGCTCTCAATCCTGGAAATGGTCATTTTTGCATTGATGGACGATGCGGTGCTGCGCGACTATATCAACAAATCCCTCGAAGGCCAGAGCAATCTGCCGCCGATGGTGAATACCGCTTTCTTTCTGACCGTAATAAAGATCATCGTAGGCTTTATGGCGGTGCTGAGCGTGATACTGCTTACGCATATCGTGCTCAATTTCCGGCTGATGAAAGCTTACCGCCATTTATTCCAGCAACCCTGATGGCCCTGAATTTTAAGTAACTTTAGCTGTGGATACGACGATCCCTTTAGCTGAACGCATGCGTCCCGCCACGCTGGACGATCTGGTTGGCCAGGAACACCTGACCGGCAAAGGCAGTATTCTGCGTACCTCGATCGAACAGGGCCGGGTGCCTTCGATGATCCTGTGGGGGCCGCCGGGTGTGGGAAAGACCACCATCGCCAATATCATTGCACATACGCTGCAGGTTCCCTATGCCCAGCTCAGCGCCATCAGCAGCGGGGTAAAAGATGTGCGCGAAGTGATAGAGCAGGCAAAAGACCAGCCAGGCACTATCCTGTTCATCGATGAGATCCATCGTTTCAATAAGGGCCAGCAGGATGCACTGCTGGGCGCTGTTGAGAAAGGTGTTATCCGGCTGATCGGCGCCACTACCGAAAATCCTTCCTTCGAAGTGAACAGCGCCCTGCTCAGCAGATGCCAGGTATATGTGCTGAAACCCCTGGAAAATAAAGACCTTGTAAAACTGCTGGAGCAGGCCATGCAGCGCGACAGCGAATTGAAGTCGGAAAAAATTGAGCTGAAAGAAACGGAAGCCCTTATCAGTCTCTCCGGCGGCGACGCCCGCAAACTCCTGAACCTTTTTGAGCTGGTGGTGGATACACTTGGCGGCAAGAACAAACCCGTGCTCATCACAGATGAAGTGGTGATGCGCACCGCGCAAAAAAAGATCGCCCTGTACGATAAAAAAGGCGAACAGCATTACGATATCATCTCCGCATTCATCAAAAGCATGCGCGGCAGCGATCCTAACGGCGCCGTATACTGGCTGGCGCGGATGATGGAAGGCGGCGAGGACGTAAAATTCATCGCACGCCGCATGCTGATCTTCGCCAGTGAGGATATCGGCAATGCCAATCCCAATGCATTGCTGATGGCCAATGCCACTTTCGATGCAGTGAACAAGATCGGTTATCCTGAGAGCAACCTCATCTTATCGCAGTGCGCTATCTATCTCGCTTCTTCGGTAAAAAGCAATTCGGCCACTACCGCCATCAGTTCCGCCATGGCCGCCGTGCAGCAGCATGGCGATCTGCCTGTACCCCTTCATATCCGCAATGCTCCCACAAAGCTCATGAAACAGATGAACTACGGCAAAGGCTACCAGTACTCGCATAATGGCGAGGGGAATTTTATCGACCAGGAATACCTGCCCGATAAATTAGCCGGCACCGTCTTCTTCGAGCCCGGCGAAAATGCACGGGAAAATGAACTCCGCAAGTTCCTACGGGAGCGCTGGAAAAAGAAATACGGATATTGACCGCCGCGATCTTTGATTTTACACCGTCCGGCCATTTCCCGGGCATTTTTATGCATTTCTGGAAATAAGCACTATCTTAATCAGACCAAACTAACGCAAATGGAAAACAAACAAATGTTGCCGAATGCAACTGCCGTTCTCGTATTAGGCATTTGCTCTATTGTTTTCGGCTGTTTTTTCGTAGGACTTGTTCTGGGTATTCTCGGGATCGTTCTCTCCAAAAAAGGCCGTGAACTGTACAAACAAAATCCTTCTATGTATGAGGGATACGGCAGTCTGAATGCCGGTTTTATCATGTCTATCATCGGCACCTGCATCAGCGGTCTTTATGTGATCTACTTTATTATAGTAGTAACCATACTCGGAGGAACTGCATTTTCCTGGTCGCACATGAATACCTAAAACAAGGATGCTGCTATGCTGAACTGGTTTGCCGATCACATGCTTCCCTGTGCATATAAATCGCTGTTTGGCATCGACTGCCCGCTCTGCGGGTTCCAGCGTGCACTGCTGCTGATGCTGCAGGGAGAATGGAAAGCCAGTTTTGCCCTGTATCCTCCCCTGCTTCCTTTGCTTTGCCTGGGCATCGGCTTCCTGCTGCAGCGGTTGTTCCGCAACAGGATACCTGTCAGATACCTGAACCGGTTTTCAATTGCAGTGCTGTTATTGATGCTGGTCAACTATTCGGTTAAACTAATAAACCTGATCTAAACATTTATTATGACAGAGGAGATGGAGGAATATCGTGAACAAGTTGTCAATCCCGTTATCATGCCGCTCAGGCGCAGGCCTTTGCCCAATGCCACCACCATACTGGTGCTTGGCATTTGTTCGGTAGTACTGGGATGTTTTGCGGTAGGGCTGGTAACAGGCATTATCGGCCTGGTCCTTTCCAGGAAAAGCAAAGCTATTTACAGGGATAATCCCGAATTGTATGATGATTATAGCAACCTG
>Ga0213876_10002589_pt1 | contig 10570 bp, 6 predicted proteins | sample BarmaccomBMRX_R9_FD_160113 | JGI IMG/M metagenome (GOLD analysis project Ga0213876, IMG submission 160113) | Root-associated microbial communities from Barbacenia macrantha in rupestrian grasslands, the National Park of Serra do Cipo, Brazil - RX_R9 | ecosystem: Host-associated > Plants > Roots...
TCTATCGAAACGGCGTTCGCATAGGACGATCGACTGTGAGCACGGGCAAGCCGGGCAAGGGTACACCGACCGGAGTCTTTACCGTCCTCGAGAAAAAAGTCCGTCACACCTCCAGCATTTATAAAGGCGCTCAGATGCCACACATGCAGCGGCTGACTTGGACCGGTATCGCGATGCACGCCGGGCATCTGCCCGGTTATCCGGCATCCGCGGGCTGCGTGCGAATGCCGATCGATTTCGCGGCCAAACTTTTTTCGGTAACCGGTGTTGGTACGACGGTAATTATCGCCGACAATAAATCGGCTCCGACTCAGACGGTTCGTCCTGGCATGGTTTTTTCCGGAAAGGCGGGGACGCCATCCGGAAGCGGTTTCGTCTGGACGCCAGAAAAAGCGCCCAAAGGCCCGGTCTCTATTATCATGAGTGCACCTGATCGTAAGATCTATGTTTACCGCAATGGGGTGGAGATCGGCCGCGCTCCAGTAGACGGATTGGAGACCGCTCGGGTATTCGGCACTTATGTCTATGCGGCCGATGCGACCGTGGATGCCGACGGCCGGCGTGACTGGATCTCAACCGCTAGCGTGGGTAAACGAGCACCTGACCTGAAAGATTTGCAAAGGCGTATCTCGATCGACCCATCCTATCTACGAGATGTTAACAATCTAATTAACCCGGGAACCACTTTGATTCTAACCAATGCGCCGGTGACTAACCAAACCCATAGCGCGCCGGGGTTCAGTATTCTTACTGCCGGATAGCGTATGTCGCGGCCGCGGGAAGGCAGCGCTCCACGGTTCTGACCGAACTGTGGGGATCAGACCGCCTGGTCAAGCGCCTCCCTTTCGCCGAGCGCATTCCGTACCGCAGCTAGTAGGGTCTCATCTGCGAATGGCTTGACTATAAACGCGGAGGCGCCGCCTTTCAGTGCCTCCGCGCGAATCGCCGAGACTTCGCGGCCGGTTATCATAACGACGCGTGTGTCTGGTGATAACTCCCGCAATCGCTCTTGTACTTCGATGCCGTTCGTATCCGGCATCCAGACATCGAGCACTACCACCTTCACCGTGTGTTCGCGAACATAAGCAATGAATTTATCCGGGTTATCGAACGCCTCGGATTCGAAGCCATCCGATTCCAGTAACTCCCGAATTGAACTCAGCACTGACAAATCGTCATCGAGAACACAAATCGTCTTAGTGGCAACGGCCATATCATCGCGGGTTTCTGATCGAGCCTAGTATGCCCTCACTACTTTAGCTATGGTCCTTAGGGGCCGGACATATCGGGCGAAACACCGACTTTTTGAGCCAAGCGGACCAAATCCGCTACAGATTGTACGCCTAGCTTATGCATCACACGTCCCCGGTGTGTTTTGATTGTACGGAGCGCAGCGCCCAGCTCGAATGCGATTTGTTTGTTAAGCAATCCGGTTATGACTAGGCGGAAGACTTCGAACTCCCGCGGCGTGAGTGTCGCAATCCGCGCGCGGACTAGAGCCACCTCGTGGCGCTCTCGCCAACTATCGGCGGATCGTGCGATCGCCTGAGCCACGGCATTCAGCAAGGCATGATCGTCAAACGGTTTCGCTAGAAAGTCGACTGCGCCGCGTTTCATTGCTTGAACACCCATCGGGATGTTGCCATATCCGGTGATGAATACGATTTGCTCGATTCTGCCCCGTTCCGTCAATTGTCGCTGAAGCGCCAGCCCATCAAGGCCCGGCAATCGGACATCTAACACCAGACACGCGGGGCCAACATTTGGTGCACGCGTCAAAAACTCGGCGGCGCTAGCGAAGCTTTCAACCGAATAACCGTCACTTTCGAGTAAAGTGGCAAGACTTGTGCGCACCGACTCATCGTCGTCGACCACGAAGACGTGCCGTCGAGACTCTTTCATGGTAGGTCCTCCTGCGCGGCTGGAAGCGAAAAATGGACACAAGCGCCTCCACCCTCGGCATTCTCGGCCGCTAACTCTCCGCCGTGTGACGAAATGATTGAACTAGCAATGGAAAGACCCATTCCTAATCCATCCTGCTTCGTCGAATAGAAAGGCTCGAAAATCCGGTTCGGATTTTCCTTAGGCAGGCCGGTTCCAAAGTCGCGAACACCGATCCACACGTGGTCACAAGCATGTTGCCGGCTGCTGATAATCACACGGCGTTCCGCTGCGGGAGACTGTCGCATCGCGTCGAGGGCGTTCATCATGAGGTTTAAGAGCACTTGCTGAATCAGTACCGGATTTGCGCTCACCACCGGCAAATTGGGATCAAGCTGTGATAAGACCGTACAATGCCGTTCGAGCGCGTCGGAATGCACCAACTGGACCACCTCGGCGATGATGTTATTCAGGTTCACCGAGGTGCGTGCTCCCTCACTCTTCCGCACCATAGCTCGAATGCTGCAGATGATTTCACCCGCCCGGCGAGCGTCCATGACAATCGCGTTCAACAGGCGGTCGAGTCTCGGCAAATCGGCCTTTCCTTTGGCGATGAAACGCCGGCCCGCACTCGCGTTGTTCATGATGCCAGATAAAGGCTGATTCAGCTCATGAGCGAACGCGGTAGCCATTTCTGCCACGAGTTCAACCCGGCCGAGATGCGCGAGCTCTTCGCGATATTGGCGTGATTCTGCTTCTGCGTGCTTGCGAGCAGAGATATCTACGATAACTGCTAAGACAAGGACGCCTTTCTCTCCTTGAATGCGGCTGGTCCCGATCTCAATCGGAACCTCGCTCCCATCTTTCCGCCGGCCGAACAACTCTCTTCCAGCACTCGTTACCGGCGTCTTAGATGCAGAAACAAAATTCGTCCGAAAGAACGGATGCGATTCACGGAAGCGTTCCGGCACCAAAATTTCGACCGGCTCTCCGATCAATTCTTCGCGCCAATAACCAAACAGCATTTCGGTCGCGGTGTTCACCAGATCGATCCGACCCCGGTCATTCACCAGAAGGATGCCGTTCGGCGAACCTTCTACTACCAGGCGGAGCCTGTCCTCGACGTCCTTCTGAGCCGTTACATCAATGGAAATCCCCAGCAGGTGAGCGGCTTTGCCATTTCCCGAATTCAAAGAACGGCCCCGAGCGCCAATCCAGCGGATCGCGCCATCCGGCAATATCACGCGATACTCGGTTGAATAGTCGCCGTGAGTCTGAATCGCTTGCTTTATTGAGGCCTCGCGGACGGCGCGATCATCGGGATGGACCCGAGCGACAATCGTGGCCGGGTCGAGGCGAGCCTGATGATCAAGTCCAAACAACGCTCGCCCTTTTTCCGTCATCCAAACCTCGTTTTTTGCTGTGTCCCACGCCTCCATGCCTAGATTTACGCTATCCGCGACAAGGCTTAGGCGCTCTTCGCTTTGCCGCAGTGAGGCCTCGGCTTTACGCCGCGAGTTCCGTTGGGAAATCAATCCGACAACCAAGATGGTCTGTAAGAGAACAGCCGCGAGCGCAGCCAAAACGAACTTGCGTTTCGTCTCCCAAAACCCAGGCAGCCGTAATTTCACATCGGCAGTTGCTGGAACCCGCTGTTCGGACAGGCCTGCTTTCTTTAGGGCCTGCCAGTTTATTAGCAACGGATTAAGACTTTCGTTTTCGGGTGCGCCATAAGGCACCCATTGGCCTCGGAGCGCTTTCAACGCCAAGTCGGCGGTGTTACGCCCGTTCTGCCCGAAATCAAACATCGCCCCGCCAACTACTCCCGTATCGAGAAACTGGGACGACAAACCATAGACCGGCGCCTTTGCTGTCCGCACCAAGTCTCGTACGACATCGACCGATGAGGTGGATTGCCCGGCTCCGTCGCGCAGCATAGAAATAAAAAATACAGCCGACGTTTTCGGCACCAGTGTGACCTCATCCACGGTTTCCGTAAGTGACTTGTCGCTGATCCAGCGAATGCCAACTTTCGAGTGCAATTGTTCCATGATTTTCCGGGTCGCGTCCGCCCAATACCGGTCAAAGCCAGACGAGCCGCTCACACAGACGATCTCCGGGACTTCGGGTTGGAGTTGCAGGATCAATTCGATGGTTCGTTCGATATCGAAGTGCGCGATAATGCCGGTCACATTCTCCGGTAGCGCCAGCTGGTCTAGCTCGCGTTGATCCAGCGCGCCGAAAACGATCGGGACACCCGGAAAGAGCTCATTGCGATGAGCAAGCGCAAACTCCAGCGCGGACCCGGCGACGGGTACGATGAGGTCGATCTGTCGCGCCGTATAGCGGTCCTGTAGGTAGCGAAGCAGCGTCTTTACCTGTTGGTCCCCGGAAAAACGTGCAAAGTCCAGGTATTCGGAGAAGAGCTCGATTCTGGGGGAACGCGAGCTGTGAAAGACTTGCCGGAGGTTCTCTTCGACAGCCTGGATCGCCGGCAGGTCACCGCGTTCGCCGTAGAGAACCAGGACTGACTTAACTGGTTCGGCCGCGTCGAGGGCAAAAGCAATCCCTACGCAGAGCGAAGCGCCTTTGATGAAGGCGATCAGCTCAACGATGCGGCAGAGCGATCGCGGTAGCGGGGGAGCCACGAAATCTCTAGATCGTTAATTTAAGCGCCCTCCTGGCGTACCTAAAGTAAACCCGTGAGGACTAACTGTAAAGTTGGTCCAACGGCTTGGGGTCGGGGTGCGAAAGTCTGTAACGATCAAAATCGGCGTTCGACGGTTTTCTGAGTGAGACCGGGGTTTGGAACAAGGACTGAATGGGCTTCGCCCGATCCGGACTTTCGGTTAGATATTTCGCTGAGGCCCGACGCTGCGCCTATCTCAGCCGGCTCTGGTTACTCCAACGTTACCTTTCGGGATGTTGAAAATTTACTACCTAGTTTGCCAATGCGATGGGCTGTCGCGCCGTCGCCAAAACGCTCGACCAAAGAATGCATTTTGCGACCAACCTCATCATTTGCCTGCGGGGGAATCGGAATGTGGATAAATGTCCTGTCGCAAAAGTCCACCATCAGCTAACCGGTCACATGATAAAGCGTGTGGACGGTCGGTGTAATAAAATTCCGCGACAGCGTCTTGGCCATGCAAAGCTACTGGCAAGCTTGAATGGCAGTGAGGGCGATCGTGTAAACAATGTCGTCCACCAGCGCGCCTCTGGATAGATCGTTCACGGGTCGTTTCAATCCCTGCAACATCGGACCGATACTAATCACATTGGCACTTCGTTGGACCGCCTTGTAAGTCGTGTTGCCGGTATTGAGATCCGGAAAGATAAAGACTGTGGCTCGACCGGCGACCGGACTGTCTGGCGCCTTGGCTTTGGCAACGTCAGGCATGAACGCTGCGTCGTATTGGAGCGGGCCATCGATCAGCAAGTCGGGCCGTGCGGCCTTTGCCAACCTGGTCGCCGCGCGGACCTTCTCTACGTCCAGCCCAGAACCGGACTCGCCCGTCGAATAGCTTATCATCGCGACACGCGGGGAAATGCCGAATGCGCCAGCTGAATCGGCGCTCTGGATGGCAATGTCGGATAATGTCTCAGCGTCTGGATCCGGGATAACGGCGCAATCTCCATAGACTAGGACCTGCTCAGGCAAGCACATAAAGAAGATTGAGGAGACCGCTTTTGCATTTGGCCGAGTCTTAATGATTTGTAGAGCCGGCCGAATCGTGTTTGCGGTAGAATGGATAGCGCCGGAGACCAAGCCGTCGACCTCGCCCTGTGCCAACATCATGGTCCCGAGCACAACGTTGTCTTCGAGTTGGCTTGCGGCCATCTCCAGCGAAAGTCCTTTGCTCTTCCTCAATTCAAACAGCGGCCGAACATACTTTAAACGACTTAAAGCAGGATCAACGATCTCGAGTTCCGGGGGAAGGACAATGTCTTCACTTCGGGCAACCCTTTCGATTTCTTCGCGAGCCCCTAGTAAGACACAACGAGCGATCCCCCTTTTCACGCAAATGGCCGCAGCTCTAACGGTGCGCGGTTCCGAGCCTTCCGGCAGAACGATTCGCTTATTCCCAGCACGCGCCCTTTCGGTTAGCTGATATAAAAACGCAGCCGGCGACATTCGAAATTCCAATGTCGTTTTCGAACGCGAGATCAGCCAATCGATATCGATATGCTGCGCGACGTGGTCCATCGCGCTGCGGATTCTGGCGAGATCGTCAATCGGTACTTCTGGACTCATCTGATGCAGCTTGGTCGCTGTTGAATAGCTGTTCGTGTCGACCCGAAAGAGCGGAAGCCCCGTTGCGAACGCAGCCTGACAAAATTCGATTATCCGATGGTCCAACTCGGTTTCACCGGTCAAAATCAGGCCTGACAAAGGTACACCAGTAAGCGCAGCCATCGAGACCACAAGAATTACATCGCTGCGGTCAGCAGGCGTCACCAGCATGGCTCCCGGCGCCAATGTGTGCAAAAGGTTAGGAACGGTGCGCGCCAGCAAGGACACCGATTTCACCCTCCGGCTCTCCATTTCTCCAGGATAAATTACAGTGGCGTTCAGGTGACGCTGAACATCGATGGCCCGAAAAAGGGTTAGCGACTCGTTGTGGGGAATCACTCCGATCAGGTGACAGTCCCGGCGCCGAAAAAGTCGGCTATCACGCAGATGATTTAGTACCTCGGTGCTATGCTCGACCGGACACCGGTTGACGATCAAACCAACGATATTATCGAGGCCGCCATACGCTTTCGCGGCATATTCGAGCTGCTCATCCAAATCAATGATCGATCGCTCAGCCATCCCCACTACCAAAATAATTTGGGCGCTCAGAGTTTTAACCAGCTCATGATTCAAAGTACCCCGGTAAGGATCGTCGGATGAGGGGAGCAGGCCCTCCACTATGGCTATGTCCACGTTCTCGGTCGATTTCTCGAACGTTCCGACAACCTTTCCCAAAAGCTCATCGAGACGGCCGCTCGAAACCAGTTTTTTTGCCTCAGCCAAAGGAAGTGGGTCCGGCGGAACGAGTGACGTCGTGGCACGCAAAAAATGGACGGAACGTTCCGGTCGAGATTGATCGCTGGAATCCTCGCTAATGGGCTTGTAGAAGGAGACTCGGACACCACGTCGATCGAGAGCAGCAACCAAACCGAGAGCGACCGTGGTTAAGCCCTGACCGCGACCGGTGGGAGCAAGGAAGAACGCGGCTTTCATCGCGAGGACTAGCGGCTAAGAACTAGCGCTGCTGTCTGCCGAGCGATCATTAGTTCTTCGTTAGTCGGGATGACAAAACAGGACAATCCGGTTTCCTCTGTGATCCGCCCGTCGTTTTCTCTACCGTGGTGTTCATTCCAGCGCTGGTTGATGACCGGCCGAAGAATTTGTAAATGCTGTAATACTCGGGCGCGGACTATGGCGCTGTTCTCGCCGATGCCGCCCGTGAAGATCAGCCCATCGATCCTTTCCAAACCGGCAGCCAGGCCTAGTAGCGCCCGGGCGAGCCGATAACAGAAAACATCGACCGCTAGTTTAGCCCGAGCGTTATCGGCGTCCATTGCTTGCAGAATCGATCGCATATCGTGGCTCACTCCCGAGACGCCAAGGAGACCACTTTCCCGGGTCAACAAATCGGTGATCTCTCTCAGGTTGAGTCCCTCTCGTTCCTGCAGAAACAGATGAAGACTCGGGTCAACATCCCCGCTGCGAGTTCCCATGACCACGCCTTCCAGCGGGGTCAAGCCCATTGTCGTATCGATACTTTTTCCCAGTTTGACAGCAGTCGCGCTGCACCCATTGCCGAGGTGAGCGGCCAAAAGCTGTAGGTCACCCAAGGGCCGGTCCAACCGTCTAGCCAGCTCCTGGGTCACATACTGAGCGCTGGTCCCATGAAACCCGTATCTCCGGATGCGAAACCGAGAATAAAACTTCGCTGGAATGGCATAATGAAACGCGTGGGGCGGAAGCGTTTGATGGAAGGCCGTATCGAAAACCGCGACCTGTGGCTTATTGGGCAACAGCTCAGATGCCACGCGAATGCCCTGCGCACCCGGTGGATTGTGCAGCGGAGCGAGGTCGCTCAATTCTTCGATGCGCTTTACTACTTCCTCATCGACAATAGCCGCGTCCCGAAAATACTCGCCCCCGTGGACAATTCGATGGCCCACGGCAGCGACCTCGTTTGGCAACGAAGCACCGAGGTGATGGATTATGCAGCGTAAGGCTGATCGATGATCGGCGTTAGGAAGAGGTTCTTCGATTTTCTTGGCATCGGCGCCACTGAACTTTAACAACGCCTCCGCGGTTCCCAAGCGTTCCGCAATCCCGCTTGCCAGAACCGATTCCGATTGAACTTCCAGAACCGAAAACTTCAGCGATGAACTTCCGCTGTTGATGACAAGAATCTGCGGCTTGCCGTTGGTCATATCAGCGATTCCAGAGAACAAAAAGCTTGGTCGTCTAGTCCGACCAGACCCAGTCTCGTGCCTCAGGCAGGTCGTCGAAATGCTCCTGGATGTATTGTCGATGCTTGGCCAAGATTGATTCTCCCCGAGTGATCAGCTCTGCCGCGTTGACGATATTCGGTGAGTACCGAACGGCGTCCATGGCGAGGTGGACGCGGCTCATTCGGTTTAGCACCACCATATCGAATGGCGTCGTCGTAGTACCTTCCTCGATATAGCCGCGCACATGGAATCGGCCAGTGTCGGACCGGCCGTGCAGAATTCCATGAACGACAGCCGGGTAGCCATGAAAGGCGAAGATGACAGGCTTGTTGTAAGTAAAGAGCTTGATAAAGGATTCCTGGCTCAGGCCATGGGGATGGCGATCAGGAGGACACAGGCACATCAAATCCACTACGTTCACCACGCGCACTTTCAGGCTGGGGAGATGGCGGCGTAACAACCATGCCGCCGCCACGGTTTCTTGGGTAGCGATATCACCTGCACAGGCGAGGACGACGTCTGGCTCATTGCCATGATCGTTGCTGCACCATTGCCAGATCCCGGCTCCGGCGGCACAATGCGTGAGCGCGGCGTCCATGTCCAACCATTGAAGCTGAGGCTGCTTATCAATGACAATCAGGTTGAGATAGTTATGACTCTGGAAGCAGTGATTTGCTACCGAGAGCAGGCAATTGGCGTCAGGGGGCAGATAGATCCGCACTACGTGTGCCTTTTTACTGACTAGGTTATCGATAAATCCCGGCCCCTGGTGGCTGAAACCATTGTGGTCGTTGCGCCAACACGTCGACGTCAGCAGATAATTAAGTGACGGGACAGGTTTGCGCCAGGGAATGTGCCGGCAGTGCTCGAGCCACTTCGCATGCTGCATTGCCATCGAATCAACTACCATGGCGAAAGCTTCGTAAGTAGCAAAGAGCCCATGGCGACCAGTCAGAACGTACCCTTCCAGCCACCCGTGACAGTTGTGTTCACTTAGAACTTCCATCACTCTCCCTTCGTGCGAAACGTGGTCGTCAATGTCAACTAACCTTCCGACAAAGCAACGGTCAGTTACCTCAAACACCGCTCCCAGTCGATTCGAGTTTGTCTCGTCTGGGCAGAAGAGACGGAAGTTGGCCGGCTTAGTATTCTGCTTGTAGATATCGCGAAGGAATTGTCCAAGCTGTCGGGTCGACTCGTGACGGGTGGTTCCAGACTTCTTCACTTCAAGTGCGTAATCCGTGAAGGCGGGCAAGTTCAAGGGCATCTCAACGCGGCCACCATTCGCGTGCGGATTATCTCCCATTCTGCGTTTGCCCTTAGGAGCGAGCTCGGCGTACTCGCCTTGGAAGCTGCCGTTCTTGTCGAAAAGCTCTTCGGGTTTGTAACTGCGCATCCACTCTTCCAAGAGCCTCAAGTGCTCTGGGTTGTCCCGCACACCAGACAAAGGTACTTGGTGTGCACGGAATGTGCCTTCAACCGGTACACCGTCTACGACTTTGGGACCAGTCCAACCTTTCGGCGTCCGTAAAACAATTGCTGGCCACACCGGCCTTTCCTTGAATCCATTCTTGCGAGCGTCGGTTTGAATCTCTCGAATTCTCAGAATCGCTGCTTCGAGCTTGGCGGCGAAGTCTTGATGGACTTGCTTCGGATCGCTGCCTTCGACAAAAGAAGCTTCGTAGCCGTGCCCGGTCAGAAAGTCCCGGATGTGTTCGTCCGAATCTCTTCCCCAAACAGTAGGACCGGCAATTTTATAACCGTTAAGATGCAGAATCGGCAATACCGCTCCATCGCGGACCGGATTGAGAAACTTCACGCCCTTCCAGCTGCCCTCAAGCGGTCCAGTTTCAGCCTCCCCATCGCCCACGACCGCGGTCACAATCAGCTCTGGGTTATCGAAAGCCGCACCAAACGCATGCACGAGGACATACCCTAACTCTCCTCCCTCATGGATAGAACCCGGAGTCGGGGCGCTGACGTGGCTGGGAATGCCGCCCGGAGTCGAAAACTGACGAAACAACTTGAGCATTCCCTGTTCATCCTGGGTAATGCCGGGGAAATATTCGGTGTAGGTCCCTTCGAGATACACATTCGCAACCAGCGCGGGGCCGCCATGACCGGGTCCGGCCATATAGACTACATCGAGGTCATATTTGTTGATGAGCCGGTTTAAGTGAACGTAAATCAAATTTAACCCGGGTGATGTCCCCCAATGGCCCAGCAAACG
>Ga0213876_10002591_pt1 | contig 10560 bp, 8 predicted proteins | sample BarmaccomBMRX_R9_FD_160113 | JGI IMG/M metagenome (GOLD analysis project Ga0213876, IMG submission 160113) | Root-associated microbial communities from Barbacenia macrantha in rupestrian grasslands, the National Park of Serra do Cipo, Brazil - RX_R9 | ecosystem: Host-associated > Plants > Roots...
TGTGCTCGCGGAGCTTCTTGTCGAGCGCGCCCAACGGCTCGTCCATGAGGATGAGGCTCGGCTGGTAGACGAGCGCGCGAGCGAGCGCCACGCGCTGCTGCTGGCCTCCCGAAAGTTGCGCGGGCCGACGGTTGCCGAACATGTCGAGACGAACCATCTCGAGCGCGCGGCGTACACGGCTCGCGATGTCCGGCTTGGCGATCTTGCGGACCGAAAGTGGAAACGCGACGTTTTCCGCGACCGTCATGTGCGGAAAGAGCGCGTAGTTCTGGAACACCATCCCGATGTTGCGCTCATAGGGTGGAAGCCGATCAACCGACCGACCTTCAAGCATGATCGTTCCGCGTGTCGGGCGTTCGAAGCCCGCCAGCATATTGAGCGTTGTGGTCTTTCCGGATCCGGACGGGCCGAGGAATGTGAGGAATTCGCCTCGGCGAACTTCGAGATCGAGCCTGCGGACCGCGACGACATGGCCAGCATAAATTTTTTCGACCTCGATGAACTCCACGAGATTGACGGGTGATGCCGACGCCGCGCGCGAAAGATTCTGACCTTTCGGGCTCGCTGCGAGCGACGCGAAGGAGGTCAAAATCGTGCTCCCCTTGCCGGCTCGTGACCCTCACGCACCGCTGAAAACATCCATGTGTCTATGACAGCTTTCACCGGACAATCCCCATAACGGAGCACATTGTATGATCATACAATCAGAATTGAGTGACCATACATCTAGCCGAGGGAGCCGTCAACTGCGCTCGTCCCCCAGGATATTAGCCGCGGTGGGACGCGAAGATAATACAATAAAATTTGTATGACCACTCAACGTTGTAACCCTGGAAAGCCTGTGTTACAGGCGACTTAACCAGAGGCCGCATCGAGCATGCTTGAGAACTTGCGTTTGCCGGCTGACGGCCAGCCGATGTACCGCCGCCTCGCTGACGCTATTGCCGAGCGCATCGCGAGCGGTGCGCTCAATGGCGGCGACAAGCTGCCCCCCCAGCGTGAGATCGCACGCGTGCTTGGAATCAATGTCACTACGGTCACGCGCGCTTTTTCGGCGTTGCAGCAAAGAGGGCTCGTCGAGGCGCGTCCTGGACGCGGCACGTCGGTGCTGCTCCGCGAGGCGCGAGAGGAAGCGGGGTTCCGATCAGCGCCGAGCGACGAGACGGGGCTCATTGACCTATCTGTCAATCGACCCGCTACGAGCGCTTATCTCGATGGTCTCGCTCCGCTGCTTCCCCGCCTCCCGAAGGACCGGCGTTATCCTGCTTTGCAGGATTATCATCCTCCCGAAGGTCCGCTTTGGGCGCGTACCGCCATTGCCGAATGGCTCGCCCCATATACGGGCAGCAAGGATGGCGGCCGAGTGGTATTGACCGATGGCGCTCAGCACGGCCTCTCGTGCCTCTTGACGGCGGTGGCGCAACGCGGCGACGTTATCGTGGCCGATGCCATCACATATCAAGGGATCGGCGCGCTTTGTCGTTCGCTCGGGCTTGATTTGCGTGGCATTGCAGGGGACCGCAACGGCATGCGGCCGGACGCCTTCGATGCTGCCTGCGCAACCTTGAGGCCGCGCGCGGTGTTTCTTGTGCCGAGCCTGCACAATCCCACCACCGTAACGCTTTCCGAAGAGCGTCGCCGCGCCATCGCTGCGATTGCGCGACGGCACAATGTCCTGATCATTGAAGACGATGTCTACCGTCCTCTCGTTGGCGAGGCGATCCCATCCTTCGCCGTGATCGAGCCCGAACTTACCGTATATGTGAGCTGTCTCTCGAAGTGCGTCGCTCCGGGATTGCGCCTCGGCTTCATCGTCGGACCGCGGGCCGTGATGGGCAATGTCGCCGCGGCCCTACGCGTCAGTTGCTGGAGCGTGAGCCCCTTGACCGCGCTCGTCACGGCCATTCTTCTCGAGGAGGGTGTGGCGGACCAGCTCATCGCGCGCCAAAAGGAGGAGCTTCGTCAGCGCCAGACCCTGCTTTGCGAAAAACTCGCGGGCTTCGACGTGCAAACTCATGAGACCTCGACGCACGCCTGGCTGCATTTGCCGGAACCCTGGCGCGGCGCGGCCTTCGCACGCGCCGGTCGACAACGAGGCGTCGGCGTCTTGCCGGCGGATGCCTTCGCGGTAGGTCGCGAGGTGCTTGCCCATGCGGTGCGGATCAATGTCGGGGCAGCTCGTTCGCAAGCCGATTTGCGGGCGGCGCTCGAGATCCTCGTGGATCTCATGAAGTTCGGCCATCTCGAAGTCACCGGTGTCGTGTGACGACCAGCCTGTTCCGAACTCGCGCCGGTGAGGCGCGTTCTTCTTTCAGCAATGGAGGATGAAGATGCCCGATCTGAAAGCGATCAAAGAACACATGGAAGTCATTGGCGCCGACGGGGTTCATGTCGGCACCGTGGACCATCTTGAGGGAAACCGGATCAAGCTCACCAGGAAGGATAGCGGCGAAGGCTCGCATAAAGGGCACCACCACTACATTTCCACAGAGCTGGTCGCCGGAATCGAAGGCAATAAGGTCCGCCTGTCGGCAAACGCCGATGTCGCGGTGAGCTTCGAAGAGGAAAGGAATTCAAAGCCGGCCTGAACGCGACTCAGTCCGGCTGCTGACGGCCTTCGGATTGCGGGCTGCCCTCTTGCTTGGATTGGGCTTCGCGCCTTTCGTCCTCGATCAGTTTTGAAAGGGACGGTTCATCCAGCTTGTGCAAGACTTCGGCAAGCGTCTGAGAATCGTCGCATCCTGCGGCGAAATCCTTGCCGTAAGCAATCCGCAGCGACTTGATCAGGGTATTGCCGTGCTTGCGGCTGATTTCGCCATTGGCATCGCGATGCCTGGAATCAAGTCCGGATGGGCTCATCTCTGTCTCCTTCGGGTCGTGGTCTTTCGTCCTTGAATGATCTCGACCACGGCCTGGTTCCGGGAGCGCACCTCTGCTCGCAAATCGCTCAGCTGGGTTGTGGTACTCGGCTCTCTCGCTGACCCCGCCCGGCGGGCACCATTAGGGGTCAGTGAGCGTTGACAGTCGAGAACTTCAGGCTTGCACCCCAATGACCTTTCTCGATGCCTCGTCGGTTTCGCGTCTGCTTCGTGAGTTCGGCCGGCGCGTGGCCTTGCGTCCCGGCAACCCTTACCGGGCCAAAGCCTATGCGCGCGCAGCCGACAGCCTTCTCACGCTGAGCGTCCCACTTCGTGACGTCATCGCGCAAGACCGCTTGCAAGAAATTCCGGGTGTCGGGGAAGCCATTGCCGATATCATCACGCAATTGCACAAGACCGGCACGCATCCGACGCTCGAGGCCATGCGCGAGGAGGTACCCGAGAGCGTTCTCGAATTATTGAGCATTCCCGGTCTGCGGCCCGACAAGGTGCTCAAGCTTCACACCGATCTCGGCATCACTTCGCTCGCGGAGCTCGAGAGTGCCGCCCGCGCGGGGCGCCTGCGAAAAGTCAAAGGCCTCGGCGCCGCCCTCGAAAGCAAGATCCTCAAGGGCATCGACATGCGGCGCCATGCGCAAGGCTCGCGGCACCTGCACCGCGCCGCCGAGCTTTTACAGGCCGCAGAATGGCATTTGCGAGAGGCGAACGCCGCAATTGTGCGTGTCACGGCAGCCGGCGAATTTCGTCGCGGATGCGAATTGGTGAGAGAGCTTACGCTGGTCGCGGAGGTGAGAAGCTCGGGGAACGTTTCCCAGCGGATCACAGCAAGCGAAGAGCTCACCGTCCACCTGACCGATGCTCGCCATTATGGCGTGACGCTGTTGCATGCCACCGGCTCTTCCGCGCATCTCGACGAGCTTCGCGCCCTCGCCATGGAGAGGGATATGCTCCTCGAGGAAAGCGGTTTGCGCCGCGGCCGCAGGATCGTGGCGGCCGCGACCGAGGAGAAAATCTACGCGGCGCTTGGCTTGCCCCTGATCCCTCCCGAGCTGCGGGAAGGACGAGGCGAGATCGTTCGCGCGCTCGCAGGACGGCTTCCGGTCCTCGTGACCGACGAAGACATCCGCGGCATCTTGCATGCCCATACCGATCGCTCCGATGGCGCCGATACGCTCGAGGCCATGGCCGAAGCCACTCGGGCGCGCCGCTATGCGTATTTCGGGGTCGCGGATCATTCCAAGTCCGCCCATTACGCCGGAGGGCTGAGCGTCGAGGAAATCAAGGAGCAGCACGCAAAGATCGATGAACTCAACCGACATTACCGGGGAGGATTCCACGTGCTGAAGGGAATTGAATCTGACATCCTTCCGGACGGTTCGCTTGACTACCCAGAGGAGATCCTCGGCCAGTTCGATTTCGTGGTCGCAAGCGTGCATGGGCGCTTCAAGCTCGATCGCAAAGAACAGACCGAGCGCGTGCTGCGCGCCGTGGCCAATCCCCAGACGACCATCCTCGGCCATATGACAGGCCGTCAATTGCTTCGCCGCCCGGGCTACGACATCGACATCGAAAAAGTGCTTGCCGCTTGCGCCGAGCATGGTGTTGCGGTCGAGATCAATGCCAATCCCTGGCGCCTCGACCTCGATTGGCGTTGGCACGAAAAGGCGCTCGAGCTCGGCTGCATGATGAGCATCAACCCCGACGCCCATTCGACGCGCGAGCTCGACCTCACCCATTGGGGCGTGGAGATGGCGCGCAAGGGAGGCGTCCCGAAACAGCGCGTGCTGAATTGCTTCAGCTTCGATGAACTCGAGGCGCATCTGCGAAAGCGCAAAGCAAACCGGCGCAAGACGCGGCGCTCGCGGCCGGAGCTTGCCGCGTGAGCTGTGTGCGGGTGATCGCAGTTTTCAAAAATTCGCAGGCGCAAATCGAGGTTTGCAAAGAATTCAGGTGAACATCCTCCCTTCGTCGCGCGTTGTGGGTGAGGCAGCTTACAACGGGTTGAGCTTTCTTTCGCGAATTCTTTGTCTTTCGAGTTGATAAAGGTGCAAAATGCCCGACTTCTCCGCACCTCTCATCGTCCTTATTCCTCACAACCTTGGTAGAGACGAGGCGGGTCGCCGTCTGCGCAACGGGATCGGTCGGCTCCAGGAAAGCTTCGCGGGCAAGCTCTCCGTCATCGAGGAAACCTGGACCGGCGATCATCTCGACTTTCACGTAACCGTCCTTGGTCAATCGACGAACGGAACGATCGACGTGGCCGACGACAACGTTCGATTGGCGGTCCAGCTTCCTCGATTTCTCACATTCCTCGCGGCGAAAGCACGGGTGCTTGTCGAGCGCCAAGGGCGGCTCATGCTCGACAAGAAATAACGCCCCAGCTCGGGCGAGCCGCGCGGCAAAAAACCGGCTCGACTTTGATCGATCCGACCAAGCTTGCGTCGAAAGCGGGAAGCTCTCATTCTGAGGTTCTCGCCGCAGCATGCGGAGCGGTGCTGCCGCCATGAATGTGCAAAGCTTACAGGGAGGTCGAGATGATGATTACCCGTCGCAATATGCTGGTCACATCCGTCGCAGGCGTCTGCGTTCTCGCCACCGGACGCGCCTGGTCGGCTCCGCCTCCGCTCAAGCAGAAACAGACTTACAAGGTGGGTTTCGCACAGACGGAGAGCAACAATCCGTGGCGGCTCGCGGAGACGGCGAGCATGCAGGACGAAGCCAAGAAGCTCGGCTATCAGCTCGTCTATACGGATGCGGCGAGCTCGGCTGCCAAGCAGGCCTCTGACGTGAACAGCATGATCGCTCAAGGCGTCGACGTCATTTTCCTGCCGCCTCGCGAAGACAAGCCCCTCGTTCCGGCGATCCTGAATGCCAAGAAGGCAGGCATTCCGGTCATCCTCATCGATCGCGATGTCGACCATGCGCTGGCCAAGCCTGGCGAGGACTACGTGACCTTCATCGGTTCCGATTTCGTGGAGGAAGGACAACGTGTAGCGGCATGGCTGGCGAAAGCCGTGAACGGACAAGCGAAGATCATCGAGCTCGAGGGCACCACCGGAAGCTCGCCGGCGAACGATCGCAAGAAAGGTTTCGACGATGCGATCAAGCAATGGTCGGGCATGCAGATCCTCGCGAGCCAGACGGGAGATTTCGCCCGCGACAAGGGCCGGCAGGTGGCTGAGACCTTGCTGCAGGCTCATCCCGAGACGACCGCGATCTATGCCCACAACGACGAGATGGCCTTGGGCGCCATCGCGGCTTTGGAAGCGGCAGGCAAGGTCCCCGGCAAGGACGTGATCGTCGTCTCGATCGACGGCGAGAAGGATGCCGTGCAAGCGATCATCGACGGCAAGCTCGCGGCAACTTGCGAATGCAATCCGCGCTTTGGGCCAAAGGCCTTCAGCACGATGAAGGAATATGCCGCCGGCGAGAAGCTGCCGGCCTATATCAAGAACAGCGACAGCTTCTACGACTCCAAGAACGCCAAGGATGTGCTTTCGACCGCCTTCTGAACGCTGAGGTCAGCGCCGTCCCGGCGCCTCGTCGAGGCCCAACTCTGCATGTCGGGAAATGCATCTCGGTCGATGGTCTTGTCGATGCGCGGCATCGACAAGACCTTCGCCGGCACCCACGCTCTCGCCGGCGCCTCGCTCGAAGTCGAGGCTGGGGAGGTGATGGCGCTCGTCGGCCAAAACGGTGCCGGCAAATCGACGCTCATCAAGGTCCTCACCGGTGCCTACCGCAAGGATGCGGGCGAAACCCGCTTCCTCGGAAATAGCGTCGAGTTCGCCTCGCCTCAGGAAGCGCAGCGGGCGGGGATCAGCACGATTTACCAGGAGATCAATCTCGTCCCTTATCGTTCGGCTGCGGAGAATATCTGTCTCGGCCACGAGCCTTTGCGCTTCGGCTTCATCGACTGGCCGCGAATGAACGCGATCGCTACCGAGCTCCTGCGGCGGTTTTCCGTGCACATCGATGTGCGCCGGCCGCTCGGAAGCTTCTCGACGGCAATCCAGCAGATGGTCGCGATCGCGCGTGCCGTTTCCTTCTCGGCGCGCCTTGTGATCATGGACGAGCCGACCTCCTCGCTCGATGAACGGGAGGTCGAGGTGCTTTTCGACGTCATCCGTCAGCTCAAGCGCGACGGCATTGCGGTGATTTTCGTAAGTCATCGGCTGGACGAGCTCTACGCCGTCTGCGATCGCGTGACCGTCATGCGCGATGGACGCGTGGTGTTTTGCGACGAGCTTGCCAATGTCGACAAGTTGCAGCTTGTCGCCAGCATGCTCGGGCGTGATCTCGCGAGCGTCCGCAGGAAGGGAACGACCGCGTTCGACGATGCCGCCCATGCCGCGGGAGAAGAATTGCTCAGCGCCGAGGGGCTCGAGGTCGGACGCCGGGTGCGCGGCGCGCGGCTTGCCGTGAGAGCCGGCGAAATCGTCGGCCTTGCCGGCTTGCTCGGCTCGGGGCGCACCGAGATCGCGCGCACTCTTTTCGGCGCCGAGCCGCCGGATGCCGGTCGCATCTTGCTCGGCGCAAAGGAGGTCCGCTGGACAGGCCCCGCCGACGCGATCGCGCATGGCCTTGGCTTCTGTCCCGAGGATCGCAAAACCGACGGCGTGGTCCCGAGCATGTCGGTCGGCGAGAACCTTACGCTCGCGCTCTTGCCGCGCCTCGCGCGCGCCGGCATCGTCGAGGAAGCACGCCAGCGTGAGATCGTCGAGCGCTTCATTGCGCGGCTTGGTATCAAGACCTCCGGACCCGACCAGAAAATTCGCGAATTGTCGGGGGGCAATCAGCAGAAGGTCTTGCTGGCAAGATGGCTTTGCACGAACCCGAAGCTCTTGATCCTTGACGAGCCGACGCGTGGAATCGATGTCGGTGCGAAGGCGGAAATTCAATCCCTGATCAAGGAGCTCGCAAGCGAGGGGATGGGCGTGCTCATGATCTCGTCCGAGCTCGAGGAAATCGTCGAAGGCTCGGACCGCGTTTTCGTTTTGCGCGAAGGCAGGACCGTCGCGGATCTGCCGCGCGGGGAAATCAGCGAACCTCGTATCATGCACGCCATGGCGCATGGCCAGGAAGAAGGCGGGATCATCACCGAAGGCACGAGTGTCTGACACGCCCCGCCTCTCCTTGCCTCTCACGCGGGATCGACACGCCCTGCGCTTGAATCGCCATGGCGCTTATCTCGCTCTTGCGGCGCTGCTTTTATTCAACTTCGCGCTCACGCCGCATTTCGCCTCTTGGCAGACGCTCAACGTCAATCTCACCCAGGTCGCGACCATCGTGATCGTGGCGGTCGGCATGACCCTCGTCATCGCAACCGGCGGGATCGACCTTTCGGTAGGATCGCTGATGGCGATTTCCGGCGCGCTTGCGCCCATTATTTTCCTCAGCGCCTTCGGCATCGCCCATCCCGTCCTCGGCGTGGCGCTCGCTTTTCTCCTGCCTGTGCTTGCAACCGGCCTCTTCGGCTATTTCAACGGCTGGTTCATCACGCGCTACGGTGTGCAACCGATCGTCGGAACCCTTGTCTTGTTCATCGCCGGGCGCGGTATCGCCCAGGTCATGACGAACGGCAATCTCCAGATATTCAAGAATCCCGCCTTCCAGTTCATCGGGCTCGGACGCCTCCTCGGCATCCCGTTTCAAGTCGTCTTCATGTTGGCCCTCGTCGCTTTCGCCGGATGGATGCTGCGCCGCAGCCTCTTCGGGCGTCACATCCTTGCGGTCGGTGGAAATGAATCCGCCGCCCGGCTTGCCGGAGTTCCCGTCGACCGAGTGAAGCGCCGCGTGTACGCGATCAGCGGCTTGTGCGCCGGGGTGGCAGGGTTGGTGGTTGTCGCCATCAACTCGTCGAGCGATGCGAATCTCGTCGGCCTCGGCATGGAGCTCGACGCCATCGCCGCGGTGGCCGTCGGGGGGACATTGCTCACGGGCGGCGAGGCCAGCGTCATCGGCACTCTGCTCGGCGCATTGATGATCCAGCTCTTGCGCTACACGCTCCTCGCCAACGGGCTCGCCGATGCCGCCGCCCTGGTCGTCAAAGGCGCGCTGATCGCTGGAGCCGTATGGGTGCAGCAACGCGGCCAGGAGACGCTCCCTGTCGTCAATATGGCGCTCGAGGCTTCCGCGAAATCGACCCTCCCCGACCTTGTGAGGCGTCACCAGGCGGCGTTGGCGCTCGTGCTCCTCATTGCCTTTGGCGCCCTTCGCTATGAGCATTTCCTCGGCGCGTTCAACGTGCTTTCGGTGCTTCGTTACAATTCGATGTTCGCGCTGACCGGGCTTGGCATGTGTTTCGTCATCATGACCGGCGGCATCGACCTTTCGGTAGGCGCGACCGCGGCTCTCGCAAGCGTCGTCTCCGCCTTGTTCTCGCCCTTCGGGCTCGTGCCTGGCCTCACCGGAGGGGTGGTCGCGGGCGCCGCGGTCGGTGCGCTCAACGGGTTCATGGTGGCCCGCATGCGCATCCTTCCGTTCATCGCCACGCTTTCCGGCATGCTTGCCGCGAGCGGCACAGCGCTTCTGCTTGCGCATAATGCATCGGTGTCGGTGTCCTACGAGACGAGCTTCACCAGCGTCGGACAAGGCGATTTTCTCGGCTTTCCGATTCCCGCCTGGCTCGCGGGGTTGGCTTACGTTCTCGGAGCTATTCTTCTCAACTTTGCGCCCTTTGGGCGGCACGTCCTCGCCGTAGGGGGAAACCCGGAAGCCGCGCGCCTCATGGGCCTTCCCGCCGAGCGCGTGAAATTTCTGGCCTATCTCCAATCCGGCGTTCTGGCGGGCCTTGCCGGGGTCATCCTTGCGGCGCAATTCGGTGCCGGCCAGCCGGCGGAGGGCGTCGGTTGGGAACTCTTTTCGATCGCGGCGGTCGTCGTCGGAGGCACGCTCTTGAGCGGTGGCCAAGGCTCGGTCGGCGCGACCCTTGCCGGCGTGCTACTGCTCGGGCTCGTCTTCAACATCCTCAACTTCGAGAACGGCATGGGATGGATCAGTCTCAGCGCCTACTGGCAATCGGTCATCCGGGGCGCCTTCCTGTTCCTCGTCGTGATCGCGGGCGCGGGCGGACGAGCACGCTCGCGAAGCGCGCAATGAAGTTCGGCAACACAGGAAACGCCGGAGCGGCACCGAACCGCCTTGAACGAGGCGGCCGATCTTTTGGTGCGGGCGGCCGGACTTGAACCGGCACAGGCATTTCTGCCCTACGGATTTTCTTACCACCTACGGCTTTCGCCGCCGCACAGGATGCGCGTTTGGGGTCTGGACTATCCCTTCGCCTTGGCAGGTGCCGCTCGCGGACCCACTTTAGGCGCTGCCCGTCTAGTCTCTACACCTTCCCGGTCGCCGGGCTTGGCTCGGGATTGCCATCTGACAGGTTTCCCCGACTTTGGGCAGCTCTACTTCCCCGGTTTCCCGGAGAGCACTCAAGTTCTCTTTAAGTCCGTTGCGTCTACCAGTTTCGCCACGCCCGCGTGACGGCCTGCTTATAGGCAGGCGTTTCAGTGAGGCCAAGAGTGATTTTGATGAAGTGTCAATTTGATGAAGTGTCAATTTGACGAAGGGGCAATTTGACAGAGGCAATTCGACGGGCAGGAGGCGGTGGTGCTTCTATGCGGCCACAACCTCGGCGCTCGCCGCGTCGTCATTGGCGGGCTCGACCGCCAGAAGGCGCAGA
>Ga0213876_10002592_pt1 | contig 10559 bp, 9 predicted proteins | sample BarmaccomBMRX_R9_FD_160113 | JGI IMG/M metagenome (GOLD analysis project Ga0213876, IMG submission 160113) | Root-associated microbial communities from Barbacenia macrantha in rupestrian grasslands, the National Park of Serra do Cipo, Brazil - RX_R9 | ecosystem: Host-associated > Plants > Roots...
GACCAAGCAGCTGCTCGCCAAAATCGCGCTGGAGCCGACCGTGTCGTGGTTCGGCGCCTGGCAGGCTGACACCAGCGCCGCGGCGTCAGTCCGCGAGTACATCGCGAGCACCACCCAGGGCAACCCTAATGTCCTCGCCCAGATCGCGGTCTTCCGGCTTGCGCCATGGGAGGGACAGGCGTGCCAGGCATCTTGGTCGGCGTCCGGCCAGGCCAGCTACCGCGCGTGGATCAGAGGTTTCGCGGCCGGAATTGGCTCGTCAAGGGTGGCACTCATCCTTCAGCCCGATCTGGCGTTCGCCATCTGCGCACGATCAGCTACGCCGCTTCGGCTGGTGACCTGGGCCGCGCGGCTGTTCAGCGCGCTGCCGCACACGAGCGTCTACATCGACGGTGGAGCGCGGTGGTTTCCGATGCGCACCACGCAGGCCGTGTCGATGCTCGCTCAGGCCGGGATCCGCTACGCCCGCGGGTTCGCGCTGAACACGACCGAGTACGACGCCACGGGCGCCGAGCTCGAGTACGGCGCAGGCATCATCCATCGCCTCCAAGCGGCCGGTTACGGCAGCAAACACATGGTCATCAACACGGCTGAGAATGGTTCGCCGTTCCTCAACGGTCAGTATCCGGGCGACGTCACCAACCCACGCGCCTGTCGCAGTCGCCACGACCGTCTGTGCGCGACGCTCGGCATCCCCCCAACCACTGACGTTGGCAATCCACGCTGGGGATTGTCGCGCCGTGACCGTTCACTCGCGCGCCGCTACGCGGACGCTTACCTCTGGATCGGTCGGCCGTGGCTTGCCTACGGCGCGGCGCCGTTCGATATGAGGCGCGCGCTGGCGCTCGCCGCCTCGACGCCGTTGCAATAGGCCGCGCCAGCTGGCGACCTACCCGGTCGCGCTCGTCACCGGCCGGCGCGGCCGCTCGTGCGCAGCCTGCTCGAGCACGGCCCCGATGCGCTGCGCGATGCCCTCCCACGAGAAGCGCGCCACCGCAGCCTCTCGCCCTGCTAGCCCGAGGCGCTCTCGCCGCGCCGGGTCGGCGATCGCCTCGCCGATCGCGGCCGCGAGCGGCCCGCTGTCCGCGCCGCCGTCGACCAGCCATCCGGTCCGGCCGGGCTCGACGATCGACGCCGGCCCGAGCGAGCGCGTTGCGATCACGGGCACTCCGCACGCCATCGCCTCGATCAGGACCAGCCCGAACTGCTCGCGCTCCGAGCTCATCACGAGCGCGTCGGCGGCGGTGAGGAACTCCGGCAGCGCCTCATGCGGCTGCCAGCCGGCCAGGAACACGTCGGGAACGCCGAGACGCTCGATCATCTGAGCCGGGTGCTCGCCCTCCCACTCTCCTGGATGGCCTCCGACGAGGACCAGCCTCGCCGGGCAGCCCGCCTCGCGACCGTCGCCCCGAGCGCGTGCGAACGCCTCGATCAGAAGGTCGATCCGCTTGACCGCGGTGAACCTGCCCACGTGCAGCAACACCGTGCCCTCCGCCAGTCGCCGCGCGTCAGCGGCCGAGTAGCGAACACTCCCCGCCCCGCGCCCCGGCAACCAGCCAGCGGGCTGCTCGACGAGCGTGCGCCGCCAGAACGCCTCGCGACCGCTCGGCGGCTCGGCGGGGCTGAACAGCTCGACGTCGACGCCGCTCGGGATCGGGACGATGATCTCGGGCGCAACGTGCAGGAGCCGAACCGCCCGCTCGACCGCGGCGGGAACCGCGACGAGCCGCGCGCACCGCGCCGCCCACCGGCGCAAGCGCTCCGCCCAGCGATCGGCCTGAGGCCAGTGTGAGCACCTGCCCGCCTCGATCTGTTCGAGCATCAGAAGCTCGGTGCCGTGCAGCTGGGCGACGACGGGAACCTGGGGGGCGACCCGCGCCGCCGCCTCATGCAGCGGCGTGAGGTGATGCAAGTACAGGACATCGGCCTCTGCGGCGCCGGCGAGCGCGAGCTCGCGCGCCCACGAGCGCACTTGGCGCTCGAGTTCGAGGTCATCGAGCGAGGCGAAGATCCGGTCCGGCGCCCCGGGGCGGTCCTCGAAGGACGCGTGCATCGGGGCGGACCCGGCCGGTCCCTCGTAGCGGAGCGGCTGCCCGGACGCGAGCGCGGCATCGAACGACACCGCGCGCGTTTCCGGGCCGAAGAAGCAATGGGCGTCGGCGTGCGGCCCGAGGTCGCTCCGCGATCCCGCGAGCAGCGTCACATCGAGACCCCGGGCGCGCAGGCTGCGGACGACCGCCCGGGCGGCATGGGAGGAGCCCCCTCGGGGATAGAACATCGTCGCTGAGATGACGCGCAGCGGATCGGCCACTTGTTAACGAGGTATTACCAGGTTGTTACCGAGGCAACCAACCGCGGTTGCGGTGGGCCGAGGGTCCAACCCGCTCGTCTTCGCCCTGGAGGGACCACAAATGACCACACCGCGACCTACGGCGCCCGAGTGGTCGCATTCTCTGTCCTCTGGGGGCAGGTCTTGCGACCACCTCTCACCCGGCGGTGAAGTGGTCGACTTCGTTGTCGTCCAGATCCGCGGCAGCCTCAAGCCCGCGGAAGCGTTCGAAGGGGTTGACCTGCTGCATCGCGCATGTGTTCGGGGCGCGACGAGCTGGATAGCCCTCGTCGCAGCGCGAAGCGGTGTCGGTGCTCGCCGACGTCGCAGAAGCCGGTGAGCGTGCCGGACCGCATGGCCGCTCGAAGAACCGCGTGGCGGCTCGGAGACCCGCGTGGCGGCTCGAAGAACCGCCCGGCTAGAGAGCGTCGATCGCGAGCGCGCTCACGATCGGACGACCGCCGAGCACGTCGACGCCGTGCTCCTCGCGCGGACGATTGCGCAGGCGACCCTGGTACACGAGCGAGGTCGAACCGCCACCGTCGAGATTCAGCGCCTCGGTCGCGCCGAGCGAGCACAGCGCTTCGGCCAGCTCGTGCAGGGTCATGCCGGCGTCGCGTCGGTTACGCCCGTCGCAGGCGACCGCGATCAGCCGCTCCGAGCTGACACCCAGCGCGGCGCGCGGGTAGCGCCCGCGAGTGATGTCCGAGTCGAATTGGTGGGCGCCGGCGGAGAATCCCTCGTGATCGCATCCGTCGAAGCTGACCGGTAGCCCGTCGGCGACCAGCAGCGGGCCAGCTTGGAGCAGATCTCCCGCGGGCTCGCCCCCCAGCTGATCGCGCCGCGCGATGCGGACGCGAGCGGCGTCGATGTTCACGCAAGCGCGCACTTCGCCGAACGGAGCGTCGAACGGAACCGACGCAACCCGCTGACCGCCGATTCGTAGCTCGCCGAGCGGCGCGCAATCCGGCCGCAGGAAGAAGCCACCCACGATTGCATTGCGCACGCCCTGCTCGCGGCACCAGCGTGCCAGCGGCGCCGGCTCATCCAAGACGACGACTCGCGGCCGGTAGAACGCGAGCTCGTAGCTGGCCACGTGCAGCGTGGTGCGCGCGCCTTCGGCCAGCGTTATCCGCAGGCGCTCGAGACGGGCCCGGCGCGGGGACAGCAGGTTCGGCGCCAGCAACCGACGCATCGGGCGAGGGGAAGAGATCATGGAGGAGGCGCGGCGCCGTTGCCACACAGCGCCCCGTCGGGGCTCAATTACACCAGCGGGCGGGGATGTTTCACGTCGCCGCGGGCTGCACGGCGTGGCGAGCGATCTCTCGCCGCGCGATCGTCATCTTGTGCACCTCATCCGGACCGTCGGCGAGCCGCAGCGTCCGCAGGAGCCCGTACGTCCACGCGAGCGGGAAGTCGTCGGTGAGGCCGGCGCCGCCGTGGACCTGGATCGCGCGGTCGAGCACCTTCAATGCGACGTTGGGGGCGGCGACCTTGATCGCCGCGATCTCGGTGCGTGCCTCCTTGTTGCCGACGGTGTCCATCAGCCACGCCGCGTTCATCGTCAGCAGCCGGGCCATGTCAATCTCGATGCGAGACTCGGCGATCCAGTCCTGGACGTTGGCGCGGCTCGCCACCGGCTGCCCGAACGTCATGCGCTCGCTGGCACGCTGGCACATCAGCTCGAGCGCGCGTTCGGCAGCGCCCAGCGACCGCATGCAGTGGTGGATGCGGCCAGGACCCAGCCGCGACTGGGCGATCATGAACCCGTCGCCCTCGCCCGCGATGAGATTGGCCGCGGGGACGCGGACGTCCTCGAAGGTGATCTCGGCGTGGCCTTCCTGGTGGACGTAGCCGAACACCGGCAGGTTGCGAACGATCGTCACGCCTGGCGTCTCGCGCGGGACGAGGATCATCGACTGCTGGCGGTAGCGGTGCGCCTCGGGGTCGGTCTTGCCCATCACGATCAGGATCCGGCAGCGCTCGCGCATCGCGCCGCTCGTCCACCACTTGTGGCCGTTGAGGACGTACTCGTCACCGTCACGCTCGATCCGCATCTCGATGTTCGTGGCGTCAGAGCTCGCCACCGCGGGCTCGGTCATGGCAAAGCCCGAGCGGATCTCCCCGTCGAGCAGCGGCCGCAGCCAGCGGTCCTGCTGCTCCGGCGTGCCGAACAGCGTCAGCACCTCCATGTTGCCGGTGTCGGGCGCGGCGCAGTTGCACGCTTCGGGGGCGGCGAAGCTGCGTCCCATGATCTCGGCCAGCGGCGCGTACTCGACGTTGCGCAGGCCGGCGCCCCAGTTCTCGTCGGGGTGAAACAGGTTCCACAGGCCACGCCGCCGCGCCTCGTCTTTGAGCTCCTCCATCACCGGCGGGTCGAAGTGGGGATCGCCTGATGCGGCCACCTGCTCGCGGTACACGGGCTCGGCCGGATACACGTGGTCCACCATGAACTCCAGCAAGCGCTCGCGCAGCTCCTGGCAACGGTCGGTGAGCTCGAAGTCCATACGCGGTCATCTCCTTTCGGTGCCGGGGAAGCCTAAGGGCTCGTAGAAGAACAAGCTGTCGTTTGAGGCGCCCGATGAGCGTCGCGGATGCTTCGTCCTCGGATGCTCGCGCAGCGCTGCTGCCTCGGGGACGGCCCGCTCGGCCTCCAGCCTCACAAACGACCGGGCCGCCCCCGAGTCATCCGGCTGCATCCTGCGTCCTCGCCCCGCTCGCTCCTCGGACCCCTCATTCCGACACCTCGTTCTCCTACGAACCCTAACTTCGAGTAGCGTGCGGCGGCATGGAGCTCGCGGGTCGCAGCGTCGTGATAACCGGCGCCGGCAGCGGCATCGGTCAGGCTCTGGCTCGCCGCTTCGCCGCCGAGCGACCGCGCCTGCTCGTCGTCGCCGACCTCGATCACGCCGCAGCGCAGCGCACCGCCGCGGAGGTCAACGGCTTGCCGGTGCAGGTGGACGTTGGCCGCGAGGCCGAAATCCGGGCCTTGGTCGAGCGCGCCCGAGACGAGGGAGGGCCAATCGATCTGTTCTGCTCGAACGCCGGCGTGCCCGGTCCGCCGGGCGGACCCGAGGCGCCGGACGACGAGTGGCAGCGGACGTGGGAGATCAACGCGATGGCCCACGTATGGGCGGCGCGAGCGCTGCTGCCGGAGATGCTCGCGCGCGGCGAGGGCTATCTGTTCAGCACCGCCTCGGCGGCGGGATTGCTCACCCAGGTCGGCGCTCTCGCCTACTCGACCACCAAGCATGCTGCCGTCGCGGTGGCGGAATGGCTCGCGATCACCTACGGCGACGCCGGCGTGAAGGTCTCCTGCCTGTGCCCCCAGGGGGTGCGGACGCCGATGCTGGATCTCGCGCTCGAGGATCCGGTGGGCGCCGCGCCGCTGCTGGCCGAGGGCGTAATCGAGCCCGAGGAGGTCGCTGAGGCGGTGCTCGACGGAATCCGCGAGGAGCGCTTCCTGATCCTCCCGCACGCGAAGGTCGCCGAGCACATGGCGCTGAAAGCCGCGCGCCCGGAGCGCTGGATCCGCGGCATGCGGCGAATCGTCCGCGAAGTGCGGGCCGCTCAAGGGTGAAGCATCCGGCGGAAGTGCCCGACGTCGTGGGCGAAGTCGCTGTGGCCGGCGCTGGCCAGGCCGGTCGCGCCGAGCACGAGCACGAACACGCCAGCGAGCGCCAGCAGCCCTGATAGCACGAGCGGCCAGTTGCGCTGCAGGAAACGGCGACCTGTGTCGAGCACACGATCGGCGTGGTCGCCCGCGAACGTCAGGGTGGCGATGATCGCCAGCAACGGCAGCACGAAGCAGAGGTTGAACAGCACGACCAGCAGCAGCTGGTTGACCGGATGAACCCCTGAGCCGACGATGGCCGCGATCGCGGCGAAGTACGGGAACGCCGTCGGCAGCTCCACGGCGGTGATCGTCGCGCCGAGGATTGCGCTCGACTTGCCCTCCGCGCCCAGCGCCGGGAGCTCGCGGCGGGCGAGCCGCCGGCGTGCCAGCCAGAGGTACGCCGCTCCGATCAGCAGCGCAGCGCCGGCGATCACCTCGAGGATGTACCTCGTGTGCCTGTGCGGCTTGGGCACGAGGGCCAGCAGCAGCTGGCCCGGCCCGAGCGCCACCAGCGCGCCGCCGAGGAAGTAGACCGCGAACACCCCGAGCGTGAACTCGATCACGCGCGAGCGGCGGTTCTCGCCGCTGGCCAGGTAAAGCGCCGGGGCGATCGTGGTCGGGTTCAGCGAATCGGCGAGGCCGATCGAGACGACCAGGCCGATGAGACGGAGCATGCCCCCATTCTTGCCGCGTTTTGCCTTAACCGAGCGCCTCGCGCGCCGCGCGTTGCCCTGATCTGACTGCGCCGTCCATGTACCCGTTCCAAATCTCCGATGTCTCGGCGCCGGCCCAGTGGATGCGCCCGAACGGCGCTCGGATCGCGGTGCCGAAATCCGTCAGCACCCCCGGCGGTGTGTAGCCGACGTAGCAGCCGCGCGTCCACGGCTCGGCCGACCAGTTCATCTCGATGTAGCCCGCCGGCCTCGCCGCCTGGCGCCCGAAGTAGCGCACAAAGCACTCCAGGGCGCGTCGCCGACGCTCGGGCGCCGGCAGCGACCCGAGGACGCGGGCGTCGTGGCCCTCGGCGAACCCGAGCAGCACGCCCGGCGTGCCATCCGGAGGGGAATTGTCGAACGTGATCTTGATCGGCCCGGTGTCGCTCGTGACCTGCCCGGCGAGGCCGTGCGCGCGCCAGAACGGGCGCGGGTAGACGGCCTCGATCTTGATCGCCGAGCCCTGCGGGAAGCGCTGCAAGAGCTGGGCGCGGAGCGCCGGCAGCTCCGGCTCGTAGCGGATCAGCCCGGTCAGCGCCGGCGGCCCCGTGACGATCACCGCCTCGCCCTTGACGGCGAGGCGGTCCGTGTACACGGTCACCCCGCGGCGGTCCTGGACGATGCGCCGGACGGGCTGGGAGAGCATCACGCGGCGTCCGAGCGCCCGGGCGGCCCGGATCGAGATCAGCTGCGAGCCGCCGACGAAGCGACTGTCCTGGGCGCCGCCGCCGGTGGAAATCAGCCGCTCGAAGTTCCCCGGCGAGCGGCGGTTGCCGGCGGAGTGGATGTAGAACAGGACGTGCAGGAGCGAGATGTCGCGCGGCTCGCAGGCGAACACGGCCTCGGTGGCCAGGTCGATGAGGTTGCTCGCGCCACGCCCGAGGCCGCGGGAGCGCTTGAAGGTCTCGAACGTCTGCGAGTCCCAGTCGTACGCGTTCGGCGCCTTCCAGGGCGCTGCCAGGGGGACGGTCTTGGCCATCGTGTCGAGCTCGCCGAGGATCTGCGCGAGCTGGGCCACCGCCGTCGGGTCGGGCGGGATCGGCCCGAGGGGGCCGCTCCCGCTGTAGGGCGTCAGCTTGCCGTTCTCATAGAAGAGGTAGTTGCCCCGGTCGTAGGTCTTGAACGTCCGGATGCCGAGCTCGCGCGCGAGCCGGGCCACTTCATCCTGCGTCGGGCCGACCCATTGTCCGCCCACCTCGACCACCTTGCCGTGGCCAAGCGAGTGGTTGAGCGTCCGGCCGCCGACGCGGTCGCGTGCCTCGAGCACGATCGCCGAGCGCCCAGTGGCGACGATCTGGCGCGCGGCCGAAAGCCCGGCCAGGCCGGCGCCAACCACGATCACGTCGGCGCGGGTGGGCTGCGGGGTTCGCCCCGCCTGCGCGGCGGCGGGAAGGGCGGCGGCGCCGGCGGTGGCGGCGGCGGTGCCGAGCAGGGCCCGGCGGCTGATCTGGGGATCCGTCTTGGTGGTCATGGGTTGGCCTCTTTCTCGTCCTTGGAACGGGGCCGCGCATGCGCGGCCCCGCGGGAGCGCACATGTGCGCTCCCGGGCCGCGGCGCATGCGCCGCGGCCTCATTGTGTCTGCGATCTGCGAGTCTTGTCGCTGCATGCACCGGAACAGGATGTGCCCGGCGCTCGTGGTGGTGGCGCTCATGGGGTTGGCTCTTCTCCCCCCGCGCGCGCTCGGCGCGGCTCCTGCCGGCTGCGCCGCCGTGGCCGCGCATCGCACCCACCCCGCCATCGAGGCGCTCGATCCGCGCCCGGGCGCGCCGCGCATCTTCGCCATGCAGTACAAGCAGGAGGCCCGCAACGTCGTCTCGCTCGGGCGCTTCAGGACCAAGATCGACTGCATGCTGCGGACCTACGTGCTCCCGCACCTGGCCCGCAGCCGGCCGAACGTGGTCGTTTTCAACGAGGACATCGGGCTGGCCGCGCTCGGGATCGGTTCGCGCGGGCGGGTCGCGCGCGACGTGATCGCGCATCGCGGCGGCCCGAGCTGCCACCCGGACTCCGAGCCTTGCGGCGCGCTCGGCGCGATCAGCGCGCTCACCGCCGCCTACTCAAGGCCGGTGACCGCCTACGCACGACGCTTGCGCGGCTTCGCCGGGCTCTCGCGCATCTTCGTCGCCGCCACCGACACGACGGCGCGTGGCTTCCTGGCCACGTTCTCGGCGCTCGCCAAGCGCTACCGGCTGTACATGATCGGCTCGGGCGACCTGCCGGCGTTCGTGCAGTCGCGAACGCGGGCCGATCGCGACGCGTTCGCGGATCCGGACCTGCGCCCAGCGCCGAAGTCGGTCTACGTCGCCACCTCGCCGCGGGTCTACAACCAGGTGTTCATGTGGGGCCCGCGCGATGTTCGCCGTCGCGGCCCGGACGTGCTGCGCAACGTCGTGGCGTCGAACCGCAAGGTGCCGCTGACCGCGCTCGAGCTCGCGCTTGGACTCCAGCCCGGCCCGTCACGGGGTCCGGCGGCGCTCGCCAACCTGCGCCCGTTCGCGCTGCCGGGCACGCGCGCGAGGCTCGGTTTCGCCACCAGCCTGCCCGCGTTCACCTACGGCGAGCCCGCCCGTGGCGTCGATCCGTGTGGAGACACCGCGCGCTACTACATGCGCTGCCTCGACGAGCTCGGGGCCAATTTCGTGATCCAGGACGAAGCCAACCCCGGCGCGTGGACCGGCCCGGACGGGAACGGGATCGAGCGCTGGCAGCCGCTCTCGTGGATGAGCTCAACATACCGCGCCGTCAGCGACCCGAGCGTTCACTTCGACTACAACGTCACCGCGATGATGGTCGGCAACCTGTCCGATCTCGTCTTCGACGGCCAGAGCGCGATCACCCAGCGCGGGCTCGCGGGCGTCCGGCGCTGCCACTACATCGGCAATCGCGCGTTCGTCGCCGGCGAGGACCAGGCGATGTTCCGCCGCTACGCCGGCGCGCAGGCGGGCTTCCTGGCGCTGGCGCCGTGGGTGGTGGGCGACCGCTCACGGGCAGCGCTGCGGCGCGTCGGCAGCGAGCTGGCACCGGGGTCTGGCAGCCGCCTCGAGAACGACTACGTCGAGACGGCGCTCATCGCCGACCTCCCGTTCCCGGTCGATCGGCGCCGCCCGGGCTGCGCGAGCGGACGCTGACGCCGGGCCTATTCGAGAGAGCGGCCCATATAGGTTCGCTTTCTCGACCAACCCCCTGGTCTAGGCGAAGTGGAGCTCCTCGCCCTCGTCGTCTGACACGGGGCGCTCGCAGGTCGGGCACCACCACCGCGCCTCCATCGGCGTGCCGCAGACGGAATGGCGCGGCGCGGGGGAATCCTCGGCGTTGCGGGCGCCCCAGCCCGCGAGCATGCGCAGCGCACCGACGAGCTCGCGGCCCGATGCGCTCAGCTCGTAGACGAACCGCGGCGGGCGCTCCGAGTAGGGGCGGGCGATCACCAGCGCCGCGCGCTCGAGTGCCCGCAGCCGCTGGGTGAGGACGTTGGGGGCGATCCCCCCGACCTCGTCCTGGAGCTCGCCAAAGCGACGCGGTCCGTCGAGCAACGTGGCGACGATCAGCAGCGTCCAGCGATCGCCGACGGTGGCGAGCGCGTCGGCCAGCGCCGAGCGCGCGTCGTCGCTTGACGCTGGAGCGCCCTCGATGGACTCGGGCTCGGCCACGGGGAGAGAAATCCTACGCGCGTTCATCGAGTGCTACAGTAGCGACTTGCAAATCGCAAGTAACACACCGGATAGGGAGTAGATGCAGGTATGACTTTGATCGAAGAACTGGAGGCGTCGGTTCGCGGTGGCGCCGAGCGCAGCGGCCCGGCGGTGGTCGGGCTCGGGCGGGGCTGGGGCGTCGGCTCCGGCGTTGTAGTCGGCCCAGGGCGCGTGCTGACGAACGCCCACAACCTGCGCCACGACGGGGTCA
>Ga0213876_10002593_pt1 | contig 10559 bp, 8 predicted proteins | sample BarmaccomBMRX_R9_FD_160113 | JGI IMG/M metagenome (GOLD analysis project Ga0213876, IMG submission 160113) | Root-associated microbial communities from Barbacenia macrantha in rupestrian grasslands, the National Park of Serra do Cipo, Brazil - RX_R9 | ecosystem: Host-associated > Plants > Roots...
GCGGCGTTCAAGGCAACTATCGAGTTCGCATACGCGTTATCGCCCAGCCGCGCTCCACCGTAGTAATCAGGGCTCGAACTTCCGGTCGGAACGAACACCAGATCGCGTTGCGGGTCGGCGGCGATGACAGACCATGCATTCGCGGCTCCGGTCTGCGCAGCACTCCCGTTTTTCCAACTCGCGTAAGCAGCATCATTCGGGTTCTGAGGAATCGGGTCCCACGTCCATTTCAACTTTCCCGTTGCCGTGTCGTACCCGCGTACTTCGCCGCTCGCTTGTGTGGTCGATCCGTTGTCTGCAACCGCGGAGCCTACCACCAGCACGTTGTTGACGACCGCTGGCGGGGAAGTCTCCTCGTAATCGCTGAACCAATGTGGGGCAATGCGCAGACCATTGCGCAAATCGACAACCCCGTTATTACCGAAGCCAGCTATGGGCTTGCCGCTCACTGCGTCGAGCGCAATCAGCCGCGCATCAATGGTCGCGTCATAAATACGTCGATGCCCATCCGGAGAGACCCAGCTCGAGACACCGCGATTCGCGTAATCACCGTAACCTTTATCTTTGTCGATGTGCGGATCATAGCTCCAGCGCGAGGTTCCCGTCACCGGATCGAGCGCGATCACACGGCCTAGTGGAGTGGACAGATACAACGTATCGTCTATGTACAGCGGCGTAGCTTCAAACTGCGTCGGCTTTGAACCACTCGGCGGCGCGTAAGCATCGCCCGTACGGTAAGTCCACGCGATCTTAAGCGATTGAACATTCGATCTGTTGATCGTGGTCAAGGGCGAGAAGCGCTGTCCGCCGGGATCGCGGCCATAGTTGGGCCAATCGCCCGATTGCGCGAATAGGGCAACGCAACAGAAGAGGACGCCACCGTAGCGCACGTCAGGCCAGCGGAATCCCATTTTCTTCAAGCGTGCCCTCCACTTCTTTTGCTGAAAGACGGCTGGCATCGTACTCGATAAACAGTTCGCCTCCTGGTATGAGGCGAGCCGCGAACATACCATAGACGGCGTGTATGTGCGCGATCCTCTTGAGTTCGTCGTCGCTCAGCTCACGCGAAAGCTTAAACGTGCGTTGTACTTTCGTCATCCGCGAATCAGCATAACATTCAATCGTGAGTCCCTTGTTTCACTTTCCAGAGGATTTGCCGGAAGATGCCGAGCCATGTTTCGGCATCCGCGGCGGGAATGGACAATCGCCGCACCAGGCGCCGGATTTTGATCTCGGTCGACGAAGAAGTCTTTCCGTTCACATAACCGGAACGCGCCAATGCGTCCAGCAGCAGCGCTGTCAGGCGCTCGTAATCGTCGCTGACCGCCACGGGCGGGGGCGCGAAGCGCGTATTTTCTTGTGCCGCAGAGCGCCGCAGTTCGTACAGGCAGATGGCAACCGCTTGGCCCAGGTTCATGGAACCGTGCTCTTCGCGAGTTGGAATGCGCAGCAGCCAGTGACAGTGGCTCATGTCGTCGTTCGACAGTCCAAACTTCTCAGAGCCGAACAACAGAGCTACTTTCCCCTCGCCAGCACGCTCCCGAATCAGTTGCGCCGCGGCTTCCAGACGATACAGCGGCAGATGCAGATCGCGATGACCCACTGCCGTTGTTCCTACAACCAGCGTGCAGCCGGCAACGGCCGGAGCCACGCCATCAAACACTCGCGCCGCTTCCAGAATGTAGTGCGCGCGCACGGCCGAACGAGCCTCCTGGAACGCGACGTCATATGGATTGACAAGGGCAAGGTCGGTGAAACCGAAGTTGCTCATCGCACGCGCGGCAGCACCGATGTTCAGGGGATTACGCGGCGCAACCAGCACGATTCGGATTGAATCCGAAAACTCCATGCTTAGTAGTTTGTCCGGCAATTACCGCCGTACCGCAAACGCATACAACGTATCCCCAGCCCCGACGATCAGATACTGCGTCCCACCTAGTTCTACCGTCATAGGTCCATTGCTCACCGGCGCGGTCAGATGAAAGTGCCAGACCAATGCTCCCGTTTTCGCGTTAAACGCAATGAGGTTCCCATGCTGGTCGCCACTAAACAGCAAGCCCCCGGCGGTGCTGAGAACGCCAGATTCAGACCTGCCCGTACCGGGAAATGTATGCGACCAACAGATTTTGCCGGTCCGATAATCGATTGCTTCGAGCGCAGATTGCCACCACAATGTCAGGCCGCTGCCACCGTAACCTTCAGGATTTGCCGATTCATCGATCAGGTAAAAGAGACTAAATCCTTTTTGTGCGTTGACATAGAACATCCCGGTATCGGGATCGAAGCTCGGCGGGTACCAGTTGGTCCCACCCTGCTCGGGGATGTTCACCAAGGTTCCATCCCGTTGCGGTGCTTTCTTGGGATTCGGGATGGGCTGCCCGTTAACATCCAAGCCATCGGCCCAATCCGCACCCGAGTACGGTACCGACAATATGTTCTTGCCGTTTGTACGATCCAGCAGAAACAGGAAACCGTTGCGGGCTGCTTGCGCCATTACTTTGCGCGGTCGGCCATCAACCATTCCATCGAACAGCACCGGAGTCTCCACGTCGTCCCAATCATGCGTGTCATGCGGCGACGCCTGGAAATACCAGGCCAGTTTGCCATTGTCAGGATTCAGCGCGACTATCGAGCACGTCCAGAGATTTGCACCCTTGCGGCTCTGTCCGGCGAACACCGGATTGGGATTCCCCGTGCCCCAATAGAGCAGATTCAATTCCGCATCGTATGTGCCCGGCAGCCAGGTCATTCCACCGCCGTGTTCTCTGGCTGCGGCATCCGGCCACGTCTCGGCACCGGGTTCGCCGGCCTGCGGCTCTGTATTCCAGCGCCACTGCAACGCCCCTGTTTTCGGATCGCGCGACTCCAGGAATCCCGGAACGTCCATAGCGTCTCCGCCTACGCCAATGACTACGTGATCCCGGATGACCAGCGGCGCCATAGTCGTGAAGTACTGCAGCTTCGCATCGGCCACGTGTACACGCCAGCGTTCTGCGCCATCAGCCGCGTTCAGCGAGATCAACCAACCATCCGGCGCCAGAAAGTAAAGCCAGTCGCCATACATCCCCACGCCGCGGTTGCCGATCAAGTGACCGCCCTGGTCCTTCCATTCGTAGTGCCACAGTTCAGTGCCGCTATGCGCGTCTACCGCCCACACGTGATCGGGAATCGTGAGGTACAGAACCCCATTCACTTCGAGCGGTGTGGATTTGATCTGCACGTTCGAAACACCGCGCTGGGGGCCGGTCTTTACGCGATACATCCAGGCGAGCGAAAGCTCTCGAATATTGTCTAAGCGGATGTCCTTCAACGGGCTGAAGCGCCGCCCCGAGTAATCACCGTTGTAGGTGGGCCAAGTATCCGTAGGCGGCTGCGATAACTTCGCCGGGTCAAGCGTCTGCGCGCATACAAGCGACGAAATCAGCGCGATGCAAAGTGCGGCCGTTCTCATTTCAGTGTTACTAAGTAGGCGAGCACGTTGTGCATGTCAGCATCGGTGTATCGCGGCAGCAGATCCAGATGACCTGCAAGCGGATCATGCGTTTCGAATTGAATCTTTTCTGTTTGCCAGGAAAACATGCGCCCCAATTTGTCCTTTATGACGATGGTGAAGTCATCTTGCGATACTAAAGTGCCATCGATCTCATGCCCCTCGGGCGTTCGGATACTGACGTGAACCGGAACAGGCAGCAGAGTCCGCGGGAACAGAAACAAAGCTTGAAGATCGGTTGCTTGATATTTACTACCGACGTGCGCCAGATCTCCTGATGGCGAGTGACAACTCGTGCAGTGCTGGGAAAAAAAACTTTGTCCCGCCGACGTGCTCCCAGTGACGATGTTGCCCACCTGATAGCCCCAGCGATTCACCGCCTCATATACGCGTTGGTGCAGGAATTCGGCGAGGTCGTGTAGTTGTTCGGACGTAAAGTTCGAAAACGCCGGCATGCCTTTGTCGGGACGCCCATTCTGAATCACAGGGCCGATGAGTTCGCCTTTTTCATCATGTAGGACCAGCGACGAACGCACCAGGTTCGGGCCTTCACCGCCATTTGCAGTCGCGCCATGGCAGAAGGCGCAATTTGCCGAGAAAATTTTTTGTCCTGCCGCTGCCGCACCCGCATCTGGAGGCGCGCCCAGGCCAAGAAACTCGCGCCCGCGCTGCAGGCGCTCATCGAGCGGGGTGGAACGCGGTGTCTGGCTAGCTTGTGCGAAGACGGAGACGGCGCAGAGTAAGTGGAGCGCTATTGTCCTGCCGCCCATGCCAGTCCGTCAGTGCCCTTTCCCGCATCGATCAGCTTTGAGACCGTCCAATCGGCAGTGTTGATGGTGGCAACCTTATGGCTGGCGTCGCACGACACGTATGCAGTCTCGTTGCCGGGACGAATCAGGACCTCCTGCGGCGCTTTCGGCACATCAATGTTGTGTACGACCTTCAGTGTCTTTAGGTCGACAACGGAGACTTTGTTCACCGTGGGAACGCAGACCACTAGCCAGCGGCCATCTGAAGTCGACGCTGTTCCGTAACCCAGACCGGGCAAAGCAATCCAGGTCTTGACAGTGTCGGTTTTGGTGTCAATCACGGCCAAGCGAGGCTGCTTCTGGTCCGCAGTGAACACCATGCTGTCATCGGGAGTGATTGAGATGCGCTGCGTTTCGCCGGAAATATGGATCACCTTCAGCGTCTTTCGGCCCTGCATGTCCAGCACCGAAACCGTGCCAGGGCCGACGTTCGCGGTGTACCCGCGCGTGCCGTCGTGCGAAATGGCGAGCATGTGCGACTCCGGCTGTCCGGTCGGAATTGTCCCCACGATCTGAAGCGAATGCGGATCGATGATCGAGATTGTCTTGTCCAGCTCTGTCGTGACATACAGCAACCCGTCCGTCGGGCCAAACACGGGGCAGTGGGGGCGGACACCGTGAGACCATTCCACATTGCCCGTTACTTTGCGCGAGCCCAGGTCAATCACCACCATGTTCTTGCCGTCCGTGCCCGGCTTTCCCACGCCCGAGTTGCCGTAAATGGGCACGTAGGCGGTCTTCCCATCGGGTGACGACGTCACTTCATGGCCCGTCACGCCCCCTTCCGGGATTTCGGCCACCTGCTGCTCCTCGGCTGAATTCACGATCCCTAGCGAGCTGTCGCCCTTATTGGCGACCAGAAGCCAGCCGTGCGGATTATCGGCGGTCGATTGCGAACTTGAGTCAAGCGGCATAACGGCAGTCACAAAGCTGAAAAATAGACAAGCGTAGCGGATACACATACCTTCGCGAACAACGTATCACAGACGGGGGCTTAGCCGCCGCCATGCGGCCGCGGCTTAGCGCGGTCAACCGACCTCCTGAACACCATGGAGACACCCGGGGATGCCGAAGCAGAATTCCAATCGTTCTCGGAACCACAGCTATAAGACAACTGGAGACAACTCATGCTGGCAAGACGATCACGACCCTGTTTGAGTGCATCGCTGAGAGTGAGCGGAATTGATCAAAGAGGGAACCGCAGCAGGTGGGTGTCATGCCAAGATGCGTGGGTTCCGTTTGGTCGCCCACGTAAACTGATTTCTGATTAGATTCTGGTTGCCCGTGATCTCCTCAATTGCGGCAAGTCGGGTCGGGAAGTCGCAAAGGTAGTTAATGCACATGAAGCTACGATCTATCCTCTGTTTCTACAGATGAAGCGGTGTTCTCGGCTGCTGTTGCTCATCGGGGCTGTGCTCATCTCGCTACCAAATCTGGATGATGCCGCAGACACAAACCTTAGTGCTACGAAGACGGATCCGGCCGCATACCTCAACCGAGCACTAGATGAGATGCAGAGGCGAGCCTTACGTCGGAATGCAGTTGATTGGGATAGCGTGCGTGTTCAGGCGCATAACAAAGCAGCTAATGCCAAATTGACTGTGGATACATACGACGCAATCCGGTTTGCTTTGGCAAGCTTGGGTGACCACCATAGCTCTTTTCATCCGACACCAGCATTGGAACGGCTCGAAGCAGAGCGCAAAGGCCGCCCCATTCGGAACGATAGTAAACCGCAGGGGCCGATGAGCCCGTTCGTCGGAAGATACGAACCCGACGGCAAGGCATTCACCATTAACGGTAAAACATATGCTCTCCTCGTCGTTCCGAAATGCTTCCCGGACAATGACACGCAATTCGTTTCTTTCGAGACCAGAATTCAGCAGCTCATTGCATCAGTAGATGCGGCTCGTCCGGAAGGATGGATTGTCGATCTCCGCGGCCACGTCGGAGGGAATATGTGGCCCATGATTGCTGGGCTCGGCCCCGTATTGGGTGAGAGCGACAATCTTGGCGAGTTTTTTACAACATCGGGGCACTCTGTCTGGACGTATCGGGACGGTGTGGCCTCGGAGGTTGAGGACAGGGGTAAAAAAGCAGCATACCCGCGAGTTGACGTTACTCCTTACAGGATGAAGAATACGCCTGCAGTGGCGGTTCTGATCGACAACTGGACGGGGAGTTCTGGTGAGGCAGTAGCAATCGCGTTCCGAGGCCGTCCCCGAACACGTTTCTTCGGTGAGCATACGCAAGGTGCATCGACTACCAATGAGGTGTTTAAGCTGACGGATGGCGCTTCCATTTGGCTAACCGTTGGAGTGGACGCAGATCGCACGGGCACGCAATACACGAATGGTTTGGATGCCGACGAGACAGTGAAGGGACCTGACCAGCCAGTCTCCACCGACAGGGATCCCGTTGTCATGCACGCGGTCAAGTGGCTGAGTAGCAACCCGCCATAAGCAAAGATGCGTTAAGAAGCCAGAGTGCCTGGCTTATTGCTCTAAGTACGTGTAACCCTGCAGCCCCTCTTCGTAGAACTTCAAGAGACGCCCGGCGTCCTCATACCCGATGCGCTGTTCGCGCACAGCAGTCTCCACGTCTTTACGGAATTGGTCTATCAGGTTCTGCGAATTATATTGCACGTAATCAAGAACCTCGCGCACAGTGTCACCCTGCACTACCGTGTCGAGCACCACTTCGCCGTTCTGGTCGAGGCTAACATGGACCGCATTCGTATCGCCAAAGAGATTATGCAGATCGCCGAGGATCTCCTGGTAAGCGCCCAATAAAAAGGAGCCAAGGATATAGGGCGTGCCGTTGAACGTGTGCAGCGGCAGTGTTTTCTTCACGTCGCGGCGATCGATGAATTGATCCACCTTACCGTCGGAGTCGCACGAAATATCGCCCAGCACTGCGTGATGGTTCGGGACTTCGTTGAGCCGGTGAATCGGCATAATCGGAAACAACTGCTTCACCGCCCAACTATCGGGCATGCTCTGGAACAATGAAAAGTTGCAGAAATACGTATCCGACAACAGCCCATCCAGGCCTTCCAATTCTTCCGGAAAGAAATCGAGTTCACTTGCCAGCTTCAGAATCTTGCGGCAAATTGTCCAGTAAAAATTTTCCGCCAGGCTTCTCTGTTCAAGCGAAAGATACCCCAGGCTGAACAGATTCAGTGCCGAATCAAGCGCCTGCTGCGCATCGTGATACGTCTCGAGGAGATTCTTCTTGTTAAGCGAACGGTGCGTCTCAAAAAGATCTATCAGCGGCTGTTCAGCTTCTTCTGGAATGCTCGCCGGCAGATCTTCCTGGCCGAAACCGCTCACGCCCAGAACGTTGAACACCAGCACGCTGTGATACGCCGCAACAGCGCGGCCGCTTTCACTGATGACGGTCGGGTGCGGCACTTCCCCTTCATCGCAGATGCTTTGAATGTGGTAAACAACGTCGCGCGCGTACTCTTCGAGCGTATAGTTAACGCTCGATTCGAAATCCGTTTGTGAACCGTCGTAATCGATTCCCAACCCGCCGCCGACATCAAGATAAGTCAGTCCAGTGCCGAGTTTCTTCAGATCAACATAGATGCGCGCGGCCTCGATAACCGCCGCTTTGATCTGGCGAATGTTCGTTATTTGGCTTCCCAGGTGGAAGTGCAGCAGCTTCAGCGAGTCTTCCATCCCTTGCTGCTTCAGAAATTCGACTGCTTTCAACGCTTCACTCACCGTCAGCCCGAACTTCGAACGATAACCACCGGACGATTTCCAGCGGCCGGAACCGCGGCTGGCCAGCTTGACGCGCAGACCGATCGTCGGCTTTACGCCCACCTGTTCAGCGTGCTTCGCGATCAGGTCCAATTCAGTAAATTTTTCGACCACCGGCGTGATGTTCCGGCCAATTTTTTTGGCGAGCATCACCATCTCGATGTACTCGTCATCTTTGAACCCGTTGCAGATTATGGGCGTCGCGTTATCGGCAATGGCGAGCACCGCCAGCAGTTCGGGTTTCGAGCCGGCCTCGAGTCCAAAGTTATAAGCGCGGCCGAATTCGAAAACCTCCTCCACCACCTGCCGCTGCTGGTTGACTTTGATGGGGTAGACGCAGCAATAGCCGCCCTGGTAACCGTGCTCGCGAATGGACGATTCAAAGGCTTGGTGCATCTCGCCTAGGCGATGCTTTAGAATGTCGGCGAAGCGGATCAATATGGGCAGCGAGATGCCGCGCCATTCTAGCGTGTCCACCAGTTGCTTCAGGTCAATGCTACGATTCGGTTCCTTTGTGGGGTGGACAAAGACATTGCCATTTGGACCTACAGAAAAATATCCTTTGCCCCAACTGGCGACATCGTATAATTCAGCGGCGTCCGTAACCGTCCAGCGATCGGCTGGCTCGCGCACTTGCGCGAGAGCGGGGGCAACTTTGGTGGTCAGCGAAATTACTCCTTGTTGATGAGAAAAGGCTTCCAGGTTGGAGCCTGCAGCTCAATTTAAACACGAAAAGGCTATTTGGTTCGTGAATACCCGAACTGAATTGCCACCGCGGTGTTCTTTTCGAAAGTGATCTCGGTTCCACGCGCGACGATGTTCGAGTAGGCCGACCACGCCAGCCCGTAAAAACCCAGTGCCGCGCCGATAGGACGCGGACCACGCGCGGCAAACGTCCCGAGCAAGCCGAAGCCGGAGAAACCGCCCAGCGCGCGGCCGGAGTAGTTGGTCTCCGTGCTAGTGCCGCCCGACGCAGTTTGCTTTCCGGCGTCGTTATCGAGTGACTTCGCAGCCACTAGAGCGGCAATGGCAGGTCGTATCAGTCTCGTTTTGGATTCAGTTGCCGTCGCCGTTCCCTCAGAGTCCACTTTGACCGCGTTTGGGTTTGTTTCCACCGCGACCATTTGTCCCTGAATCGTCTGCCTCGGCCGCTCCGCATACGCCGACAGAGCCGCGCCTTCCGGCAAATCGACACTGTCGATTGTGAAGCGAAGCTTGCCGCCTCGATGAAATAGCTTTGCGTGTTGAGTCAACGTGATTCTGCCGGTGAAGCTGGTACCTTGCGGCATCAGCAGCCGGTCTTTCTCCGCAAACACAGGCTGCGATAGAACGCCTTTTATGGGATCGCCCACCTTCGCATCCGCGGAGCTAACGGTGGCGAGCAGTCTCATCTGTGCAACCGAATCGTCCGGCGCAGGTGTCCCCAATTTAGCAAGTTCAGTGCCGGCGATCGCTACCGTTCCGAAGTCCAGCGGTTGCGTCAGCACGGTATCGAAACGCGTTCGGGTGCGATACCACTGAGGATGATAAGGAAGCTTGGATAAAACGTAATTCTCTACCCACTCTTTCTTATTCGGCCCGCGCACTAGATCGTAAAGCCCACCTGTGCGTGCGCTCGCTTGAGACTGCAATTGCTGCTGCGCTTGTTGCCGCAGAAAACTTCGTATCGCGCTCGGCTTCGCCGCAGGCGCCTTCTGCTTTTTGGCCGGTTTTGACGGTCTGGGCGGCATGTATATCGTGAGTAGGCCGAGAGAATTTTCGGTCTGAATTGCGATTTCATGTCCGTCCGGCAGCGTCAAGTTCATGAACGAAACCTCGGCATGCTTCAAGGGAGTGAAGTCGCCCCCGAGGATTGCGCGAGCGCGCACGATTTTGGGTACGCTATCGAGCTTGACCACTTCACCTTGAAGTTTGCTGCCCGCCGGAATCACAATTCGATCGAACGCCCAAATCGGGTCGATCAGCTGTGCCTGAACCACTTCGCCAACCCGATATGGCACTCGTCGGGTGATGTACAGCCGGAGCGGTACTCCCGCGTCCACCCGAAGGTGCACCGGAATTTGCTGGGCGGAATCGGGTTGCTGTGCCACCGCGAAGTTGGCAACGGCGAAAAACAGCGCGGGAAGCGCGATGACGAAACGAGTCTCATAGCGCATAGATCGATCCGTGAGATGGATTACCTCTTGCCTAGGTTACACGCACCGATGAAGCGAATGCGAGCGCAGATTCGCTGGGCTAAGAACTTCAAGTAGGAAGCGTTGCCGTTTCCATCCAAAAATTTTTCACGTCGCGGGCTGTGTTCAGCAAGCCTTCGAGCGTGGATGGTTTGCGCAGGTAGGCATTGGCGTGTGATTGGTAAGCACGCTTCACATCCGATTCCGCGCGAGAGGAGGTAAGGATGATTACGGGTATGTGGCGGGTGCGAGGGTCGGATTTTATCTTGACCAGCACGTCGTGGCCACTGACTTTCGGCAGATTGAGGTCGAGAAGAAT
>Ga0213876_10002594_pt1 | contig 10559 bp, 7 predicted proteins | sample BarmaccomBMRX_R9_FD_160113 | JGI IMG/M metagenome (GOLD analysis project Ga0213876, IMG submission 160113) | Root-associated microbial communities from Barbacenia macrantha in rupestrian grasslands, the National Park of Serra do Cipo, Brazil - RX_R9 | ecosystem: Host-associated > Plants > Roots...
AGCCGGCTTTTTTGTTTTGGCAGAAGCGGGCCGCTTCGCCGCGATGTCCGGCTCAAGCTGAGCTTTCTCGCCAGTTTTTTCTGCCTTCCCTGAACTCTTTGCCGGCGCAACCTGTTCGCCGCGCATCAGGGCCATCAGCCGGGGCGTGAGCGTTTTTGCTTTTTTCGGCTCTTCTTTAATGTCACCGCTGAGGAAGGCCTTTACCTCCCTGGCCGATTTGCAGATGCGCGCCTTGCCTGATGAAACCAGAATCGGTCCGTTGATCAGGGCCGGATGCTGGATGATGCCGGTCCAAAAATCCTGATCGCCGATAAAACGGTCATCCAACTGCAAAGCCACAAAAAGCGGATCGAAGCGGCGCACCAGGCTCTGGTCGGCTTCGCCGAGCGACAGCGACAGCCGCCGCAGCAGATCGGGCGACAGCGGCGCCGTCAGATAATCCACCACCTGCAGCGACATGCCGGCCTGGCGTATCGCCAGCAAAACGTCTTCCGCGGTTTCAGAAGAGGGATCGCAATAGACAATTATCGCCGGCGCCGCGGCGATGGGTGCGGGTGCCGGTTTGCCAAGCAGCCGAATCTCGGAAACTTTTGGCCCTTTCGCATCCGGCACCGCGTTGAACTCAACGCGCTGGCCCGCGATCAAGTGCTGGGGTTTGACTTCGCCCAGCGCCGTTGCGGGCAAAAAAATGTCTTTTCCACCTTCGTCAGCCGTGATGAACCCAAAACCCTTGTGCGCGCTGAAAAACTTGATCGTGCCTTTGTTCATGCCGCTTCTTGGATGTGTGTGCCGGTCTCTTTAGACACGCAGCGGGAGATTGGCAACACGCCGAAACCGTCTTCTATCAAAGAGCAGAGGCTCAGTTCCGCATGCCCCGCAGGACCTCGCAGATCAGGCTCTCCGCCCTGGCGGCATCGGCAATCACCCCGCCCAGGGTGAAGAAGGGATGGATCATGCCGGCAAAGCAGACATGGTTTGTGGCAACGCCCGCGGCGGCCAGCCGATCGGCATAAGCCTGGTTTTCATCCACCAGCGGGTCAAATTCCGCACTGATGATCAGCGCCGGCGGCAGGCCGCTCAAGTCTTGCCGCAGCATGGGCGATGCGCGCGGGTCCAGCCGGTCTTGCAGATTGGGCAGGTAATTGTCCATGAACCAGTGCAGCGCCTTGCGCGTCAGCATGCAGCCGCTTTCATTGCGCAGATAGGACGGATATTCGCGGCTCTGGTCGGTCATCGGGTAGATCAGAATCTGCCGCGCCACGTCGAACTCGCCGCTGTCCAGCGCCATCTGCGCCACCACCGCCGCCAGATTGCCGCCGGCGCTGTCGCCGCCGACGGCGATCTTGCCTGCGTCAACCTTCAGTGCCGCGGCATTGGCGGCCGCCCATTTGGTGGCGTCGTAAGCGTCCCGCACGGCAGCCGGAAAGATATGCTCCGGCGCCAGGCGGTAATCCACCGACAGCACCGCACAATCGCCGCCCCGCGCCAGGCGCCGGCAGCTGGTGTCATAAAGCGTCAGCGAACCCAGCATGAAGCCGCCGCCATGAAAATAAACCAGCAGGGGACACCCTTCCGGCCCGGCGCGATAGAAGCGCGCCGCGATCGGCATCTCGCCGGGTATAACAAGATCGCGCACTTCAGCCACCGCAGGCTTTTCCGGCAGGAGCGTCAGGCGCTGCTGTTCATAGACGCGGCGCAGTTCGGCGGGCGCCAGCCCGGTGGGCAGGTCGCCGGCGCGCCGGATGGCTTCCACGGCATCGGGATGAAGCGGCATGGCGGCAATGCTCCGGCGGGCGGGCGCGCTTGTCAAATCTTGGGCGCGGGTTCTAATGGCTCCAAACAAAAGGAAACAGGCATGGAATTCGGCCGCTCCGCCGCCATGATTGCCCAGAACAGTGCGTTCGTCGCCGGCGGCGTCAACAGCAATTTCCGCCTTGGCATGCAAGGCGGGCCGCTGGTCTTTCAGCGCGGCGAGGGGCCTTATCTGATTGATGCCGACGGCAACCGGCTGATTGACTATTACTGCGGCATGGGCGCGACGGTGCTGGGCCACACGCCGGCCGCCGTGCAGCAGGCGGTGAAGGACCAGGTTGACAAAGGCATTCTCTACGCCGGTCAGTCGGAAATCGAGTTTGAAGCGGCGCGGATTCTTTGTGAACGCATTCCTTCGGCGACACGCGTCCGCTTCGGCTCCTCGGGCTCCGAAGTGGCGCAGGCGGCGTTTCGCCTGGCGCGTGCTGCCACCGGCAAGCCGGTCATCCTGAAATTTGAAGGCCATTATCACGGCTGGTTCGACAATATCCTTTGGTCCACGGCGCCGGGCGAGAATGCTGCCGGTCCCGCCGACGCGCCGGTCAAGGTGGCGGGCAGCAAAGGCCAGGAAGCCGCGCCCGGGCTTGACGTGCTGGGCTGGAACGACCTGGCGCGATTGCAGGCACGCTTGGCGAAAGGCGATGTCGCGGGCGTGATCATGGAGCCGGCCATGTGCAACCAGGGCGCCATCGCGCCGGCGGCCGGCTATCTGGAAGGTGCCCTGGCTGCCTGCCGCGCCCATGGCGCCCTGCTGATCTTTGACGAAGTGATCACCGGCTTTCGCCTGCATCGGGACGGGGCGCAGAAACGCTTTGGCGTGACGCCGGATCTTTCCATCTTCGCCAAGGCGATTGCCAACGGTTTTCCCGTCGCCGCGCTGGTCGGGCGTGGCGATTTAATGGACATGTTCGCCGATGGCGTGCTGCATGGCGGCACTTTCAATGCCCAGCCGGTGACCATGGCGGCGATGGTGGCTACGCAAAAGGCGCTGACGCCGGAGCTTTACCAGGGCTGGTCGCAGCGCGGCCTGAGGCTGCGCGAGGGCCTGCGCGAGGTATTAAGCCAGGCCGGCCTCAAGGCCCAGGTCACCGGGTTTGAACTGATGTTTCATGTCGGCTTCGGGCTGGAGGCGCCGGCGCGCAATTATCGCGACCTCTTGAGAGCCGACAAGGCGCTTTACGTGAGGTTCGCCCATGCGCTCTTGAAGCGCGGGGTGCGGGTGTTGGAACGGGGCGCCTGGTTTGTCTCCGCCGTGCATGATGATGGCGTGATTGAAGCCACGCTGGCGGCGGCGCGTGAGGCGGCAAGAGAAGTTGCTACCGTTTCTTGAACATCAGCCAGGTCAGGGCATGGGTGGCGCAGGAGGCCATCAGCGCCAGCGCGAAAGCCGGCCAAAGTCCCGTTCGCGCCAGCAGCAGCCAGGCGGCAAAGCAGAAGACCGCGACGGAAGCCAGGCCCGTGGTCATCCCCGCCACCGCTTCGCGCACGGCGTGGCGGCCATGCTCGATATGGCTGGAGACGGCCACGATCGAACCCATCACCGGAAAGGTGGTGAAGATGCCGGACCAGCGCGTGCCAAAAGCGCCGGCGAACTGCATGATCAGCAGGGTCAATGCCGCGCCGGCCAGCATGCGGGCCGGCAGGCCCCACCAGACATGTTCGCGCTCCTGATCTGAGGCTTCGCCCCGCGGATAAAGAAAAAGCGCCGCCAACAGAATCAGGAAGGGCAGGACTTCAAGCCCGCGCACATCTTCAAACTGCACACAAACAATCGCCGTCAGCGCCCAGGCCGCAAGACTGAGGGCAAAAGCCGGCGGCCAGCGGCAGAAATCGCTGCACCAGGCATAACAGCCGGTGAAGGCCAGCCATGGCAGGAGGCCAAAATAGGCGCCCAGCCCCGCGGCGGAGGCGAAAGCGGCGCCGCGATCCAGGGCGAGCAGCACCAGAACTGGCCCTGCCACCATGGGAAAGCCAGCCAGCCAGCCGGCCACGCGCGGGCCATGCCGCCGCTCGATCACGCCGAAGAGCAGCAGCGCCAGCGGCACCAAAGTCAGTTTCAGGATCAGCATGACGCCCCCGCCCGCTGTTTAGAACAGTTTTGGTTTTGATGACTGCAGAATCTTCTTAAACCTCACCATGGCCGGCCCCGAGCCGGCCATCCAGGAGTCGCAAGTGCCGCTATTTGTTGCTCTGGATGGGCGGGTCAAGCCCGCCCATGGTGAGTAGGAGAGATTCCGAGCAACGGAACCTGCTCCAAGCGCAAATGCCCCCGCTTGCCAGCCCTCGAAAAAGCACGGAAAGTTCGGCAACAGGGGCGCGCATGACCAGGATTTTCATCGCCGGCATTTTTCACGAGACCCATTCTTTTTCCGGCGACCGCACCGGGCTGGACGGCTTTGTCATCCATCGCGGCGATCAGATCACCGCCCGCCGCGGCGATGCCTCGCAGGTTGACGGCTTTCTCAGCGTTGCCGAGCGCGAAGGCTGGGAAGTGCTGCCCGGTGTGATCTATACCGGCGGCGCCTCGGGCACGGTGGATCACGCCGTGTTCGAGCAATTCTGGCGCGAACTGAAGCCGATGCTGCAACAGGCTTTGGCCGGCGGGCTGGACGGCATTCATCTGTCGCTGCACGGCGCCATGGTCACCGACGCTTGCGACGATCCCGAAGGCGAATTGATGGCGCGCATTCGCGCCACGCCGGGGGCGGAGGCGCTGCCGCTCTATGCCGTCGGTGACCTCCACGCCACTTTGACTCCGCGCATGGGCGCACTCAGCGACGGCATGATCTTCTACCAGGAATGCCCGCACACCGATCAGTTCGCCAGCGCCGTGCGCGCGGCCGCCCTGCTGGCGCGGCGCCTCAGGACCGGCATCAAGCCCAGGCATCTGGTGATGGTGACGCCGATTGTCTGGCCGCCCACCGGCACCGGCACCCGTGACGGGCCGATGCGCGCGCTGGAGGACGCGGCGCGGCGGCTGGAGAAAGAGGTGCCCGGTATGCTGGCGGTCAACATCGTGGGTGGCTATGCCTTTTCTGATGTGCCCAATGCCGGCCTTTCCTTCAGTGTCATCAGCGAAGGCAGCGAGGCTGACGCCCATGCCGCACTGCGCGAGTTGGCGCAGATCGCCTGGGACATGCGCGCGGAAGGGGCGCCGGCGGAAGAAAATCTTGAAACGGTGGTCCGAGATTTCAAACCGGGCGGCAAAGGTCCGGTTCTGCTGGTGGAGCCGGCCGACAATATCGGCGGCGGCGCGCCAGGTGACGGCACCGAAGTCATGCGGGCTTTGCTGAAATACGACATTGACGGTGCCGGCGTGGCGATTGCCGATCCGGAAGCGGTGGCGGCGCTGCAACGCATCACCATCGGCCAGAGCATGACCCTGCCCATCGGCGGCAAGGGCAGTCCGCTCGATCCGGGTCCGGTGACGCTGGAGGTGACGCTGGTATCGCGCAGCGATGGTGTCTTCGAACTGGAAGACAAGAATTCCCATCTGGTGGGTTCGTTGGGCAAGATCATCAACATGGGGCCGACCGCGGTGGTGAAACACCGTGGCCTCACCATCCTTCTCACCAGCCGCAAACTGCCGCCTTTCGATCTTGGCCAGTGGCGCAGCCAGGGCATCAATCCGGAAGAGCTTTCCATGGTGGGGATCAAGGCAGCGGTCGGTCATCGTGCCGCCTGGGATCCCATCGCCTCGGCCAGTCACACCGTCTCCACTGCCGGCCCCTGCATGTCCGATGTGACACGGTTGCCCTATACCAAGTTGCGGCGGCCGGTCTTTCCGTTGGACCGGCTGACCAGGGACGCGACCGCGTGAAGCCACACCGCCGCGCCATGCTGGGGGCGATGGCGGGCGCGCCGTTCCTGTCGCTGCCGGCCATGGCGCGCGGCAACATCCTCAACGCCATGATGCCGGCCGAGCCGGGGACCTTGTGCTATCCCCTGCTCAACACAAGGCTGGTGCAGCAGATTTGCGGCAACATCCAGGAATCCCTGCTGCTGCTGGACTGGAATTTCAAGCCGCAACCCAACCTGGCGCGCAGCTACACCATCACGCCGGACGGGCTGGCCTATGTCTTTCAGCTTCAACCTGATGTCCGCTGGCATGACGGTCACCCATTTACGGCCCGTGACGTGGTGTTCAGTTGCGACCAGATGCTGCGCCAACTCAATCCGCGCAGCCGCAACGCCTTTAACAACTGTCAAAGCATCCGGGCACTCGACAAGCTGACGGTGGAATTTCGGTTGAAGCAGCCTTTCAACGCTTTTCTGCTGTCGCTGATGGCGTCGAATGCGCCGATCATGCCGGCGCATATCTATGAGGGCAGCGATTACCGCAGCAATCCGCACAATTTCAGCCCCATAGGCACCGGCCCGTTCAAATTCGCCCGCTGGGAGCGGGGACAATATATCCGCCTCACCCGCAACCCGGACTATTGGCGGCCTGGCTTTCCCAAAATTGACGACATTTATTTTCGCATCTGTCCCACGCCCGAGCAGCGCATGGTGGCAATGGAAACCGGTGCGGTGGATATCGCCCTGGCCGATGACATTGACACGGTGGTCAGCAGCCGCTTGCGGGCCAACCCTCATATTGTCGCCTCCACCCACGGCTATGAAGGCGTGGGCGAAATCGCGGTGCTGGAGATGAATCAGCGGCGCTGGCCGTTCAGCGACCGGCGATTCCGGCAAGCCTTCATGCATGCGCTGGACCGCGACTTTATCGTCAAGGCGATCAATTTCGGCCAAGGCAAGGTGGCAAGTGGACCGATCCCCTCGGCGGCGCCCTATTATGATGGGCAGGCAGTGAGCCGCTATCCTTATGACCCCAACCGGGCCCGGGCGCTGCTGGATGAAATGGGTCTGAAGCCGGGAGCCGGCGGCGTGCGGCACCGTTTCAGCTTTCTGATGATTCCGGACGGCGATGGCATCCAGACCCGCGGCGCCCAATATGTCCGCCAGGCCGCTTCGGAAGTGGGCCTGGACATCGAGCTGCAATCCTCCGACTGGGCCAGCTTTGCCCACCGCACCGGCAATTGGGATTTCGACATGGACAACAATTCCTATGGCGAATATGGCGACCCGGCCATCGGCACCGCGCGCTTCTTTGTCTCATCCAACATCCGCAAGGGTGTGCCCCAGTCCAACATCCAGGGTTATCGCAATAGGGAAGTGGACGCGCTGTTCGCGCGGGCCGCGACCGCCATCGCGCCGCGCGAAGCACAGGAGATTTACAGCCGGCTGCAGCAGATTCTCACCCGCGATGTTGCCATGCTGTGGCTCTTCGAGCGCGATCCCATGCTCTATTACAACAGGCGGGTGCATGACCTGGTCACTGGGCCTAACGGTCCGACCGACGGCTTCGGCCACACCTGGCTGAGCGGCGCTGCGTGAGCAAGCTCACTTATATTGCCGGCCGGCTGGTCCGCACCCTGATGCTGACCGTGGCGGTGGTGCTGCTGAGTTTCTTTCTGATCCGGCTGGCGCCCGGCGATGCCGCCACGGTCATGGCCGGCCAATCAGGTTATGCCGATGAAACCTTTATCAAAAGCCTGCGGTTGGAATATGGCCTCGACCGGCCATTGCCGGTGCAGTTGTGGAAGTATGGCGCGGCCGTGGCGCGTGGCGATCTGGGTCTTTCCTATGAACGGCGCCAGCCGGTGCTGGACGTCGTTCTGGACCGGTTGCCCAATACCTTGCTGCTGGATGGTTTTGCTTTGGTTGTGGCGCTGGCGGGCGGCCTCACCCTGGGCGCCTTTGCAGCCCGCCGGCCCGGCTCAGCCGGGGATGCCGGCGTCACAACTTTGGCCATGCTGTTTTATGCCGTGCCGCAATTTTGGCTGGGAATGATGGCGGTGCTGGTCTTTTCGGTCTGGCTCAACTGGCTGCCGCCTTTCGGGCTTGAATCCATCGGCGCCGATCATAAAGGCCTGTTGCGGGCAGCCGACATTGCGCAGCACATGCTTCTGCCCGGCATGACGCTGGCACTTTATTATATGGCGGGCTATGCGCGGCTGACCCGGGCCCAGATGATTGAAATCGCCGAGCAGGATTTCGTGAAGACCGCCCGTGCCAAGGGCCTGAGCGAGCGGCAGGTGATGCGCCGCCATATCCGGCGCAATGCGCTGATTCCCATAATTACCTATGCCGGTCTTCAGGCTTCGATCCTGGTCGGCGGCACGGTGCTGGTGGAAAATGTCTTCAGTTGGCCGGGCATTGGGACCCTGGCCTATGAAGCGGTGACGGCGCGCGACAATCCGCTGCTGCTGGGGATTTTCATTGTGACCTCAGTGCTGGTCGGGTTCTTCAATCTTCTCACCGACATCGCCTATACGCTCGCCGATCCCCGCATGGAGCTGGGGGCATGAAGGATTTTCTCTGCCGCTTTCTGGCCCGGCCCCAGACGCTGATCGGACTGGGCGTGCTTGCGGTCATCGTTTTGACGGCCATGGCAGCGCCCCTGCTGTTTCCCCGCGGGCCCTTCACCATTGTCGGCATGCCGCTGCTGGCGCCGGGAAGCGCAGGGCTACCGGCCGGCAGCGATGTGTTGGGGCGCAATCTGCTGGCCTGCCTGGCTTATGGCGCGCGCGTCTCCCTCTTGATCGGCCTTTCCTCGACCTGCGTGGCCCTGGGGGCTGGCGTGCTGCTGGGCGCCGTGGCCGGCTATTATGGCGGCGTGGTGGACGATCTTTTGATGCGCTTCACCGAATTCTTCCAGGTCGTTCCTGCTTTTGTGCTGCTGATGGTGTTGGTGGCGTTCCTGCAGCCCAGTCTTGTTTCCAGTGTGATCGGCATCGCCCTGATCACCTGGCCGCAGGTGGCGCGCATCGCCCGCGGCGAGTTCTTGGCGCTGCGACGGCGGGAATTTGTTGAGGCGGCGCGCACCCAAGGCTTGAGCGATGGCCGCATCATCTTTGGCGAGATCTTGCCCAACGCCATGCTGCCGATCGTGGTGGTGGCTTCGATGATGATCGGCAATGCCATCCTGACGGAATCGGCGTTGAGTTTTCTGGGGCTGGGCGATCCCAACCTGATGAGCTGGGGGCGCATGATCGGCGGCTCGCGCTCGGCAATGTGGGTGGCCTGGTGGACCATGGTGCTGCCCGGCCTCTGCATCCTGGTTACCGTGCTGGCGCTGAATTTTGTTGGTGACGGGCTTAACGACGCCCTGGCGGCGCGGCGGCGGCGCTGATGCTGGCCATTCGCGATCTTGCCGTGGCCTTGCCCGCCGGCGCAGAGCGCACACTGGCGGCCGAGGACGTCAGCTTCGATGTCGGCAGCAATGAGATTGTTTGCCTGGTGGGCGAGTCCGGTTCCGGCAAGTCTCTCACCGCCCATGCGGTAATGGGACTTTTGCCGCGGGGGGTGGCGGCGACCAAGGGCGCCATCCTGTTCGAGGGCAGCGACCTGTTGCGCGAGCCGGCGGAAGCCACGCGGCGCCGCCGCGGCCGCGACATCGCCATGGTCTTTCAGGATCCGATGGCGGCGCTCAATCCGGTGATGCGGGTGGGCGAGCAGGTGAGCGAGCAGATCAGAGCCCATCGCCGGATTTCCGAAGCTGAGGCGCTGCGGCAGGCCGGCGAACTTTTGGAGGAAATGGGCCTTAACAACGCTTCGGGCGTCATCAAGGCCTATCCGCATCAACTCTCCGGCGGCCAGCGGCAACGGGTGATGATCGCCATGGCCCTGTCGCTGTCGCCAAAATTGTTGATCGCGGACGAGCCGACCACGGCGCTGGACGTCACCACCCAGGCTCAGATCGTCCGGCTGATCAAGCGGCTGCAGGCGAAGCGGCAGATGGGCGTGCTTTTCATCACCCATGACTTTGGATTGGTGGCGGAGCTTGCCGACCGCGTGGTGGTGATGCGCCAGGGTCAGGTGGTGGAAAAAGGCAGTGCCGAAAAACTTCTCTCGGCGCCGGCCCATCCCTATACCCGGGCGCTGATCGGTGCCATCCCGAAGGGCAGGTGCGCGCCTTTGGACCAGGCGGGCATGAAGCCGGTGATGGAGGTTGACGCTCTATCCAAATCGTTTCGTCGCGGGGCGCTCTTTCGCAAAGGCCAGGCGGTAAGGGCCCTGGATCAGGTTTGCCTGACGCTCAACCGCGGCGAGACGCTGGGCATTGTCGGGGAATCCGGTTCCGGTAAATCCACCCTGGCGCGCTGCATCATCCGGCTGCTCGAGCCCGACCGCGGCGCTATCCGCTTTGACGGCAGCGATATCGCGCATATGAAAGCGGGCGCGCTGCGGCCGTCGCGCCGGCACATCCAGATGGTGTTTCAGGATCCTTATGCCTCGCTCAATCCGCGGCGCCGCATCGGCGATATCCTCGCGGCGGGGGCTTGCGCCTATGGTGAGGCGCCTGCTGCGGCCCGTGAGCGCGCCTGTGAGTTGCTGGCGCTGGTTGGTTTGGGCAAGGAGGCGCTGGATCGCTTTCCCCATGAATTTTCCGGCGGGCAGCGTCAGCGCATTGGGCTGGCACGCGCCTTGATGCTGCGGCCTGATGTGCTGATCGCTGACGAGCCGGTTTCCTCACTCGACGTTACCGTACAGGCCCAGGTGCTGAAGCTGCTGGACGATGTGCGCCGGCAGATGAATCTGGCCATGTTGTTCATTACCCACGATTTGCGGGTGGCGGCGGCAATTTCCCATCGCCTGATGGTGATGCGTCATGGTCGCGTGGTAGAGATCGGCGCCACAAGGGATATCTTCAACGCGCCCAAGGACGCTTACATAAAAACGCT
>Ga0213876_10002595_pt1 | contig 10557 bp, 7 predicted proteins | sample BarmaccomBMRX_R9_FD_160113 | JGI IMG/M metagenome (GOLD analysis project Ga0213876, IMG submission 160113) | Root-associated microbial communities from Barbacenia macrantha in rupestrian grasslands, the National Park of Serra do Cipo, Brazil - RX_R9 | ecosystem: Host-associated > Plants > Roots...
GCCGCTCACCGACTGCACATCGAAGTTCTTGTGGTTCGTCAGATTGAAAGCTTCGGCGATCACTTCCAGCCTATTGCCGCCGATCGGGAAGCCCTTCGTCAGGCGGAGCGAGAGGCTCATGAACTTCGGGCCGTCTTCGGTGTTGCGGCCGACGCCGACGGGGCGATCGGAGTTCTTGCCGTCGCCGTTGAAGTCGTAGCCGAGGCGGTGCGTCCAGGGCTGGCCGGAGCCGTACTCGAAGATCGGCGCAACGGTGAGGCCGAACGGCACATGGAACACGCCGCTGAGCACCGCCCGATAGCGTTCGTCGCCGCGCGCGCGGCCGTACTCGGCCTCGATGTTCGCCGGGTCGTTCGGATAGCCGGTCGGGAAATCGGGGCTGAAGTCGTCGCTGATGTTCTTCTTGTCCGCCCACGTCAACGACGCGGTGAGGAGGTCGGCCTCGCGGATGTTGCCGTTCAGGCTGACGACGAGCGCCTTGTAGCGCGAGTGCCCGTCGTTCGTGTATTCGTTGACCTGGTCGTATTGCGTGAACGGACGGGTGCGCGTCGCGTTGCCGCTCCAGTTGATGTCGCGGATCACGATCTCCTTCTCGCCCTTCACGTAGATCGCTTCTGTGTCGAGGTACATGCGCGACGCGCCGAGCTTCATCGTGTAGCCGAGCGAGGCCTGCGTCGCTTCCGGCGTGACGAGATCGGGCGCGAGGAGTGCGATGGCCGGCTTGGAGACGATGCCGGTCGTGGTCGGATGCGCAGGGTCGAGCGTGAACGCGGGCAGTCCGAGGACCGCACCGTTGACGCGGGTGAACGTCACGCGGCCCGTGACGCCGTTCTGCTGCAGCTCCGTGAGCGCGGGCACGAGGAGGAAGCGGCCGCTGAAGAGTCCCGCGCCGCCGCGCAGCACGTTGCTGCCGTTGCCGCTGACGTCGTAGGTGAACGAGAAGCGCGGCTGGAAGTTGTTGTCGTCGCGCGGGCGCGCCTTCGGGATCAGCGGATGCGTGAAGCCCGCGTTGTTGCCGTTCGTATCGAGGTCGTAGCGGAGACCGAGGTTGACCATCAGCTTCGTCGAGGGGCGCCATTCGTCGTTGATGAATGCGCCGTAGAGATTCGTGTCGGTGTCGACGTCCGCCGAGCCGACGCCGTACGCATACGCGAGCGGAATCGCGCGCGTGTCGGTCACGTAGACGAACAGCCCGTCCTGATACGTGTCGATGCGCAGCCGCTCTTTCACCCGCTGGTAGGACGCGCCGACTTTCAGGTTGTGCGAGCTGCGGCCGGCTGTGAACGCGCGGTGCCACGTGTCGCGGAGCTCCCACGTGGAGCCGTCGCCGAGGAGGTCGCCGAGGATGTTGGAGCCGGTTTGGAGCGTGTTGCCGGAGGAGAACCACTCTGCGACGCCGTTGGAATTCGTCGGCTCGTAGAACCGGCGCTTGCCGTACTGCAGGCGCGCCTCGTTCGAGCCGACGCTCGACATCGCCCAGTTGTGCTCGAACGTCGCGTTCCAGTTCTTGCGCTCCAGCGTCTGGCCGTAGGACTGGTCGGAGACGCCGCCGACTCGGAAGTTGTCTTCGTTGTAGTTCTCGTAGACGGCTTTCACGCCGCCGGTCATCTGCGCGTTGAAGTTCGTGTCGAGACTGCCGAAGAGCAGCGTCTGGTCGAAGGGATGGGAGATGTCCGCGGCTTGCGACGCGTACGCTCCGCCTGGGCGGAAGAGGACGATGTTGTCTTCGTTGATCTGCTCGAGCGAGCCGAAGTAGAAGAGCTTGTCCCGGACGATCGGGCCGCCGATGGCGAAGCCGAGCTGGCGGCGCGAGTAGTCGTCATTTTTCTGGAGGTCGAGCGCGCCTTTCGCGCGCAGAGCGCTGTCTCGGAAGAAGCCGAAGACGCTGCCGGTCGTGGCGTTCGTGCCCGACTTCGTGACGATCGACAACGCGCCGCCGGCGGAGCCGCCGATCTCGGTGTCGAAACGATTGGCGATGACGCGGAACTCACGCACCGCGTCCTGGCTGAAGCGCGCGCGGGCGAGGCCGTTGACCTGGTCGGTGAGGTCGACACCGTCGACGAGGATCGTCGTCTGCGAGGCGTTGCCGCCCGCGCCGACGACCGGGCCGCCGTTGATGAAACGGAAGCTGCCGCGCTCGCGCTGCACGCCGGGCGCGATGAACGCGAGGCGCTGGAAGTCGCGGTCGGCGACCGGCAGCGAGGCGATCTGCTCGGGGACGATGTTCGTCGAGGAATCGGCTTTCGTGACGTCGACGATCGGCGTCGTGGCGCTGACGGTGATCGTCTCGCTGGCCGAGGCTTGCATCTCGACGGCGACCTTCGCGTTCTGGCCGACGCGCAGCGTCAACTGCTGCTGCTTGACCGGCGCGAAGCCCTCGAGGGCGAAGGCGACCTGGTAGTTTCCCGGCGCAAGAGCGAGGAACCGCGCGGTGCCGGCGGTGTCGGTGACGCCGACGACTTCGAGCCCTGTCTCCGGGCGGCTGACGGTGACCGTGACGCCGGGGAGCGGTGCTTTGGATTGGTCGAGCGCGACGGCCTCGAGGGAGGCTTTGTCGACTTGCGCCCAGGCGGGAAGGCAGACGACTACGAGGAGGAGAATCGCGAGAATCCGGCGATGCATCAAAGCCTCCGACATTTACCGGCCGACCGGTCGGTTTGTTGATTTGCGCGGAGTGTAGGAGTGTGGCGCGGGGATGTCAAGCGACGGTGCGCTTTGTTCGCCGCGCCGGTTCCGTGACACGGCTGGCGCACCTCCGTTCCCACATCTGTCGTGTAGCTGCACTAGCATCCTTCCATGCGCATTCTCGCCGCTTTTCTCCTCGCCCTGCCGCTGTTCGCGCAGTCTCCCTGCGAGACGCCGGCGCATCACACGCTCGACTTCTGGATCGGCGAGTGGGACGTCACGAACGCCGCCGGCAAGCGGGCCGGCCACAGCGTGATCGAACGCGCGCTCGACAACTGCGTCGTGATCGAGCACTGGACCGGGGCGCGCGGCGCCAACGGCGTGAGCTTCAACCGCTTCGATCCCGCGTCGAAGCAGTGGCAGCAACACTGGGTCGACAATGGCGGAGAGTCGTTGGAGATGACCGGCGGCCCCTCCGGCGAGAGGTTCGTCTATCAGTACACGCTGCCCGACCGGAAGCTCTCGCGCATGACGTTCACGCATCGCGACGCCAATCATGTACGGCAACACATCGAGCAGTCGGAGGACGGCGGCAAGTCGTGGACGACGCAGTACGACCTGCAGTACGTACGGGTCGGCACCGCGGCGCGCTAACAACGTCGCGAACCGGCGAGGATCTCGGGTGCTTGCAAGCTTCCCGAGAGTAAGCTGTCTTCCATCCCCGCTGGAAGTGAGAACAGCGCGGGTTCTTCAACGCCCATAGCGCTGATACCACGCGTTGCCGAGCAGCTCGTCCGGATCCACGCGCCGCTTCTCTTCGAAGAACGCCCGGGCCTGCGGGTAGGCGCGTTCGCGTCGTTCGTCGTGCCCGGCCGCGGCGCGACGGCCACCGCGCGGTCGCGCACGGCAGTGCGCACGAGGTGCACCGCCGCGCAGTGGGTCAGCGAGAGCGCGAGGAGCGCGCAAGCGAGAGGTCGCATGCGCGCGATGATACGTTCGCTACGACTGTTCCGCCGGCTCGAGCACCGGCGCGGTCTCCGTCTTCTTCTTGCGGCGGCGGAGCCAGGAGGCGAAACGGCGGAGCGCGAGGGAGATGCCGGTCCAGACGAGGACCGCCCCGCCGAGCGATGCGACCGCGGCGACGAGCTGGCCGGCGAAGCCCGCGGCCGTGCCGGTGTGCAGCGGGCGGACCCACATCCGCAGCTGCTGGCCGCGGCTCATCTTGTCGTACGGCTGCCACTCGACGACGTCGCCGGTGCGGCCGTCGAGCGTGAGATTCGCGCGCTGGTTCGGATTCGCCTGGTCGGCCTGCGCGATGGAGAAGGAGACGTTCGACGGACGGCCGCCGCCGAAGCGCACGGTCACGGCCGTCCAGTCGCCGAGCTGCGTTTCGGCACGAGCGACGAGCGCATCGAGATTGCGCGGCATGCGGAACTGGCCTTCGCCTCGCGGCGCACCTTCACCGCGCGGAGTGCCTTCGCCGCGCGGAGCGCCTTCCCCGCGCTGAGTGCCTTCGCCACGCGGAGCGCCTTCGCCGCGCGGAGCGCCTTCCCCGCGCGGAGCGCCTTCGCCACGCGGAGTGCCTTCGCCGCGCGGAGCGCCTTCTTCGCGCGCCGCGCGCTCGCGGCGCTGTCCGCCTTCGGGACGCTCCCCGCGCTGCCCGCCCTCCACGCGTTGGCCCCCCTCGGCGCGAGCGCTTTCCGCCCGACCGCCCTCCCGTCCCGCCCCCGCCCCCGCTCCTCCCGGCCCGCCCCCCTCGGCGCGCGCGGCTGGCAGCGGGCTGCCGGTCATCGAATACAGCAGGTTGTTCGCCCAGCGATACGACATCACCATCGCCGTCAGCGTCAGCACGATCAGAATCGGCGACGTCCAGAAGCCGATCACGTTGTGCCAGTTGTAATCGCGCGCGCGGCCGGCGATGCGGCGGCGAAACGTCATCACCGCCAGGAAATGCCGGCGCGTCCAATGGCGCGGCCACCACAGGTACAGACCGCTGATCGCGAGGAACAGGAACGCGGCATTGCAGGCGCCGGTGAAGATGCGGCCCGTCTCGCGGCCCTCGCCTTTCATCGCCAGCCAGCGATGCAGCTCGGTATTGAAGCGGAAGAACGAGCGGACGCCTTTCGCGCCTTCGCCCAGAATCTTTCCGTCATAAGGATTGACATAGACGACGCCGTCGCGTCCCAGAGCGATCATGGCCGACGCTTTGGGATCGGCGTAAAGAGTCAATGCGGTCGGATTCGCACTGGGACGCTCGGCGCGGAAACGCGTAATGAGCTCGGTCGCACCGAGCGACGTGGGGCTGGGCGTCACGGTGCGCATGGAGCGCTCGGCATTCGCGGTGATCTGCGGCTCGAACGCGATGAGCACGCCCGTCACGCACATGATGAGAATCACCACGGCGGCGACGAGTCCCGCCGTCAGATGCAGCCAGAAAAAGACTTTCCGCAAGGGATCAGACCTCCGCCCAACGCCGCAGCAGGTTGTGATAGACGCCGGTGAACTGCATGGTCGACGGATGGTCCGGCAAGTCGCGCGCGAGGCGCTGCACGGCCAGGTCGAGATCGAAGAGCAACGTGCGCTGACCATCGTCGCGCACCATGCTCTGGATCCAGAAAAACGAAGCGACGCGTGCGCCGCGAGTCACCGGACGCACGTGATGCAGACTCGTCGCGGGATAGAGAATCGCGTGGCCGGCGGGCAACTTCACCGAGTGCACGCCGAACGTGTCCTCGACGACCAGCTCGCCGCCGTCATAGTCATTGGGATCGGAGAAAAACAGCGTCGCCGACAAGTCCGTTCGCACGCGATACGAGGTACCCGGAACCTGGCGGATCGAATTGTCGACGTGATTGCCGAACGCCTGGCCACCTTCATACCGGTTGAAGAGCGGCGGGAAGACCTTCAATGGCAGAGCGGCGGACATGAAGAGCGGGTTGCGCTCCAGCGCCCCCATCACCATCTCCCCCAACTCCCGAGCCTCCGCACTCTGCTCCTCGAGCTGCTGATTGTCTTTGGCCCGCGCCGACTGATGGCCCGCCGTGACTTTCCCATCGACCCACGGGCCGCGAGCGAGGAGCTCGCGGCCGTGGGCGATCTGGGCTGGCGCCAATACGTCCGGAATCTGCAGGAGCATCGATCGGGCCTCAGAACTTCACGTTCGCGGACAGGACCGCGGAACGCGCCGCGCCGGGCACGATGTGGCCGCCGCCGATGCGGTCGAAGTAGAACTTGTCGGTGAGGTTGTAGCCGTTGAGCTGCAGCGTGATGCGCGGCGTGACGGGCATCGAGGCCATGGCATCGATCAGCCAGTAGCCGTCCACCCAACGGGTGTTCGTCGTGTTGCCGAAACGGCGATCGGTGAAGCGCGCGCCGCCGCCGATCTGGATGCGCCACGGGGTGTCGTAAGTGGTCCAGAAGCTGAACGCGTTCTTCGGCGTGTTGATCAACTCCTTGCCGACTTCCGCCGGCGTATTGGAGTCGACGATCTCGCTCTCGAGATGCGTGAAGGCGGTCAATACGCGCCAGGCGCTCGTAATGCTGCCGCTGGCGCCGAATTCGAGGCCGTCGACGCGCTGGCGCCCGTCGAGCACCTGCGGCGGATCGTCCGGCAAAACGCCCGGGGTGCGCGCGTTCGTCTTCTCGACGCGGAACAATGCGCCGTTCATCGACAGACGGCCGCGGAAAAAGTCCCACTTGGCGCCCGTCTCCATCGTGTACGTCTTTTCCGGCTCAATGGAGGTATTGGCGACCGAATAAGACAGACCTTCGAGCGACGGATTGAGCGACGTACCGTAAGACAGATATACGCTGCCGTTCTCGCGCGGCTTGTAGACGACGCCGGCGCGGCCGCTGACCATCTTGTCCGTGCGCTCGACCTTCGCCAGCGACGTGTTCACGCCGTCGACGGCAAAGCGATCCCAACGCAGACCGCCCGTGACTTCCCAATGCTCGCCGATGCGCATCGTGTCGAAAGCGTAGATGGCAGCGGAGTCGCCCGTGACGTCGCCCTTGCCCGGCGTCGTCGTGATCACGCCCGTATAGGTATCGTTCGGATTCGGATCGAACAGCGTCGTCGGAGAGTTCGGACCGGTGCGATTGACGCGCGTATTGTTCTCGCGGCTCAGGCTGATGCCGGCGACGAGCGCGTGATTGAAGGACCCGGTATTGAAACGCGCCGTCAGGTCCGTCTGCGAATCGAGGATGTTGTCCTCGGTGAGCCAGGAGCGCAGTTCGCGATTGATGGCGATCGAATCGTTGCTCGCGAAACGCGGCGGCGTCGCGATCGAGTCGCGCGTCGAACGGCCCCAACGCACCTGGCTGCGCAGTGCAGTGGTGCCGCTGAAGTCGTGGTCGAACTGCACCGTACCGAGGTCCGACTGCAGGTCTTCGTGGTCGCGCGACTCGAAGCCATAGAAGCTGTCGCGCGGAACGGGCGCCGGCTTGTCGCGAAAGTCCTTCAGCGCGTTGTTCGTCGCCGGGACCCAGGGGATGCCGTAGTCGGAGATGTTCGACTGCTCGATGTGGAACGCGCTCAATGTCCAGCGCGTGTCGGAGCCGAGACCGAGGCTGAAGGAGGGGGCGATGCCCCAGCGCTCGTTCGTCACGACCTCGCGGCCCGGGACGGCGGCGTCGTGGCCCATGAGGTTGATGCGCAGCGCGCGGTCGTCGCCCATCGGCTGATTGATGTCCACCGTCGCGCGGCGCGTCTCGCTCGTGCCGACGGTGATGTTCGCCTCGTGCAGCGGCGTGGTGCTGGGCATCTTGCTCACGAGGTTGATCGCGCCGCCCGTGGAGCCGCGGCCGGTGAATGCCGAGCCGGGGCCTTTCGTGACTTCGACCTGCTCGAGGTTGAAAGGGTCGCGGGTCATGGGACCGAGGTCGCGAACGCCATCGACGAAGACGTCGTTGCGGGCGCTGAAGCCGCGAAGCGTGAGGTTGTCGCCGGCCGGCGTACCCCCTTCGCCCGCGGCGATGGTGATGCCCGGCACGTTGGAGAGCACTTCGCGGAGCGTCGTCGCGCCCTGCTCTTCGATCACCTGCTTCGGAATGAGATTGATCGTCTGGGGGACGTCACGGAGCGGCTCCGTGTACTTCGGCGACATCATCGGCCGCGTCGTCGTCACATCAATCGCCTCGGCGGCCTGGAAGTCGAGCGTGACGGTCTGCGCGGCGACGAAGCGGTAGCTCAAGCCCGTACCGGCGAGGAGCTGCGCGAGCGCCTGCTCATCCGAGTGAACGCCTTTGATGCCCGGCGACTCGAGCGTCTGCATCGCCTCGTAGGGCATGACGAGCTCGATGCCCGTGGCCGCCTTGAATGCGGCGGCGACGGTGCCGAGCGCGCCGCCCGGGATGTCGAAGTTGTGGGTGGGGCGCGTGCCGGCCGTTTGCGACGCCGCGGAGGAGGTCATGCTGGCCGGCATGCGGGCCGGCTGCTGGGCGAAAAGAGACGTACCGATGAGGAGTGTGCCGAGCGCGCTCGTGCCGAGGATGGCGGCTTTCGAACGGCGGTTGCGGCGGATCTGATCCCGATGGGCCTCGCGAATGATGCGGCGTTTCATGGCCGGGGCTCCTTGCTGAGTTGGAAGTGATGCCGAAGCAGTAGTTGAGACTGAGTCTCAGTATTAGATGAACAGAAGATAAATCGGACCGGCCTCGTTGTCAAAGAAAAGTCCTTATGCTGCGTGGCGATGCATCCGCTCGCGCCCGTCTTGCCGGACGTTCCCCGCTGGGTCGAAGCCCGCGCATTGCTGCTCTCCGGCGAGTGCGAGGTGTTCGGCGAACCGCCGTCGATGGTCGTCCGCGATCCCGAGGCGGAGGACATCTACGTGCTCGGCGATCTCGATCTGCGCGTCGTGCGCGAGGCGCTGCAACATCACGGGCGCGGCGGTCAGGTCGTCGCTCTCCCCCCGCACGCTCCTTTGTTGTCTGCTCTTCTCGGCCAACCCGCGCAACCGTTCACGCTCTTCGTGCACCCCGACCCAGCGCGCTTCGTCTCGAGTGATGACGTTTCGTTCCTCGACGCGCACGCGATCGAGACGCTCGACGCGCCGCAGGAGCTGATCGACGAGCTCCTCGTCGGCCGCGAAGTCTCGCCCATCGCCGCACGCTTCGTGGGCGATCGCCCCGTGGCGTTCTGCTACGCCGGCGCGATCACCGAGTCGCTCTGGGACGTGTCCATCGACACGCTCCCCGACTTCCAACGCCGCGGCTTCGCCGCCGCCTGCGCCGCATTCATGATCGCGCACATGCACGGGCTCGGACGCGAGCCGGTTTGGCAATCGCTCGACACGAACGAAGCGTCGTGGCGACTCGCGCAGAAGTTGGGGTTCCGGGAGGTGGATCGGCTGGTGTTGTTCGAGATGGAGTGAACGTCAGTAGTGATAGCGCGCCTGGAGGAAGTCGATGCGGGTGTCTGATACGAAATAGACGATTCGGTGCTCCTGCGTGAGCCGGCGGGACCACGCACCAGCATCGAGATACTTCAGCGGTTCGGGCTTCCCGATCCCATCGAAGAGATCTCTCATGACCGCTTCCACGAGATCGAGAACGCGGAGAGCAGTCTTTCGGTCAGCACCGACCCAGTACCGCAAGTCCTCGCGGAACTCCGGGTGGAACACCGCGGCACGGAGCTTCTTCGTCATCACGACGATGCGTCACTCATCCAACCCGATGTCTCGGCGGAGTTTTTCGATCGATTGAGGCTGATGCGTTCCGCGCCGGGCGCGTTCCAAAGCTTTCAGGAGGCGTTCCGCGTTTCTCGGAGAACGCAGTAGGTGCGCCGTCTCGATCAGACTGCGGAGCTCATCGACGGCGATGAGCGCGACGTCCTCCCCGTCGCGTCGTCGGATGATCACCGGCCCGCGAGTCAGCGGCTTCATCGAGAAGCGCCTTCAGATTTGCGCGCGCCTGCGTGTACGTCGTCTCGGTTGCCATGCTGGATTGTACAGACAGAATGTACAGCAAATTTCCAGGGCGGCCCTATCCCTCCTCCTGCCTCTCCCCGAAGTTCGAGCTCGCTGCCGAGGTTCCCCGCCGGCTCCGAGATGAAGGCGCCGTGAGCGACCGGGCGAGCGGACGTCGGGGGCCGTGGAGGCGGATCGTCCGGTAGAGCAGCGCCGCCCCACCCTCATTTTCGCCCCTCCCCCATCTGCTATGATCGGCGTTCCCAGATGACCGACAAGAAATCGTGGGGCTCGACGGTGATGGGTTGGTTCATCGTCCAGGATCCGCAGCAGGGCGGCGGGACGTATGACGCCGTTCCGGCGGCCGACTCCGAAGCCGATGCGGACGCCATCCGGCGCGCGGCAGGTGGCACCTCCGCCACCCCCAACGCCTCCTCCGCCCAACCCGTCGTCTTCTCCACCCCGCCTCCCGCCGCGCCCGGCGGTGCCGTCGACTTCGACCAGGTCTACGAGGCGGCGGGCATCGACAAAAACGAGCGGGAGCGCGTCACGCGCACCCTCGAGCTGCTCAACTCCCTGCCGGCGAATACGGATGAGACCGTCCGCAAGCAGATCGTCATGGCCTCGTTGCGAGCGTTCGGCGTTCCGATCGAGCAGATCATCGAGGCGGGAGCGCAGGAGCTGCAGGCGCTCGAGGCGTACATCCGCACCGGCGCGGCCGATACGGCCAAGCTGACCGAGGAAGCGGACCAGCGGATCAAACAATACGAAGAAGAAATCGTAAAACTGCGCAGGATCATGCAAGAGCGCGTCGACGAGCAGAACGGAGTCGTGCAGCGCTGCAACGCGCAGAAGCTCGAAGTGCAGAAAGTCCTCGAGTTCTTCGGCCAGGAAGCCGTGGCCCGCGTCGTGCGGGAATCGCCCAAGCTGCACGAGCCGGAAGCCGGCGCCTGACCGGAGCACAACGAACGAAAGGCTAGGCAATGTCTTTTTTTGGCAGGCTGGGAAATCTGTGGAAGGGCTTTCT
>Ga0213876_10002596_pt1 | contig 10557 bp, 11 predicted proteins | sample BarmaccomBMRX_R9_FD_160113 | JGI IMG/M metagenome (GOLD analysis project Ga0213876, IMG submission 160113) | Root-associated microbial communities from Barbacenia macrantha in rupestrian grasslands, the National Park of Serra do Cipo, Brazil - RX_R9 | ecosystem: Host-associated > Plants > Roots...
CCGCGCGGCGAGATAGCCGAAGGTGGCAAGCGGATCCCAGTACCGCGCCCCGCGTCGCCCGGCTTCTGACGTCGGCACGCCGATGTGCTCGCTGCACACGATGTGGTGGTAGCCGAGCCGGTCGGCCGTCGCAGCGATCCGGGCGAGGTCCTCGATGGTCCCGGTCTCCTCCCACCGCGCGTGGGCGCCTGGCATCGCGGTGACCACCGGCGTGGCCACTGACAGGCGTACGGGACCGGTCATCGCGGCCACACCTCCCACTCGATCATCGAACGCAACGGTCCCGCGAACAGTGGTCGTGCCGCACCCGACCGCCACCGTCGCTCGACGAGCGGCGTCAAGGTGGCCGTAGTCGCCAGCGGGTCCTGGTCGAGATAGACCAGCGTCATCACGTGCGGCGCGTTGTGCCACGGCGCGGGGCGCTGGGTGTCGGGGACGCCGTACCGCCACACGCCGGCAACGCCAGGCACGTCGAGCAGCTCCGGATCGTCGGGTGCGGGTTCGCCGGCCTCGACCAGCAGGAGGACGCCGCGGTGCGGTCGCCAGGGCAACACCTCCGCCGACACCATCGCCGCGGGCGCCGCCGCACATGACACGAGTGGAAGCGCACTGAGCTGCAGCGACGGCCGGCGGTCCGGGAATCGGCCAGCGGCCGCGAGGCTCCCGCCGAGTGCGATGAAGTCGGCCAACGTTTCCTCGACCGGGTCACCAACGAGGTAGGTGACGAGGTTGCCGACGTCGGCGAGCGGCCCTTCCCCGGCGAGACGAGCCTCGAGGTAGGCGCCGTCGGCGATGTAGCGCGATGCGTGCTGGATCCCCGGCAAGCGGAACTGCTCGGGCATGTGATCGAGGAGATGCCACCGCAGGTAGTCGGCGTCCTCACCAACCGGCAGGGTGAGGCTGAAGACCCCCACCTTCACTCGCGCCACGCAGAGAACCTACGCGACCGACGTAGCGGCGTACCGAGACGATCTTCCGTCCTGCCGCGGAGCCTCAGGCCTGCGCGATGCGGACCAGATTGCCGGACGGGTCGCGGAACGCGCAGTCGCGGGCGCCCCACGGCTGCGAAGCGGGCTCCTGCAAGACTTCGGCGCCCGAGGCGCGGACCTTCTCGAAGGTGGCGTCGAGATCCTCGGTCTGGAAGATTGCGGCCTGCATCGACCCCTTGGTGACGAGGGAGAGCAGCGCGTCCCCCTCGGTCTGCGAGCGGCCGCCGTGTGGCTGCGAGAGCACGATGGCGACGTCCTGGCCGGGAGCGCCGACGGTCACCCAACGGAAGCCGTCCGAGGCGACGTCCATCCGCACCTCCAGGCCGAGGGCGTCGCGATAGAAGGTCAGCGCCTCGTCCGGGTCGTGGACGGTGATGAACATGGTGGAAACGTTGACGGTCATGGCTTGACCGTAAGACGACCGGTCGCCGGGCGCTTCTCCATTCCTGCTCGACGCCGGAGCGTCACGAGGTGACGGGGATACGACGCGGTCGGGTGGCGACCTTCGTCACGCAGGACGGCACCGTCTCCAGGTGGCGATGGTCGCGGGCGCGGTACTGCGAGGGGGTCTCGCCGATGATCTCGGTGAACCGGGAGCTGAACGAGCCGAGCGAGGTGCAGCCCACTGCGAAGCACGTGTCGGTGACCGACATGCCTTGGCGTAGCAACGCTTTGGCGCGCTCGATTCGGCGGGTCATGAGATAGGAGTACGGCGTCTCGCCGTACGCCGCCCGGAACTTGCGGGAGAAGTGGGCCGGCGACATCAGCGCCGCCCGCGCCATCGCCGGCACGTCAAGCGGCTCCGAGTAGTGGCGGTCCATGAAGTCCCGAGCCCGGCGCAGGTGCGCAAGGTCGGCGATCTCTTCCGGCGTCACCCGACTCACGGTACGCGCTCCCGCGCGCTGCCTGACGCTGCCACATGAAGGCCGACAAGACGATCCAAATGCCGCAGATCGCGGCGCTCATGTGGCCCATCATGTGGGCTTCCCTCATGGTGCCGTCGCTCGTTCGCGCGAATCATCGAGTTCACCACCCAGCCAGCAAGGCACCAGGAGGACTCGATGACCGCATCGACCACAACGCCGGTGAGCGACGCGACAGCGACTACACCGATCAGCGCCGCACCGGTGGCGCCCGAAGCGGTTGGCTCCAGCGGACCGCACCGGTGGGTCGGCGGCGTCGCGTCAGGCGTTGCCGGCCGCACCCGGATCCCCGTCACCGTGCTGCGAGTCGGGTGGGTCGGCGCCGTAGCAATCTGCTCCAGCACCGGCAAGTCCACGCTCGCCTGGGTGCCGGTGGTCTGCTACCTGGCCTGCTGGTGGACGCTCGCGAAGCGTCGCCGCCCAGTCGAGACGTCGGCTGCTGCCCCCATGACCACGCCGGCTCAGCGCCCAGCCGCACCGGCTGCCGCCGCCCCCACCCACGAGCCAACAACGACGCCGGCCGCCAAGCCAACGGCGACCCTTCCGGCCGCCGAGGCCACGGCAACCGTCCCCACCACGCCCGCCGTGGATGACACGCCGCAGCTGGCACGGCTCAAGGACTTCGTCCGCTACGTGTGGGGAACGCAGCCGACACCGCAACCGACGTACACCGCCGACCTGTGTGGCGTCGTCCTCACCGGCCTGCAGATTCCCGGCCGGCGCGACATTGGTTACTACGCGCCGCGGCTGCCGTTCGGCAAGCTCTACGTCTACCCCAACTACCTGGTCTTCCTGTCGGAGTCACACAACAAGCCAGGCGTCGTGCCCTCCGCGGGGCGCTTGGTGTCGGTCCTGCTGGATGCGTGGCGAGTCATCGGCTTCTGGCGCCCGATCCCGCTTGCGCGTCAGGTGTACCGATCCGTCACGACCGACGAGCTGGACCGGCTGCGCAAACCACTGGGCAACCCCAACTCGATCGTCGTACGACGCAGCGACATCACGCGGGTCAGCGTGCGCAGGTACCAGCTCACGCAATACGTCGTCGTGGAGACGGTCGACGGCGAGATCATGCTGACCCCGAACACCTACCTCGGCCTGGTCGGATCCTTTGCCTTCGGCTTCCTGCTGTTGCGCAGCGTCCGGATGAACGTGATGGGCCTGATGGGCCTGCCGTGGCAGACGGCGCTCGTCCGCGAGTTGAACCGCCCCACCGCCGCATCTTCCAACTGACCGCCGTACCCCACCAGACTTCGACCAAGGAGCAGACATGATCTTCGACGCGATCAGCGACTTCATCCACGAGCTCATCGGCGGCACCGGATCCAGCCATCTCGCCGACCTCGGTGCGGACCCGCACCAGCTGCTCGATGTCAGCGGCGCCCACGACGTGGCCGACACCACCTCGCAGTTCCCGACCATGGGTGGCTCAGCGGTCATGGACCAGGTCAACCAGGCGATGGACACCGCGACGCAGAACTACACCAGCGGGATGGCCCTTGCCGATCACGCGCCGCACCTGGAGAGCGCCGGTCAGCAGGCGCAGGACTTCATCCACGGCGTCATGCACGCCAGCCCGGAGCAGCTCGAGCGGACCGGCAACCAGCTCGGCGGAATGAACTTCAGCGACCACGTTCACAACAGCGTCAACGCGGCGTCGCAACAGATCCTGGACCGCGATGCAGCTCACGAGCAGATCCGGGGTGCTGACAAGGCGCTGATCGATGGCCAGTCGATCGTGAACGCCGTCAGGCGGCTGCTCGGTTGATCGTCACTTGGTCATCGGCGGGCGGCACCGTCGCTGTTGACCGCCGCGAGCTCGCCGCGCCATCGCAGCGCGGCGGGCTCGTCGCATGTCCGCTCCGCAAGCCGGACCAGTCCCTCGAGGCAGGCGACCATTCCGGCTCGATGGTCGAGGTCACGGTTGAGGTCGAGGGCGTGGACGTAGCGGTCGGCCGCCACCGGCTCATCGGCCTGCTCGGCCAGGATGGCGAAGCCGGTGCGGGCGGCCGCACGCCCCCACGGGTCGGCGATGTCGGCACTGATCTGCAGCACCGCGTCCCACTGCGAGGCGGCCTCGGCGGCGTCACCGCCTTGCGTCGCCAGGCGCGCCAACGCCTGTCGGCACTCGCTCTCACCGGGCCGGTCGCCGAGCTCGAGGAATGCCGACAAGCACTGGCTGAACAACGCGGCCGCGTCATCCAGCCGGCCTTGACGTGTGGCGATCTCGCCGAGCGTTCCCAGGACGTCGGCGGTGCTTCGTGTGTCGCCGAGCGCACGGAACTCGGTGAGGCTCTCCTCCAGCAACCGTGCGCCGGACGCGTCGTCTCCCGCGTCGGTCGCGAGCGCACCGAGGTTGATCAGCGCGACGGCGATGACCCGCTGGTCACTGAGCTCCCGGCCGACCTGCAACGCAGCTCGGAACTGCTCGCCGGCCGCCACGGCATCGCCGCGATACTGCGCGATCATTCCGACGAGCATCTGTGCGCTGGCCGCGAGACCGCGTTGATCGAGCTGCGCGAGGTGCTCCGTGGCGCGCTGCGCCAGATCGCTGGCCCGGTCGAGATCGCCGCCGAGCCACGTGATGACGCCAGCGCCGTACTGTGCCGTCGCGTACGCGACCTGGATGTCGTGGTCGGCTGGCGCCGGGAGCGCGAGGACCTGGTCGAGCCAGCGACGGCCCTCCGACAGATGGCCGTGCAGGTACCAGAATCGCCACAATCCCGCCGCGATGCGGACGGCCCGGCCGCGCGGATCGTCGGGCACGGCGAGCGACTGGCTCAGCGCTGAGCGAAGGTTGTCGTGCTCGACGTGCAACCGGTCGAGCCAGACCGCTTGGTCCGGTCCTGTCAGTGCCTCGCCGGCGCGAGCGGCCAGATCGAGACACCACCCGACATGACGCTGGCGCGGATCGTCGGCGTCAGGCCGCGCGGCGAGTTGTTCTGCGGCGTACTGCGCGATCGTCTCGAGCATCCGAAGTCGCGAGCGCTCGCCGTCCGACTGAACGGTGAGCAGGCTGGCGTCAAGCAGGGCCTCGAGATCGTCCAGGCAATCCCGCCCGACCACGCGCGACGCACTCGCGACATCGAAGCCACCCCTGAAGACGGAGCACGCGGCGAACACCTCTTGCTCATCACCGTTGAGCAGGTCGTAGCTCCACCCGACGAGAGCACGCATCGTGCGCTGCCGCTCGGGCGCTCCGGTGCTTCGGATCGCGAGCAGGTCGAGGTCGAGCCGAGCAAGCAGCTCGGACGGTGTGAGGAGTCTCGACCGAGCGGCGGCGAGCTCGATCGGCAGCGGTAGCCCATCGAGTCGCTGGCAGATCTCGGCCACAGTCACGGCATCGGAGGCGGTGACCCGGCGGCCGGTGGCAGCCTCGGCGCGGACCATGAACAGTGCAGCCGCGTCGTTCGCCGGGAGCGGACGGACGTCGACCACGTGCTCTCCGGTCAGCCGAAGCGGGGTCCGGCTTGTCACCACGGTCACGAGCGAGGTCGACATCAGCGCCCGCGCGACCGCCGTCGTCGCATCGAGAACATGCTCAGCGTTGTCGAGGACGATGAGATCGTGCCGATCCGCTAGCGAGGTCGCCGCATTGCGGAGCAACGTCTCCGGTGAGTCCGCGAGCCCGAGCGCACGGGCGACCACTGACGCAACAAGGTCGGGATCCTCGAGCGATGAGAGGTCGACAAAGACCGCCTCGGCAACGTGCGTCGGCGCGACCATGAGCTCGCGCGCCAGCCGCGTCTTGCCGACACCACCAGGACCGGTCAGCGTCAGGAGCCGCGCGCCCTCGCGCAACGCGCGTTGACACTCGACGAACTCGTCGTGGCGTCCGATGAGGGCCTCAGGTGTTGGTCGCTCCCCGCCGGAGTGCGGAGGGGTCTCGTCCGGCGCAGAACGTCCGGCCGCGGCAGCCAGGAACCGCTCGTGATCGTCGCCCTCGAGGCGCAGCGCACCGGCGAGCAGATCGGCGGTGAACCTCCGAGCGGTCTTGTTGACTCCCCGCTCGAGGTCGCTCACCGTCCGAGTGCTCAGGCCTGCGCGCTCGGCAAGTGCCTCCTGGCTGAGCCGCGCACCTTCGCGCAGGGTTCGGAGCAGTCCTCCGAACGATGGCTCGGACACGCGGCCCAGCATGGCAGAACGCGCCCGATCCAGTGCCGGCAAATGGGGTCGTGAGTAGCCGGTGCCGCAGGAACGGCAGGTACGGCTCACGACCCTCGAGAAGTCGCGCTCAGTGCAGGACGAGTGCGACCTTCGCACCGGCATCCAACACGGCGTAGCGGCCCGGGGAGGACTTCTTCACCTTGAGGTGATGGTGCTTGTGCTTGGGCTTGGTGACCTTGCCGGTCTTGCAGTGAGCGGCCTCGAGGGCGTTCTTCGCCTTGGCGAGCGACATGCCCTTGAGTCTCGGCACGTCGCAGTGCAGGGCAGCGGTGCGCAGGTCGTAGAAGGTACAGACCTCGCGGTCGTTGTTGGCGATCTTGAGGTGCGCAGCAGTGGCGTCGACATTCACGTCCGGCCGTCCGTTCTTCGTGCACACCAGGGTGACCGCATAGTGCGGCAGCGAGGCTGCGTCGGTCGGGCGCTGGCTGACGATGTGGCGTCCCACCTTGACCGGCACCACGCTCGTGCGACCATCCGGCGCTGCGGCCACCGCTGTCTTGCCGTCGATGCGCAGGTCGAACAGACCCGGATCGGAGGCGGGCTGGAGCGTCTCGATGAGGGTGATCGTCGTGCTCCCGCCACCTCCCGCGAAGCTGACGTCATGCGTCGCGTTTGTGTCGTGCGGACTGTCGTCACTGACCGACAACGTCACCTGGTAGGTGCCCGGCGTTGCGAAGGTGTGCGTCCACGTGTGGCCGACGCCGTACGTGCCGTCAGACGCCGACCATGTCTCGTACAGGCCACCGACGCGGCTCGTGGCCATCGATGTGAAGGTGAACTTGCCGCTGGTGTTGCCAGGAGCCGTGGTGAACTCTGCCGTCGGACCGGGCACCTCACGCGAGAGGTTGAAGTAGTGGCCCGGGTTCGGCGGAAGTACGCCCTGCCCGTCGATCTCGACGAGCGGCGCAGTGAACAAGACGGGATAGGAGGCGGGCGCCCAGGTCCAGGTGACGTTGCAGTCGACGCCAGTCGCATTCGGCGCGAGCGTGTCGCCGCTGGACAGGGTTTCCGGGTTCGTACCGACGCAGGTCATCGACCCGGACGCAGGCGAGCCGTATCCGGAGGTGCTTGGCCCGACGTTGTAGGAGTACACGCAGTTGCTGGTCTGGCCGTTCGCGCAGTACGGGTTCGCATGCTTGACGTGCAGATGGATCTTCAGCGAGGTCTGAGTGAACGACGTGATCGAACACGTGTCATGCGGCTGCGAGCTGTCCGGCTTACATGTGGTCGGTCCTGGATCAGCCGCCGCCGCATGCTGCAACGGAGAGATGAACCCGGCGGTTCCAACCGCCAGGACCGTCGAGACGAAGAGCGCACGTAGCCGCATGGGTCCCCCTAGTACCGCCGTGCCGCGAACGTACCGACGCGGCTCGGCGCCATCAGGCAAACGCCCAAATCGACGCCCGCGTCTGATATGCGAGGCTGCGACCGTTCAGGCCGGTTTGAGCTCGAAGACCTTGATCTCCCGGGTCGTACGTCGCTCGTAGACATTGAAGTTCGGCCAGACCTTCACCATGTCAGCCCACGCCTCGGCTCTCTCCTGTCCGGTGAGTAATCGCGCACTGAACTTCCGGTCGGCGCCCTGGAATCGCAGCGTGCCGGCGCCGGCCGCCTCGAGGTTCGCCACCCACACCGGTTCCTTCGGGCCACCGAAGTACGACCCCGCGATCAGGAAGGTGTCGCCTCTCGGGACGCAGAGCAATGGCGTCGTGCGCGGGGTGCCGGTGCGTCGACCAGGAACGGTCAGCAAGAGGTTCGGCAGTCCCGCGATGTTGAGGATCGTGATCCGTCCGCCAGTGGTGCGGTGGAGCGTCTTGTCGATCGCCGTGATCTGCGGGAGGAGGCGCGGCATCCACTCGAGCGCACCGATCCGGACAGCGAGGGGTGTGAGCAGGCCCATCCGACCAAACTACGGCTCGCCTTGACCGCCTGCTCGATCTCCTCGCGGTAGAGGCGCACACTGTTGTCGGTACACGCTCGTTCGCCTCCGGAGGACAGCATGCGGATCCATAGGTTGCGACTGACCGTCACCGTCGCGGTCGCGTGCCTTGGCCCGTTCGTCGCACCGGATGCTGCAACCGGCGCACCGATCGGGCCCAGTCAGCATTTCGCCGGGCGGGTCAACGGTCAGACCTCCCCTGCCACGGTTCGCACGGTCTGCCCGGGCCCCTCGACATCGGATCGGCTCGGCTCGGTCGCCGGCGGCCAAACGGTCTCGGTGCGGCGCGTCTCGTCGGGCCAGGGCTACACCGGGGTGTCGTCGCAGGTGTATGCGTGGTTCGTGCAGAACCAGTCGGTCAACGGTCATCATGCGGCCAAGATCACGACCTACGGGACACGGGTTGCCCTGCCGACTTCGGCGCGCGTGCCCTGCGACGGGACTGGTCGCATTGAGTTCAGTTCCTGCCCCTACCTCGCGCCATGCGCTGCTGGTTGGGTGCCGACCTACGTGAAGGTGCGCTACGTGAACATCGCGGCGTAGAGAACACCGAAGGGCACGGCTGCGGCTGCCCTAAGTGGGTGCCAACCTTCGTGGCACATCCGGCCTATGCCGTGCCGCCCACGGGTTGCGAGTTCGGTGGAGCTGCTTAGTGCTTACTTGAACACCACGACCGAGCTCGAACAGGTCCTCGCCGCTCTCTCGGAACCTGTAGTGAGCTCGGGAAACGACGCAAGCGTTTCATCGCCCTCTCGCAAGACACGAGCTCGGCTACCGAGATCAATTGTCTCAAAGATGATCTTGGATTACCAGGCTGGCACCTCGAGCCGCGAGCTGGCGGCGAAGTACGACGTACCAAAGTCCTCGGTGCTCGTCCTGCTTCGGAACGAGGGGGTCGTGCGACCACCATCGCGCATCTCGGACGAGCTCATCGAACGAGCTGGCGAACTGATTCAGGATGGCAAATCGGTGGCGATCGTCGCCGACGAACTTGAGGTCGCAGTGCGGTCGCTCTATCACCAGCTCAGGGTGCGAGGGCTACCGACGAGGGCGAGCAACGATTAGATCGCGCGCGACCTACAGGGCGGTAATGTACGGGCCAACGACTAGTTTGCCGGTGGCAAGTACGGCGTAAGTGCCGAGCGAATCGCAATAGACAGATCTGCGAGCGATGGGTCGTCTGCCGAGACGGCCTTGATCACGATGTCCGTGTATTTTCCGGCAACGACGCCCAGGTGCCCACTCACCACGCCTAAGAGTTGCTTGCCGGGCATTAGCTGCAGAATCTCGTCCAGATCTGGCGGATTTGATGAGAAGGCCGTCTCTACACGCAGTTTCTCATCCTGCAGCTGCTGCCGGAGATCGAAGTCCCAGGTGTGGGGGTTCAAGATGGTGGGGAGTGCCGCGACCAGACTGTCAAGCGACTCGGGCTTGGTGCTTACCGAGGCAACAACACCCACGACCAATGCCTCAGCGCGACACTTCCAACGTTCTAGCGTGACACGGTGTCGGTCGGCATCCTTATAGGCATTCACAATGACGGCCCGATACGCCGCGACATCGAAGGCTTGACCGAGATGCTTTGCCACAGCGCCTACGACTCCCGGCAAAGCGAACATTGTTTCGACCTCGTGGACGCCGACCGCGACCGCGCCATTGCTAAGCGCTCCAAGGCGTTCGTCGGAGTGATAGTCGCGATCGATGATGCCGATGACCTCGAGATTCGAAATCAGGTTTGACCTCTTCAGCGCCGAGACGCAGTGCAACACCGACTCGCACGAGCCAACCGGTCTCACCACCGTCGTCTGAGTATCGAACCATGCGCTGTACAAGCGCTTGTCCAATGAAGTCTCGTCGCCCTCACAAAAGACGATGCGCTTCGAGTAGAAGGACAGCGATGCTGTATCTAGTAGGAGCGCTGCGACCTGCCCGTCGTTGTCGAGGTCGACGGGGGTGAGGCCATCCTTCGGATTCGCCAGCAAGTATTGCGCTCCGCGTCGGGAGGTCGCAAACATCATGTCGTGCGTGGAATAGATAATCCGCAGGTCCGGCCGAGCCGCCTCGATCGCGTTCCAAAACTCGATGGCCAACAGCGAGTGGAAGTGAGTCTCCGGCTCGTCGACAAGGAGGACCGCCTGAGGATCCGAGCTTAAGGCGCGACCAGCCAGGTACAGCGCCGCCTTCTCGCCGTCGCTCATCTGCCACGCGGAGTATTCGGCGGGCACACCGTCGCCTTGCACGGTATTCATGACGACCGGCAGGTAGTCCTTAAACGTGAGCTCGCGGCCGGGAAAGAACTTGGACCAGAGCGACGAGATCGTGCTGCTCCGGATGCGGCGAGAAGATTTCGACCCCCCTAAATCCCGCGCAGTGGAAGCTCACCTTCGACGGTGAGACGATCTCGCTGACGCCCTCTATCGGCAACTGGGACATCCCTTGCCGCTCGCACTACTGGATTCGCCGTAGCAATGTCGAGTGGGCCAAACTCTGGACGGACGAGGAGGTTGGGCGGGGCAGGCTGCGAGACCAGGACGATGCGATC
>Ga0213876_10002597_pt1 | contig 10554 bp, 10 predicted proteins | sample BarmaccomBMRX_R9_FD_160113 | JGI IMG/M metagenome (GOLD analysis project Ga0213876, IMG submission 160113) | Root-associated microbial communities from Barbacenia macrantha in rupestrian grasslands, the National Park of Serra do Cipo, Brazil - RX_R9 | ecosystem: Host-associated > Plants > Roots...
GCACTGTGCGTCGGTTACGTAAAGTGGGATCGCGTTCTTGGCGGGGGGCGAGCCTTTGCGGGCCGCGATCGCACGCTCGGGGGCGCGCATGCGCGGGGCGTTGCCATCCCGGTCGCTTCTCTCTACGAGGCTCTCGCGCCTTGACGGCGACCACCGGCGGCATTTCCGCAAAGGTTGTCGTGGGAGCATGAACTCATGCTTCAAGGGCCTGTAGCTCAATGGTTAGAGCCGGCCGCTCATAACGGTCTGGTTGCAGGTTCGAGTCCTGCCAGGCCCACCAGCCTTCTTGACGAGTCATCGCTTTGTCCGTCCGATATGGCGGCGGTCAAGAAAGCATGTTCTGCGGAATTGCCATGGCTCAGCTCGAACCTTCCGGAATGCTCGACATCGGCGGTCGGCGGCTCGAATATCGGCATGTCGGTCCGCAACCCGGCCAAGCCGCGACCATCGTGATGCTGCACGAAGGCCTGGGCTCGGTCGGCCTCTGGGGCGATTTCCCCGAGGCGCTCGCGGCAGCGACCGGAACCGGCGTTTTTGCCTATTCGCGCGCGGGTTACGGCGCGTCGAGCCCCGCCGCGCTGCCGCGCCAGCCGAGCTATATGCATGACGAGGCCCTCGACGTGCTTCCGAAAATTTTGGAGCAAATCGGTTTTCGCCGCGGGCTTCTCCTCGGCCACTCGGATGGCGCCTCGATCGCCACGATTTATGCCGGGAGCGTCCAGGATCATCGAGTACGCGGCCTCGTGCTGATCGCACCGCATTTCGTGGTCGAGCCGATGGGGCTCGAAGCCATCGCAAAGGCCAAGCTCGCTTACGAGAAGGGCGAGCTCAAGCGCAAGCTCGCCCGCTGGCACAAGGACGTCGACAACGCCTTTTACGGCTGGAATGGAGCTTGGCTCGATCCCGGCTTCCGCTCTTGGGATATCTCCGAAGCGCTCGGCTATATCCGCGTTCCGATCGAGATCGTGCAAGGCACGCGCGACGAATACGGCACCGCGCGCCAGATCGAGATCGCGCAAGAGGAATGCTACTGCCCGGTCGAGGTCGCCTTGATCGAAGACGTCGGCCATTCGCCGCAGCGCGAGGCGCGGGACGAGACCTTGCGTGCGATCACGGATTTCGCGACCCGCATCCTCGATGCGCATGGCGAGGGGAAGCTCGACCGCGTAGCGTGAACTGGAAATCGGTGACAGCTTACCTTCCACCAATTAGAGGACCGTAAAAGGTGAAATGATAAGGCGTCACCGAATTTTTCCCGCGTCGACGCCCGGGTTATCACGTAACGATTTCGCCAAGGCGCGAACGGCAGCTTGACGGCGGCTTTAAAGGTCATTTAGGGGTCTAAGAGTAATTAGACTCAATTTCGATTTGCGAAGCTGGAGGGACACCGTCTTGCCGAACCGCTCATTGGCTTCGCGCACCCGCGCCTCGTCGCTCCTCGCGAGCACCTGTGTAGCAGCGCTCCTTTTCGGGGCGCCCCTGCCGGCTAGCGCAGGCGGGATATCGGTCACGAATAATCCCAACGGCACCTCCGTCAGCAACCCCGCGAACACGACCGTGACCTCGATCATCGTCAACGCCTCGACGCTTTCGGGCGCTGTCAGCAATGCGGGGACGATCACGCCGGGCGCGAAGTCCCCCTTCATCGGACGAAGCGTGACGGCCGCCATCAGCGTGACGAACAGCACAATCGGCCAAGGCATCGTGAATATCCGAATGTCTTCACCGCCGCCGGGACGCTTTCGAACAATATCACCAGCGTTCAGGTCTTCGATTTCTTCTCGACCGGCGTGACGGGGAGCGTGGTGCAGGGCACGAACGCGAACCAACTCAGCGTCACCCTCACGAACAATAGCGGCATGACGCTCACGCCCGGCGTCGCCTCGGGCGCCGGCACCTTCACCACGCTCACCAATCCGCTCGGCGCGATCCTGCCGGCCGTGAGCGTGACGAATGGGGCGAGCGTGAATGGCGGCATCGTGAATGCGGGCTTCATCGGCACGCCGGGCGCCCCAGGGCCGACGGGCATCCTCGTCTCGGGCGGACAGCTCTCACAGCCGATCGTCAACACCGGCACGATCGCCGGCACGACGGCGGCGATCGATGTCTCGGGCGCCGGCGCCGCGACGACGATTACGCAAAGCTCGGGCTTGATTCAAGGCGCGATCAAGCTTTCGGCGAATGCGGACGTGCTCACCATCAATGGCGGCACGATCGCGGGCGACATCGTGGGCGGCGGCACGAGCGACACGGTGAATATCGCGCCGACGAACAACGCGAACAACATTTTCACTTACGCCAACACGCTTTCGGGCGTCGGCACGATCAATCTCGCTTCGGGCGCGAATCTCGCGCTCAGCTCGACGGGCGTGCTCAACAATGCAGGCCTTTTGACGCTCACGCCGACGAGCCAGATCTCCGGCACCGGCGCGATCACGCAAAGCGGCACGACAGCGCTGCAATTTACGAACAACACGGCGGCGGGCAATTTCCCGACGATCAACGCCACGACGATCAAGCTTTCCGGCAAGCTTCAGGTGGTGCTCACGGGCGCCTTCCCGGCAAGCGGCATGCAGGACTTCATGAAGGTCTTCGCCGCGACAGGTACGTTCACGAACGCCGTTACGCCGGGCAATGTGAGCGTGGTGACGAACGGGGCGACCGCGACGGCGGCCTTTGAGGACGCGCTTCTATCGCAAGGGGCGATCCTCGATCATTTGAACCAGCCGATCTCGACGCCCTTGCTCGGCACGGCGTCGACCCTGACGGGCACTTACGCGGCCGATTTGCCGTCCCGCAAAGGGCCGGCGCTCGCGCCGGTGACGGCGAGCTTCTACCAGTCGCGCTTGTTCGATCTCTGGGGCCAGGGCTTCGGCGATTGGGGACACGTGTCGAGCGACGGCAACGCGGCCGCGCTCTCGCGCTCCACCGGCGGCTTCGTCATCGGCGGCGATGTCTCGGCACGCGGCTTCATGGGCGGGGATTGGCGCTTCGGACTTGCGGGCGGCTACACGAATGACCGCATCACGGTGAGCCAGCGGCTCTCTTCGGCGACCTTCGAGAGCGTCTTCGGCGGCGCCTATGCGGGGGCGAGCTTCGGTTCGCTGCAATTACGGGCCGGCGCGCTTTACGGCACGAACTCGAACTCGACGACGCGACAGGTGATCTTCCCCGGCTTTTCGGATGCGCTTTCATCGAGCAATGGCGGCTCCACGGCGCAAGCTTTCGGCGAGGCGGGTTACCGGATCGCGCTTTCCGGCGCGAGCTTCGGGGGCCTTGGCTTCTCGCGCGCGAGCATCGAGCCCTTCGCGGGCGCGGCCGCCTTCCTCATCCATCAGAACGGCTTCACCGAGGGCGGCGGCGCATCGGCGATCACGGGCTTTGCTCGCGACTTCGATATCCAGACGACGACGCTCGGCGTGCGTTCGGAGCTCGCCTTCGCGTCGCTCCCGGTGAGCGTCACTACGATGCTCGGCTGGCGCCATGCTTATGGCGATGTGGTGCCCTCGGTGCTTCTCGGCTTCCAGGGCGGGGCGCAAGCCTTCAGCGCCTCGGGCGTGCCGATCGACCGCGATGCCTTCGTGGCGGAGGCCGGCGTCAGTTACGCGGTGAGCTCGATCTTCTCGGTCGGCCTTTCCTATTCGGGGCAATTCGGCCAACGCGCCACGGACAATTCGTTCAAGGGCAATCTCGACCTGCGGTTCTGAGGAATTACGGTGACAGTGCACTTAATTCACGCGACAACTGTCATTCAATGAGGACGGCGATCCCGTGAATTAAGTGCATTGTCACCATAATTCCCGCCTACCCTCGTTCTACACAAGGGGAAAGGCGTGAATGCGACGCCCTGTTTCTCACCCTTCACTTCTCACGCTTCATTTATTCAAACGGTGGTCGCGGGCGAGCCGACGGCGCGATTTAGTTTTAGTCAAGTATCGAGATGCGAGGCGTGTTTATGCAGCCTTACCCGCCGAATATTTTTTTACCTTGATCTTGCTCGCGCGCCGTTTGGCTTGCCACAGATCATAGGACAATTGATTACGCAGCCACGACTCGGCCGTGCCCCAACCCGCCTTTTCGAGCCGAATGGCCATATCGGCCGTTATACCGTTATGACCGTTCAACAGTTCTGATAGGGTCACGCGGGAGATGCCCAGCCATTTTGCTGCGGCCGTCACCGACAGGTCGAGAGGTTTCAAGCAATCCTCGCGGATCATCTTGCCCGGATGAGGCGGGTCGAACATTTCCACTTTCGGCCTCCTTTCAGACTAGTGATAATCCTCAAAATCGACATTGGTCGCATCCTCTCCTTCGATTTCGAACGTGAGGCGATAGTTTCCCGACACCGTGACCGACCATGTGCCGCTACGCTCACCCTGAAGTCGATGCAGCCGGTACCCCGGCAATGACATGGACTCGGGCAAGGGGCCGTCCTTTAGGCGCGCCAACATACGTCGGAGTTTTTCGGCGAGCTGGGCGTCCAGACCCTTGGTGGTCCCCGTGCGAAACAGAGCTTCGAGCCCCTTGTGACGAAATCGTTTGATCACGCAATATCGTAAGCTGTCGCCTTTCGGTTTACAACAATAATTGACGGATGATCCTTTCTTTCGGAACCAATTCTCGGAGAAGCAAATAGGCTTTTCAAACCGTAGCCACCGGTGTCGCGGGCGAGCCGACGGCGCCCGGGAGCCGCAGAGGTGGCGCCGTCAAGAGAAAACGGTTGCGCTTGTGCGCGCGCAGCCACTCGGCGAGGGGCGTTAGATGCCACATCTCGCCGAGATTGACGCCGAGCTTGAAGAGGCAATGCTCGTGTAGCGGCAGCGAGGCGCAGCAGCCCTCGTGATCGACGGCGGGCACGGCCTCGACCCCATAATTATCGGCGATAAGCGCCGCGAGGCCCGTGTCGGTGATCCAGTTGAGGAGCCGCTTGTCGCGGCCGTTGAGGACCGCGCACAGATGATGCGCCTTGCCCGGATCGGGGTCGCCTTTCATCTCGAGCAGCATCTCGGCAAAGCCGGTGTGGATGAGCACCATGTCGCCGGTCTCGATCTCGACCTTGTCCGCATCGAGGATGCGCATCAGCCGGTCATAGCCGAAGACGATGCGAAGGCGCTTTACATGGGCATGGAGGTCGATCATCACACCCCGGCCCTGGATGCAGTTTTCGGCCATGCGCGCGACGCTGAGCGCGGTGGCGTTCGAGGTCGAAACCGCACCGAGCGGGCCTTCGGCACCCGCGTCCTTCGGATCGCTCGGTCCGATGATGTCCTTGCCGGCCCGATACCCGTTGTAGAAAACGGGCTCCGGCACGCCGTCGCCGTCCGCATCAAAAAGCGAACCCACATGGGCGAGGCTGTCCCATTGCGTCGAGTATTGCAGGTGCATGACGACGAGATCGTCGCAGATCACGTCCGTCATGTTCGGGTCGTCATTCGCCAGCACGTAATTCATGTTCGGCTTGCCGGCGCGCGAGGTCGGACGAAGCACCGGCGGCAGTCGGCGCGGGTTGAGCACGTTCTTGCCCGGATAGTCGAGCGGAAGGCTGAGGCAGAAGCTCTTGCCTTCGCGTACTTCCCCAATGCCTTGCAGCACCTTCTCGCGCGTGACGAGGTTGAGCCGTCCGAGCTGATCGTCCGGCCCGAAGTCGCCCCAAGTCGAGCCTTCGGGCCGGTTCACCCACCGCTTCGTCGCCATCGCTTTCCTCTTCGTTGAGACGAGCCGCCGTTTCACACGCGCCGGCGACGAGAAGCCGGCATAAGCTCGAGGCGAAGCTCGGCCCGGCGAGCCTGCGCCTGGCGGGCTCGTCCGGTCGCTATCTTCACTTCTTGACGAGCGGACAGGTCGATTGCGACAAGGGCTGGAACGCTTCGTCCGCCGGAATGGTCGCGACGAGCTTGTAGTCGTCCCAGGGCTCCTTGGACTCGGATGGCTTCTTCACCTCGAAGAGATACATGTCATGCACCATCCGCCCGTCCTCCCGGATGCGCCCATCATGCGCGAAGAAGTCATGGATCGGCGTCTCCTTCATCACCTTCATCACCGGCGCCGCATCGACCGTGCCGGCCGCGGCGACCGCCTTGAGGTAATGCATCGTCGAGGAATAGACGCCGGCATGATCCATGGTCGGCATCTTGTGCATTTTCTCGAAGAAGCGACGCGACCAGACGCGAGTTTCATCGTTCATGTCCCAATAGAAGGCGCTGGTCAGAAGCAGGCCTTGCGCCGCTTCGAGCCCGAGCGAATTCACGTCGGTGATGAAGACGAGGAGCGCGGCGAGCTTCTGGCCCGATTTGCCGATGCCGAATTCCGCGGCTTGCTTGATCGTATTGATCGTGTCGGCGCCCGCATTGGCGAGGCCGATCACCTTCGCCTTCGAGGCTTGCGCCTGCAGCAGGAAGGAGGAGAAATCGGGCGTGTTGAGCGGCACGCGCACGGAGCCGAGCACCTTGCCGCCATTCTTGTCGATGAAGGCGGAAGTGTTCTTTTCGAGATCCTGGCCGAAGGCATAATCCGCCGTGATGAAGAACCAGCTGTCGAAGCCGGCCTTCACGGTCGCGACGCCCGTGCCCTTGGCGAGCGCGTAATTGTCGTAGGCGTAGTGGACCGTGAAAGGCCCGCAATCCTCATTCGTGAGCCGTGTCACGCCCGGCCCGCTCATGACGATGATCTTGCCGCGCTGCTTGGCGACCTGGTTCGCCGCGAGAGCCGTGGCGGAGGCCGCAACGTCGAGAATCGCCTCGACCCCTTGATCGTCGAACCATTGCCGCGCGATCGAACCCGCGAGATCGGCCTTGTTCTGGTGGTCGGCGAAAACGATCTCGATCGGCCGTCCGAGCACCTTGCCGCCGAAATCCTCCGCCGCCATGCGCGCGGCGGTGACGCTCCCCTGCCCGGTGATGTCCGCGTAAGGCCCCGACATGTCGAGGAGAAGCCCGAGCTTGAGCGGAGCCTGTGCGAAGGCCGGCGCTTGGCAGAAAGCAAGAACGGTCGCGAAAACGGCCGCAAAAAACGGAAATCTCGCTCGCATGAGGCGCGTCCCCAGTCCTCCCCGCCGCAGGCTGCTGCCATGCGGTCGATTTTTTAAGAAAGCCGGCGGCCCTCCTATGGGCCGCCTGATGTGAGCGCTCGAGCGCTGTCTTGGGCGGCAAGCTACTCGGACGGAGCTTCTTGGGCCGCAAGTTACTTGGGCCATCTGCGCCCGACGGGGGCGCAGATGAATGGCACGAGTTCAACGCGCCGAGGCGAGGTCAGACGCCGACCTGCGCCACGTATTTCGTGTTGAGGTAGGCGTCGATCGCCTCGCGGCCGCCTTCCGTGCCGTAGCCGGAATCCTTCACGCCGCCGAAGGGCACTTCCGGCAGCGCCAGCGGCGCCCCGTTGATCGCCACCATGCCGCTTTCGATCGCCGCGCCGATCGCGGTCGCGGTCTTCGTCGATTTGGTGAACGCATACGCCGCGAGGCCGTAGGGCAGGCGGTTCGCTTCCGAGACGACGCCGTCGAAAGTGTCGAAAGGCGCGATCATGGCGAGCGGCCCGAAGGGCTCCTCGTTCATGATGCGGGCGTCCTTCGGCACGTCGGTGACGACCGTCGGCTCGAAGAAGAAGCCCTTGTTGCCGATGCGGTTGCCGCCGGTCTTCACCGTGGCGCCGCGCTTCTTGGCATCGGCCACGAAGCCCTCGAGCGCATCGACGCGCCGGCTGTGCACGAGCGGCCCCATCTTCGTGTCGGGGTTCATGCCGTCACCCACCTTCACGGCCTTCGCGGCAGCCGTGAACTTGTCGACGAACTGGTTGTAGACCTTTTCCTGGACAAGAAGCCGCGTCGGCGCGATGCAGACCTGGCCGGCGTTGCGGAACTTGCTCGCCGCCAGGACCTTCACAGCCGCGTCGATATCCGCATCCTCGAAGACGATGCCGGGCGCATGACCGCCGAGCTCCATCGTGGTGCGCTTCATGTGCAGCCCCGCGAGGGCCGCAAGCTGCTTGCCGACCGCGGTCGAGCCCGTGAACGTCACCTTGCGGATGATCGGGTGCGGGATGAGATATTCGGAGACCTCGGCCGGATCGCCGTAAACGAGGTTGACGACGCCCGCCGGCACGCCGGCATCCGCATAGCAACGCACGAGCTCGGCGATCGAGCCCGGCGTGTCCTCGGCGCCCTTGAGGACCGTGGAGCAGCCGGCCGCGAGCCCCGCCGAAAGCTTGCGCACCGCCTGGTTGACCGGGAAATTCCACGGCGTGAAGGCGGCGACCGGCCCGACGGGTTCTTTCATGGCGAGCTGGTACATGCCCTCGAAGCGCGGTGGGATGATCCAGCCATAGGCGCGCCGCCCCTCTTCGGCGAACCAGTCGATCACGTCGGCCGCGTTCGCGAGCTCGAGCTTTGCCTCGCCGACCGGCTTGCCCTGCTCGAGCGTCATGATCTTGGCGATCTCATCGAGCCGCTGGCGCAAGAGATCGGATGATTTGCGCATGATCTTGTAGCGCTCGAAAGGCGAGACCTTGCGCCAGGCCTGGAAGCCCTTTTGCGCCGCCTGGACGGCGCGTTCGAGATCGGCCTTGTCGGCATGCGCGAACGTGCCGATCTGATCGCCGGTCGCCGGGTTGACGACGGGCGTTGCCTTGCCGCCGGAGGCCTTGCCCCAGCTGCCGTCGATGAAAAGCGAAACGTCCTGATACATGGTTCCTCCACCTGGACCTGTGTCGAGCGCTCGGGCGCCCGAACGTTCAAGAAAATTCCTCCGCCATCCCTATAGGGCGGCTTGTGGCGGCAAGCAAAGCCATGGGGGCATGGGAGCTAGCGGGAAGGTCAAGGCGCCGAGGCGGCCCGAGCTGCGATGGCGTCGTGTAATCCCGGTCTAGTCTCCGTGTGGCCGCTCGCGAGAACTTAATCGCGAACGCCATGCCGCTTCATCAATGCTCTGAGCGGCACAACCTGGCTACGGCCGCTACGAATATCGGCAAGCCGCTGCTCGGCGAGGTAAATGTCTCCAAGATCGTCAAGATGCTCCCGGATGGCTTCACGAGCCAAGTCGCTCTTGCTCCTTCCGGTCAGCTTAGAAGCCTATCGAGGCGGCTCTCCACGTGGGGCGGGGTATGCAAGGTCAGCATGGGTCATTCTTCCGCCCGGTAGGGAAAGTTGAAAGGACCACATTGAATAGCCATGACGCGGAAGACCGGCACGTCAATGTTGAAAAACGAGCTGGCTCAAGCGGCGCGAACCTCGGCCTCGCGGTATAGCCGTTCCTTGATCACCTCGTTGATCTGCCGGGTCGACTTCACGACCTTGATCCGGCGCCGGATTTCTTCGAGCGGGTAGGAGTCGAGAAGCTCAACAAAAGACGCGTTCACGAATGAAGGGGTCGCATTCATTACGCCCTCGAACGAAATTACGACGTCCTGGTGTTCGCGAAGCTTGCACAAAACATGTTCCAATACGGCCGCTCCTTGATCACCGGTGTCGGCTCCGGGAACGATGTCAAGAATGCGAATCATATATCCAGATCCTCCCGTTCGCCCAGGGCGGGTTTGATCGCATCCGTCCTCAAGCAGATATCGATCGTGGTCCCGGGTGAGTAGCCGTCGCTTTTGAATGTTCTGTGGGTTATTTTCGTTCCTCTTCGTTCGAAGCGAACTATAGCGTAACCGGAATAGATCGTGACATGCCCACTAAGTTGGATCGCCACCTGGTTCAATAGAAAATGTAGACCCGCCCCCTATTCCTTTTCTCACTCTTTATTGTGAACCCCTCTTGAACGGCCTGGATTATGGCTTCGCTATCCGAGAGGTTCGGCAACCGGGTCCGTACTGAAGCGGGAATGCCGCGCCCATAGTCGGAGAGCGCAATTATGATCTCCTTCTTATTCGGAAAATGCTGCGCAAAAATCGAGCCAATATCGTATGCGGTATGGTCCTGAATATTGTTGAAAAGCTCTGAGAGGGCGGTCTTCAGATCAGCAAAGGAAGGCGGAGGGATTCCAATTTCGCTGCTGAGCCAAGGTACGAGATTAAACTGCAGCCATGCATGACTTTTGGGCTGTGCAATTTTTATCAAAGGCCGCGTAGTCGATCGAGGTCTGGATGACGATCTTAGTTTTTTTTTCCAATGTTGTTCGAAAAATAGCGAATCATCTAGAAATCGGAGTGCTTCCGTTTCTTTGTTAACACCTATAAATCGAGCCGTAGATTTTTGTACATGTAACCAGTGAATAAAATTACTCAAGAATACTATTCCGCTTGGCTCAACGAAAATGAGATTGCCAAAATTCAAGGCAACTTCTGCTGGAATTGGGCCTCCCAAGCTCCCTAGGGCGTCGTGAACGACTTGGGACATGCTGTCTCCCTTCAGTCGTTCAGGTACCATCACTTCAACGAAGCGCATGCCAGATCACGCAAATTTTTGAGGGCCATGAACATAACACTCGTGCGAATGCCGTCTATCGTCTCTCTTGCGGCCCAATCCCTAAGCCGCCTCGACCCGTCGATCCGCCGCGGCGCGATACGAGAGCGCCTCGGCGAGATGGATACGCCCGATATTCTTCTCGCCTTCGAGAT
>Ga0213876_10002598_pt1 | contig 10554 bp, 11 predicted proteins | sample BarmaccomBMRX_R9_FD_160113 | JGI IMG/M metagenome (GOLD analysis project Ga0213876, IMG submission 160113) | Root-associated microbial communities from Barbacenia macrantha in rupestrian grasslands, the National Park of Serra do Cipo, Brazil - RX_R9 | ecosystem: Host-associated > Plants > Roots...
CGTGCCCTATCTCTATCCGGGCGCCGGCCGGCAGGTCTATCCGGGCTTCCTGCAGCTCGCCGGCTTCATGGCGATGAACCTGGGCGACCATCTCAACAGCCATTGGGAGATGTTCAGGCATCTCGTCGACGGCGACGGCGAGAGCGCCGACGCGACCAAGGATTTCTACGACGAATATCGCTCGGTCTGCGACATGACCGCCGAATTCTACCTGCAGACGGTGGACATGGTGTTCCAGCGCCACCTGCTGCCCAAAGGCGAGCTGATGCACCGCGGCCGCCGCGTCGACCCGGCCGCGATCCGCGACGTCGCCTTGCTCGCGATCGAGGGCGAGCGCGACGACATCAGCGGCATCGGCCAGACTCGCGCCGCGCTCGACATCGCGACGAAGCTGCCGCCCGCCCGCAAGCATTACCATCTCGCCAGGGGCGTCGGCCATTACGGCATCTTCAACGGCAGCAAATGGCGCAACCGCATCGCGCCGATCCTGGAAAGCTGGATCGCCACGCACGGCTGAGCCCCGTCCTATTCTCTTCCCGTCACCCCCGCGAAAGGGGGGCGCCTCCGATGGCGTTGCCGCCCCCGACTATTCCATCACCGGCCCGTGCTCCCCGGGCTGCGGCGGGCGGGCCTTCTTGAGCAGCAGCAGCAAGGGCGCGACGCAGAGCGTCAGGATCATCATCAGGTAGAAATCGTCGATATAGGCGATCATCATCGCCTGCCGGTTGATCTCGTTGTCCAGCATCATCAGCGCGGTGTCCGTCGCCGGCGGGATGCCCTGGGTGATCGCCGGATCGACCGGCGGCAGCGAATAATCGGTGACGTGCGAGGCGAGGTCGGAATGGCTGACCTGGAGGTTGCGCGCCAGCATCAGCGTCATGATCGAGATTCCGACCGAGCCGCCGACGCTGCGCGAGAGGTTGAACAGGGCCGCCGCGGTGGTGCGGAACCGCGCCGCCAGCGTGCCGAAGGCGGCCGTGTTCATCGGCACGAAGATCAGCCCCAGCGAAAGGCCCTGGACGACGCCGCTGACGATCACCGGGCGCTTGTCCATGTCGAGCGAGAAGCCGGACATCTGCCAGAGCGAGTAAGCGAGCAGCAGCAGCCCGACGAGCACGAGCAGGCGCGCGTCGACGCGGCTGGTCAGCCGGCCGACGACGATCATCGAGATCAGGGTGCCGATGCCGCGGGGCGCGGTGAGGAAGCCCGATTGCAGCACCGAATAGCCGAGCAGGGTCTGCAGCAAGGGCGGCAGCAAGGCGAGGCCGGCGAACATCATCACCCCCATCACGCCCATGAACATCAGGCCGGCGGTGAAATTGCGGTCGGCGAACATCGCCCGCTCGAACAGGGGCTGGCGCGCGGTGAACATGTGTACGAAGAAGGTCCAGAAGCCGGCGATGGCGAGGCCGAGCTCGATCCTGATCTCCCAGCTCGCGAACCAGTCGAGCTGCTCGCCCCGGTCCAGCATCAGCTGCAGCGAGGCCAAGGCGATGGCGAGCATCGCGAAGCCGAACATGTCGAAGCGCCGCGAGACCTTCGGGATCTTCGGCATGCAGCGCGCCATCAGCAGGGCGGCGAGCACGCCGACCGGCAGGTTGATCAGGAACACCCAGCGCCAATTGTAGGAATCGGTGAGCCAGCCGCCGAGCACCGGCCCCATGATCGGGCCGATCATCACGCCGGCGCCGAACAGGGCCATGGCCTGGCCGTGCTTCTCGCGCGGGTTGATGTCGAACAGGGTCGCCTGGGCGAGCGGCACGATGAAGGCGCCGGCGACCCCCTGGAAGGCGCGGAAGATCACGATCTGGCTGAGGCTCTGCGCCACCGCGCACAGCAGGGAGGCGACGGTGAAGGCGATCACCGACCAGACGAACAAAGGCTTGCGGCCCACTTTGTCGGCGAGCCAGCCGGTGATCGGGATCGCGATCGCCGAGGCGACGATATAGGAGGTCAGCACCCAGGAGATCGTCTCGGGCGTGGCGCTGAGGTCCGCCCGCATGTGCGGCAGCGCGACGTTTGCGATCGTGGTGTCGAGCACCTGCATCAGCATGCCCAGGATCACGCCGGTGGTGACCAGGGCATGCTGGACCTTGTCGAGCCGATGATAATGCGCGGGCGGACCCGAGGCCATGGCGGACCTATCGCGCAGCCTGCTGCTGCGGCCGGTCGCGTGTGTCGACGGTGACGTCGGCGGAGAGGCCGGCGAGCATCGGCCGCCCGGGATTGCCGTCGATCGAGATCCGCACCGGCACGCGTTGGCGCACCTTCACCCAATTGCCGCTCGCATTCTGCGCCGGCAGCACCGAGAATTGCGAGCCGGTGCCGGCGCCGATGCTGGCGACGTGGCCGGTGATGTGCAGGCCCGGATAGGCGTCGATCCTTATCTCCGCGGGCTGGCCGACATACATGTTGGCGAGATCGGTCTCCTTGTAGTTCGCCTCGACATAGACGGTGCCGCTGCGCACCAGAGTGAGCACCGGCACGCCGGTGACCGCGGTCGCGCCGACCTGGAGCCGATGGGTCTGGCTGATCACGCCGTCGGCCGGGGCGCGGACCTCGGTGCGGGAGAGGTTGAGCAGGGCCTGGTCGCGGGCGACGCTGGCCGCCTCGACCGCCGGCTGGTTGCCGCTGCCGCCCTCGCGCAGCGCCGATTGCGCGGTCACCGAGGCGGCGCGGGCATTGGCCAGCCGCTCGCGCGCCTCCTGGAGGTTGTGCAGCTGCTCGTCATAGCGGGTGCGGGTGATCCAGCCCTGCCGCATCAATTCGTCGAGGCGGGAGAATTCGCGCTGCTGGTAGGCGAGGTTCGCCTCGGCGCCGCTGATGTCGGCGGCGGTGCCCGAGGAGCGGGCCTCGAGCTGGTTCACCTGCACCTGGGCGCCGGAGATCTGGGCCTCGGCATTGGCGAGCGCGATCCGGTAGGGCCGCGGGTCGATCCGGAACAGGACGTCGCCGCGGTGCACCACCTGGTTCTCGTGGACCAGCACCTCGGTGATGATCCCGTTCACCTCCGGCGCGACCGAGACCATGTCCTGCTGGACATAGGCATTGTCGGTCGAGACGTAGCGGCCGGAGGTCAGCCACATATAGCCGCCGATCGCGAGCAGGATGAGCGGCACCGACAGCAGCAGGATCCGCCGCCAGGGACGCTTCTTGCGTTCGATCTCGACCTCGGCCGCCGTCTCCGGCGAGGCGAGCGCCGCCAGGGCCGCCTGCTCGGCCTTCACCTTGGGATCCGCTTCGCTCATGATGCCTGGTCGAGCTCCTGGTCGATCTGGTCGAGATTGTGCCGGATCCGGGCAAGAACGCGCAGCGCCGCCTCCCGGTCCGCTTCGGAAATGCCGTCGAGGATATCGGCGTTGAAGCCGATCCCCATCTCCTCCAGCCTGGCGAGCACTGGCGCCGCCGCGCCGGTGAGGTGGATGCGCCAGGCGCGGCGGTCGGTATCGTCGCGGCGCCGCTCGACCAGGCCGCCCTCTTCGAGCCGGTCGATCATCCGGCACAAGGTGATCGGCTCCATGTCGAGCGCCTCGGCGAGCGCGATCTGGCGGACGCCGTCGCCGGTGCGGTGCAGGCGGGCAAGCACCCGCCACTGCGCCTTGGTCGCGCCGAGCACGGCGGCGCGCTTGTTCGCCTCGCGGCGGATCAGCCGCGCCGTCTCGGCGACCTCGAATGCGAAATTTTCCATGACGTCGTGCATATAATAAGCACACTCATTATAGGCAAGCCCCACCGGACAAGTTTGGCCTTTCTATCCGAGTCTACGAGCCGCCAAGCCTCAAGATCACCGCGTTAACTTTGGAAAGCAAGCCTTTTAACTTGGGATAGTCCGGTGCTTTGCTAATCGCGCTTTCTATGATCTCCCTCGCTCTACGATAACGAGCCACTGCGTCAACAATATTGCCATTTATTTCGCAAAGCTGTGCAAGTTTAGCATGGCTTATGAACAAGTCTTGTAACAGAGATATCTCACTGGAGTCAGCCGCGAACAGCTGCTCCCGCCTGGCCAAGCTATCAGTGAAGTACTTCTGTGCCCCATCGAAATCGCCTACAACCATTGCCATTTCCCCGAGTCTATCGACAGCCGTAGCAAAGTCACCTTGCCATTGCGCGTTTGCCGGATCACTCAGGACAAGATTGTGAACCAAGGCATAGCCTTGCATGTATTCATTGCGTGCCTTTGCGAAATCCCTCGCTTGGGCAAAACTTTCTCCCCGAAGCTCATGCACCTTCCAAAGCGCGTGTTTAAATTTTAGGTCTGTTGGATCAATTTTCGCTAGTGCCTCACGTATTTCTAAGCTTTCAGCTAGGTTGTGCAGCGCACTGTCAAGCTTACCATCTGACAGCTGGATACCGGCGAGGTTCTCGTGTGCTCGAGCAAGATCGGCTCTCCATCTAATATTTCCCGGGTCCTCCTTGGCTAGGTCTCGAGAGATCGACAGTTCTGAGTAGGAATGTTGCCGAGCCTCCTCAATATGTTCCAAATCGATTGCAATCGCCCGCAATCTACTATGGGAGCGAGCGAGGTCCCGTCGATGTTCAAAATTGTCCGGGTCGGCCGCTACCAGTCGCTCTCGTATCGCCAGTGCTGCCTTATAGTGCTCATGTGCCTCAGAGAATTGACCTCCGGCGGATAGGACATCCCCCATCTTAACGCAGCTTACCGAAAGATCGCGTTGCGCGAGCCAGTTAGAATCGCGACCTCGGGCCAGCGCTTGCCGAATTATTAATGCGGCTTCATATTCCTTCTGCGCCTCAAAACGTCTGCCTGCATCCCAAAGAGCATCCCCTAACCAGTTGTGGCTTACGGACAGCTCCCGTTGCCAAGCCGGATCGTTGGGTTGGGCCGCCGATAAATCTGACGTAATCCTAACGCTGGCTTTAAAATAGCGTGCCGCTGCGGACAGATTTCCGGTCGCCGTGGAAACCTGACCGAGTTTCTGTAAATAATTTGAAAGTTCGTGGCGTCCCGACTTGTCTCCGGGAAAAACGTTGAGTCGAGTTCTGGCCAAGTCGTGGGCTCTACGATAATGCGACGCTGCGCCATCAAGCTGCCCCTCAGCCTGAGCCACATCTCCGAGCAGACCCTCCGCAATCATAATATTCCAGGGGTCAGCAGCCAATTCGGCTGCGCGCTCCGCGCACCGGCGAGCATCTTCTCTTGACCCGCGATAGTGATAGAGTCGAGCGAGTTCCGCCCACGTCCCAGAATGGGTGGGATCAAGTTCGAGCGCATCCGTATACGCCGCGATCGCCTTGGTGGTCGAGAATGGCGTGTAGAGGCGAGCGGCCATCCGTACACGCTCGGCATTGGTTGCATGGAAGTTGCTACTACCAATCAGGCGGTCCGTTGCCTCAAGAGGATAGCCCTCGACAATCTGCGCGGCGATCGAACGGTCGTCCGCGGCAGAAGATTGAGCGAGGTCGGCAGCAGTTTCTGCGAACGCGCGTGCTTGCTCAGCGGTTGCCTGAGTCTGCGCTTCTATCGAAAGACCCAGGGCAGCTATAAGTTCCGCTCTAACTTCGTCAGAAATTCGACCAGCCCGAATGTCCTCCGCGGTGACTCCAACCCGTGCCGACTGAAGGGCAGAGAGTAATTCCAGATGTCGACTGTGAGAGGTTAGGCTCTCCTCAGAGATCTTCTGTGATAACAGCGCCACGTCTGCCCGTGTCTTGCGCCCATCTTGGCCGATTTCAGACCCGGTTGCCGGCCTGGATGCAAAGAGTTGTACAACAGAAGCCACACCTCCAAACGCTGTGAGAACGGACGTCACAAGTAGCCATGGATTGGGGGCTGTTAAGAGCCAGCGAGGCAGGTCGGTCCAACCGGGCCATGTCAGCGGTGAATCCGCGCTGGCAATCTGAGCGACGGTTGCGCCTCCGAACACCGCTAGGAGGCCCAATCTAACTGACAACAGTCTTAATGCCTTTGGAAGCACCAATGCGCACCTCTTGTCAGCATCATGAAAGCGCCAAGTTGCGATTGCAAATTCGAAGGCATGCTGAGTCTAGCTTACTAATTTCGCACGGGGTAGATTCCCGCACTATCCAGGAACCACTCAGGCGGGCTGGCCGACCGCCTCCAGCAGGCCCTCGAACAAGGGCCGCCCGCCGGTGAGGCCGTGCGCCGCTTCGACCGCCCGCTCCGGATGCGGCATCATGCCGAGCACGTTGCCCGCCTCGTTGAGGATGCCGGCGATGCCGCGCGCCGAGCCGTTCACCTCGCCGGCATAGCGGAAGGCGACGCGGCCCTCGCCCTCGAGCCGGTCGAGCGTCTCCGCATCGGCCTGGAAATTGCCGTCATGATGGGCGACCGGGACGACGATCTCCTCGCCCGCCTCATAGCCCGAGGTGAAGGCCGACTGGCTGTTCTCGACCCGGATCGTCACGTCGCGGCCGACGAAGCGGATCCCCGAATTGCGCATCAGCGCGCCGGGCAGCAGATGCGTCTCGGTCAGCACCTGGAAGCCGTTGCAGATCCCAAGCACGAAGCTGCCGCGCGCCGCCGCCGCGGCGACCGCGCGCATCACCGGCGATTGCGCCGCCATCGCCCCGGAGCGCAGATAGTCGCCATAGGAGAAGCCGCCGGGAATCGCGATCAGGTCGAGCCCGGCGGGCAGCTCGGTCTCGCGGTGCCAGACCATCTGCGGCGCCCGGCCGCTGACCAGAAGCAGCGCCTCGGCCAGGTCGCGATCGCAATTGGAGCCCGGGAAGACGATGACCGCGCTCTTCACGCGCCAACTCCGCCTGTCACGGTCTCCGTCCGTTCGATCCGGTAATTCTCGATGACCGTATTGGCGAGCAGCTTGCGGCACATCTCCTCGACGTCCGCGTCCCTGGTGCCGTCGTCCACGTCGAGCTCGATCAGCTTGCCGGCGCGCACGTCGTTCACGCCGGCGAAGCCGAGCCCTTCCAGCGCATGATGGATCGCCTTGCCCTGCGGGTCGAGCACGCCCTTCTTCAGGGTCACGTAGACGCGGACCTTCATGGCCGCCCTATGACGGCAAGCCGCCCCTCCCGCAAGCGTTCACGCCTCGTTTACCGGCAGGTGCGATTCTTACGGTCCTACAACGAGGAGTCGCACCATGCTCGGTATCGCATTGGTCTGCTTCATCGGCCTGTTCGCGTTCGGGGGGAATTTCCTGGGCTGGACCGATCCGGCCGGCAAGGTCCAGCTCGGCCTGTTCATGTCCTTCCTCTTCGGCATCGTCTGCGGCTACCGGACGAAGAGCTAGGCTCCCTCTCCCCAAAGCGAGAGGGCTCAAGGCCTCCAAATGTCGATACGGGCCTAGTCTGGACCCCTTGGCCGTCCTATCTTCCCAACCATGAGCGACATCGCCCTCTCCCCTTCGGCCGCCGCCCGCGTCGCCGCGATCGCCGCGCGGCAGGCGAAGCCCGCGATCCTGCGCCTCTCGGTCGACGGCGGCGGCTGCGCCGGCTTCCAATACCGCTTCGAGCTCGCCGACGCGGTCGCGGAGGACGATGCGGTCGCACGCGAGGACGGCGTCACCCTGGTCGTGGACCCGATCTCGCTCGACCTGGTCCGCGGTTCCACCGTCGATTTCGTCGAAAGCCTCGGCGGCGCCGCCTTCCAGGTCGCCAACCCCAACGCCGCCTCCGGCTGCGGCTGCGGCACGAGCTTCTCGATCTGACTTCCGCGCGCCCCGCTGTGTCCGGTCCGCGGGAAAATTCGCGCACAATCTAGCGGCGGCGCCCCGATCAGGTCCGGGATGACGATCTCCCTCCGGTCGGCTATCGCGGCGCGATGAAGATCGTCACCTACAATCTCAACGGCATCCGCGCGCGGCTGCCGCGGCTGGTCGAATATCTGGACGAGCAGAAGCCGGACGTGCTCTGCCTGCAGGAGATCAAGTGCGACGACGACGCGTTCCCGATCATGGACGTCCGCGCCGCCGGCTATGACGGGCTCTGGCACGGCCAGAAGGGCTTCAACGGCGTCGCCATCCTGACCCCGGCCGCGGCGCCGCCGACCCCGCGCCGCGTCGGCCTGCCCGGCGATCCCGACGACACCCACAGCCGCTATCTCGAGGCCGAGGTGAACGGAATCGTCGTCGCCTCGCTCTACCTCCCTAACGGCAATCCGGTCGGCACCGAGAAGTTCGCCTACAAGCTCGCCTGGATGGATCGCCTGCGCGCCCATGCGCAGGAGCTGCTCGCCGAGGAGAAGCCGACGATCCTCGCCGGCGACTGGAACGTGATCCCGACGGACGATCCGGACGACGTCTTTTCCGCCCGGGCGATGGCGCACGACGCCCTGATGCAGCCGGAGAGCCGGCAGGCCTTCCGCCGCATCCTCAACCTCGGCTTCACCGACGCGATCCGCGCCCGCACGCCGGAGGGCCAGGTCTACACCTTCTGGGACTATACCGCCGGCTGCTGGCAGCGCGACGCCGGCTTCCGCATCGACCACCTCCTGCTCAGCGCCCAGGCCGCCGACCGCCTGTTCGATGCCGGCGTCGACAAGGACTATCGCGGCCGCGAAAAGGCCAGCGACCATGCCCCGACCTGGGTGGAGATCGAGGGGTAATCCGACCTTCGCCAGTCTCGAAACCCTGCTGCTCTCGTCATCCCGGACTTGATCCGGGATCCACCTTTTCTTGTTCCGCTGCCGACAAGGAAGGTGGATGCTGAATCAAGTTCAGCATGACGACAGAAGGGCGGCTTCGCGAGGCATCGGATGCGCGGGGGGAAGGGGAAAGTGGCGCGCGGTGGGACTTGCGTTCCCCACTTTGCGTTCGGTCGGCCTGAGGGCCGTACCCGTGCTACGGCAGCAAGATTCACCGCGTCACGCGCGCCGGAACCTGCTTACCACAAAGCACGGGTATTGCGAACCGCCCAGGGGACGCCGGTCGCGCCGCCGCCTCGCTTCAGCCGCACCTCAGCAGCGCTGCGAGAAGCCCACCGATCCGTCCGGGTTGACGATCCGCAGCCGGTCGCGCCCGATCCGGCGCACGTGCAGCAGGAAGCTCCCGTTCGGCCCGGTCATCGTCAGCCGCTCGCCGGCGAGCCGCCAGCTGCCCTCGCCGCCCGTATAGGAGCGGAAGGTGCCGTCGCCGCGGAAGATCACGTCCTTGCTGCAATCGCCATTGTCGCCCCAGCGGCCGAGCAGCTGGGTCGGCGTCGGCGGCGCGCCGATGCTCTCGGCCCGCGGCGCGGCGAAGGCCGGCGCTGGCAGCGCGGGCAGGGCCAGCGCGAGCGCGACCAGCGCCGCCGCGCGCCGGTTCACGCGATGTCGCTCATCACGTGGCTGTCGTCGTCGTCGTCCGCGGCGGGGCAGCGGGTGCTGTGGCCCACCGACCCGTCCGCGTTGATCACGTCGATCGTGTCGGCGTCGTGGATCGCGATCCGCACCGCGACGAGGCTGCTGCCGGCCAGCATCAGCCGGTCGCCCTGCAGCGCCCAACGGCCGGTGCCGCCGTTCGCGGCGACGAACTCGCCATTGCCGGCGAACCGGATCGCGTCGGCGCAATCGTCGTCGTCGGTCCACAGCCCGACCAGGAAGGCCGAGTCGAGCGCGACCCGCCCCTGCGTTTCCTCGGTCTGGGCGAAAGCCAATTGCGGCGCGCCCGCGGTCAGCAACGCGGCGGCGGCAAGCATGCGGCCGAATCTCTTCATCTCAAACCCCCTCCGGTTCGGGCGACGATCATAGAGCGTTTTGCCGTCCGATGAAATCACCTGACGACAGGGAAAATACGGAAAACAAAGGAAACTGGTTTCGCTTCCGGTTCGACCGGCCTCCGCGCCGTTCCGGAAGCAGGCTCGCCGCGGGCGGAAAGAATAGACCGCGAAGCGCCCCGTAAGCCGGTCAATGTCCCCCCAAGGGAAAGGCATCCGCCCATCCCGCGCTGCCTGGAAGCCGGTAAATACGGCACAATTTCTCCCACTGCCATCGCGGCCCCCCGGAAACGTTCCGACGCCGCTTCTCCGCCCCCGGAGGGAAAAAGTAAGGCCGGCAGTCTTCCCAAGTAACGGATAAGAACGTATTAACGCCGTACCGTGATGATTACTTTACCCGATCTCATCCATGTTATTGATTCTGCGAGGCGGATCGGCATTATTTGCATGCCGTGCGAGTCGCGGCGGCGCCACGGCCTCGGGCGCCGTCACGCTGCGGTGCCTCGCGGGACCCTCTCCTCCCGAAAGGCTTCTCGCGGCCGATACCCTCTGGTCGGCCGACGGCAGGGCGACCGGTCCGGACCACCCGCACCCCGGCGGGTGGGCCGGGCCGGAGTCGCCCGGCGGTGCAAAATCGAGACAGCTTCGGGGGCTGCTGCGGCGCCGGCCCGGTCGGGCGGGCCGGCGCCGTTTTTTTTGAGCGAGATTTCCTGCAACTGGCCCGCTCATCCTGAGTAGCCGGTGAGCTTGTCGAACCGGCGTATCGAAGGACGCAATGAGTCAGGGCGGTCCTTCGATACAGGCCCCTTCGACTGCCTGCAAGGCAGGCGCTCAGGACATGCTTCGCCAAGCTCAGTCCCTACTCAGGATGAGCGACCAAAAAAACAGCCCCGTTTCAGCAGCGCGTCGAGCGCCCCA
>Ga0213876_10002599_pt1 | contig 10552 bp, 8 predicted proteins | sample BarmaccomBMRX_R9_FD_160113 | JGI IMG/M metagenome (GOLD analysis project Ga0213876, IMG submission 160113) | Root-associated microbial communities from Barbacenia macrantha in rupestrian grasslands, the National Park of Serra do Cipo, Brazil - RX_R9 | ecosystem: Host-associated > Plants > Roots...
CCAGCGTCACGCGCCACGCCTGCCGACAGTGCTCGCCGCACGCCCGTCCGACGAGCACCGTCGCCGTGTCGCCGTGGCGGACGGCGCGCGCGACCTCGAGCAGCCCCGTGGCGCCCGGATGCTGGGCGAAGAACGCGGCCCAGCCGTCGGGGTGCGCGCGGAACAGCGTGTCGAGGTCGTGGCCGCGCAGCGCGACGACGCTGCCTAACGACGTGTCGGCCGGCGTCCCCGCCACGGGCGGCGCCGGCGGCTCGCCGAGCGCCTCGAACACGGGGCCGGCGCGCGACGCGTCGGCCCACAGCACGAGGGCGCGGTCGTGCGCGCGGTCGCGGAAGAGGTGGCGCAGCGCCGCACGCTGGGCGGACGCGCCACCGGTGTCACGCAGCGCGGTGCATGCGACGGCGATCGCGAGCCCGGCGATCCGACCACGTCTCACCGCGGCCGGCGGGCGAGCAGCGCGCGCACCTGGTCGAGCGGGATCGCCTCGACGGTGCCGCCGCGCGACGTCACCGTCGTCGCGGCGAACAGCGAGTCGTAGATCGCCTCCTCGGTGGCCTCGGCCGCGGCGGCGAACACGGCGGAGAGATCGGGGCCGTCGTTGGGCAGCTCGGCGGTCGTGACGCGCGGTGCGGCGACGTTGCGGCGCATCGCCGGCGACGTGGAGAACGCGATGACGTAGTCGCCCGAGTCGTTGGACGCATACGAGCCGGTGCGGCCGAGGCCGAGCAGCGCGCGCGCGGCGAGCCGGCGGAGGTTGCGATCGCCTAACGGCGCGTCGGTGGTGACGACCATGACGATCGAGCCGTCGGCGCCGGCGTCGTCGCGACCACGCGTGGTGTCGCCGAGCGCGCGCACGAACGGGTGCTTGCCGAGCGCCTTGCCGATCGGCGCGCCGTCGACCTGCAGCACGCCGCCGAAGTTGCTCTGCACCAGCACGCCCACCGTCCAGCCGCCTAACGACGCGGGCAGCCGGCGCGACGACGTGCCGATGCCGCCCTTCCACCCGAACGCGATGGTGCCCGCGCCCGCGCCGACGCTCCCCTCGGCGACGGGGCCCGCGGCCGCGCCCTCGAGCGCCGCGCGCACGTGCGCCGGTGCGATGGGGCGCGAGCGGATGGCGGGGCTGAGCGAGCCGTCGTTCGTCTCCGCGACGACGGGGTTGATCGACCGCACGTTCTGCATGCCGGGGCGCGCGAGCAGCCAGTCGACCATCGCGTCGGCGGCGCGCCACACGCAGAGCGTGCAGGTGAGGAGCACCGGCGTCTCCAGCTCGCCCAACTCGTTCACCTGCGTGCTGCCCAACAGCTTGCCGAACCCGTTGCCGACGACGATCGCGGCGGGCACGCGGTCGCGGAACCAGTCGTCGCCCGGCGGCAGGATGGCGGTGACGCCGGTGCGCACGCTGTCGCCCTCGACGATCGTCGTGTGCCCCACGCGCACGCCGGCGACGTCGGTGATGGCGTTCCACGGCCCGGGCGCGAACACGCCGGGCGCGACGCCCAGGTCGCGCGCGCGGGCGCGGCCCTGCGCGACCGGCGACGTGGACTGGGCGAGGCCGGGCGCCGCGACGGCCAGCGCGCAGGCGACCGCCAGGGCGCGCTTGCCGCCAGCCCTTCCATGATATACACTCACGATAGATATCATTCCACGAGGCGAAGTATGGGCACGAAGTCCGGGATCGCCAAGATCTTCATGCATGGTCGCAGTCAGGCCGTGCGTCTGCCGAGGGAGTTCAGGCTACCGGGGAACGAAGTGCGCGTGCGGCGCGTGGGCAACGCCGTGCTACTCGAGCCGACCGTCTTCGACGTCGACGCGTGGCTCGCGGAGCTCGGTCGGTTCGCCGCGGAGCCGTTCATGGAGGAGGGGCGCATGCAGCCGCCGATGCCCGCGGCGCGGGTGCTGCTGCCGTGATCAATCTGCTCGACACGAGCATCGCCGTCGCAGTGCTCCGTGGTACGCCACCAATCGTCCATGACCGCCTGCGAGAGGCCGTCGCCACCGGTGCGCGACTGCACGTGTCGTCCATCGTCCTCTACGAGCTGTGGCACGGTGTCGCACGCAGCGATCGCACGCAGTTCAACGCGAGCCGCGTTCAGACTTTCCTCGCCGGCGACCTTGGCGTGCTCCCGTTCGACGAGGACGACGCCGCGACGGCCGGCGCGATCCGTGCCGCGCTCGAGCGCGCGGGCACGCCCATCGGTCCCTATGACCTGCTCATCGCCGCACAGGCCCTCCGCCGCCGCATCACGCTGGTGACGGCGAACGTGAGCGAGTTCGCGCGTGTGCCCGGGCTCTCGTGGGAGGACTGGACCCGCTAGGCGCGTCTCCGCAGGCGCGAACCTTCGCCGCTCCCGCGCTGTCCATTGAGAGCCCGGACCCTCTCACCTCGTGGACCATGCGGCTCTCCTCCCTGCTCCGCACGCTGCTCGCCGCGCTCGTCGTCGTCCTCTCGCTCGCCGCGCCCCGCGCCACTCATGCGCAGCGCAACCCGTCGGGATACTTCGAGCTCGTGCCCTACCGCGACGACGACGGCAACGTGCAGCTCGTGCTCTCCGACGACGGCGACTTCTATCACGACCGCTCGTCGTTCGGCATCGCGCCGTCGAAGCTCGTGGGCCTCGACATGCGGCGCCTCTCGGCCGACGGCGACTCGGTGCGCTTCCGCCTCGTGCGCGATGCGGGCACGATCGAGTTCTACGGCCGCGCCGGCGACGGGCGCGCGCGCGGCCGCTATCGCTTCGTCGCCGACCCGTCGTTCGAGGCCGCGCTCGTGCGCCGCGGCTACGACCGGCCACACGACGACGAGCAGTTCCAGCTCGCGCTCTTCGACGTCGGCGTGCCCGTGCTCGACGAGCTGCGCGACCAGCGCTACGAGCGCCCCGACATCGACGACCTGGTGCGCATGGGAATGCACGGCGTGACGCTCGACTACGTGCGCGCGCTCGGCGCGCTCGGCTACCGCGTCGGCACCGTGGAGCGGCTGACGACGCTGCGCGACCACGGCGTCAGCGCGGCGTACGTCCGCGAGCTGGCCAGCGCCGGCTACCGCAACCTCGACGCGGACGAGCTGCGCTCGCTGCGCGACCACGGCGTCACCGCCTCGTTCGTGCGCGAGCTGGCCGACGCGGGCTATCGCAACCTCGAGATCCGTCTCGTGCGCGACCTGCGCGACCACGGCGTGCGCGGCGACTTCGTGCGCGAGCTCTCGAACCTCGGCTTCGCGAACCTCGACCTCGACGACGTGCGCCGCGCACGCGACCACGGCCTCACGACGAGCTTCGTGCAGGGCATCCAGCGCGCCGGCCTCCGCGGGCTCTCGCTCGAGACGCTGATCCGCCTGCGCGACCACGGCGTGACGCCGTCGTTCGCCGAGATGGCGCGCAAGGACTACGGCGCGCGGTCGGCCGAGGACGTGATCCGGCTGCGCGATCGAGGAGTCAAAGACTGATACGGCGCATGTGAACGGCGCATGGGCAGGGCGCATGAGAAGAGCGCATGTGAAAGGCGACACCGCCTCTCACATGCGCTCTTCACATGCGCCGTCCCCATGCGCCGTTCACATGCGCCGTCCCGATCACACCATCTTCGTCTTCCAGGTGCCGCGTCGGAACAGCAGCGCGGCCACCACGGCCATCAGCGAGAACGCGACGGCGATCGAGAGGAACACGCCGGTGGTGCCCATGCCGAGCGGCTTCGCGAGCACCCAGGCGAGCGGGATCTCGAACGCCCAGAAGATCGCGAGGTTGAGCAGCGTCGGCGTGCGCGTGTCGCCGGCGCCGTTGAAGGCGGCGACGAGCACCATGCCGTACGCGTAGAACACGAAGCCGCTCGCGACGATGCGCAGGCACGAGGCAGCGTTCGCCGCGACCGTCGTGTCGTGCGTGAACAGCGAGACGAGCCACGGCGCGGCGACGACGAACAGCACGCCCACCGTGCCGAGGAACGCGAGGTTGTAGAGCCCCGTGCGCCACACCGCGCTCTCCGCACGGCGCGGGTCCTTCGCGCCGAGCGCCTGCCCCACCATCGTCGCCGCCGCGTTGCTCAGCCCCCACGACGGGAGCAGCGCGAAGATCACGATGCGGATGCCGATGGTGTAGCCGGCGAGCGCGAGGCTCCCGAAGCCCGCGACGATGCGCACGAGGCCGATCCAGCTCGCCGTGCCGATCAGCGACTGCAGCGTGCCCGAGCCGGCCACGCGCACGATCTGCGCGATGACGGCGCGGTCGAGCCGCACGTGCCGCCGCGCGACCGACACGCGGCTGTTAGGCCGCGTGAGGCGCCACAGCGCGAACAGCGCGCCCGTGCTCCGTCCGATCGTCGTCGCGATCGCGGCCCCGGTCACGCCGAGGCGCGGGAACGGGCCGACGCCGAACACGAGGCACGGGCCGAGCACGATGTTGATCGCGTTCGCCAGCCACAGCACGCGCATGGCGATCGCCGCGTCGCCGGCGCCGCGGAACACGGCGTTGACGACGAACAGCGTGATGATCGACACCTCGCCGCCGAGCATGACGCGCGCGTACGTCGTGCCCATCGCGAGCACGCCGGGCGACGCGCCCATGAGCGCGAGCAGCCGCGGCGCGAGCAGCACGCCGCTGATGCCTAACGCGAGCGACACCACCAGCGCGAGCGCGATCGCCTGCACCGCGCTCTCCGCGGCGCGCTCCGGGTCCTTCTCGCCCACGCGCCGCGCGACGACCGCCGTGGCGCCGATGGCGAGCCCCATCGCCAGCGCGTAGACGACCGTGAGCAGCGACTCGGTGAGGCCGACGGTCGCGACCGCGTCCGCGCCGAGTCGGCCGACGAAGAAGACGTCGGTGACGGCGAACACGCTCTCCATCGCCATCTCGAGCACCATCGGCACGGCGAGCAGCAGGATCGAGCGGCCGATGGCGCCGCGCGTGTAGTCGTGCTCCACGCCGCGCAGCGCGTCGCGCACCGCCGTCCAGAAGCCGGAGTCGGCGTCGTGCTGCTCGGCGGGCGGGCTCGACTCGTCGCGCGGTGCGCCAGGCTCGCTGCGTGGTGCGTCGGGCGGCGGCGCGCGGTCGGGTCGTTCGGCGAGACGGGCGTCGGCCATGATGTAGGTGGTTGGGGCGAGCGCGGGGACGTGCTCCAGGATCTCGTACGAGGTCGTCGACATGCGCGCGGCTCCGTTGGTGTAAAACGAGTCGCCCCACCTGGCTCGCTGCGGCACAGGTGGGGCGACTCGTCATGCGGAGCTGGGCGCTGGCTAGCGCCTGAGTCCGAGAGTCCCTGGCCGAGGATGTACGATCCACGTCGGGTCGATCACCACCGCCGCGACACGCGCGGCGACGGCCGGCATCTGGAGCCGGTCGACGACGAAGTCGCGGAAGAGGGTGGTGTGACGCATCGAGGTGGCGGTCGGTGAAGGGTTCGAACGTGCCGCGCACGCGTGGCGCGGGTCGGCAACACTAAGGGAGACCTGACACACCGTCAAGTGGTCACAACGCGGCGTCGATGCCGAGTAACGAACCGGTCTCGCGACGACGCACCGCATCCATCGACGCGAGCGGCGCGAGATCGTACGCACACCAGCGGCGCGCGGCCGCCACGGATGCGGCCGCATCGGCATCGTCGACACGCGCCGCCCATTCGGCGTGCTCGACGAGCAGCGCGCCGATCGTCGTGCGGCCGAGCGCGAGCGCGAAGCGGCGCGCCTGCGCCTCGACGTCGTCGCGCGGCGCATCCGCGAAGGCGCGCGCGTGCGCGGCGAGCGTGTCGAGCGCGCGCCGCACGCGCACGGCCGCGCCGGCGAGCGGCGGCGACGTATCTGCGATGCGCCGCGCGAGATCGGCGAGCAGCGGATCGAGCGCCGCATCGCGTGCCTTGGCACCGGCCATGGCGCGCAGCACGTCGAGGCTCAGGACGTTGGTCGTGCCCTCCCAGATCGAGAGCACCTGCGCGTCGCGCAGCAGCCGCGGCAGCCCGGTGTCCTCCACGTAGCCCGCGCCGCCGAACGCTTCCAGCGTCTCGCTCGCCGCGGCCACGGCCTGCCGGCCGGTGAACGCCTTCGCCACCGGCGTCAGCACGCGCAGCGCCGCGCGCTCGGCGTCGGTCGCGTCGCCGCACTCGTCGCGGCCTAACAGCACGGCGACGTGCAGCACGAGCGCGAGCGCGCCGCGCGTCTCCACCTCGAGCGCGGCGAGCGTCTCGGCGTGCAGCGGCTGCGCGAGCAGACGGCGCCCGAACGCGATGCGGCGGGCGGCATAGTCGCGGGCGAGCATCACGCCGCGCCGCATGCCCGCCGCGGCGCAGGCAGCGTTGTACACGCGCGTCACGTTGAGCAGCGACGACACGGTGCGCACGCCGCGCCCCACCTCGCCGACGAGCCGCGCCGGCGCGCCGTCGAGCGTGAGCTCCGCGGTGGGGAGCGCGCGGGTGCCTAACTTCTCCTTCAGCCGCTCGACGCGGATGCCGCGCAGCATGCCGCGCGCGTCGCGCAGCTCGACGTGGAAGAGGCTCAGCGTGTCGTCCGTGCGGTCGTCCGTGCGCGCGAGCGCGAGCGCCATCTGCGACGTGGTGGCCGACGTGAACCACTTCACGCCGTGCAGCCGCCAGGTGCCGTCGCCTGCCGGTTGCGCGACGGTGCTCGTGCCCGACACGTCGGAGCCGCCGGTGCGCTCGGTCATCCACTGCCCCGACGTCCAGAACGTCGCCGGGTCGCGCGAGGTGAGATGCCGGTATGCCTCCGCGAGCGCCGCGTCGCCGTCACCGTGCAGCGCGAGGCAGCGTGCCGCGCCGTCGGTCATGGCGAGAGGGCACGAGTACACCGCCGACGACGGGTGGAACAGGTAGAGCTTCGCGAGCTGGTGCACGCGCGACCACGCGCCGTGCGCCCGCTCGTACGCGAGCGCGACGATTCCCTCTTCGGCCGACACGCGGTCCAGCGCGCGCCACGCGTCGCTCACCTCGATGCGGTCGACGCGGCGTCCCCACGCGTCGTACGGCACGTGCCGCGGCGGCGCCGCTTCGGCCGCCTCGCCCAACGCCAGGACGTCGCCCGCCGCGCGCGCGCCGAAGTGCCACAGGTCGGTCTCCACCGCGTCGTGCACGTCGGGCGGGAGCAGCCGGCGGAGCTGCGAGCGCAGCGCGGCGTCGTGCGCGAACGTGTTGCCTAACGACGGCGGCGACTGGACGAACGTGGGATCCATCGCGGGTGCGTCAGGTCTCGCGGACGAACCACGCGTGCGCGCCGGAGAAGTCGAACACGAGCACGCCGCCCTCGCCGAGCGAGAACGTGGTGGCCGTCGCGTGCGGGTGGTCCGGGTTGTCGGTCCGCAGCACGTCGCCCTCGACCGCGTAGATGAGGCGCACCACGTGCTCGTGTCCGTCGACGACGATGGTGTAGAGCAGCCGGCCGCCGGGCTGGAACTCCATCCGCACGCCCGGCGCGAAGTCGAGCGACGAGTCGGCGCGCAGCAGGCGCCAGCGGCCGAGGAGCCAGGCCGGCACGTCGTGCGGCACGGAAGCGGCGTCGCGATCCATCCCACACGTTATCGTGCCGATCATCGCGCCGTCAGTCCGCGCGCAGCACGCGAGCCGGATCGAGCCGCGTCGCGCGGCGCGCCGGAACGAGCATCGCCGCGAGCGCCACGGCGAGCACGAGCGACGCCGTGCCCACGTACACCCGCGCGTCGAGCGTACCCACGCCGAGCAGCGCGCGCCGGAAGAGCTGCGCGGCCGCGGCGGCGACCACGAGGCCGGCGGCGATCCCGACGAGCAGCACCCGCGCGCCGTCGCCGAGCACCATTCCCGTGACGCGCCTCGGCGACGCGCCGACGGCCACGCGGATGCCGATCTCGCGCCTGCGACGCGCGACGGCGTAGCTCACCACGCCGTAGATGCCGACCATCGCGAGCGTCACCGCGAGCAGCCCCACGGCGCCGGTGAGCGCCGCGGTGGCGCGCTGCGGCGCGAGCACGCGGTCGAGCCGCTCGCGGAACGACGCGATGCCGAGCGCCGCGTCGACGTCGAGCGCACGCGCCCGCGCGCGGATCGCCGCCGCGACCGCGTCGGGCGGCGCATTCGTGCGCACCAGCATGGTCATCCCCGGCACGTCGTGGCGCGACGCGGCGACGTAGAGGAATGCGTCGTCGACTCGATCGAACGATGCGTTGTGCACGTCGCGGGCGATGCCCGACACGACGTGCTCCACGCCGTCCACGCGGAAGCGTAGACCGACGGCGTCGCGCGATGGCCAGAGCCGCCGCGCCATCGCCGCGCTCACGACGGCGGGGCGCGGACGCCCCGGCTCCACGTCGGCGTCCGTGAACGCGCGCCCGGCGACGATGGGCACGTCGAGCGTCGCGAAGTAGCTCGGCGACACCACGTTCGATCCGACGCCGACGTCGCGCGCCGTCGCGTCTCCGCCGTCGAGCGTGACGTTCGAGGTGCGATGCACGGCGAGCGGCAGCGCCGCGACGAGCGCGACCCCGCGCACGTCAGGCAGCGCGCCGATCTGCGCCTCGAGCTCATGGTAGAGCGACGCCGCGCGCCGGCCGTCGTCGTCGCGCGGCGGCAGCGTGAACGACACGGCGAGCACGCGATCCACCGCGAAGCCGGGATCCATCGTGCGCGCGCCGGAGAGCCCGCGCACGAACAGGCCGGCGGTGACGAGCAGCACGATGCTGAGCGCGACCTGGAAGCCGACCACGACGTCGCGCGCGCGCCCCGCGCTCCGCCGCCGTCCGCGCACGATGCGCTCGCCGCGCAGCGGCGACGCGAGCGCGGGCGACGTGGCGTCGAGCGCCGGGACGAGCCCGAAGCCCACCGCCGTCAGCAGCGACACGCCTAACGCATAGCCGAACACCCGCAGGTCGGGCGCGAGGTCGAGCGGCAGCGCGTCGCCGAGTAGGCGCGCGGCGATCGCCCGCGGCATCCACGCGGCGAGGAACAGCCCCACCGCGCCGCCGCACGACGCGAGCAGCACGCTCTCGACCATGAGCTGCGTGACGAGCCGCCCCCGGCTCGCGCCGAGCGCCGCGCGCACCGCGACCTCGCGCCGACGCACGCTCGCGCGGGCCAGCAGCAGGTTCATCACGTTCGCACACGCCATGACCACCACGAGGACGCCGATCGCCATCACGCCGGCGATCGCGGGCCCACCCTCGCTGGCGACCTCGGGCCCTCCGAGCGGCGACGCGCGCGCGACGAGCACCTCGGTGCGTCGCCCCTTATATTCGGCGTCGGCGGCGCGGGCGGCGGCGGCGAGCTCGCGACGCACGTCGTCCACGGTGCGCCCCGTGCGCAGGCGGCCGAGCACGGACAGCCAGCTCACGTCGCGCGCGTGCCGCAGGTCGCGGTGCCCGAGGAGCCGCGGCTGCTGCGCGAGCGGCACCCACAGCTCCGCCGGCGGCACCTCGGCGCCGCCGAAGCCGCGCTCCGCGATGCCGATGACGGTCGCAGCGCGGCCGCCTAACGTGATCGTTCGGCCGACGACGGTGGAGTCGCCGCCGAACTGGCGCGCCCACAGGCCGCGACCGAGCACGACGACCGGGTCGGCGTCGGGCGCGTCGCACTCGTCGGCGGCGGGCGCGCGGCCGAGCAGCATGCGCACGCGCAGCACGCGGAAGTAGTCGCACGACGCGAGCTGCGCGTGCACCACCGTCGCCCCCGCCGCGCCGCCGAGCGACACGTCGGCGTCGGCGTAGGCGGCGAGGCCGTCGAGGCTGTGGGCCGCCGCACGGTAGGCCTCGAGCTCGGGCATCGACAGCATGTATGGCGAGCCGCTGATCTCGCGCGAGAACACGCCGCCGAATCGCTGGTGCACGCTGACGACCCGCGTCGCGTCGCGCACCGGGAGCGGGCGCAGCACGGCAGCGTAGAGCAGCGAGAACAGCGCCGTGTTGACGCCGACGCCGAACGCGATGGTGAGCACGGCCGCGACGGCGAACCCGGGCCCGTGCCGCAGGCCGCGCCACGCGATGCGGACGTCCTGCGCCACGGCGTCGCGCCACGCACGCCACCGTCGACCACGCGCGACCCGGGCGTCGGCACGCCGGCACTCGCGGCGGAATGCGGCGACGTCGCCGAAGCGGCGGTGCGCCTCGGCGCGCGCCTCCTCGGCCGTTAGGCCGTTCGCGACCAGCGCCGCGATCTCACTCTCGAAGTGGAAGCGGAACTCGTCGTCCAGGTCCGCGTCGGGATCGGGGCGCCAGAAGCGGAGATAGCGCCGCCACATCGGCGACGACTCGGGTCGTTCGTCCATCGCATCCCCCACGGTGCGGCGGGTCGTCGGGCGAGCATCAGGTCGGCAGCGTCAGGTCGGGCCGGTGGCCGTATGCAGCACGTGCGTGACGACGGCCGCGTAGCGGTCCCACGCCGTCGTCTCGGCGCGGAGCTGGCGCCGGCCGGCGGTGGTGAGCACGTAGAACTTCGCGCGCTTGCCACGGTCCGAGAGCCCCCACTCGGCGGTCACCCACCCGCGCGCCTCCATGCGGTGCAGCGACGCGTAGAGCGCGCCGTCGAGGATCTCGAGCGCGCCGTCGGTGCTGTCGCGGATCCAGCGCGCGATCGCGTGCCCGTGGCTCGG
>Ga0213876_10002600_pt1 | contig 10551 bp, 9 predicted proteins | sample BarmaccomBMRX_R9_FD_160113 | JGI IMG/M metagenome (GOLD analysis project Ga0213876, IMG submission 160113) | Root-associated microbial communities from Barbacenia macrantha in rupestrian grasslands, the National Park of Serra do Cipo, Brazil - RX_R9 | ecosystem: Host-associated > Plants > Roots...
GTCGAGCACGTCGCGACCGTCAAACCGCACCGACCCTTGGGTGATCTCGTAGCCGGATTTGCCGGCGAGCACGTAAGCGAGCGTCGACTTGCCCGAGCCGTTCGGGCCCATGATCGCCGCGACCTGACCCTTTTCGACGGTCAGCGTCAGCCCGTTGAGGATCTTGCGCTCACCGACTTCGACATGCAGATCTTTGACTTCAAGCAACGCCATTTCTCGTCCTTATCCCTTAACCAACCGAGCCTTCGAGGCTGATCGAAATCAATTTCTGCGCTTCGACGGCAAATTCCATCGGCAATTGCTGCAGCACGTCCTTGACGAAACCGTTGACGACGAGCGCGGTCGCCTCTTCGGCCGATATGCCGCGCTGGCGGCAATAGAAGAGCATGTCTTCTGAAATTTTAGACGTCGTCGCCTCGTGCTCGAATATCGCCGAGGAATTCTTCGCCTCAATATAGGGCACGGTATGCGCGCCGCATTGCGCGCCGATCAGCAACGAATCGCAATTCGTGAAATTCCGCGCATTCGTGGCCTTGCGATGTGCGCTCACCAATCCGCGATAGGTGTTCTGCGATTTGCCCGCCGCGATGCCCTTGGAAATGATCCGGCTCGTTGTGTTCTTGCCGAGATGCAGCATCTTGGTGCCACTATCGACCTGCTGCTTCCCGTTGGAGATCGCAATCGAATAGAACTCGCCGCGGGAATTGTCGCCGCGCAGAATGCAGCTCGGATATTTCCAGGTGATCGCCGAGCCGGTCTCGACCTGCGTCCAGGAAATCTTCGAGCGCGCGCCGCGACAATCACCGCGCTTGGTCACGAAATTGTAGATGCCGCCCCTGCCCTCGGCGTCGCCGGGATACCAGTTCTGCACGGTCGAATATTTGATTTCCGCGTCTTCTAGCGCGACCAGCTCGACCACCGCCGCGTGAAGCTGGTTTTCGTCGCGCATCGGCGCGGTGCAGCCTTCCAGATACGAAACGTACGCGCCCTTGTCGGCGATGATCAGCGTGCGCTCGAACTGCCCGGTATTCTTCTCGTTGATGCGGAAATAGGTCGACAGCTCCATCGGACACCGCACGCCGGGCGGCACATAAACGAATGATCCGTCAGAGAACACCGCCGAATTGAGCGTGGCGAAAAAATTGTCTGTCACCGGCACGACCGAGCCGAGATATTTCTTCACGAGGTCGGGGTGTTCGCGCACTGCTTCCGAGATCGGCATGAAAATCACGCCGGCGCGCTTGAGCTCTTCCTTGAAGGTTGTCGCGACCGAAACCGAGTCGAACACCGCGTCGACCGCGACACGGCTGGATCCGGTGAGACTTTCCGCGAGTTCGACGTCCAGCGTTGAGGGTTCGCTCTGCTTGCGCACGCCCGCGAGGATTTCCTGCTCTTTCAGTGGAATGCCGAGCTTTTCATAGGTCTTGAGGATTTCTGGATCGACATCGGCGAGCGATTTCGGCGCTACGAAAGCTTTCGGCGCGGCGTAGTAATAGATGTCCTGATAATCGATCTTCGGATAGTCGACGCGCGCCCAGGTCGGTTCGCGCATCGTCAGCCAGCGCTTATAGGCGTCGAGCCGCCATTGCAGCATCCACTCCGGCTCGTTCTTCTTGCCGGAGATGAAACGGACCGTATCTTCGGAAAGACCTTTCTCGGCCTTTTCGGTCTCGATCTTCGTCTCAAAGCCGTATTTGTACTGGTCGACGTCGATCCGGCGTACTTGATCGACGGTCTCTTGAACTGCCGGCATTCTATCCTCGCTCGCGGTTTCAAGGACCGCGGTGGGTTGGCTCGGTTATGGTCGATGCGCTGCGCGTGTCAGGCGGCGATTTCCCGTTTGTTGTTGGATTGGCTCTTAGATAATGACGAAAGCACTTTCTTCCAAGCATTCATGAGCATTTCAACCTCGAGTTCGCCGGTTTCCGGGCCAAACGAGACGCGAATCGCGCCGGAAGCCGTCGCGGACGACACTCCCATCGCAGCGAGCACATGAGATGGTGCAACCTTGCCCGACGAACATGCGGAACCCGACGAAACCGCGACGCCCTCCAGATCGAAGGCGATGATCGCTGTTTCGGCCTTGATGCCCGGCACCGCGAACAAAACCGTGTTGGGAATACGCTCCTCGCCTTCGCCAAAGATAACGAGATCCGGTGATGAGGCCCTGAGCCGTGTTTCGATCTTCTCGCGCAAGGCGCGCATGCGCTGAACATCTTTAGCAAGCGCCGCGCGCGCAGCTTTCGCCGCCTCTCCGAAACCGGCGATCGCGGCAACATTCTCGGTGCCGGCACGCCGGCTGCGCTCCTGCCCTCCACCGACGATCAGCGGCGTGACGCGAACATCGCCGCGCGTGATGAGGGCGCCGGCGCCTTGCGGCCCGCCGATCTTGTGCGATGAGATTGTCAGCAAGTCGGCGCCGAGCTCATCGAGATCGATCGCGATGCGGCCGGCGGCCTGGACGGCATCGACATGAAGCAATCCCCCTGCCGCGTGGACGATGTCCGCTGCCGCGCGGATTGGCTGGATGATGCCGGTCTCGTTATTGACGAGCATGATCGAAACCAGAGCCGGCTTGCCCGCGAGTTGCGCGCGCAAGGCATCGAGATCGATCACGCCGCGCGCCGTTACCGGAATGCGGTCTGCCCGCGCGGTGAGGATGGAAGGATGTTCGATCGCTGAAACAAGAACCCGGCCGTGGGCGCCATTGAGCGCCAAAGTGTTGGCCTCGCTCCCGCCGGAGGTGAAGGTCACGTTCCTCGCTTCCGCGCCCACGAGTTCCGCCACCGCGATTCGCGCTCGCTCGATCAGCGCCCTCGCAGTCCGGCCCTCGCCATGGACCGAGGACGCGTTCCCCGTGCCCTCCAGCGCGCGCAGGACGGCACTGCGAGCCTCGGGCCGCAGCGGCGCTGTGGCATTCCAGTCGAAATACGCGCGGGTTGAGGTGGTCATCTGTTGCGCGGCGAAAAAGCTTGCTTTTGATCCTACGGGTCGTGGTAGATACCGCGCATCGCGGCCGGCCAACGGCCCAATCCCGTAATTTAGAATAGTTCTAAACAGTTACGAGGGTCCGCGCAAGCATACCGCACCGCCGTAATATGCGCGAAGCCGCCCGGAGCTTTTAAAGAATGCCTGAAGTTATTTTTACCGGCCCTGCCGGTCGTATCGAGGGCCGCTATCACCCTGCGCGGCAAAAAAACGCGCCGATCGCGATCATCCTGCATCCGCATCCGCAATTCGGCGGCACGATGAACCATCCGATCATCTACCAGATGTACTATGCCTTCGTGCATCGCGGTTTCTCCGCGCTGCGGTTCAATTTCCGCGGTGTCGGCCGCTCGCAGGGCGCGTTCGATCACGGCTCCGGCGAATTGTCGGATGCCGCTGCCGCGCTCGACTGGGCGCAGACCATCAATCCCGAAGCCAAGAGCTGCTGGATCGCCGGATTCTCGTTCGGCGCCTGGATCGGCATGCAGCTTCTGATGCGCCGTCCCGAAATCGAAGGCTTCATCTCGATTTGCCCGCCGGCCAACCTCTACGATTTCTCGTTCCTTGCGCCCTGCCCGTCGTCGGGCCTGATCGTGCACGGCGACAAGGATGCGGTCGTGCCGCACAAAGACGTCACCGGCCTGGTCGAGAAGCTCAAGACGCAGAAGGGCATCGTGATCGAGCAGAAGGTGATCCAGGGCGCCAATCACTTCTTCGACGCCAAGGTCGAACCCTTGATGCAGTCGATCACGCAGTATCTCGACAAGCGGCTCGCCAGCGCCCGTAAGCCTTCCGCGGCCTAGGCTAGGCCCGTCACCGGCTCGATCGCCTTTCGTAGCGCACTTGCGTCGACATCGTGCCCGGCAAACAGCCGGAACGCATCGACCCCTTGCCAGAAATAGAGCTCGTAACCCGACATCGTCGCTAGACCTGCGCGACGTGACGCTTCGAGGAAGGGCGTGTCGATCGGCGTATAGACCGCGTCGAACGCCCAGCGCCGGCCGCGATACGCGCTCTCCGGAAAAGCGGTACCGCCGTAGCCGACCATGCCCGCCGGTGTGCAGTTGAGAAGTCCCTCTGCGCTTTCGCACGCACCATCAATCGTCGCCGCAACTTGCGCGTCGAATTGCGGCGCGGCCCCTTTGAGCGCGGCGATCAGCGCGGCGGCTCTGTCACGGTCGACATCGAACACAACAAGCCGCGTCGCACCCAATTTCACGAGGGCAAAGGCGATGGCGCGGCCGACGCCGCCGCCGCCCGCCATTGCTATCTTTCCGGGCGCAGTCTGGCCGAAAGCCCCGCGATAGGCGCTGATGAATCCGGTGTGATCGGTGTTGGCGCCCCGTGGTAGCCCGCCGTCGAACAGCGCGGTGTTGCACGCACCGATCGCGCGCACGGAGGCGTCATCGATTGCGAGCTTTGGCACGACACACTCTTTGTATGGATAAGTGATGTTCAGGCCGCGATAGCCTTCGGCGCGAGCGCGCTCGAACACCGCGTCGAAATCGAGGCCCATGACCTTCGGCACCATAAGATCATAAGTCACTTCTATGCCGCACAATTCTCCGGCCGCGCGGTGCAGATGCGGCGCCCGCGAGGCGGCGATGTTGTCGCCGATCAGGCCAAGACGGATTTTTTGCAAGACTGCCTCAGGCCGAAGCCGCAGCGAGAGCGCCGGAGTGGCGGCGTTTTGCCGGCGGGCGATGCAAGCCGAGCAGGTTCGCCGGCGTGTTGGCGAGCGTATAGGTCACGCAATCCATGATGTGGGTCGAGAGGATAGTCTGCGCGCCTTTGGCGTCACGCTTGAGCGCACATTCGAGGAGCTTGCTGTGCTCGCCTGGCGCCACGGCCCGGAAAATAACCGCGATCATCAGGTAGCGGACATATTTATCGAACACGGCCGCGTGCGCGTCGAGCAGAACGCGCGATCCGCAAGCCGACAGCAATGCTTGGTGAAACTCGGAATCGTATCTCTTGAGAACCTCCAAGCCGCGCTTGTCGCCGGCCAGCGTGCGCTTCTCCATCGTCGCCAGCTTGTGGTGCGCAGCGACGACCCGGCCTTCCCAATCCATGTCGCCACGCGCGAAGGACTGCTGGAGAGCGTGCGATTCAAGCAGTAGCCGCAGGTTCGCCAGCTCCCGGAAGTTATCGGCCGACACTGCCGCGACTTCAAAGCCCCGTGCATTTTCGGCAATGACGAGGCCTTCCGAGGTCAGGCGATTGAGCAGTTCGCGCAGCGTGCTGACACTGACGCCATAACCGTCTTTCAAGCTATCGAGACGGAGCTTTTGTGAGGGCGCGAGACGGCCGAAAATGATGTCGTTGCGCATGCGGCGGTACGCCCTCTCCCCCGCAGTCTCGATAGTTGTGCCTGCAACGCCCACTCGCCCCTCCGACAATCACGCGATCATATGACGATCCGATTTTTGACTATTGATCGGATGCAGGCAAGGCCGAATATCGCGGCAAACGGATAACAGCCAGGGAGGAAAACATGACCAATTTGACCCGCCGGGAGGTCGTCGCTGGGGGCGCCGCAATCGCTGTCGCGGCAAGCGCGCCGGCTTTTGCGCAGGGCGCACCGAAATTCCGCTTTAGCAGCGCGTTCAACGAGACCGATCTGCGAACCGAGGGCTACAAGGCTTTTGCCGCCGCGATGAGCGACGCGTTCACCTTCGAGCCCTATTACGGCAACTCGCTCTTCAAGCAGGGCACCGAGCTCGTTGCCCTCCAGCGCGAGAATCTCGAACTCTGCAATCTCGCGCCGGCCGATATTTCCAAGCAAATTCCGTCCTGGTCGCTGCTCACCTCGGCCTATCTCTTCCGCGACTACGACCACCTCGTCAAAACCTTCAAGAGCGACGTCGGCCAGGACTTCATCAAGCAGGCGCGCGATCAGCTCGGCATCGAGATCGTCCGACCGGTCTATTTCGGCGCGCGCCAGCTCAATCTGAAATCAACCAAGAAGATCAACACGCCGGCCGACCTCGCGGGCGTGAAGCTCCGCATGCCCGGCGGCGAGTTCTGGCAATTCCTCGGTGAATCGCTTGGCGCCAATCCGACGCCGGTCGCCTACGCTGAACTTTACACCGCCCTGCAATCGGGCGCGGTTGACGGGCAGGACAACCCGCTGGTCGCCGGTCGCTCGATGAAATTCTACGAGGTCACCTCGCAGTTCATCCTGACCAGCCACGTCATCGGTTACGACATGCTGTCGGTGTCGAAAAAAGCGTGGTCGAGTCTGAGCGCCGCGCAGCAAGCCAAGTTCCGCGCCGAAGCCGATAAAGCCTTCGACGCCAATGCGGCTAAGTACGACACGCAGGAAAAAGAAGCGATCGAGTTCTTCAAGAAGGAAGGCAAGGAGGTCTACACCCCGGACCAGAACGCTTTCCGCACCTTCGCGCAAAAGAAGTATCTCGACCGCTATGCCAATGAGTGGCCGAAGGGCGCGCTCGAGAAGATCAACGCGATAAAGTAAGGCGTTGGGATCCGAAGTCTCCGGCCGGTTGCAGCTGACGCAACCGGCCGCCTCAAGTCACGTGCGGATAGCCCATGGCGCGGAAAGTAAAAAAACGGACAAAAATCGCGCCCGTCCTGCGCCAGATTGTTGAAGGCGTCGCAGGACTGTTCCTGGTTCTGATGTTTCTGTCGTTCATGGCGCAGGTTGTTTCGCGCTACGTGTTCAATAATCCGTTGGGCTGGACCGACGAGGCCAGCGTGTTCTTCTGGGTCTGGGGCACGCTGTGGGGCGCCGCCTTCGTGCTGCGCGAGAAGAACGAAATCCGCTTCGACATTTTCTACAGCGCGCTGAGCGAAAAAACCCGCGCACGAGCCGCGGTCATCACCGGAATCTGCTGTATAGTCTTGTTCGCGGTCTCGTTGCCCGCGACCTACGCCTATGTCGCCTTCCTGAAGGTCGAGCGCTCTGCCTATCTCGGTATTCGGCTCGATTATCTTTACGCGATTTACGTCATCTTCGCGGTCGCGACGATCGCGCGCTACGTGATGATCGTGTACCGCGGCCTGCGCGGCACTCCGCCCGACATCCAGATTGGCGGGGGCTCAGCGCTGTGAATTTTCTCAGCCCCTTCTCGATCTCGATCTACGCCATCCTCGCACTGGCGCTCTACGGATTACCGATCGGCTACGCGATGATCGCCGCGACTATCCTTTATTTGCTGCTCGCCGGTCTCGATATGGGACTGGCCGCCGAGCAGATCATGAACGGCATGCTCAATAGCTACGTGCTGCTCGCCGTGCCGCTCTTTCTGTTTTCTGCCGAGCTGATGAATCTGAGCAAGATGACCGATCATCTGCTCGAGTTCTGCGACATGCTGGTCGGCCGCCTGCGCGGCGGGCTCGGCCACATTAACGTCGTCCAGAGCATCATCTTCTCGGGAATGTCCGGCTCTGCGATCGCCGACCTCGCCGGCACCGGCAAGGTGCAGATCGAGATGATGACTAAGAACAACCGCTACCCATTGAGCTACGCGGCGGCGATCACGGCGGCGACGGCAGTGATCGGACCGATCATCCCGCCTTCAATCCCCATGGTGGTCTATGCGCTGATTTCCGACACGTCGGTCGGCTACCTCTTTCTCGGCGGCGTGATCCCGGGCCTGCTGATGGCCGCCGGCCAGATGGTCGTGAACCACTACATGGCCTACAAGCGCAACTTCCCGGTCGAAAAGCCAATTCCGCTGCGTGAATGGCCCGCCATCACCTGGCGCGCGTTCCCGGCGCTGATGATGCCGGTCGTGCTGCTCTGGGGCATCTATGGTGGCGTGATGACGCCAACGGAAGCGGCCGCGGTCGCGGCGGCTTACGCTTTCATCGTCGGCATTCTCTGGTACCGAAACTTCGGTATGCGCGAGACCTACGGCGCGGTGGTGACCAGTGCCCGCGCCACGGCCTCGATCGGCATGCTGATCGCAAGCGCGCTTGCTTTCAATTATGTCGTTACCATCGAGCAGATCCCGGAAGTGGTGAAGTCGCTGCTCGCCGGCTACCAGCTCTCCGCCAACTGGTTCCTGTTCTGGGTTAATATCATCCTTTTGGTGCTGGGCTGTTTGCTCGAAGGCACCACCATCATCCTCGTCGTACTGCCGATCTTCATCCCGACCGCAAAAGCGCTCGGCATCGACCTCGTCCATTTCGGCGTCGTCACCGTGTTCAACATCATGATCGGCCTTGTCCTACCGCCGCACGGCCTGCTGCTGTTCATTGCGCAGGCGATCTCCGGAGCGCGGCTACGCGACATCATCCGCGACATGATGCCGTTCGTTTATTCGATGGTCGTCGCGCTCTTCATCATAACCTATTTCCCCGAAACCGTTCTCTGGCTGCCTCGTCTCTTGGGCTACAAGGGCTAGAGGCGAACCGGATGCAGACCTCCATCGCCACAGTGTCTTTGAGCGGCAGTCTCGGCGAAAAACTCGACGCAATCGCCGCCGCCCGATTCGACGCGGTCGAAATCTTTGAAAACGATCTATTGGCCTTTCCCGGCACGCCGTCGGATGTCCGCCAGCGGCTTAATGAACTCAACCTCGGCATCGTCACGTTGCAGCCCTTCCGGGATTTTGAGGGCATGCCCACGACGCAACATGAGCGCGCCTTCGCGCGCGCCGAGCGCAAGTTCGACCTAATGCAGGAACTCGGCTGCGACTTGCTCATGTTGTGCAGCAACTGCTCGCCGGACTCCCTCGGGGGCATTGACCGTGCGGTCGATGATTTGCGCGCGTTGGCGGAACGGGCACAGGCCCGCGGCATGCGGATCGCTTACGAGGCGCTGGCTTGGGGCCGCCACGTGAACGATTACCGCGACGCCTGGGAAATCGTGCGCCGCGTCAACCATCCGGCGCTGGGCCTTGTGCTCGACACGTTCCACATCCTGGCGCGCAAGACGGAGCTCAATTCAATCCGCGGCATTCCGCGGGACAAGATTTTCCTCGTGCAGGTCGCGGATGCGCCGCAGCTCGAAATGGATTTGCTGTCCTGGAGCCGCCACTTTCGCAATTTCCCCGGTCAAGGCGACCTGCCCGTGCTCGATTTCATGGAAGCACTTTCCGCGGCCGGTTTCGATGGCCCCCTCTCGCTCGAAATCTTCAACGATCAATTCCGTGGCGGTTCGGCGCGCACTGTGGCCGTGGACGGCCATCGCTCGCTGCGGTTTTTACTCGATCAACTCGCCGAGCGGACAGGCTCGTCGGCCGCTGGCGTTCCGCAGATGCCCCCCCGCGCCCGATGCGCTGGCGTCGAGTTCGTCGAATTCGCGCTCGACGAACACGCCGCGCCGAAGTTCGAGGCTTTACTCGGTGCGCTTGGCTTCGAGCGCGCCGGCAAGCACAAATCCAAATCCGTGACGCATTGGCGCCAGGGCGACATCAATCTTGTGGTCAATACGGAGAAGGAAGGCTTCGCGCATTCCTTCAACATCGTTCATGGATCTTCGGTCTGCGCGCTCGGCCTCAAGGTCGAGGACGCCAATGCGACATTCAACCGTGCAACCTTGTTGCTCGATCAGCCCTTCCAGCAAGCGGTCGGCCCGGGAGAGTTGCAGATTCCTGCGGTGAGAGGCGTCGGCGGCAGCCTGATCTATTTCCTCGACGGCGGCACCGATCTCGGGCGAGTCTGGGACATCGAATTTGCAAAGGCCCGCGACACGGCAACAAGGCCGGCTGGGCTCGTTCGCGTCGATCACGTCTCCCAATCGATGCTTTACGAGGAAATGCTGACCTGGCTGCTGTTCTACCACTCCCTGCTTGATACCAAGAAACTACCAGTGCAGGACGTCGTCGATCCGGGCGGCCTCGTCAAAAGTCAGGTCATCGAGACGCCCGACGGCTCTTTGCGCGTCATCTTGAACGGTTCGCTGGGCCAAGGCACGCAGTCTTCGCGATTCCTCAGCGAAGTGTTCGGTTCCGGAGTGCACCATATTGCCTTTGCCACCGACGACTTACTGAAGACCGTCCGGCGTCTTGATGAAAACGGAATCGAACTGCTCGCGATCCCGGAGAACTATTACGACGATCTCGAAGCGCGCACTGACCTTTCGCCGGCGTACATCGAGGAGCTCAAGGCGCACAACGTCTTGTATGATCGCGCCGGCGATGGCGAATATCTCCAGGCCTATACCGCGCAATTCGAACAGCGATTCTTCTTCGAGATTGTCGAGCGCCGCGGCGGCTATAGCGGCTATGGCGCTGCCAACGCCGCTATCCGCCTCGCCGCGCAGGCACGTAACGCGGTCCCGGACGCGGCGTAATGTCACGCACGTGTTGAATTAGAGGATAATGACCATGCGTAAATCCATCTTCGTTCTCAACGGCCCGAACCTGAACCGGCTCGGCAAGCGAGAGCCGGAGATTTACGGCACGACGACGCTCGCCGAGGTCGAGACAATGTGCCGTGCCGCGGCGCAGGGTTTTCCGCTTGAATTTCGCCAGACCAACAGCGAGGCGCAGCTGATTGACTGGATTCACGAGGCGATCGAGCGCGGCGCCGGGATCATCATTAATCCGGCCGCATTCAGTTTCACATCGCTCGCCATTCTTGACGCGCTCA
>Ga0213876_10002602_pt1 | contig 10547 bp, 10 predicted proteins | sample BarmaccomBMRX_R9_FD_160113 | JGI IMG/M metagenome (GOLD analysis project Ga0213876, IMG submission 160113) | Root-associated microbial communities from Barbacenia macrantha in rupestrian grasslands, the National Park of Serra do Cipo, Brazil - RX_R9 | ecosystem: Host-associated > Plants > Roots...
ACGGCCGACCTGGCCGCCGCCGCGCGGACCCACCTGCGAAACGCCGAGGCCGCCGCCGGCCGCGGCGACTGGAGCACCTACGGCAGCGAGATGGCCGCCCTCCAGCAAGCGCTCGACCAACTGGCCGGCTCAGCTGGCCCCTAGCCCCGGCCGCCCCGTGGCTCCGCACCTTTAACACTTTTGTGACGCGCGTGACGGTTGGCGTGACGCTTTTCGCGCGCCACGTGACGGTTCCCGTGACGCTGGCTCGGTAGGCTGAGCATATGGATGACGGGGCGCGGGCGGCGGCGTGGCCGAGCGGTCGACTGCCCAAAGGTGGTACGGACGGGCACCACGCGGTAACACTATGGTGGCCCCTCCGCGCAGCCCCCCGCCCCCGGCAGATGCTCCGCTCCCTTCGCTCGCGCCCGGTTTCGCAACGCACGCGGATCATCGCGCTCGTCCTGGCCAGCGGGCTGCCACTCCTGGCGCTGGCCCTGTTCGGCCTGTGGCGCTACCTGGAGGCCTCGCGTCAGGAGGTGATCGACGACCGCGTGGCAATGGCCGAGGCCGCCGCGCTGACTGCCCAGGCGTTCGTCTCCGACGTGACCGCCTCGGCCCAGACCCTGGCGCTGAGCCCCGAGGTGACCGACACCGGCCGCCGGGCGGCGCTCGGCAGCCTGCTCGACCACGTGCGCGTGGCCAACCCCGGCTGGGACCAGGTCACCGTCCTGGACGCCGCCGGCCGGCCGCTGGCCAGCACCGGCCAGGCGCCCGGTCCACCCCTGGTCGGCACAAGCGCCCCCGTTGCGAGCCTCACCGCGCGTGCCCTGACCACGGGTCAGCCAACGATCGGCGCCATGGAGGCGCAGACCAGCACCGGGCGGGCGCGGCTGCTGGTCGACGTGCCGCTCCAGTTCAACGACGCCAGTCGTGGCGTGCTGCTGGTCTCACCCTCGCTCGGCGTGCTGGCCAACGAGCTACGCGCCCAGGCCCGCGGGCCGCAGATCCAGGTGCTCCTGGTCGCCGCGCCCGGCCAGGCGCTGATCGGACCGGCCGAGCCGCACGCCTGGCTCAGCAGTCCATCGGTCGCCACGGCACTCGGCGCCCGCCAGAGTGGCGCCCGACAACTGAACGACACTGGCGGTCCGATCCTGGTCAGCTACGCGCCCGTCTCGAACGCCGACTGGAGCGTGCTGGTCGTGCAGCCGAGCGGTGTCGCCTTCGCCGCGCTGGATCGCCAGGCCAGCATCGCCACGCTTGCGCTGGTCGTCACGCTGGCCATCGCCGGGCTGCTGGCCTGGATCTTGGGCGGCCGCCTGTCGCTGTACTACCAGCGCATCCTCGAAGCGCGCGACCGGGCCGAACAGGCGCGGCAGGCCCGTGACGCCGTGCTGGCCTCGGTCTCGCACGACCTGCGCAACCCCCTGGCCGCCGCTCTCGGCTACCTCCAACTGCTGCAACGCCGGGTGGCGGCCGACCCCGAGGCGCCGGCCCGCAGCCTGGCCCCGGCGCTGGCCAAGACCGAGCTGGCCGTCACCCGCATGCGCATCATGACCGAAGAGCTGGTCGACGCGGCGCGGCTGGAGGCCGGCCACGAGCTCGCCCTGGCGCCGCGGCTGACCGACCTGGTCGCCCTGGTCCGCGAGACGATCGAGGAGCAGGCGCTGGCCGGCCGCGGGCACCGCCTGCACGTCGCCTCGGCGAGCCTCGAGTTGTGGGTGGCCTGCGACGCGGCCCGTATGGGGCGGGTGATCGCCAACGTGATCTCCAACGCCATCAAGTACAGCCCGGCCGAGTCGCCAATCGTGGTCGAGCTCGGCAGCGAGACGGACGCGGCCGGCAGTTGGGCGACCATCTGCGTCGCCGACGAGGGCGTTGGCATCCCGGCCGAGGACCTGCCCCACGTGTTCGAGCGGTTTCACCGCGCCCGCAACGTGCTCGGCCAGGCCGTCGGCAGCGGCCTGGGTCTGGCCGGCGTGCGCCAGATCGTCGAGCAGCACGGCGGCCGTGTCAGCCTCGAGAGCCAGGAGGGGGTCGGCACTACCGTCCGCATCCATCTGCCGCGCCCGCCGGCCCACGCCAGCCCCGCCGCGCCGGACCAGGTCGCCCGCGCCGGCTGAGCCCGCCAGATCGCGAGCCGGCTGAGCCGGACCGGGTCTCGCGCGCGCCGGCTAAACCCGCCCGCCGCCACCGCGCACGGCTGCTCACAGTGCAGTTCACAATGGAAGGCGATGGCGCACGCGCTCAGCTGGGCGGCGGTGTGGCGGCGGCGGTTGGCGGTGCACGCGCTGCTCGAGCCGGCGCCGCGCGAGCAGCTCGAGGCCGTCGTCGGGCGCGTGTGCGGCATCCATGCCCAGGTCGCCGCCAGCGCCGAGCTGTCGCTCGGCCTGCGCGTCCGTGGCCTGCGCCAGCCCGACGTGCACCAGGCGCTGTGGACGGACCGCACGCTGGTCAAGACGTACGGCCTGCGCGGCACCCTGCACCTGTTCCCGACGCACGAGCTCGGCCTGTGGCTGGCGGCGCTGGCCAGCGTCCCCTCGGGCCGACCGGCGAGTGCGCCCGACCGCCAGCTGCTACCGCCCGACCGGCTCCAGGAGGTGCTGGCGGCCATGCGCGAGGCGCTCGATGGTCGCCGCCTGACGCGCGACGAGCTTGGCCAGGCGCTGGCCGCCCGACTCGGCGCCTGGGTCGTCGAGCCGGTGCTGCCGGCCTTCGGCGGCCAGTGGCCGCGCTGGCAGCTCGCGCTCGGACCGGCCGCGCAGGCTGGCGTGCTCGCCTTCGGTCCGCATCGAGGCAACCGCGTCACCTACGTCCGACTCGACCAGTGGATCGGTGGTCCGCTGCCGCCGGTTGGCGGTCCGAGCGCCCTGCGCGAGGTGTGCCGCCGTTACCTGGCCGCCTATGGGCCGATCACCCACGCCGAGCTCGCCCGCTGGCTGGCGGCCACGCCCGCGGCGGCCAAGGCGCTGCTGCGCGAGCTCGACGACGAGCTCGAAGCGGTCGAGGTCGAGGGGTTGCCTGGGGCGGTCCAGCTGGCGGGGACGCCCGAGCCGGCGGCTGGCGTCGCGCCAAGCGTGCTACTGCTGCCGCACTTCGACTGCTACGTCGTCGGCTGCCATCCTCGCGGGCAGCTCATCCCGCCGCACGCGCCGGCCGCGCTTCAGGCCGGCACCGCGGCGCCGTTCCCGGTGCTCGTGGTCGACGGGGTCGTGGCCGGCCTGTGGCAGCGCCGCCAGCATGGCCGCCGGCTGGAGCTGCGCGTCGACGCGTTCCGGCCACTCGGGGCCCGCCAGCGGCGGCGGCTGGCAGAGCAGGTCGAGCGCATCGGCGCCTTCTTCGGTAGCCCAGTCGAGTTGCAGGAGGGTCGCGTCGAGCCGCGCGCGCACCTGTAGGGTGTCAGATGGTGGTGATGCGCGTCCGCGCCAGGGCGGCCGGCGGCAGACCGGCCAGGCGCACGGTCTCGCGGGTCAGGTGAGCCTGGTCGCTGTAGCCGGCTTCGAAGGCCAGCTGGGCCAGCTTACCCTCGCCGCGGCCGGCGTCCAGGGCGCTGATCACCTGGCGGAAGCGCAGCACCCGCTGGAGTGTCTTGGGGCCGTAGCCGACGGCCGCCTGGAAGCGCCGCCGCAGCTGCCGTTCGCTCAGCGGGAGCTCGCGGCCGAGCGCATCGACGGTGGTCTGCGGCGCAGCCAGCAGTCGGGCCGCGTGCAGCACCAGGCCATCGGGCGGCCGATCGCTCAGCAGCTCGTCGGCCAGCCGCGCCAGCCGTTCGCCAGCCTCGTCGGGGCCGAGCGCCCCAGGCAGCCAGCGGGCCCGCGTGCGGCCGACGTCGACCCAGTCAACGCGCTGATCCAGGATCTCGCTCAGCGGCACGCCGAGGGCCGGACCACCGGCACCGGGCCGGAAGCGCGCCCCGACCAGGACCGTGCCCGGCGGCAGATAGGCCGGTACCGGCCCGGTGTCCGGGCCGGCGATGAAGGCGCCGTGGTCCTGTTGCCAGATGAGATCGGTGCAGCCGTCCGGCAGGACCAGCGTCAGCTGCGGCCGGCCGGCTGGAATGATCTGGACCCACAGGCAGGCCAGGCCACGCCGCAGATGCCGCGGCGGCGGCCATTCACGGTAACCCGGCGCCCAGCTCACCTGATGAGTCTGGCATACACGTGGCCGTTGCGGTCGAGTCCCATGGGCGGTGCGGCCGGCACCGGCGGGCAGCTATCCAGGCGATCGGCCAGGGCGTGCAGGGCGAGCGCCAAACGGGCGCGCAGGCTCGGGCCGGGCGGGCGCGCCTGGCGGGCGAGGCGTTCGGCGGCCGCCTCGCGCACGCGCTCGGCTCGCAGGTGGGCGGCGTGGACGTCCAGGTCGAACGGTGCGTACATCACGCGGGGACCTCCAGGTAGAGAGCCAGCTGCTCGGTGAGCTGGTCAAGGGCGTGCGGTCGCAAGCTGTAGCGGCGGCTGGGGCCGGCGGCGATGTGGATGCGCACCAGGCCGGCCGCGCGGAGTTGGGTGAGGTGATGGTGCACGGTCGGCTGCGACAGGCCGGCCAGGCGCGCCAGCTCGCTGAGGGACTTGGTGCCCTGGGCCAGCCAGCGCAGCATGCGCAGCCGCGACTCGTCGGCCAGGCCGCGCGTCAGGCGCAGCAAGCCGACCGGCGGGCCATCGCTCGTAGTGGCCACGCTGTCGGCCGGGTACAGGATCAGCAGCCCGTTCGGCAGGTGGGCGTCGTGGTTGTACGGTCGCAGGTGATACTGCGGCACCAGCTCGATGCGCCGCGGGCCGGCGCTCGGCTCGATCCAGATGCCGTTGGTCACCTCCTCGACCAGGTCGCGCGGCGGCCGCGTGCCGAGCCGGCGGCGCAACGTCTCGGCCTCGCGGGCCAGGCCGTCGAGGATGGCCGGCTCGATGGTGACGAAGTAGCCGTCATGCCAGGCGCGCAGGGCGCTCGCCAGGTGGTCGCGCCAGCTGACGAAGTCGCGCGGCAGCGGCGTGTCGCCCTCGGGGGTGAGGCCGGCGGTGACCTCGTAGGCGGCGCCGGGGCTGAGCTCGGCCAGCCAGTCGAGCCAGCTGGCGGCGTCGCGGGCGACCGGGCAGCCACGCACCAGGCGCAGCAGCAGGTCCTCGTCGCGCTTGGGCTTGAAGCCGGCCGGGCGCGCGGCGAAGCCGGGCGGCAGCGACTGGCGGACGCGGGCCGGCCAGTCGCTGCCGAGCTCGTCCATGCAGTGCTTGAAGCGCTCGGCGAAGGTGAGGAAGGAGATCACCAGCTCATAGGCCGGGGCGCCGTCGACGGCCAACTCCAGCGCATCGCCTTCGTCCTGGTCTAACGAAGAAAGACTTCGATGGCTGTCTAAGTCGAGCACGTGATGATTATCCACGAAGACGCCTGCGTTGGCAACCCCGCGGCCGGCGCGCCTACGGCTCGGGCATTGGCCCGCGGCTCAGCAGCAAGCGGTCGCGTCGGTGCTCGACGAAGCCGAGCCGCTCGGCCACATTGCGGCTCGATGTGTTGTCGAGCGAGGTGCTCCAGCTTGGCCGGCGGCCGCGGGCCAGGATGTCGCCGCACAGGCCGGCTGCGCAGGCCGTGCTCAGCCCCCGTCCACGAAAGGCGGGCTCGGTGACCACGCCGATGTCCTCGTAGCGTGTGCCGACGAAGAAGCTACAGGCCAGGCTGCACAGGCGCTGGTCGACGAAGGCGCCCCAGGCGTAGCCGCTGGCGGCCAGGCTGGCCGGGCCGTCCCACGTGCCGGCGATCCAGGCCAGGCTCGGGCTGAGCCGGGCCACGTGGGCCGCGTCGTCGGCGGCCAGCCGGCGTACCTGTGCAGCGACCGGGTAGCGTCGAGCGCGCGGCGGACCGGGCAGCTCGAAGATGATGCGCTCCCAGACCGCCAGCGCCGGAAAGGCGGCTCGCAGCAGGGGCTCGAAGGCGGCCGCGGCCTCGATAGTCCCGTCGAGGTGAGGACGCACGTCGGCGGCGGAGAGCGCTTCGGGATCGCCGCGCAGCGTCACGTTGCCGCCAACGGCGGCCGCGACCGCCCGCGGCCCCGGCCAGCGGTCGACGAAGCACGTCCCGTGGCCCGTCTGGAGCACGTGCGGGCCGACCAGCGGACCCGGCTGCTCGGGCGAAAACCAGTCCCACAGGGCGGCCGGCTGGGGTGCAGAGAGCATACGGGCGGCCAATGGTGCAGATGGCCCGGCAGGGCGGCTCACAGAAGCAGCGGGCGGCTCAGGTAGGCAGCGGTGCGCCCTTGGTCTCGCGGCCGATGGCCATGGCCACGATGCTCAGCACGGCGAACCCCGTCATCAGCGCCGCCGCTTTGTTGAAGTCGCCGCCGAACGGGCCGACCAGCAGGCCGGCGACCAGCGGGCCGAAGCTGGTGATGAGCCGCCCGCTGCCGTTGGCGAACGAGACAGCCGTCGCCCGGGCGTGGGTCGGGAACAGCTCGGAGATGTAGATGGCGTGGCCCGAGAAGACGCCGAAGACGAAGAAGCCGAAGATCGGCAGCAGCAGCGGATAGGCCGACCAACTCGAGGCGCCCAGGTACAGGCCGAGACCTGAGACGAGCGTGCCCAGGCTATAGAGGACGATCGTCCAGCGGCGGCCGATCACGTCGGCGATGAAGCCGAAGGCGGCGTAGCCGAAGATGCCGCCGATGCCCCACATCAGGATGCCCCAGCTGACATAGGGGATGGCGGCGGCGCCGGTGATGCCCTCTTTCTCAAGCATCAGGCTCTGGATCGTCGGCAGCCAGATCTGGCTGGTCCAGATGGCCAGCAGGCTGCCCAAGGCGAACAGGACGGCGACGAAGGTATTGAAGCGTAGCTGTGGGCTGAACAGCTGGCGAACGACGAACTCCTGATACGGGCGATCCTCGGCCGCCTCGGCGGCGCGAACGGCGGCCCGCCGCTGACGGACGGCCTCGAACTGGTCCGGCTCGACCATGCCGCGGCGGATCAGCACCAGCAGCAGCGCCGGCACGATGCCGACGAAGAACACCGGCCGCCAGCCGTACGGCCCGACCAGGGCGTAGACCCACGAGCCGAAGATGTTGCCGAAGGCGCCGCCGGTCATCATCAGGCCGGCCATCTTGGCGCGATGGTTCGACCCGAAGGTCTCCATCACCAGCGGGATGCCGACGATGATCTCAGCGCCGGTGCCCAACCCGCCCATAAAACGGAACAGCCCCAGTTGCCACGGCGCCTGGGCCAGGCCCTGCAGGGCGGTGAAGACGCTATAGATGACGATGCTCATGGCCAGCGTGCGCACGCGGCCGATGTAGTCGGCCAGCACGCCGAACACGAAGCCGCCGATGGCCCAGCCCAGCAGGCCGACGGTGCTGATCCAGCCGCCCACCAGGCCCAACTGCTCGACGCTGACCTGGCCGCCCAGCAGCTCGGTCAGCGACGGGCGGAGGACCAGCGAGTACAGGTTGAAGTCGGCCCCGTCGAGCGACCACCCTAACCAGGCGACGAAGAACACCAGCCACTGGTAGCGACTGATCTCCGCCAGCCAGGCGATCCGGCTGTGCCGTTCCCGCACCGCGCCTGCGCTTGCGCTCGCATCCATGAGCGATCCACCCCCACGTCGTCGATCTGGAAGCCGCCGAGCACATCTGGCTCGGACGCCTCCCCGGGCCCGCGCCACGGTCTAGGCTACACCGGTCGCGCTAGTCGTGGGCGATCACATCGAAGGGGGTGGCGCGCACTTCCCAGAAGCGGCCATCGCCCCACACCGCCACGCCACCGCTGTCACCACCATCGGCATCGTCGGCGTACCAGCCGTCGTGCAGCCGGACGACCTCGCCACCTATGGCCGCTGTGTCGTCGCCCGTGCAGAACAGATCGACCTGCCGGCTGGCAGTGGCCACCTGATGCGGCGTGGCGCGGCGGTGCACGATCCGCAACTGCCCGTCGTGGACCGGCGGCTCGCCGCCGCGCGTGCGGAGGATGAAGATCATGCGTCGGTCTGGTCCAGAAAGCTCATGATCCGCTCGACGCAAGCCGCTGGTTGCTCGAGCTCCGGGTGATGGCCGGCCTGGGCGATCGTCTCGAAGCGCGCGCCCACAATGAGCCGGCTGTAGGCGCGGCCGTAGTCGACCGAGACGATCCGATCCGCTGCGCCCCACAGCACCAGCGTCGGCACGCGGATGCGGTGCAGCCAGTCTGCCAGCCGCGGATTGAACAGGTGGGGGCGCCAGGCGTACAGGCACAGCGCGTCCCAGTTGCGCGCCACCACCACTAACTCCGGGTCGCTGAGCTCGTCGACGTGCTGCTGCCAGCCGAGGCCGAACGGGCCACGTGGCCGGCGCCGCGCATCGTGCCAGCTGCGCGCCTCCAGCTCGGCCGGCGGGGTGTTGAAGAGGTGGGTGATGTCGCGCTCCGTGCGCCCACCGAGCTTGATGCCGACGGCGTCGACCAGCACCAGCCGGCCCAGCTTGGGCGGACCGAGGGTGGCCAACTCGGCGGCGATCCAGCCGCCGAACGACAGACCGACCACGGTGACGCTGGGAAACGGCAGCGCGTCCAGCAGCGCCAGGTACAGGTGAACCAGGTCGTAGAGGGAGTCGAAGGCCTCCGGCCGCGGCGAGCCGGCGAAGCCGGGGTGCGCCGGCGCGATCACCTCGGCCTGCTCCCCGAGCGCCCGCACGAACGGCAGCTCGGCCGCGAGCGTGGTCGGTCCGTGCAGCACCAGCAGCGGCCGGCCGTGGCCAACCCGCAGCACCTCCAGGCTCTCGAGCATCGTGTCCGTCATCGCGCGGCGACGGATCTGGTCCGTCCGGGTCGAGGTCTGCATGCGTTACAGTGCCACTGACCCGGCGGGCATTGACGCTCCAGGATCGGTCACCCTCTCGGGGAGATCCCGTGGCGTTGCTGCCCGCTGGGCACGGGACGCTGGGCGCTCGACGGCCCCGATCCGACGGGCAGAGACGCCACGGTGTCCCCACCCGAGATCGAAGGATCGAGCGGCTCCAGCTCGGCGAGCTGTGGCCGCACCTCGGTCGCTGCCAGCCGAAAACTGCGCTCGGCTTCGGCGTGGCTGACGAGGCCCTGGCGGGTCATCATGATCAGCCGGCCGAGGCCGCCGACGCGGCGGCGGAACTCGCGGATCTGGCACGCGACCGTGTCCGGTGTGCCGGCGAACAGCTGCCCGGAGGCGATCAGGCTCTCGGCGCGCAGGTCGCGCGGCGCGCGGCCCCGCCCGCTCCGCCAGCGGGCCGGGGCCAGCTCGGGCGGACCCTGGCCCGGCAGGAAGCGCTCGAACTGGCTGCCCTGCTGCAAGCTGACGCTGATGAACCAGCAGATCTTCTCGGCGATGCGCTGCGCTTCGGCATCGGCGTCGCCGACGTAGCAGAAGGCCATGTAGGAGAAGCGGTCCTCGCCGGCCGGCGGCAGACCGGCCGCCGCGCGGGCCTGTTTGTAGGCGTCGAACGCCTGGCGGGTGCGCTCGTAGCCGCCGAAGACCAGCGTGTTGACCATGCCGCGGCGGCCGAGCTCGGCCGACGTCTCGAGATCGCTGGTCGCCGCCCAGAACTCCGGCCGCGGCTGCTGCCACGGTCGCGGCCAGATGTTGACGTGGGGATGGGTGAAGAACGTGCCCTCCCAGCTGAACGGGCCGTCGTGCGAGGTGAGGGCCGCGTCGATCAGGTCGATCGCCTCCCATTCACGGGCCCGGAGGCGCATCGGGTTGGCGTCGCCGGAGGCCATCTCGCTGCCGCCGGACTTGACGAAGCCGATGTCCAGCCGGCCGCGTGAGATGACGTCGGCGGTGGCGTACTCCTCAGCCACGCGGACCGGGTCTGAGCGGACCGTCACCAGCGTGCCCAGTGACAGGATGCGCACGCGGCGGGTGATGCGGGCGACGATGCCGGTGATCAACGGATTGGCGGCGAACAGGTTGTTGATGCCGGCGTGGTGCTCGTTGGTGACGATGTTGATGCCAAGCTCGTCGCACAGCTGGTACTCGTCGAAGACCTCGTCGTACAGCTGGGCCGCGACGCGCGGATCGCAGTAGCGATTGGGCAGGCTGGCGCGGGCCGAGTCGGCGGCGTCCAGCACCTCGGCCGGCACGAAGGGGTAGGGGTTCTCGCAGTGGTTCCACAGCTGCATCGTCCGGCTACCCGTAGACGTTGCCGGGGATGGTGATGGTGATCCCGGCGTCGATGGTGAAGACCTGGCCGGTCACCCAGCGCGCCTCATCGCTGGCCAAGTAGACGGCCGCCCAGCCGATGTCCCAGGCGTTGCCCTCGTCTTTGATGAGGCCCGACGTTGCCCGCCGCTGGCGGCCCTCGGTATCCAGCCGCTCGGCCACCAGCGGCGTGTAGACCTGGCCCGGGGCGATGCAGTTGACGCGGATGTGGTCGCCGCCCAACTGGCCGGCCAGGGCCATGGTCAGGCCGATGACGGCCGCCTTGCTGGTGGTGTAGGCCGTCGAGCGAGCCGGATAGGCGCGCAGCCCGGCGATCGATGAGATGTTGATGATGGAGCCGCCGCCGCTCGCGCGCATGTGTGGCACCGCCGCCTGGGCGGCCAGCACCATGCTCCGCACGTTGACCGCCATGACCTGATCCCAAGCCT
>Ga0213876_10002603_pt1 | contig 10546 bp, 8 predicted proteins | sample BarmaccomBMRX_R9_FD_160113 | JGI IMG/M metagenome (GOLD analysis project Ga0213876, IMG submission 160113) | Root-associated microbial communities from Barbacenia macrantha in rupestrian grasslands, the National Park of Serra do Cipo, Brazil - RX_R9 | ecosystem: Host-associated > Plants > Roots...
TCACCCGGCAACCGTATTCGACCTCCCCCGGCACGGCAGCGGCCAGGGCCTTACTCTCGATGCCAAAGGGGTGCCCATGGCAAGAATTACGCGACCGCTGCTGTTGTGTTCCGCGGTGTTGCTGACGGTCTTGTGCACCGAGGCCTGCGCGCGGGTGGTGGACGGCGTCGCGGTGCAGGCGCCCGGCGGCCGTGCTCGGGGCGCCACGGGTGTCAATGTCGACAACATCCTGCTGGACCAGTCGCGGATGGGGGCGATCACCGGTGCCGGTGAACACCTGACGATCATCCCCACCATGGACGGCACGTCGCCGGTGGACATCGACAGCCTCGCCCGGGATGCGCCGCGCCCATGCCGATTCATCTTCGCCGAGACGGCAACCTTCGGGCCCGACATCGAGGAGTTCCACAAGACGACCTTTCAGGACCCGCCCGACAGCGCCCTGATCTCCGAGGGTGCCGCGGCCTATCGCGACACCGGCACCGCGCGGCGCGCCTTCGACGCGCTGGTGGCCACGGTCGGGGACTGCGCGGCCAGCCCGGCCGGCGACCTGCTGGTCGGCGAATGGAAAGCCGAGGACGGCACCCTGCGGACGCGGCCCGGCCGCTGCGGCCGCGACTATCGGGTCGCGTCCGTGGTGTTGCTGGAAGTCACCTTCTGCGGCTTTCCGCAATCGGTGTCCGAGATCGTGCTGACGAACATCGTCGCCAATATGCCCGGCTAGTGCCCAGTGCCGGCGATGGTCGCGCTGGCCAGCACCTCGTCGCCCTCGGGGTCGGGACGGTAGAGCACCAGCATCTGCCCCCGCGCTACCCCTCGCAACGGGACACGCAGCCGCACGTTCAGCTCGTTGCCGACCAGTTCGGCTACCGCGCTGGCTATTTCACCGTGAGCCCGCACCTGGACCGCGCACTCCAGCGGTCCCGATGGCGTGGTGCCCGCCGGGAAAATCGGTGCCCTGCCGGTTATCTCGTGCACGTCGAGGTCGGTGGCGGCGCCGACGTGAACGGTCGCGGTCTCGGCATCGATGGCCGTCACGTAGCGGGGCCGACCGTCGGGCGCTGGCCCGGCGATGCCCAGGCCCTTGCGCTGGCCGATGGTGAAACCGTGCACGCCGTCATGGGTGGCCAATACCGCACCGCCGGAGCCGACGACGCTGCCGCGCCGGACCCCGATGCGCGCACCGAGGAAAGCCCGGGTGTTTCCCGAGGGAATGAAGCAGATGTCATGACTGTCGGGCTTGTCGGCAACCGCCAGGCCGCGACGGGCCGCCTCCGCGCGAATCTGCGGCTTGGGGGTGTCCCCGATCGGGAACGCGGCGTGCCGGAGCTGCTGGGCGGTCAGCACGGCCAGCACGTAGGACTGGTCCTTGTCCCGGTCCACGGCGCGACGCAGTCTGCCGGCCGAGAGCCGGGCATAGTGGCCGGTGGCCACCGTGTCGAAGCCCAGCGCAACGGCCCTGGCCGATAGCGCCGAGAACTTGATCCGCTGATTGCACCGCACACACGGGTTGGGAGTCTCCCCGCGGGCGTAGGAGGCGACAAAGTCGTCGATCACATCTTCTTGGAACTTCTCCGCGAAATCCCATATATAGAACGGTATTCCGAGCACGTCGGCGACGCGGCGCGCGTCCGAGGCGTCTTCCTTGGAGCAGCACCCCCGCGAGCCGGTACGCAGCGTGCCGGGTGCGCTCGACAGCGCGAGGTGCACGCCGACCACGTCGTGCCCGGCATCGACCATGCGGGCGGCGGCAACCGACGAGTCAACGCCGCCGCTCATCGCAGCGAGAACTTTCACGGCACCCCCGCAGCCGCCAGGGCGGCACGCCGTGCGCGGGCCACCGCAGCCGGAAGCACCTCCAGCACCTCATCGACGTCGCCGTCAACACTATTGTGCCCCAAGGAAAGTCGCAGTGAACCACGGGCACTCGCCGGATCGGCGCCCATCGCCACCAGCACGTGCGACGGCTGTGCCACGCCGGCCGTGCAGGCCGAACCTGTCGAGCACTCGATTCCGTTGGCGTCCAACAGCATCAGTAACGCGTCGCCTTCGCAGCCGCGGAAGGTGAAGTGCGCGTTGCCCGGAAGCCGCAGCGGGTCGGCCGCGCCGTTGAGACGGACGTCGTCGATCTCGGTCAGCACACCCTTGACCATGCGGTCCCGCAACGCCCGTAGCCGTGCGCCGTTGACATCCAGCCCGTCCACCGCGATCTGTGCGGCCGTCGCCATGCCGACGACACCGGCGACATAGGGTGTGCCGGACCGGATGTCGCGCTCCTGGCCCCCGCCGTGCAGCAGCGGCTCACAGCCGACGTTCCGGCGCAGCACCAACGCCCCCACGCCGGGCGGGCCGCCGAACTTGTGCGCGGCCACGCTCATCGCCGATAGGTTGCTGGCCGTGAAGTCGACCGGCAGCTGGCCCACCGCCTGGACCGCGTCACTGTGCATCGGGATACCGAATTCTGCTGCAACGGAAGATAATTCGGTAATGGGCAGGACGGTGCCGACTTCGTTGTTGGCCCACATCACCGACACCAGTGCGACGTCGTCGTGGTTCTGCAGGGTCTCGCGCAGCGCGGCCACCGACACCGACCCGTCGGCGTCGGTGGGCAGCCAGGTGACTTGGGCGCCTTCGTGTTCGACGAGCCAGTTGACCGAGTCCAGCACCGCATGGTGTTCCACTTGCGTGGTGACAATGCGCCGGCGGTTGGGCTCCGCGTCGCGGCGGTCCCAATAGATTCCCTTGACGGCCAGGTTGTCGCTCTCGGTACCGCCTGCGGTGAAGACCACCTCCGACGGGCGGGCCCCGAGCTTGTCCGCGATCAGCTCACGAGATTCCTCGATGCGCCGGCGCGCCGCGCGCCCGGCGGTGTGCAGCGACGAGGCGTTGCCGACGGTGCCCAGCACAGCGGTCATCGCCTCGACGGCCGCGGGGTGCATCGGGGTGGTGGCAGCGTGATCCAGGTAGACCATGACTCGCCCCACGATACCGGCTATGCTCGGCGACCCAGAAGCCACGAGCAAGCCGCAATGCGCACGACGCGGACCGTCGCGGGACCCCGTCGCCGACCCCCGACGTCACATCGGCACCTGCCGGGCTGCTTTGCCCGCCTGAGCGCGACAACGTGGGCGGTCCGGGCGGCGTCACCGTATTTGTCGCGCAGAGCCGGGCCAACAGAGACATCCGCCCCACGCGGCTTCTCGGGTGGCGTGGGGCCAACGACCAACCGAGCATTCCCGTCGTCGAAGACGGCGCACCCGGCATGGCCGGCAAAACGCACGCTCAGGCCGGCAGCGCCTCGCCGCAACCGGAAGCCGGCACCGGCAGCCCAACCGACTGCGGCTGATCCCCCAGCCGCACCGCGGACTGGCAGCGGTTGGCGAGCGCGCGCCGATCGGCCCCGGGCAGCTGCAGCGACTCGACGCGAACCCATGCCACCGTGCGGCGCGCGGCGAGCATGCGGCCGACCGACCGCACCAACTTGTCGTTGCCGACGTAGGCCGGAGTGGTGGACACGCTGCCATCGACGTGGTGGTAGGTCAGCCGAAGCGGCTGGACCGGCCGCGCGGCGTCGATGGCGGCCTGGAACATTGCCGGGTAAAACGACCCGACGTGTGATGGCCCGGGCATGCCGCACCACGTGGTGCCCTCGGGGAAGACGACCACGGTGTGCCCGGCGCGCAACCGGCGGGCGACGTCGTCGACCACGCCGGGCAGCCGCCGCAGACTCGCCCGCTCGATCGGGATGACCTTCAGGACGCGGGCCAGGATGCCGACCGCCCCGCCGGTGAACATGTCCGCGCGGGCGACGAACGATCCGGGCAACACCGATCCGATCGCGAACACATCCAGCCAGGAGACGTGGCTGCTGACCACCAGGACCCCGCGCAGGTTGCGAATCGGGTTGCCCGACACCGTGATTCGGACACCGAAGCAGCGCAGCACCAACCGGCAGTAGAGGCGTTGCACCCGCGTCCGGCCGGGCAGGGGTACCGCCACCAGCGGCACGCCCGGCGCCAATAACAGCGCCAGCATCAGCCGCAGCGTCACCCGCAGCGCCACCAGCCACCGCCGCGACTGCGCGACGCTGCCGCTCCCCAGACAGCCGTCACCGCACGTCGTCCGGGGCAACCAAGGGTGGCCGGTGACCGGCGGGGTGTTCACTGGGCTGCCACCCCGGGGGCCAGTTGGGAAGCCGCCGATACCGACCGCAGTCGCTTCAGATAGCGGGTATCGGCGCGGCGTTTGTCCAGCAGCACGCAGAAGTCGCCCACCCCGAAGTCGGGATCGTGGGCGGGCTCACCGCAGGCCTGCGCGCCCAGCCGCAGGTAGCCGCGCAGCAAGGCCGGAACCTCCGGTCGTCGCGGTGGAGGGATCTCATCGATGGTCCTGCCACCGACGAGCACCGGCCGATACGGGGTCACCCGCAGTTGCGGCGGGGCGGCGTGCCGGCTCAGCACGAAGTCGCGGACGCCGCGCAGCTGGCTGCCCGGCATGAGGCCGTCCGCCCCATCGGAATCCGCCTCGATCGGTACCGATACGCAGCCGGTCACGTAGTCGTAGTCGTACCGGTCCAGGTACGCCAGGATGCCGGCCCACATCAGCAGCACCACGCCGCCGTTGCGGTGACCGTCGCGAACCACGGCCCGGCCCATCTCCACCAGCGACGGCCGCAGCGGGTCAAAGGCACCGGTGTCGAATTCCGTTGCCGTGTAGAGCCCCCCGGCCGCGATCGCCCCGGCCGGCGACAGCATCCGGTAACAACCGACCAGCTCGCCGGAGTCGTCATCCCGGACCAGCAGGTGGTCGCAGTACTCATCGAAGCGGTCGAAATCCCGGTGGGCTTGACCTTGTTGCGGACCCATCGCCGACACCGCGAACCCGGGCGTGCTGCTGAAGACGTCGTAGCGCAGCCGCTGTGCGGCCTCGACGAGCGTGGGGTCAGTGGAGAGCAACAAGGAGTAGTGGGGCCCGGTGGTCGACCCCGAAGCCGAGGAAGACACCGAGGCCTGCGGCTTCTCGCTGGCTATCAGGACAGAAGCGATGCTCATGGGAAACAACGTCGCGCAGTCGGTCAGCTAATCGGCATCGGTGTGCTGACATGTCGGTGCACGCCAGGTGACGAAATGTCGCGAAAGCATAACGGCCCCGCAGCGGGCCGCGGGGCCGTTAACTGTTGGTCAGCGGCAGTTAACCCTTGCGGGCCTTGACCGCCTCGGTCAGCTGTGGGGCGACCTTGAACAGGTCGCCCACGATGCCGTAGTCGGCGATCTCGAAGATGGGTGCCTCTTCATCCTTGTTGACCGCGACGATTGTCTTGGACGTCTGCATGCCCGCGCGGTGCTGGATCGCACCGGAAATGCCCAGCGCGATGTAGAGCTGCGGCGACACCGTCTTGCCTGTCTGCCCCACCTGGAACTGGCCCGGGTAGTAGCCGGAGTCGACGGCGGCGCGCGACGCACCGACGGCCGCACCGAGCGAGTCCGCGAGCGCCTCGACCACGTTGAAGTTCTCGGCGCTGCCGACGCCCCGACCACCGGAGACCACGATGCTGGCCTCCGTCAGCTCGGGGCGGTCGCCCGCGACCGCGGGCTCGCGCGCGGTGACCTTGGTCGCGTTCTCAGCCACAGCCGGCACCTCCACACTGACCTGCTCACCCGCGCCGGCGGCCGGCTCGGCGTCGACAGCACCGGCACGCACGGAGATCACCGGGGTGTCGCCGTTGGCCTGCGCCTCCACGGTGAATGCGCCACCGAAGATGGAGTGCACGCCCTTGGCGCCCTCTTTGACCTCGACCACGTCCACCAGCAGGCCCGAACCGATTCGCGCGGCCAGCCGGCCCGCGATCTCCTTGCCGTCGGCGGTGGCCGCCACCAGCACAGCGGCGGGAGAAGCCGATTCGGTCAGCGCGGCCAGCACATCCACGACCGGCGTGATGAGGTACTGGTCCACCGCCTCGGACTCGGCGACGTAGATCTTGGCCGCGCCGGCCTCCTTCAGCCCGTCGACCAGTGCCGCCGCGGTCCCCGGCGCACCCAGCACGACGGCGGACGGCTCGCCCAGCACACGGGCGGCGGTGATCAGTTCGGCGCTGACCTTCTTCAGCGCGCCGTCAGCGTGCTCAACCAACACAAGTACTTCAGCCATGGGGTATATACGCCTTGTCTCTAGATGATCTTCTGGCTAACCAGGTACTGGGCGATCTGATTGCCGCCCTCGCCCTCGTCGGGGGCCTTCTCACCCGCGGTCTTGGGGGGCTTCGGCGTCGACGACAACACCGTCGAGCCCGCATTGGCCAACCCGACCTCGTCGCCCTCGACACCGATCTCGCCCAGCGTCAAGACGGAGACTTCCTTCTTCTTGGCGGCCATGATGCCTTTGAAGGACGGGAAGCGGGGCTCGTTGATTTTCTCGTTCACGCTGACCACCGCGGGCAGTGTGGCCTCGAGGGTGAAAACGCCGTCGTCGGTCTCCCGCTCGCCGGTCACCTTGCCGCCTTCCACCGACAGCTTGCGCAGGTGGGTGAGCTGCGGCAGGCCCAGGTACTCGGCGATGATGGCGGGCACCGCGCCGCCGGTACCGTCGGTTGCCTCGTTGCCGGCGATCACCAACTCGGTGCCCTCGATGGTGCCCAGCGCACGCGCCAGCGCCCAGCCGGTCTGGATGACGTCGGAACCGTGCAGACCGTCGTCTTTGATGTGGACGGCCTTATCGGCGCCCATCGACAGGGCCTTGCGGATGGCCTCGGTGGCGCGCTCGGGGCCGGCGGTCAGTACGGTGACCGATCCTTCGCCGCCCTCGCGCTCCCGGATCTGTAGTGCCTCTTCCACCGCGCGCTCGTTGATCTCGTCCAGCACCGCGTCGGCGGCTTCGCGGTCCAGCGTGTAATCGCCGTCAGACAATTTGCGCTCCGACCAGGTGTCTGGGACCTGCTTGATCAGGACCACGATGTTTGTCATGGGTGTGGTTCGTCCTCCTCGAAGGGCGTCTCGCAGCATTGGACTCCGAGACCTCAGTCACGTGTGGCGCAGGCCCGCAGCCGTGTTACTGAACGGTAACTTCGTGCGGTCTGCCCTCACACCATAGCGGGTAGTGCTGCACATTCTTTCGCCCGGATCCGGTGCACGGTTCGCGAATCCGACACTTCGCGTTAGCCTCCCTATGCAATGAGCGCATTAGTCCCCGACGTCCCAAAGCACGTCCCCGCCGACGGCCACCGCGGCCTCGAGCCGGCGGCCCCGACGGTGTTGGCGCTGACCGGGGAACGCACCATCCCCGATCTGGAGATCGAGAACTACTGGTTTCGCCGCCACGAGGTGGTCTACCGTCGGCTGGCGCCTCGCTGCGCGGGGCGTGAGGTGCTCGAGGCCGGCTGTGGCGAGGGCTACGGTGCCGACCTGATCGCCCGGGTCGCCCGCCGGGTGGTGGCGGTCGATTACGACGAATCCGCGGTGGCCCACGTGCGCGGCCGCTATCCCCGGGTGCAGGTCATGCAGGCCAACCTGGCCGAGCTGCCGCTGCCCGACGCCTCGGTAGACGTTGTGGTCAACTTCCAGGTGATCGAGCACCTGTGGGATCAGCCACAATTCGTGGCCGAGTGCGCGCGGGTGCTGCGTCCCTCGGGGTTGCTGATGGTGTCCACACCCAACCGGATCACCTTCTCCCCGGGGCGCGACACCCCGATCAACCCGTTTCACACCCGCGAACTCAACGCCGACGAGCTGACCGAACTTCTGGTCGACGGCGGTTTTGCCGACGTGGCCATGAGCGGGTTGTTCCACGGGCCACGGCTGGCCGAGATGGATGCCCGGCACGGCGGATCCATCATCGATGCGCAGATCGCCCGTGCGGTGGCCGACGCACCATGGCCGCCCGACCTGGCCGCCGACGTCGCCGCGGTGACGAGCGCCGACTTCGAACTGGCCGATAGCGGCGACCGCAACATAGACGAGAGCCTCGACCTGATCGCAATCGCGGTAGCGCCGTGAGTTCAGGTTCGGCCCGGGTTCCCGGCTTGTTCACCCTGGTGCTGCACACCCATCTGCCGTGGCTGGCGCATCATGGCCGCTGGCCGGTCGGCGAGGAATGGCTCTACCAATCGTGGGCGGCGGCCTACCTGCCGCTGTTCCGGGTGCTGCGCGCCCTGGCCGACGAGGGTCGACGCGGGCTGATCACGCTCGGGATGACCCCGGTGGTCAACGCCCAACTCGACGATCCGTACTGCCTCGACGGCATGCATCACTGGCTGGCCAACTGGCGGCTGCGCGCGGCCGAGGCGGCCAGCGTAAGGACGGCTCCCCGATCGAAATCAGCCGGCTATCCGTCGTGCACACCGGAAGCGTTGCGGGCCTTCGGAATTCGCGAGTCCGTCGAGGCGGATCGCGAGCTGGAAGACTTCGCGACGCTATGGCGGCACGGTGTCAGCCCGTTGCTGCGCACGCTGATCGACGCGGACGCGGTGGAGTTGCTCGGCGGCCCGCTGGCACACCCGTTCCAGCCCCTGCTGAATTCCCGGCTGCGCGAGTTCGCGCTGCGTGAAGGTCTGGCCGACGCGCGGCTGCGGCTGGCGCATCAGCCGGCCGGGATCTGGGCGCCCGAATGCGCCTACGGCCCGGGACTGGAACACGACTACGCCGCCGCGGGAGTCACGCACTTCATGGTCGACGGCCCGTCGCTGCGTGGCGACACGGCGCTGGGCCGGCCGGTCGGTGACACCGACGTGGTCGCGTTCGGGCGCGACCTGCAGGTCAGCTACCGGGTGTGGTCGCCGAAGTCCGGATATCCCGGGCACGCCGCCTACCGCGACTTTCACACCTACGACCACCTCACCGGCCTCAAGCCGGCCCGGGTCACCGGCCGCAATGTGCCGTCGGAAAGCAAGGCACCCTATGACCCCGCACGCGCCGATCGCGCGGTCGACGCTCATGTCGCCGACTTCGTCGACGTGGTGCGCAACCGGCTGCTGACCGAGTCGGAGCGCATCGGGCGGCCCGCGCACGTCGTCGCCGCGTTCGACACCGAGTTGTTCGGCCACTGGTGGTACGAGGGGCCCACCTGGCTGGCGCGGATGCTGCGAGCGCTGCCCGAAGCCGGGGTACGGGTGGGCACGCTGCGCGACGCGATCACCGACGGCTTCGTCGGCGATGCGTTCGAATTGCCGCCCAGCTCTTGGGGTTCCGGCAAGGACTGGCAAGTGTGGGCCGGTGCGAAGGTGGCCGATCTGGTTCAGCTCAACACCGAAGTGGTCGACACCGCGCTGACCACCGTCGACAAGGCGCTGGCGCAGACGGCGTCACTGGACGGGCCCATCCCCCGCGATCACGTCGCCGACCAGATCCTGCGCGAGACGCTGCTCACCGTGTCCAGCGACTGGCCGTTCATGGTGAGTAAAGACTCAGCGGCCGACTATGCCCGGTATCGCGCGCACCTGCACGCCCATGCCACCCGGGAGATCGCCGGGGCGCTGGCGTCGGGACGGCGCGACACCGCACGGCGACTGGCCGAGGGGTGGAACCGCGCTGACGGGCTGTTCGGCGCCCTGGATGCCCGTAGGCTGCCCGGGTGACCGTCGCCATTGCCCGCTTCCCCCGCGAGCGTGCGTGTCTGTGCAGTGACGCGCCGCTGCGGGCGGCATTCTGTGCACACTCGCGCGGGCCGTGCCCATGAAGATCCTCATGGTGTCGTGGGAGTATCCGCCGGTGGTGATCGGCGGCCTCGGCCGCCATGTGCATCATCTGTCGACGGCCCTCGCGGCGGCCGGACACGACGTCGTCGTGCTGTCCCGCCGTCCCACCGGCACCGACCCCAGCACGCATCCGTCGTCGGACGAGGTCAGCGACGGCGTCCGGGTGATCGCGGCCGCGCAGGACCCGCACGAGTTCACCTTCGGGAAAGACATGATGGCCTGGACGCTGGCGATGGGCCACGCCATGACCCGCGCCGGCCTGTCGCTGAAGGAACACGGCCGCGCCTGGTGTCCCGACGTGATACACGCCCACGACTGGCTGGTCGCCCATCCTTCGATTGCCCTCGCCCAGTTCTATGACGTGCCAATGGTTTCCACGGTTCACGCGACGGAGGCCGGCCGGCATTCCGGTTGGGTGTCCGGTGCGATCAGCCGTCAGGTGCACGCGGTCGAGTCGTGGCTGGTACGCGAATCCGATTCCCTGATCGCATGTTCGGCGTCGATGCGCGACGAAATCACCGAACTGTTCGGCCCGGGCCTGGCCGAGATCGCGGTGATCCGCAACGGTATTGACGCCGCGCGGTGGCCGTTCGCGGCCCGCCGTCCGCACAGCGGGCCGGCCGAATTGCTCTACGTCGGGCGACTGGAGTACGAGAAGGGCGTGCACGACGCGATCGCCGCGCTGCCCCGCATCAGGCGCACGCATCCCGGCACCACGCTGACCATCGCCGGGACAGGCACCCAGACCGGCTGGCTCGTCGAGCAGGCCCGTAAACACAAGGTGCTCAAGGCAACCCGTTTCGTCGGACACCAGAACCACGCGGAGCTGCTGGCGCTGCTGCATCGTGCCGATGCCGCGGT
>Ga0213876_10002604_pt1 | contig 10546 bp, 7 predicted proteins | sample BarmaccomBMRX_R9_FD_160113 | JGI IMG/M metagenome (GOLD analysis project Ga0213876, IMG submission 160113) | Root-associated microbial communities from Barbacenia macrantha in rupestrian grasslands, the National Park of Serra do Cipo, Brazil - RX_R9 | ecosystem: Host-associated > Plants > Roots...
TCGACGGTCAAGTTCCACGTCTCGAGCATCCTGTCCAAGCTGGGCGTCGCCAGCCGCACCGAAGCCGTCGCCCTGGCCGTCCAGCACCACCTCGTCTAGCCAGCGGGCACGCCTAGCGCACCGCCAGGTCGACGCGAACGGTGACCGTCGTCCCCGCCCGCGGTCGGCTGGCGATGCACAGCGCCGCACCGATCGCGGCGGCCCGTTCGTGCATGAAGCCGATGCCCAGGTGGCCGGGTGGGATAGCACGCGTGTCGAAGCCGCGGCCATCGTCGCTGATCGCCAGGCACAGGTGATCAGGCGCCCACACCAGCTGCACCTCGGCCTGGCGCGCCTGGGCGTGCTTGCTGACGTTGTTCAGCGCCTCCTGGGCGAGTCGGTACAACGCCAGCTGCACGTCGGTCGGCGGGGGCCGCGGCTGGCCCTGGAGCGTGAGCCGCGCCTGCACGGTGGTGCGCGCCATCGTCGCCTCGACGAGTTGGCGCAACAGATCGGCCAGCGGCGTCTCGCTCAAGGCCGTCGGGCGGAGCTCGAGCAGCAGCGTCCGCATCTCGGCTAGCGCCCCGCGCGTCAGCCGTTGCAAGTCGCCGAGTCGCTTGCGCGCATCGTCCGGATCGACCGCCCACAGCTCGGGCAGCACCTCGGCGATGAGCGCCGTCGAGAACAGCGTCTGGGTCACGGCGTCGTGCAGTTCGCGCGCCAGCCGCGTGCGCTCGTCCTGGGCGGCCACCTGCTGGGCCTGGGCGTGCAGACGCGCGTTCTCGATGGCCAGGGCCGCCTGGTCGGCGAACGCCAGCGTCAGCCGGATCTCGTCCTCGGCGAACGCGCGCGGCAGCGGGTAAAACAGGGTCAAGGCGCCGTAGACCGTCTCACGCACCACCAGCGGGACGGAGAGAATGGCGCGGTGATGCTCCGCCAGCCGCCGGATGCGGGCCAGGCTCTCGGGTGTATCGAACTCGTCGATGACCTTGACGCAATGGATGTAGTGCGGCGTGTCCTCGACGACCGTGGTCGGCGGCCGGCCGGGCGGCGTCTCGAGCCCGGCCAGCAGGTCAAGGCACGCCGCGGCCCGTCGGCGTGAGACCGCCAGGCCAGAGATCGGCGAGCCGATGCGCTGGCGCGTGGGCAGCTCGTCGAGGGCCACGCCGTACGATGCGCGCGTCGTCAGCCAGGCGCCATCCTGCTCACCGTCGGCCAGGTAGATCACGCCGGCCGTACAGCCGAGCAGTTGGACCGCCTCGACCAGCACCGAAGTCAGGATCTCATCCAGCGTGCGGCCCGAGTTGACGGTCATGACCAGGCGCCGCAGCGACTCGGCCACCTGGACGCGCTGTTCGAGCTCGGCGCGCAGGCCCCGCGCGCGTCTCGGGCGCGCCGGACCCGTGCTGCGCGGCGGCGGCGGCTGGCTGGCTGGCTGAGACACCACCAGCAGCGTAGCCGGTTCGGCGCCGTTGCCCGCGAGCATCGGGTGCGAGAGGCCCGGCCTGAGACGCGCGCTACCGCTCACCTCGTCGCGGCCGTCGGCGGGTCCTGCACCGCCAGCCTGCCAACGTGATCGTCGCCCGCATCCGCGACGGCAAGATCATCGCCTCGCGCGACGACCACAACCACGCGCTGCACGGGGAGGTCCTCGGCGAGCTGGCCGAGCAGCTAGCCACCACGCCATCGGCCGCCACGTGAGGGTCAGGCCGCAACGTGGAGCGCTTCGAGCCCGCGCAGGCCGACGGTCCACCGCCAGCGCGGGTCGGCCTCGAGCAGCCGCAGCCGCGGCAAACGGCGCACCAGTTCGGCGATCGCGATCTGTGCTTCCAGGCGGGCGAGTGGCGCACCCAGGCAATAGTGGATGCCGGCGCCAAAGCTCACGTGTCGCGCGGCGTTGGGTCGCCTGAGCTGCACCTGATCTGGGGCACAGAAGTGGGCCGGGTCGCGGTTCGCCGCGCCGAGCAGGACGATCACTGTCTCACCCGCCTGGATGACGTCGCCTGCGTCCAGCTCTACGTCGGCCAGCGCGAAGCGGGCCGTCCGCTGCACTGGGCTGTCGAAGCGCAGCAGTTCCTCGACCGCCAGTGGCGCCAGCTCCGGTGACGCGCGCAGCAGGTGCAGCTGCTCGGGCTGACGCAGCAGCGCGAGGAGACCGTTACCGATCAGGTTGATGGTCGTTTCGTGGCCGGCAAAGAACAGCAACACACACGTCGCTAGCAGCTCGTCCTGGCCGAGTCGCGTACCGCCCTGGGCCGCCCGCAGCAAGCCGCTCACCAGGTCGTCGGCTGGCGTGGCGCGGCGGCCTGCCAGCAGCTCCGAGAAGTAGGCGGTCAGCCCGGCCGCGCCGGCGTCGCCACGCCGCAAGACCGCTGGCTGCGGTGCGGTGAGGTGATCGAGACTGGCCGCCAGGGCGAGCGACCAGTCGCCGAACAGATGCCGATCGGCAGTCGGAACACCCAGCAGGTCGCAGATGACCAGCACCGGCAGGGGCGCGGCGAAGTCGGCGATCAGGTCGAACGCCGTGCGGTGCTCTACAGCCCGTTCGAGCAGCTCGCACACACGCCGGTAGACCGCCTCGCGGAGTCGTTCGACGGCGCGCGGCGTGAAGGCTTGGCTGACGAGACCGCGCAAGCGAGTGTGCTGCGGCGGATCGCGGAACAGCATCCACTGCGCCAACGAGCGGCTGAGAGGACCATCGCCCAGATTGGCGCGCAGCCGTTCACCGTAGCCGGCCCGGCCGAAGCGCGGATCGCGCAACGCGAGCTGCACATCGGCATAGCGGCTGAGCACGATGAAGTGGCGCTCCGGCGTCGACGGCGAGCGGTACTCCACACTCCGATTGGCGCGCAGCCAGGCGTAGGTCGGATAGGGGTCCGCCACCACGTCGGCGGCGAACAGGTCGAGCGGCGGCGCTCCGCGCGTGGCTGAGGTGGCCATCGTCCTGCGCCGCCGGCTCAGATGGGCAGGCGAGGGTCCAACTCCTCGCCGGCCAGCAGCGTGCCGACCATCCCGAACGCGTCACTGCTGACCCCGATGTGCTGGCTCTGGACGTGGATGTCGCGCAGCTGCCGCTGCAACGGCGATGAGGCATAGATGGCGGTGCCGCCGCCGGCCGTGTACGCCGCGTCGACGACGCGTGTCGCCATGCGCGTGACCTGGGCCGCCGTCGCGCGCAGGCGAGCCCGTTCGAGTGGCGAAAACGCCTCGCGGCGGCCCGCCTTGGCCCAGGCGGCCTCGGCGTCGGCGCGCAGCAGCGCCCGCGCGGCGCGCAAGGTGGCGTCGGCCTGGCCAAGCGTGTCCTGGAAGACGGCCGATTCGGCCAGCCGGCGGACCGCGAACAGGCGCCGCTTGCCGCCGCCTGCTAGCTCGGCGATGTCCTCGAGCGCGGCCCGCGCAATGCCGAGCGCGACCGCCCCTTGATGCAGCGCCGTCACCACGAGCGGCGGGATGGCCAGGATCGTGACGTCCACGGCCGGCGCGCCGCCGAAGAGGCGAAACGTGCGCTCGGTCGGGCAGAAGGCCTCGCGCAGGCACACGTCGTGGCTGCCGGTGCCCTGCATGCCGGCGACCCGCCAGGTGTCGAGGATCTCCACGTCCCTGGCCGGCACGACCGCCACCAGCAGGTCGGGCATGCCGCTCGGCAGCAGCTGGGGTTCGCCACCGCTCAGGACCACCGCGTGCACGAGGATCCACTCGGCGTGTTGACAGCCGCTGGCGAACGGCCACTGGCCCGAGACGCGGTAGCCGCCGTCGACCGGTACCGCCTGGCCCTTCGGCGCCAGCGACCCCGCGCCAATGACGTCCGGGCCAGCGGCGTAGATCGCCTCGAACGTCGAGGTTGGCAGCAGGCCGAGGAGCACCGGGGTGTGGCAGCCGATCATGACGGTCCAGCCCGTGGCGCCGTCGGCGTACGCGAGCTGCTCGACGATCTCGAGCGACTCGGCGAGCGCCAGATCGTCGCCACCATGGGGGACGGGGACGTGCATGCGGAAGCAGCCGGCGGCTCGCAGCTCGGCGACGAGGTCGAGCGGCAGTCGGCGGGCGTTCTCGATCTCCTCGCTCCGCCCGCGAATGGCCGGCGTCAGGTCCTGGACGCGCTGCAGGGTTGGTGCGAGGGCCGTTCGTGGTGCAGTGGTGAGCCGGGTGAGGCCCTCGATCTGGCGGTGGTCATTGGTGACTGGCATGCCGCCCAGCCTCGCGCGAGCAGGGGCTGGTTCGCTACGGGGTAGCCACCCTGGTCTTTTCTCCGACTCCGACTCCGACTCCGACTCCGACTCCGCCGCCGACGTCGCGCAGCAGCGGCGCGAGCTCGCTGCGCCGCTCGATCCCGAGCTTCATGTAGGCCCGCGCGAGGTGGCCCTCGACGGTCTTCAGCGTGACGTACAACTCCTGGGCGATGGCTCGGTTCGAGGCACCGGCGACCGCTAGCCGCACGACGCGCAGCTCACTCGGCGTCAGCGCTTCGACGCCCGTGCGCCAAGCGCGACGCGGGCGGGCGCCGGCGGCCTTCAACTCCTCACGGGCGTGGGCCGCCAGCGGGCGGGCGCCGCAGCGGGCGGCGAGGTCGAGCGCTGCGCCGAGCGGCTCACGGGCCGCCGCTCGCTGGCCGGCTCGACGCAGCATCGCCCCGAGCGCGGCCAGCGAGTGCGCACGCTCCAGCAGCGCCGGTGAGGTCCGCAGTACCGCAACCGATGCGCGCAGCAGCGCCAACCCGTCCTCACCGCCGCGCGCCAGCCCGGCCACGCGCAGCGCGACCCCGCGGGCGCGCGGCGCGCCAAACGCCTGCACGTCGGCCAGTTCGGCCTCGGCCAATTCACACGCCCGCTGCCGCTGGCCGAGACGCAGGAGCGCGAGCGCGGCGCCGGAGCGCGCGTGCACGTAGCCGACCTCACGGGTGGGCATGCCCCAGACGTCGGCACCGAAGAGCGCCAGGCAGGTCTCGAAGTCGGCGAGCGCCTCGGCCGCCCGTCCCTGGGCCAGGCGCAGGCGTCCCCGCGCCGCCGGGATGAGCACCGTGCCGACCCCGGCCGGCCAGCCGGCCTGCGGCAGCAGGTCGAGCAGCGCCTGCGCCTCGTCGTACGCGCCGGCCTCGACCGCGACGTCGGCCAGCACGGTGGCGGCAAACCCGAGGCCCGGTGCGAAGTCACCTTCCTGCAGGACGCGCAGCGCGACGCCGGCCGCCGCGTCTGCTTCGGGCAGCGCACCGAGCCGCAGCTTCAGCAGGCCCAGCGTGCTATAGGCAGCCACCAAGCCACGCGCCGACGCGGAGCGATGCACCTCGGCCAGCATGGGCACGAGCGCCGCCTCGACCGCGGCGAACCGCTCGCAGGCGACCAGCACCCACAGCAGCGCGGCGCGCGTATCCCAGTTGTCCACCTGCGGGCCGGCCCGCGCCAACGCTTGCTCGAGCGGGACCGCGGCCTCGTCCACCGGCCGCCCAGCGAGGAACTGCGCGATCGCCTGCCCGACCGCCAGCGCCTCGCCCGCCGCTGCCTGCGGCCGGGTGGCGAGGCGCGCGAGGACGGGCGGAACGCGTGCCGCGCGGCGCGCGTCATGCAGCCCGGCGACCACCAGTTGGCCCTCGAGTCGGGCGGCCAGCGCCGCGTCGGCGTCGCCGAGCTCGGCCAGTGCCCGCTCGATGACGTCGACCGCGTCCACCCACCTGAACAGGGCCGCCGAGACCTCGGCCACTTCGAGCGCCAGCTCGGCGCGCTGCTTCGGCTCGGCCACCAGACGCAGCGCTTCCTCCAGCCGCTCGAAGGCTGCCTCGCGTCCGGCGCTGGCCTCGGCGCGCGCCGCGAGGCGCAGCAGGCCAACGCGCGCGCCGGCTGGTGGCGGCTCGGCCAGCGCGCGGTCCAACAGGCGGGCGGCCGCGAGCGGCGCGCCGCTCGCCAGCGCCGCGTGGGCCGCCGCCTCCAGGCGCGCCACCACCCAGGCACTGCTCGTCGGGCGGACGTCGACCAGGTGCGCGGCCACCTGGCCCGCCGGCGCACCAGCCGCGTGCAGCAGGCGGGCCGCCGCGTGGTGGGCCACGTCACGCGCGTGGCTGTCCATCGACGCCTCGAGCGCATCCCGAATGATCGGATGCAGAAACCGCGGCGGGCTGTCGGCCGCCAGCACCTCCAGCCGCACCAGACCGGCCGCCAGCCGCATTGCTTCGGCCACCTCCAGGCCGGCGACGCTCGCGGCGTGGCGCAGCTCGCAGCCATCACCCAACACCGCCAGCGCCTGAGCCAGGCCCAGCGCGTGCGGCGCCAGGCCGCGCACACGTCCGACCACCCGCCGCGCGACGCCCTCGAGACCACCGGTCAGGAGGTCGGCAGCCTCGAGCCGCGCCTGCGCATCTCCAGTGAGGTCCAGGCCGCGCAGCAGCTCGGTCAAGTACAAGGGATTGCCACCGCTGGCCTCGTACAGCGCGGCACACAGCCGGTCGCTCACCTGTCCAGCGACGCTGGCGCCGACGACCGATCGCACGGCGTCTTCGCTCAACAGGCTCGGCTGCAGGACGGTGGTGGCTTCGGCGCCCAGCGACTGCGGGACGGTAGCGGCATCGGCGCGCAGCGCGAGCAGGGGTGGCGGCATCAGCGCTGGCTCGCCGGGTCGCAGCGTCACCAGCAACGCCACTGGCAGCCCCTCCAGCCGCGGTGCCAGATAGGCCAGCCAGCGCAGCGAGGGCTCGTCCGCCCAGTGGGCGTCATCGACGGCGACCACCAGCGGCCGGCGGGCGGCCAGGTTGGCGGCCAGCCAGTACAACCCGTGCAGCACGGCGAAGGACGTGTCGGTGGCCGTACCCTCGCCAACTCGACCGAACAGCAGCGGCCACACCGCCTGCGCCGGACCGGCCAGCATCGCCTCGCGCTCGTCCGCGGCCAGGCCGGCCAGGCGTCGCTCGAAGAGTTGGCGCACCACGCCGAAGGCGAAGTCGGCCTCGAGCTCCGACCCGCGCGCCGACAGGCAGTCCCATCCGCGCTCGCGGGCCTGGCCCACCGCGACGTCGAGCAGCGAGGTCTTGCCGATGCCCGCCCGGCCCTCGATCAGCAGGACCCCGCCGCCGCGCAGGATGACCTGCTGAACGGTCGCCAGTTCGTGCTCGCGCTCGAGCAGCCCATGGCCCCCAGCGGCGCCGCTGGGAGCTGGACCCCGCGGCGCCTGACCACCAGGCACCGTTGCGCGTGCTGCTGGCGGCGCGGGTCGTTGCACAGGCCACCTCCGTTGCGGGACGCCGTGGTAATAGCAGACACGTCAAGACGGACGTGCCCAGCGCAGCGATCCTCCGCCCGGCGACCGTCTGGCCGACGCGCCGCACCTGGCCATCTGGCTAGGCGCCGGTCCCGTCAGGTGGCCAAGCGGCGAACCCGCCACCTGTCGCGGGCAAGCCGCCCCCGGCACCACCTAGGCTCATGGATCTACCCCATGCGCCTCACTGAAGTGGCCTGATACCCGTGCGGCAGCGCATCGTGGTCGCCGATGGCTCGCCGCACGCCCGGCTAGCACTGCGGCTGCTGCTCGAACAACTGCCCGGCGTGGCCGACGTCGCCGAGGCGACCACTAGCGACGCCTGTCTGGCCACCCTCGAGCACCACGCAGCCGACGTGCTGCTGCTCGATTGGCGGCTGCCCGGTGCGGCCGCCGACCACCTCCTGGCCCGTCTGCGCGGCGCGCACCCCGGTCTGCGCATCGTCGCCCTGAGCAGTCGGCCCGAGGACGGCCCCCGCGCCCTGGCCGCCGGCGCGCACGCCTTCGTCAGCAAAGCTGACGCGCCCGAAGCCCTGCTGGCCTCACTACCCCTGGCCGACTGAGCCCCCGCCGATCAGCCACGCCCTACCGGGGGGCCGGTGTGGTCGAGACGATCGGCCCCTCGCCGCCGTGCTCGTTGCTGGCGCCACTCACCGGCAGGTCCCAGCCTTCGAGCGGCAGCCCGCCCTCGCTCGCGCTGAACGGCACGCCATTGCTACTGCGGCCAGCCACGTGGAGCTCCATGTGCACGTGCGGCGTGCCGTTGTTGCCAACCATGCCGGCCGCGCCGACGCTGCCCAACTGCTGGCCGCGCACGACCGGTTCGCCGTGCCCGAAGGGTCGGTCGAGGACGATGTGGCACAGCATGGCCCCGAAGCGGCCGTCGGCGGCCAGGATCTCGATGCAGCCGGTCTTCTCGCCGGGCGCGAACGCCCACGGGATGGTGCCGTCGAAGGGCGCCAGAACCGGCGCGCCGCTCGTCTCGCCGCTGGCCAGCACCAGGTCGAGCCCGTACAGGCTGTCGCCCTGATGCGTCCCGCCGTGGTAGCCCTGGATGATCTGGACCGCCTCGCCGCCCTCGAACGGCAGCGCCACCGAGCTCACCGGCGCCACTCCCGCGGTCCCCGCCGCCGCCAGCACCAACCCCGGGCTCGCCGCCCCCAGCACCAGCACGCTCCCCAGCAAACCCACGCCAAGCCACCTGCTAAATCGATTTAGCACCACACCACACGTCTCCACCCCAGTGCAAACGCACCCCACTCCCTCCGAGGGACGGCCTCACCTGCCCCGCGCGAGACGCGCCATCCCGCGGCGCAGCAGCCAGCCGTCTGGGTGCCGCACGCGCGGCTGCGGCCCTCGTCCGGGCGAGGTCGACACCACACCTCTTGGCTCCCGAGGAAGCACATTCTGGGACGGAACAGCCCGCCGCGTCAGGCGACTTTGCAAGTGCCGATCTGGGGCAGTTGCTCGGGGGGGAAGGTCTGGACGATGTCCTCGGTCTGGCCGTTGATGCGCAGCAGGTAGGCCGTCATGCGGCCCTGGTGGTCGTCGCGGTTCATGATGACCGGCCCAGCCGGCGCATCGGGCCCCTGCGGGATGTGCAGCGACTCGAGGGCACTGATCAGCTTGTCGGTGTCGGCCCGACCGCTGAAGCTGACGCTGCGCATGGCCAGCTTGAGGGCGTTCATCGACACGAAGCCGCTATACCCATTCGACGGCCCCGGCGTGGCCTTGTCGACGCCGCCGATCGGGCCGCTCAGGTCGGCGTCCTTCTCCGCCCAGGCCTTGAAGCGCTGCACGTAGGTGAGGTCGTCCTGGTTGCCCGGGATGCCGTCCGAGACACGGAAGCCGTTGATCAGCGCGCCGTTGAGCCCGTCCGGGTAGACGCCCGAGAACGACTCCTTGCCCAGCCCCTCGACCAGTTGCAACTTGCTGGTGATACCGAACTGCTGCATGACGCTGACGACCCGCGCCAGGTCGGTGCCGGCCTGGCCGACGATCAGGCCGCTGATCGAGCCGTCGGTCGGGATCTTGGTGACATATGGCGTCACGTTCGGCTCGTTGAGCGGCACCGCGATCTTGACGCCCAGGTGCCCGCCGGCCCGACCGAGCGCCGCCTCGTTCGAGGCCACCTGCGACTGGCCGAGGGCGTAGTCCGGGTAGATCATGCCCCAGTTCGGCCCGACGTGCTGGACCTCGTACTGGGCGGCCGGATCGGCCGTCTGATTGCCGACCGGGTAGACGCGGAAGGTGTAGCGGCTGCAGTCCTTGGCCGTCAGCTGGTCGGTCGCGCAGGCCAGCAGGGGCAGGTAGACGATCTGGAGCTTGGCTGCGAGCGCCGAGACGCCCTGGCATTCGGGGCTCAGGATCGTGCCAGCCAGCACGTCAACGCCGTCCTGTTGGACGAGTTGGGTGGCCAACTGGACCGCCTGGGCCGGATCATTGCGCGGGTCGGCGTAGACGACTTGTAACGGATGGCCGTTGATGCCGCCACTGCTGTTGATCTCGTCGGCGACGAGGTCGACGTCGATGCGCATCAGGACGCCCTGATTGGCGCTCGGGCCGGTGACGTCGTCGAGCACCCCCAGCTTGATCGGGCTCGCGCCAGCCGGCGCCCCCGTCGAACTCGCCGAGGTCGGACTCGCCGAAGTCAGACTCGCCGTCGTCGGACTCGCCGAGGTCGAACTGGCCGGCGGCTGACTCGGCGGCGCCGCGCACCCAGCGAGCATGCACGCCAGCGCGCCCAGCACCAGCGCCCGCCACCCCATCAGCGCCATGGTACCCAGCGCGCGAAGACGCCGGCCGATCCGGTAGAACAACCAACGCCGTGAGCGCGAGACAGCAGGCACAGGTCATCATCGTCGGCGGCGGCCCGGTCGGCGTGGCGCTGGCCGTCGACCTCGGACTGCGCGGGATCAGCTGCATCCTGGTCGAGCGACGGCTGAGCCCGCAGCGCATCCCCAAGGGTCAGAACCTGACCCAGCGCACGCTCGAGCACTTCTACTTCTGGGGCGTCGTCGACCAGTTGCGGGCGGCGCGGCTGCTGCCGCCCGGCTATCCCATCGGCGGCGTCACCGCCTACGGCGACCTGATGAGCGACTACTGGTTCGCCTCGGGCGGCCGTGGGGCGGTCCTGCCGTACTACTTCCAGGCCAACGACCGCCTGCCCCAGTACTTGACAGAAGCCGTGCTGCGCGAGCGGGCCGCCCAGCTGCCCCACGTCCGCTGCCTGTGGGGCCAGACGGCGCGCACCGTCGAGCAAGACGAGCATGGCGTGCGCGTCACGATCTCAGACGAGACTGCAGCCGGCAGCGAGACCGTCCTCGAC
>Ga0213876_10002605_pt1 | contig 10544 bp, 7 predicted proteins | sample BarmaccomBMRX_R9_FD_160113 | JGI IMG/M metagenome (GOLD analysis project Ga0213876, IMG submission 160113) | Root-associated microbial communities from Barbacenia macrantha in rupestrian grasslands, the National Park of Serra do Cipo, Brazil - RX_R9 | ecosystem: Host-associated > Plants > Roots...
TTTCCACGCTACAGTCCGGTGAGCGGCGTGTCCGGGACGCCGCCGAAACTCCTCGGCTGCTGCGAGCAATTCGATCAGGACGCCTTCGCGATTCTGCTCGCATGGACGACCGGCCTCACCGACTCCGACACATTTGTCAAGATCAAGCAAACCGCGAATCATCTTGTCAACTCGGGACCTGACACGACCGAGCGGTGGGAGGAGTTGGGCGGTAAATCTCCGTCATCGATCGCTGCCGAGATTGCGGGGCTGATTGCCGCCGCGGACGTCGCACGCCTCAACGGCGACGAGGACAGCGCCTCCCGTTGGGAGGCCACCGCCGACAACTGGCGAGCCAGCCTGAACGGTTGGACGCTCACCAGCAATGGCTACTGGGGCGACCATCACTACTTCGAGCGGATCACTCGCTTCTCAGATCCCAACGACGACTCGCAAATCTGTTCGTTTCAGGAGGGGTGCTTCTTCAATCGCGACGTCGTGGACTTCGGATTCTTGGAACTAGCGCGACTTGGCGTCAGGCCTGCAGACGACCAGTTCGTTGCTGCTTCCATTGGGCCAACCGCCAGCGCGTTTGACGGCAATTCCGCGGTTCAGGTGATACTTCCGAACGGCGACGTGTATTTCCACCGCTACGAACACGATAATTACGGTGAAAGCAATGTGGATTGCAGCGGTTGGCCGGCGGGTGGAGCGAGTCGATTCGGAAGGCTCTGGCCGGTGCTCTCCGGCGAACGCGGCGAGTATGAATTGGCAAATGGAAGATCCGCCAGCATTTACTTGCAGTCGATGGCGGATGCGGCGAATGCCGGATACTTCATACCCGAACAGGTCTGGGATCGGGCCGACCTCGGTTGTTACCGTCAGGGCACGGCGACAGGCAGCGCAGCCCCGCTGATGTGGGCAGAAGGCCAATATCTACGACTCGCTCAGGCGATCGATGCTGGATATCCAGTCGATACTCCGTCCGTGGTGCGTGCACGGTACGGCGGACCGGTGACCGGTCCCATCGTCGGAATGCTCGGCAAATGCCTTGACGTACGCAATGGAGATGCGCTCAACGGAACCCCGATTCAGGTCTGGGACTGTAATGGCACGGCCGCCCAACGCCTGACCTGGAACACGGGAGATGGTGCGATTCACGTCCTGGGCAAGTGCGTGGACGTCACCGGTGGCGTATCGGCGAGTGGAACTCCAGTCGAGCTCTGGGATTGCAACGGCACGGGCGCGCAGCAGTGGGCGTACGCAGCGTGGAATCGACTGCGTAACTCGCAATCTGGTCGGTGTCTGGACGTGCCCGGCAGCGACGCGACTTCTGGCACGCAGCTCCAGATCGCGGACTGCGACGGGAGCAGCGGTCAAACCTGGCACTTGCCCTAGCCAGCCGAGCAGACATCCCAATGGCGTAGCATTGACCGCATGCTGGCGAGCAGTTCACATCGATGTCAATGAGTCCCGCCGACAATCCTGGCCCGCTTTCGCACGTCAAAGTCCTCGATCTGTGTCAGGCTCGGGCAGGCCCGACCGCTGTCCGCGTTCTGGCTGATCTCGGCGCCCAGGTCATTCAGGTCACCCGCCCGGGTGAGAGCGCGCTCGACGCGAGCTTTCCGAATTTCGACCGAGAGAACCTTCACCGCAACAAGCGTTCCATGTTCATCGATCTCCAGACCGACCCTGGCCGACAGCTCTTCTACCGTATGGTCAAGGACGCCGACGTCGTGGTGGAGAATTTTCGGGCAGCCGTCAAGTATCGGCTCAAAATCGACTACGACACCTTGAAGCAGATCAACCCGCGCATCGTGATGGGCAGCATCTCGGGCTTCGGCCAGGACGGACCGTACGGTGACCGACCGGGCGTCGACCAGATCGCGCAGGGCATGGGCGGCTTGATGAGCATCACCGGCCCACCAGGCGGCGGCCCGTGGCGTGTAGGCATCGCCATCTCGGACCTGTGCTCCGGGATGTTCTTGGCGCACGGCATCATGGCCGCGCTGATCGAGCGCGAATCCTCGGGCCAGGGACAGTGGGTTCACACGTCACTGCTCGAGGCGCAGATCGCAATGCTCGACTTCCAGGCCACGCGCTGGCTGATCGGCCACGATGTCCCACCGCAGGCGGGTAACGATCATCCAACTGGCTTTCCAACCGGCGTGTTTCCGGCGTCGGACGGTGTCGTCAACATCGCAGCCACCGGCGACCGCCAGTGGCGCGCGTTTCTGCAGGTGATCCAGGCTGAGGAGCTGGACCAGGACGATCGTTTCAACACCGCGCGAGGCCGGGGCGTAAATCGCGCTGAGCTGCGCTCCATCGTCGAAGAAAAGACCAGACGGTTCACCATGGAACAGCTGATTCAAGCCATGAACGATGCGGGCGTGCCGTGCGGCCCCATCCTGACAATCGATCAGGTGTTCGCCAACCCGCAGGTGCAGCACCTCGGAATGGCTCAGACAGTGCAAAGCCCGCGGTACGGTGAGCTGGACCTGGTACGCGCGCCGATGCGGCTTTCACGCACTTCGACTTCACTCCGCCGACCGGCGCCTGCGCCCGGCGAGCACACCGCGGAGGTGCTGCGCGAGTACGGCTACTCGGAGGACGACATTCGGCAACTGGAGGATACCGCTGTGATCGCCCCGAAAAAGAAGGTGGCTACGTGAGCCTGGTTGAAACGGAGCGCCGCGACGGCATCTTCCTCATCCGCATGAACCGGCCCGAGCGGCTCAACGCCCTTGGTGTCGAACTGCGAACTGCGCTGGCCCAGGCGTGGTGTGAATTCCGCGACAGCCGCGAGCTCGAAGTAGCTATTTACACCGGCACTGGACGCGCGTTCTGTGTCGGCGAAGATATGAAAGAATCCGTTGAGCGTGGCACGGTCGGCAGCGGGAGCGCTCGCGGACCGATGCCTGAAAATCCGTACATGACTGGCGAGATTCAGAAGCCAATCATCGCCGCGATCAACGGCTTCGCCATGGGTGGCGGTTTCATGCTCGCCGAGCAAGCTGACTTGCGGGTGGCAGTCCACCACGCAGTTTTCGAGATGTCCGAGGCCAAGCGGTGGCTGCTCGGCGGCTTCAATCACGGCTACATCGGCGGGCTCTCACATACCGTCGCGACCGAGATGGCGTTTGCCTTCCGGTTCGACGCCGACCGAATGTACGAGCTCGGCTTCCTGAATCGTATCGTGGACGACGACCAGTTGCTATCGACCTCCTACGAAATGGCCGAGCATCTGATGACCCTGCCGCCGGCAGCACGCGTAAATACACTGATGATGATGCGCGCAATGCGACCGCGCGTTCCGGAGGAGCTGCAAACGCTGGCCGCACGTCTGCGCGAACACGGTGCCAAGAGCGACCTGATGGAATCGCGTCGCGCCTTTGCGGAAAAGCGCAAGCCGAACTTTATCGGTTGGGACAATCCTGAGGACCGGTACAGCACGCCAACGCTGGAGAGCCTCCGCACGCTGGAGGCTGCCACGAGCAAGAGAGGAGATTGATCTCATGCAGCACCTGGAATCACTGTCCTACGTTCATGGAGCGAGCCAGGTGCCGCTACTCGGCGAAACGATCGGCCAGAACTTGCGGCGCACCGTCGAGCGGGTGCCGACTGTCGAAGCGCTCGTCGTCCGTCACCAGGCGTATCGCGCAACGTACGCCGAATTATGGGAGCAGACGACGCAGGCCGCGCGTGGGCTGCTTGCGCACGGCGTAAAGAAGGGTGACCGCGTCGGAATCTGGTCTCCAAATCGCGCCGAATGGGTCGTGATACAGTATGCAACCGCGCGCATTGGCGCGATCCTGGTCAACATCAATCCGGCGTATAAAACGGCCGAGCTGTCATACGCGCTCCAGCAATCGGGCATCAGTTTGTTGTTGCTCGCACGCGCGTTCCGCACATCCGATTATGTCGGAATGCTGGCCGAGGTCCGGCCGGGTTGTCCGGAGTTGCGCGAATCCATCGTCATCGACGACGACTGGCAGGCGCTGCTCGACGACGGTCAGCGCATCGCGCTCGACGAGCTCTCAGCGCTGGAGGATTCGCTGCAGTTCGACGACCCGATCAATATTCAGTACACCTCGGGTACTACGGGTTTCCCCAAGGGCGCCACGCTGTCGCACCACAACATCCTGAACAACGGTTACTTTATCGGCGAAGCGCTACGCTACTCCGAACGTGATAGGGTGTGCATTCCGGTACCGTTTTATCACTGCTTCGGGATGGTCCTGGGCAACCTGGCTTGTACCACTCACGGTGCCTGCATGGTCGTGCCGGGCGAGAGCTATGAGGCGCTCGCGGCGATGGAAACGGTCCAGGCCGAACGCTGCACCGCGCTCTACGGCGTGCCAACGATGTTCATCGGCGAGCTCGATCATCCGCGTTTTGCGGAGTTCGACTACGCCTCGTTGCGCACGGGGATCATGGCGGGCTCACCATGTCCGGTGGAGGTGATGCGCAAGGTGCAGTCGTCGATGCACATGCCGGAAATGACTATCGCCTATGGCATGACCGAGACTTCGCCTGTCAACGCAGAGCAGCACGGACGATCCGTTGGAAAAACGCGTATCAACAGTCGGAAGAATTCATCCGCACGTCGAGATAAAAATCGTCGATCCGTCGAACGGACAGGTGGTTCCGCGCGGTCAGGCCGGTGAGCTGTGCACGCGCGGCTACAGCGTGATGCTCGGCTACTGGAACAACGCTGAGGCGACGGCGGAAGCCATCGATGCAGGCCGCTGGATGCACACGGGTGACCTCGCAACCATGGACGATGAGGGCTATGTCAACATCGTTGGGCGAATCAAGGACATGATCATTCGCGGTGGTGAGAACATCTATCCGCGCGAGATCGAAGAGTTCCTGTATTCCCACCCGGATGTCAGCGATGTACAGGTCATCGGTGTGCCCAGTGAACGCTACGGCGAAGAGGTGATGGCCTGGGTCAAACTGCGTGAGGGCGCCGCGGTCTCAGATGAGGCGCTGGTCGCGTTCTGCCGCGGTAAGATTGCGACGTACAAGATTCCGCGCTACTGGAAATTCGTGGATGGTTTCCCAATGACGGTGACTGGAAAGATCCAGAAATACCGTATGCGCGAAACGGCAGTATCGGAGTTAGGCCTGGAGTCCGCCGCTGCCATCGCCACCGCCTGAGACTCTTCGAGCCGGACCCCTAAATCACCAGGACACTCCGCGATCCGGGGTCGTATGACGGGATCCATGTCAAGCCTCGGCCGCCGCGGTCGGGGCTGATTCGCTGGCGCAGCCAGATGGTTGCGTCCCGCTTCAATGCGGCCAGCGGGGAGACGAGGTGATTGTCCACGCCGCGCGCCCGCGCCTCCAGCACCACCTGGCTGGCGCGTGGCCGCCGCGACCGTTCGTACAGTTGGAGTGCGCCGGGCACGTCGTCCGGCATCGCTTCCAATGCCATGGCCAGCACGCAGCCATCCTCCATCGCCTGGCAGGCGCCCTGGCCCAGATACGGCAGCATCGGGTGCGCTGCGTCGCCCAACACTGTCACGCGCCCTTTGGTCCATTGCGGAATAGGGTCGCGATCGTAGAGTGCCCACTTGTACCAGATCTGGCTTGCCGAAAAGAGCCGCTTCAGCGACTCGTGCCATTGGCCGTAGCGCTCGATCGGCTCTTGCCGATCGCACTCGGTAATCCACGACTCGTGCTTGTAGGTGTCGTCATCGTGGTGGGCCACCACGTTGATCAGCTCGCCACGGCGAACGAGGTAGATGACGATGGCTCCGTGTGGACCCAGCCACGTTCCGTTGTGCGCCGGCGGTCCGCCCGGGACTGCATCCACCGGGATCACGCTGCGGTAGCAGATCTTCCCTGTGAATTTCGGCGCGTCCGCGCCAAAAAGACTCGCGCGCACCGCCGAGTGGATACCGTCAGCGCCAATGACCGCGTCGGCCTCGATCTCCGTGCCGTCTTTGAACTTCGCCCAGGCGACGTTCCCATGGGTGTCCACCTCTGCGCCCCGTGCGCCTAGCGACAGGATCTCTTTGGGAAGACCGGACGACAGCACGTCCAGCAGGTCAGCCCGGTGCACGCTGCAGCCGGCGGCTCCATACCGCCTCTCCGCATCCGCGCGAGCATTTTTCGAGATCACTCGGCCGCTCTTCCAGCTGAGCAGGTACTGATAGTCGCCCTGATAGGCAACGTCGCGCACGGCCTGCTCCAGGCCAAGTGCGCGCATCGCCTTCATCGCGTTCGGTCCAAGGGCGACCCCGGCGCCGATTTCCTTCAGTTCGGGCTGTGCCTCGTAAACGTGAACGTCGAATCCCTTTTGCAGAAGGGCGTGAGCCGCCGTGCAACCCCCGATCCCGCCGCCGATCACAGCGATTCTTGTTTTGCGTGCCATTTCTAGGAACTCCAGAGCGTATTGGTGGCGATCCGCGCGCCCTCCGCCAACGATTCGAGTTTGGCCCACATGATGCTGGTGTGCACGCGCTGCACTCCAGCTGCCTGCGCGAAGCCACAATCTGAGCCGGCGATAACATTTTCGCGTCCAAGAAGCTTTGCAAAACGCAGAATGCGCTGCGCAATCAGCTCCGGATGTTCGACGACGTTGGTATGGTGCGTAATGACACCCGGAATGAGGATCTTGCCCTCAGGCAGCTTGGTGGACTCCCAGATGGTCCACTCCCACTCGTGGCGCGGGTTCGCCGCCTCGATCGAGTACGCCCCGGCGTTGACGCTGAGCACCAGGTCGATAATCTTGCTCAACGGCGCGTCTGCCACGTGCGGCACATGCCAGCTGCCGAAGCAGATGTGGTACCGGACCTTCTCTGGAGGGATGCCGCGCAGCGCATGATTGGTTGCCTCGATGCGCGTTGTGGCCCATTTCCGGTAATTGGGCTCCTCGTGCATGTGGGTCAGTACGGCATCGTCGATCTGTAGCAGCAGGCCGGCATCGACGATGGCGAGATACTCGTTGCGGAGCGCTTCGGCGACCGCGTAGACGTACTCTTCGTCTGTCTTGTAGTAGTCGTTGAATGCGTTGTAGCCGACACTGGCTGGCGCGGCGACTGGCAAAAATCCCTCGGTCACTTGCACCTCGGCTAACGCCGCCTTGAAGTTGTCGATATCGCGTTGGATCGCGTCATGTCCTTTGTAGGTGATCGGTCCGACGACAACATCGGCAGGCACGCCGGTCAGCGCGGCCGGCATTTCGGCCTCCCAGAACTCGCGGAATCGCTCGCGATCGCTGCCGAGCCAGGTCAACGGCGAGAGCCGTTCGGGATGCTTTTCGAAGCCAGTGATGCGCTCCAGGATGTACGCCGCCCAGCTCGATTTGCCAAACTCACCATCGCTGACGACGTCAACGCCCGCGGCCGCCTCGCGTCGGACCACGTCCTTGACTGCGCTACGAAGAACATCTCGGTACGTCTGGTCTTGCGGCTCCTTGGCGTAGTCGACTCCGCGAGACGCACTGGAAACCTGGCCGCCCTCGACCGGGACATGTGTGAGCTCGAGCAGCTCCCGAGGTCGGATCAGGCTGCCAACATGCGTGGTCAAGATGCGCTTTTCACTGCGCTGCATAGGGGGTCTTAGTTTATCAGCCCACTCTGGCGAGACGGTTTAGACGTCCTCGCCGAACCAGAGCCGACTGTATGGCACGCTAATGACACTGCGCGACACCCGGATGTCGAGCAACATCGGGCCTTCGCCGGCCATGAACTCGTCTATGCCTGCCTTCACGTCATCCAATGTACGGGCCTGGCGGCCGCGGCAGCCAAATGCCCGTGCGACGGCCCCGAGGTCCGGCGTCGTAATTGCCGCCGCCCGCGCGTCCATTTTCTTGGACACCAGCTTCTGGTACTCGGCTCCCAGCGCTTCGTCGTTGAACACGACAATCAGCAGTTTCACGCCGAGCCGCGCAGCAGTCTCCAGCTCCTGCATGTGCATCAGCGTGCTCGCATCGCCATCCACCACGACCAGTGGCGCACCGTTGAGAGCGACGGCCGCACCGATCGCGGTTGGCACCGCCTGGCCGATGCACCCAAACGTGTTGATGGTCCAGGTGAGCTTGCGGGGTTTGCGCATAAAGATGGCCGTGATACCGGAGCAGTGGCCGGTGCCGTGCACAACACCTACCTCCGGTGGGAGTGACTCGTCGAGAATCGAAGCCACCTGGCGCGGATCGACCGTGCCCGGATCCAGCTCGAACTCGCGCGGGTCCGGATCGTACTCCGCGAGCATCGCGCGGGTTTCTGTGGTCCGGAAGCCCGTGCTCGCGTGACCTTGTTCGGCCAGCCGCTGATCCAACAGCTCCACGGTGAGCTTCGCGTCTCCCTGGACGTAGTAATCGGCACGCTTGCCGGTGCCCATAACAATGGACGGCTTCACGTCAATCTGGATATAGCGGGCATTCGGAAAGATGTAGCCGTGTTCGGTCGTGTAGTGGTTCAGGCTCGCCCCCACTCCGATCACGAGGTCCGCATCCGCGAAAAGCTGGACCGTGGTCCTGGTGGCGTACAGCCCGGAAACACCAACGTGGTACTCAGATTCGCCGAGCCAGCCTTTCATCGGTAGGGTTGTTGCCAGGAGCGCACCGATCCGATCCCCCAGTCGCGTGATCGCCTCGCCGGCGCCGGCTGCCGCGGCGCCCTGCCCGACCACGATCACCGGTTTCCTGGCCTGCGCGATGACGTTGGCCGTCTCGACGAGCAGGTCCGGATCGGGCTGGACCCGCTGGCGACCCGGCAGCAAAGTGGATGATGGCTGATATTCATCGATGTCGCCGTCGTACTGCTCGGCCTGGACGTCCATCGGCGCGTTCAGCACGATCGGGCGGGCTTCGACGCGCGCCCGGTAGAACGCCGTCCGAACTGCCTCCTCGGCTTCGCTCGCCTTCCAGATCGGCACGAAGCCCGCCTCGGTCGCCTCGACGAATCTGGCCTGGTCGAACTGCTGCACGCCATGGGGATCGTCGAGAGCCGTTTCGCCGGCGAAAACAACGATGGGCACTCGAGCGCGAGCGGCCACGATCAGCGCGGTGGCGAGCTGGCTCAAGCCTGGACCTTGCGTCACCGTGCAGACGCCTGGCTGGCCCGTGGCTCGCGCCCACCCTTCGGCCATCGTCAGCGCGGTGCCCTCATGACGCGTCTCGTAGACGGACACGCCAGGGTGCTGGTCGAGCGCATGCCACCAGTACATATTGCCGTTGCCCATCAAACCAAAGACCGTGGTGACGCCCTCTTTCACGAAAGCGCTCGCAAGCGCGTCAGAAACCTTCACATGCCTATGGTGCCGCTTCCGTGGGCTGTGGCGTTGGCTCCGGCGTCGGGGTCGCGGGCACCACCTGGACCGTGACCGCCTGGTTCAGTTGCCCGCCCGCATTGCTCAGCGTGAGGGCATAGGCAGTGGTGCGGTCCGGCACGATGTCAATACTCTGCATGACAGTCGGTGCACCAGTGGTATCTTGCTGCAGGACTGTCCGCCCCTGCGCATCGCGCAGCAGCACGCTATCGGTGTTCTGAGCGCTAAAACTCAGCGTTGTCATGCCGCCTTCGTTCACCATTGTGGGAGAGGCGACGAAATAGTCCAGCTTTGGCGTTGCGACCGCCGCGGGAGTGACCAGCACCTCTACTCGCTTGGAGACGCTACCCGCGACGTTGGTTGCTGTCAGCGTGTACCAGGTGCTGGCTTGGGGCTGTTCCGAGAGTTGGCCGGTGGTTGGATCGAGCGTTTGTTCAGGCTGGCTCGTGTCGTTCTGGTCCGCGGCGGCGCGTAAGGTGAGCGAGCTATATCCGGTTCCGGACCACGTCAGTGTGACCGGACCACCCTGGACAACGGAGGCGGGCGCAGCCGTAAATGTCGCGAGCTGCGGCGGAGCGATGACCACACGCTGCTTGGCGTCGACCGCGTTACCCAACTCGTCGGTCAGCGTAAGCTGGTACACCGTCTCCGGATCGGTCGGATGATCCACCAGCTGGTCGGCGACAGGACCGCTGGCCAGCTGACGCGCTTGTCCACCTGATTGAGGAACGGCCGCGAGCGCGATCGTAATCGGTCGATCCGGCGCGGCCACGATCTTCCAGTCGATCTGTACCGCGTCCCCTTCACGCGCGAGCGTGGTGGGTGCCGCGGTAAAGGCCTCTATCGCCGGCCGTGGATGGACCTGCACCACCTGGTCGTTGGACTTGGTGAGCCCAATTCCATTGTTCGCTTGCAGGATATATTGCGTTGTCTGCTGAGGTGTCTCCGTCCATCGATCTTCGGTTTCGTCCAGCTGCTTGAGGAATTCGATGTTCTTGCCAGCATAATTCGAATTCAAGATGGTAAAGAACACCGCGTGCTTTACCTTCATGGTGAACGTCACCTGCCCACCGGCGACGATATCCGTGGGTTGTGCCGTGAATTCAATGACTTCGGGCGGTTGAAAAAACGTCCACGCTAAGCCAAGGATCACCACGAGTGCGACGAGGAACGGGAGTCGGTCCGCGATCCACCGACCCACCCCCTGGAGTGCGGTCGAGATTCGGGGTGGACACTCCAGGTACGAATCGGCAATTGCGACGGCTGCCCCGGAGGTCGCCGAT
>Ga0213876_10002606_pt1 | contig 10543 bp, 9 predicted proteins | sample BarmaccomBMRX_R9_FD_160113 | JGI IMG/M metagenome (GOLD analysis project Ga0213876, IMG submission 160113) | Root-associated microbial communities from Barbacenia macrantha in rupestrian grasslands, the National Park of Serra do Cipo, Brazil - RX_R9 | ecosystem: Host-associated > Plants > Roots...
CGCCGTTACAGGGTGAAGCCGATGACCGCCGAGGAGGCCGTCATGTCGCTCGCCGAGGACGGCGACCAGTTCGTCGTCTTCCGCGACTCCGACACAGACCGCCTGAGCGTGCTCTACAAGCGCAAGGACGGCAACTACGGGCTCATCCAGCCCTGAACGCCGCCGGGAAGTATGAACGCTGAACGCTGAACTGAAAGGCAAAGGGATTTCAGTTCAGCGTTCGGCGTTCGGCGTTCAGCGTTCAGTTGATGAAGACGACACCCCACAGCGACGAGAGCCCCGCGATCACGGTCGCCGAGTTCGTCGCGCGCGCGCCCGAGGGGCTGCCGCTCCGTTTCCTCGCCGGGGCGGGCGGCGCCGCCGCGCGCCGGCTCGACACGCCGCGCATCCAGAAGCTCGGGCTCGCGCTCGCGGGCTTCCCGCACTACGTCCACGAGGGGCGCGTGCAGATCGTCGGGGCGAGCGAGTTGCAGTTCCTCGGGCAGCTCTCGTCCGAAGAGCGGCGCGCGGCCGTCGCGCGGCTTGAGCTTGAGAAGATCTCCTGCGTCCTCGTCACGAAGGGCCTCGTGCCGCCGGCCGAACTCGTCGAAGCCGCCGAGGCGGCCGTGCTCCCGCTCATCCAGACCACGCTCGTCAGCTCCACCGCCATCACCGCCGTCACCGAGTACCTCGAAGAGGCGCTCGCGCCGCGCGAGACGCGCCACGGCGTGCTCCTCGACCTCTACGGCCTCGGCGTGCTCATCGAGGGCAAGTCCGGCGTGGGCAAGTCGGAGTGCGCGCTCGACCTCATCATGCGCGGCCACCAGCTGGTCGCCGACGACCTCGTCGAGATCAGGCGGCGGCGCCCCGGGCTGCTGATGGGCGGCGCGCCCGACCTCCTGCGCGAGCACATGGAGATTCGCGGCCTCGGCATCCTCAACATCCGCGAGCTGTTCGGCGTCTCGGCCGTCAGCGGCCCGAAGCAGCTCGGGCTCGACATCAAGCTGGTGCGCTGGGGCGAGGCGGGCGACGTTGACCGGCTCGGCCTCGAAGAGCGGACGGTGGACATCCTCGGCGTCGCCGTCCCCTACTTCGTCCTGCCCGTCAGCCCCGGCCGCAACCTATCGACGCTCGTCGAGACGGCGGTGCGCGTACACCTCATGCGCCTGCGCGGTTACAATGCGGCCGAGAGTTTCGTGGCGCGGCACGACGCCGCGATGCGGCGCGGGGGTGAAGGGGCCGGGGATGACTGAGAAGCGGCGGCAGGGCGAGGGCGGCGGCGAGACGAGGGCGGCGGGCGCGCCCGACGTGGTCATCATCACGGGCCTCAGCGGCTCGGGGATGTCTTCGGCGACGAACGCGTTCGAAGACCTCGGCTACTTCTGCGTGGACAACCTGCCCCTGATGCTCATGCCGACCTTCGGCCGGCTCGTGCAGCCCGAAGACCACGACCGCCCGCACATCGAGCGCGCCGCGCTCGTCGTGGACATCCGCGAGGGGAGGTTTTTAAACGAGTTCCCCGCGCGTCTGAAGGAGCTGCGCGCGTCGGGCCTGCGGGTCTTCGTCCTCTTCTTCGAGGCTTCGGACGAGGCGCTCGTGCGCCGCTTCAGCGAGACGCGCCGTCCGCACCCGGCCGAGTCGGGCGACGGCCTGCTCGAATCCATCCGGCGCGAGCGCGGCGCGATGTCCGAGCTGCGGCGGCTCGCCGACCAAGTCATCGACACCTCCGAGCACACCGTCCACACGCTCCGCCGCCTGCTCGTCGAGCGCTTCAGCGGCGAGGCCGGCGGCGCCCGGATGCGCGTGCAGGTCTTGAGCTTCGGCTACAAGCACGGCAGCCCGCGCGACGTTGATTTGCTCTTCGACGTGCGGCACCTGCCGAACCCGCACTTCGTCCCGGAGCTGCGCGACCTGTCGGGGCACGACCGGCGCATCGTCAAATACCTTCTGGCGAGCGACGAGGTGGGCGAGACGCTGCGGCGCTTCACCGAGCTGATCGACTACCTGCTCCCGCTCTACCGGCGCGAGGGCAAGTCCTACGTCACCATCGGCATCGGCTGCACGGGCGGCCGCCACCGCTCGGTGATGGCGGCCAACTACATCGCGCGCCACCTCCGCCGCGGCGGTTACGAGGCCGCGGCCGTCCACCGCGACGTGGGGAAGACGAAGAAGCAGAAGGCGGGCGGGAAGTGAGAACGGAGCCGAATGATGCCTGACAAACCTAAAGAAGAGGGTGCGGCGGGGCGCGTGGCCGGGGTCATCGTGTCGCACGGGCAGGTGGCGAACGAGCTGCTGTCGGCGGCCGAGACCATCATCGGCAGCTTCAAGCACATCACGGCCGTCTCCATCGGCTGGCACGACGACGTGGAGGCCGCCAAGAACGAGATTCGACGCGCCATCGAACGCGTCGCCGACGGCGGCGGCGTACTCATGATGACCGACATGTTCGGCGGCACCCCGACCAACATCGCCTCGATGTTCTTACAGCAGGGCGAGGTCGAGGTGGTGACGGGCGTGAATTTGCCGATGGTCATCAAGCTCGCGGGGCTCCAGCCGGGCGTGCCGCTCGCGGAGGTCGCGCGCCTCGTGCGCGACCAGGGGCGGCAGGGCATCTACCTCGCGGGCGAGCTGCTCGCGGGCGGCGGGCGCAGGGGCACGGGCGAGTTGAAGGGGAGTTGAAGGGGAGCGCCGTTGGTCGAGTGCCGGGTCACCATCGTCAACCGCCTGGGTCTGCACGCGCGCGCCGCGGCGAAGCTGGTGCGCGCGGCGACGGCGTTCCGCTCGACGCTGAAACTCGTTCGGCTCGACCGCAGCACGGTGGCCGACGCGAAGTCGATCCTGAGCGTGTTGATGCTGGCGGCCGCGCGCGGCACTGAGTTGCAGATTACGGCCGAGGGGTCGGACGAGAGTCAGGCGCTCGACGCCTTGTGTCAGCTCATCGGCGGCGGGTTCGGGGAAGTTGAAGAGTGAGCGTTAAGAGGGACAGGAGTGAGCGGCGCTGGCGCGGCGTGGCCGTCTCGGACGGGGCGGTCTCGGGGCGCCTGCTGCGCGTCCACAGCGGCGGGCGCACGAGCATCTACCGCGTCAAGCTCGAAGACGGCGAGGTCGCGCGCGAGGTGCGCCGCTACGGCGCGGCCGTGCGTCTGGCGCGCCGGCAGTTGCTCGCCCTGAAGAAGCGCGCCGCGCGCACGCTCGGCGAGGAGCACGCCTACATCTTCGACGCTCACCTCCTCATGCTCGAAGACCGCAAGCTCAACGACGACGTGGAGGCCGTCATCCGCTCGGAGAGCGTCAACAGCGAGTGGGCCGTCAAGGTCGTGACCGACCGCATCCTCGCCGTCTACGAGGAGATCAAAGACGACTACCTGCGCGAGCGCAGCTCCGACGTCGAGGACGTGACCCGCCGCCTGCTCGTCGCGCTCTCCGGCGAGAGCATGCTCGGCCGGCGCCTGACCGAGGACGCCGTCGTCGTCGCCGAAGAGCTGATGCCCTCGACGCTCGCCGAGCTGGACTTCACGCACATCAAGGCGTTCGCCACGGACGTGGGCGGCTGGACTTCGCACACGGCCATCATCGCGCGCGGCCTCGGCATCCCCGCGGTCGTCGGCCTGCGCGACTTCTACCGCGCGGCGCGCACGGGCGACCCCGTCGTCATCGACGCCGGCCGCGGCGAGGTCACGCTCCACCCGGCGCACGAGACGCTCGAACGTTTCGCGCGGGAGAGGCGGGTCGCGAAGGAGGCGCCCGCGGCGCGCGCCGCCACGGCCGCCGAACTGCGCGCGCCTTTAAAGACGCGCGACGGCGTCGAGGTCACGTTGCGCGCGAACGTCGAGCTGCCCGTCGAGTACGACTGGGTGAACCGCTACGGCGCGCACGGCATCGGCCTCTTCCGCTCGGAGTTCCTGCTCTCGCACCGCGGCTCGGTGCCGAACGAGGACGAACAGCGCGAGGCGTACGAGGCGCTGTCGCGCATCGCGGGCGAGGACGGGCTGACGGTTCGACTCTTCGACATGGGCGGCGACAAACTCACGGGCTCGCGCCTCGACGCGGGCGAGGAGCGCAACCCCGCGCTCGGCCTGCGAGCCATCCGCTTTTGCCTGCAACGCCCCGACCTTCTGCGGACGCAGGTGCGCGCCGTCCTGCGCGCGGCCGCGCGCGGCCCGATTGACCTGGTCATCCCGATGGTCTCCGACGTGACCGACGTGCGGCGCGCGCGCGAAGTCATCGAAGACGAGCGCGCGCGGCTGGGCGGCGAAGGGAAGAAGGCGGGGCCGGTGCGCGTCGGCGCGATGATCGAGGTGCCCTCGGCCGTGCTCGTCGCCGAAAAACTCGCGCGCGAGGTGGACTTCTTCAGCCTCGGCACGAACGACCTCGTGCAGTACACGCTCGCCGTGGACAGGGGGAATGACGAGGTGGCCGGCTGGTTCCGCTCGCTACACCCGGCGGTGCTGATCTGCATCAGGCGTGCGCTCGAAGCCGCCGCGGCGGCCGGCATCCGCTCCGTGGTCTGCGGCGAGATGGCCGCGTCGCCGGCCTACGCGGCCGTGCTGCTGGGGCTCGGGGCGAGGGAGTTGAGCATGGCGCCGACGGCCATCCCGCGCGTGCGGCGGACGGTCGCGGGGCTCGAGCTTGGGGAGGCGGAGCGGGTCGCGAAGGAGTGCTTGGAATGTGCGACCGCCGACGAGGTCGAGGAGCTGGTGCGCGTGGGGCTCGGCGGGCGCTGGCCGAATCTTTTCCCCAAAGAAATCTTGCCACCCCCGAAAACCAAAGGGTAGAATCAACCAACGGGCAGCCGGCCCGCGTCTTTGACCTGTCCCCGACCTTCCGCCCGGCGCCGTCCCGACCGCCCGCGCAAACGAAAGCTCCGTCCGAACAGGTGGCTTCCCGTGAAAAAGGTGAGTTCTCTAAGAACCGGGGCCGCTTTAGCAGTTTATGCAAGGTGAGGGTCGCCGGGGCGTTCATGCCCCAGAACAGCCGCCGGCCGGCGCCCGTACGAACAAGGGGAAGAGTCCGAGTCATGTCAACGACGGTAGACGCCGTGCCCGGCGCACCCCGCTGACAGGCGGACTAGCAAGGAAGAGTGCCCGTATGAAGAAGTTCTTTTACGCCGCGGCCGCCGCGCTCGCCCTCTGCGGCATGGCGGGGCCTGACGCACGCGCCCAGGCCGGCGTCCGCGTCGGCCCGACCGCGGACGACGTGGCGGCGGAAGCGCCCGCCCAACCCCAGCCGAAGAGGGACGAGAAGCCCCCGGCCCCCAACGCGAACGACGCGAAGAAGGAGGCGAAGGGCTCCTCTTCCGAGAAGCCGCGCGCGGCCGCGAAGGAGCAGGGGAAGGGGCGGGAGTCCGCGCCGCTCTCGAACACGACGGCCTCCACGGTCGCGCCCGCACTCACGAACAAACCTTCATCGACCAGCGACGCGCCCCCGAAGTCGGCGGGCGAACCCAACGTCCCGGTCGGCTCGCCCGTCAAGACCTCCGCCGGCGCGGAAGGCGCCAACGACACGGCCAAGGGAAATAACAGCCAGCCCGCGCCGCCGCCCAACAACAACTCGATGGCACCTCCCCCCGCGCCGCGCCCGGCGAATGCGACTCCGGCGAATGCTTCGCCCGCCGCCGCGCGCCCGGCCGCGGTCGTCTCGCCCGCGAGCATCTACCGCATCGGCACCGGCGACGTGCTCGACATACGCCTGCTCAACGCGCAAGACCCACGGCAGAACACGCTCTACACGGTGGTCGCGGGCGGCGTGCTCGACTACCCTCTGCTCAAAGACCCGCTCACGGTCGCCGGGATGACGACCGACGAACTATCCGCCCAGCTCATCGCGGAGTTGCGCCACCGGAACGTCTACGACAAGCCGCAGGTGCGCGTCGGCGTCCGCGAGTACGCGAGCCACGCCGTGCTCATCAGCGGTCTCGTGAGCGACCCCGGCACCAAGATTCTCAGGCGCGAGGCCATCCCGCTCTACGTCGTCGTCGCCGAGGCGCAGCCCAAGCCCGAGGCCGGCCGCGCCGTCATCATCTCGCACGCGACGGGCAAGGTCATCAACGTTGACCTCAACGACGCCGCCGGCCTCAACACGCTCGTGATGACGGGCGACGTGGTGACGCTCACCGCCCGCCCGCCCGAGTTCTACTACGTCGGCGGCGAAGTGGGCGCGCCCGGGCAGAAGGACTTCCACTCCGGCATCACACTGACGCAGGCGCTGCTCGCCTCGGGCGGCGCGACGAGGCCCGAGGCCGCGCGCGTGCGCGTGCTGCGCGCCGGCCCCGACGGCAGACTCTCCCCGACCGAGTACAACCTGCGCGAGATCGAGAACGGCGGCGTGCCCGACCCGCAGCTCCAGCCCGGCGACCGCATCGAGGTCTCAGGCGCGCCCGTCAAGAAGAAATGAGGGCGGCCCCCTCCGTGCGGGGCCGCCTCACTTTTTCGACCCGGTTCTTTTGCGCCTTCGAGCGCCTTGTCCGCCGCGCCCGCGCGCTGTATTATCCTGCGCGGTCGGACAGAAAGGTTTCACTCTGAGAGCGCGACGCATGTGCGTCTCTCGCGTACGCGCCGGATCGTTCGACTCGTTTAGACTCGCACCTGCCCGTCGGAGGAACATAACTTTGAGTAAGTGCATTCGCATCGGCGCGGCCGCGCTCGCCGCCGCGCTCGTCCTGTCCCCCTTCGCCAGCACCGCCGCCCGCGCCGCCGCGCTCAACGCGGCGCAGCAGGAGGACGCCCCCTCACAGGCCGAACAGGAGACCTTCAACCGCGGGCGCGCGCTCTTCGCCAAGGCGCAGTACGAGCAGGCCGCCGCCGTCTTCCGCGACTTCCTGAAGGCACACCCCGACAGCTTCATCGCCGACCTGATGCTGCTCTGGCTCGGCCGCTCCTACATCGAACTCGGCAAGTTCCCCGAGGCCGACGAAGTCGCCCAGCGCCTGCGCGCTATCAAGGACACGCCCTTCACCGACATCTACGAGACCGAACTCCATACGGCGCGCGCCGAGGCGGCCACGCACCCCGCGCCGCCCGCCGCGACCCCGACGCCGCGCGCTACGCCTGCGCCCGCGACACAGTTGGCTCGCGCCACGCCGACGCCCGCGCCGCCGCGCCCACGCGCTACCCCGCGCCCGACTCCGACCCCGACCGAAGTGGCCGCGACCACCCCGGCGAGGGTGCCCGAGCTTTCCGTCCGCGGCGGGGGAGAGGCCGAGCGACCGCGCACCGCGGCGGGCCGTCGCAACCGTAACGTCCGCGGCAACGCCGCGCAGCCCGCCGCCACACAGCCCGACGTGACGCCGACGCCCGCGCCGACGCCCGTGCGCAGGCCGGCCCGCACCACCGAGACGACCTCCGTCCCGACGCGCACCACGCCCGCCGTCACGCCGACGCCCTTGCCGCGCCCCGTCGAGACGGCGGCCGTGACGCCTCCGCCGACGAGCGGGGGCGACGCACAGTCCGGCGGCGGCGGCTTCAGCATCACCGTCCGACAGGTGCCCGACTTGCAGTTGGCGCTCCGCCGCTCGGCGCTCGCCGCGCAGCCGGGGCAGACCATCCAACTGCCGCTCGCCATCACCAACACGGGCAACAAGGACGACCAGTTCCGGCTTGAGACAGACCTCCCGGCCGAGTACCAGCCCAGCTTCAGCCAGAGCGGCAACGACGCGGGCGGGCTGCCCGTCTTCGTCACCCCGCAGTTGCAGCGCGGCCAGACCATCGAAGTCGTCCTCAACGCGCGCGTCCCCGAGAACGCGCCCGACAACCAGCAGCAGCGCTTCTTAGTCCGCGCCGCCTCGCAGGCCGACGCCACCGTGACGAAGGTGACCGACGCCTCGCTCACGGTCGTCGCCGCCGCGCTCGCCGCCGCGTCGAACGCCTTGCAGGAGACCGTCCAGCCCGGCGAGACCTTCACGCAACGCATCAGCGTCCGCAACCAGGGGAGCGCCACCGCCAAAGTCACGCGCGCCGACTTCGTCTTCAACCCGGACTTCGAGCTGGTCTCCGCCACGCCCTCGCCCATCTCCTACGACCGCCCTTCGCGCACGGCCATCTGGTCTCTGGGCGACCTTGAGTCGCGCGACAACCGCGAGATCACGGTCACGCTGCGCGCCGTGGGCGAGGCGCTCGCCGGCTCGAACAAGCCGGTCGGCCGCGGCACGATGCGCACGCAGAGCCTCTTCATCCCTTCGAACTTCGAGGGGCCGACCATCTCGGTCGGGCGCGTCGCGGGCGCGCGCGTCGAGGCCGTCTCGAAGGGCCTGACGGCGACGCCGGGCGACACGATGTACGTCCCCTTCATCGTCCGCAACCCGAGTAACTACCCCGAGAGCTTCGAGCTGCGCATCGTCGCGCCGGGCGCGCCGCAGGGCACCGTCTACGCCGACCTGAACGGCGACGGCCGCCACCAGACGGACGAGCCCGCCGTCACGCAGACCGCGGCGCTCGACCCGCGCGGCGGCCAGTACCCCGTCCTGCTCGGCGTGGACATCCCGCGCTCGACGCCCGACCGCACGCAGTTCGCCTACAACCTCGTCACGCGCGCCATGAACGCCGCGGGGCGCATCGCGGGCGAGGACTCGACCGTGTTGACGGTCGCGACGCCGCGCGTGCGCGTGCGCGCGGAGCTTCCGAACACGGAGGTCAAGCCGGGCGACACGTTGTTCTACCGCCTCGTGCTCGTCAACGACGGCGGCGGCCTGGCGAAGGGACTTGTCGTGACGGAGCAACTGCCCGACGCCCTTGAGTTCGTCTCGTCTTCGCCGGAGCTGACGCTGCAAGACCTCGGCAACGGCGGCCGCGGGCTCGTCTGGCGCGTGGCCGAACTCGCGCCGGGCGACACGCAGGTCTTGCAGGTGACGGTGCGCCTGCGGCAGAACCTCGCCGCTGACGCGGTCATCACGCCGCGCCACACGCTCGCCTATCAGGACTCGAACTCGAACGCGTACCGCGGGCAATGAACGACGCCGCGGCGCGCGAGCAGACGGACACGGAGGCCGGGGCGTTTGAGCCCGGCCTCCGTGTTCCTTTTTCGGCGGACGAAAAGGCAGTCGCGCGGCGCGCGCGACTCTTGAAGCTCGTCGCCGCCAAGCTCGCGCTCGACCTCCTCTTCGTCTGCGGCCTCGCCGTCTACACGCACGCCGTCACGTACCGGAACGGCTTCGCGGGCGAACTCGAACAGGCCGACGGGCTGGGCGCGCGCGGCTGGGTCGAAGACCTCGAACAGCCGGGCGCGTCCGTCGAAGTCCAACTCTTCCTCGACGGCCGTTTCGCCGCCGCCGCGCTGGCGAATGAGCCCGCGCCTGACGCGCGAGGCGACTCTCAACACAACGACCGTCGCGCCTTCGTCTTTCAATTCGTGCAGCCGCGCTACGGCGTGCACGAGGCGCGCGTCTACGCCGTCCGCGCGGTGGGTGGCGGGGCGCGGCGCACGCTTCAGCAGTTGGGCGACCCGCGCCGCTTCGAGTGGAAATGAACGAGGGCATCACGGCCGAAGAGCGCGCGCTCGCCGCGTGGGAGATCGTGGCGGCCTCCGCGTCGGCGCTCGCGGCCGAGTGGGTCGTGGGCACGCTCTCGGGGCGCGGGCGGTTGCTGTTGTTGATTCCGGTGACGACGGCCGTCGTCTTCATGCTCCTCTCGCACCGCGCGCGCGGCGAGTCGGCGCGCGAGGTCGGCTGGCGCCTCGACAACTTCGCCGAGGCGGCACGGCTGCTCGCGGCGCCGATGCTCGTCGTCTCCGCCCTTCTGGTCGGCTTCGGCTGGTACGCGGGCACGCTCGACTTCGGGCGCTGGGAGGGCGGGCAGACGATCATGGGCGTGCCCGGTTTAAGTCTGATCTGGGGGCCGCTTCAACAGTACGCGCTTCAGGGCTTCATCAACCGGCGCGCGCAGGTCGCCCTCGGGCGAGGGAGTTCGAGCGTGCTGCTGGTTGCCTTCCTCTTCGCGCTCTTTCATCTGCCGAACCCCTGGCTCACGTTCGCGACCTTCGCGGGGGGCCTGCTGTGGGCCTGGGTCTACCAGCGCGCGCCGAACATCCTCGCCGTCGGCGTCAGCCACTCGCTGATGACCTGGGTCATGATCTCCTCCGTCCCCGCGGGCGCGCTCCACAACCTCCGCGTCGGCTTCAAATATTTTGGCTAACGCCCCGCCTCACGGCCGGGCTTCTGACTTCGATTTCATCAAAGTTGTACGGTGGACGCCTTTGGACTGTACCTGTTGAACGGTGCTTTGCTATAATCCGCGCCGCGGATTTGAGAACAGGTCGGGCGGTCGCTGCCGCGCGTTCCTTAGGGGGCGAGCGGGAGAGGAAAGTCCGAACACCGAAGGGCAGCGAGCCCGCTAACGGCGGGGCGCCCGGCGTTAAAAGTCTGCGAGAGCAGACGCTTTGACGCCGTGCGACGACAAGTGCAACAGAGAAGAGACCAGCCAGCGGGCCGGCTCCTTCGGGAGTCGCGCAGCGGGTGATGGGTGAAACGGTGCGGCCCTCACGGGCTTAAAGTAAGAGCGCACCGGCGCGTCTGGTGACAGGCGCGGCCAGGCAAACTCCTCGCGGTGCAAGACCAAATAGGGAGGCGGGCAAA
>Ga0213876_10002607_pt1 | contig 10538 bp, 10 predicted proteins | sample BarmaccomBMRX_R9_FD_160113 | JGI IMG/M metagenome (GOLD analysis project Ga0213876, IMG submission 160113) | Root-associated microbial communities from Barbacenia macrantha in rupestrian grasslands, the National Park of Serra do Cipo, Brazil - RX_R9 | ecosystem: Host-associated > Plants > Roots...
CAGTCCTCGATAATCTCGACGAAGGCCCGCCTACTTGCCCTATCTCCGATGAACCCGTCTTCTGTGCTGAGCTCGAGATTGTAGCTGTCAACGATGACCGACGGCAGCTCTGCTGCACCATGAGACCCAGATTTCGACTGATCCGCGTTAGGCATCGCTCATCCTTGTGGATAAAAATTTCTCAGACGAACCAGCTTGCGACCAAGCCGAAGCTAGCCGCAAAAATTACTGTGGTCGTTAGCCAGCCGAGAATGTTGATCCAAACACCGTTGACCTTGTCTCTCATGATCCTGCGGTTGTTCGTGATCAGTAGAATAAGGAGGAGTAAAGGCGGGGTCGAAAATCCCTGAACGACACCCGCGAAGACGAGCGCCTTCATCGCGTTAAAGCCGACAAAATTCATCCCGATGCCAATCGCGGTAAAGGCTGCGATCGTTCCATAGAACTTCCTCGCCTCACTCGGCTTCGCATGCAGACTGTGCTGCCACCCCAACACTTGCGCCAGGTCATAGGCCGCTCCGGTAGTCATCACCGGGACGGCGAGAAATCCAACGCCGATCATACCGATCAAGAACAGGATTCGGGCGGCATCTCCTGCCAACGGCTGAAGCGCCTGTGCGGCTTCGGCGGCGGTCTCGATATCTCTTGGACCTGATTTGTTGAGCGTCGCCGCTGTCGAAAGGATGATGAAATACATGACGACATTCGAGAAGATCATCCCGACCAAGACATCGCGGCCGCTGCTCTCGATCTCCTGTTCCGTCGCGCCCCCGCGTTCAGAAGATCGTTGCCGGCCAGCGGCGATTTTTTCTTCGACCTCTTGGTTCGACTGCCAGCTGTAAAGATACGCGGAGAGCGTCGTCCCGATCACCGCAACCAGAAGCGTCAGGTAGTCCTTGTTAACTTCAACATGCGGGATGAAAGTGCCGCGTAGCACTTGAATGGGATCGGGTTTGGCCAGCAATGCCGAGCCAACATAGGCGATGAGTACGAGCGCGAGCCAACGGAAGACGTTCCTGATAAGGACGTAGGAACCCCAAAACTGAAGTGCCAGCAAAACGGCGCCAATGGCGACGACGAGCAAAGGAACGGGAACAGGAACGAACAAGTTAATCGCCGCCGCCATGCCACCGAGATCTGCACCGGCTTCGATCGTGTTTCCGATCAGAACCCCAACCAAGGTCGGGTAGAGCAACCAGCTCGGATAATAATCCTTGATAACTTGGAAAAGGCCACGCCCGGTAACCTGGCCAAGTTTTGCCGATAAAAAAACCACGGCGAACATCATGGGCAGCGTCACCGGAGCAGTCCAAAGAAACCCGACTCCGAGCTTCGCGCCGGCGCTAGCGTAGGTGCCGATGGCCGAAGGATCATCATCGGCTGCACCGGCGATGAGGCCGAGTCCCAGAGCTCGAATGATGCCTCGCCTACGGCGGCCAGCGACGCTCCCGACGGCCCCTTTTTCAGCAGTGGTCATGAGATGCTACGCGAGATGTAAGCGGGGAATGGCAAAGCCCGCACAATCCTCTCGACCTAAGCATCTGCATCAGAAAGGATCCGGTTCTGGCAACGATCGAAATACTGCTTCTTGACATGAGCGCTCCACCACTGCGGCAGCGGGAACAACGCCGAATGTACGTTTCAGGTCCGGGGACACTGATAAATTTGATGCAGTTGCCGGCGGAGATCTTCGCGGACGAAAATTGGCTGGTTGAAATGTAGCGTCCTTTGCCTCATGGGCCTCACGCAAGCAACCGCCCAGCTGTGATGCTGGCTTTAAAGCTTCTCCGGTCGCCGCTGCTTGCAGATGCGGCGCCCGGCTCAAGCGCACAGCATTATCGCGGGCGACCTTATTGGCGGGGGCCCTGATAGGGGCGCGCAGGCAAGCCGCCCTGTCTATCCCTTCCCACCGCCAGTGTAATATGGTCCAGCACCGGTCGTGGTTGAGGAACCGGCGTGCCGCATCGTGCGTGAACGATTTTGGGATGTGGGGCGCTATAGAATACGTCGGGTAGAGGTCTGCGATAAACTAGGCTTGCGAGCACAGGGTGATCCTTAGAGGGCTGCCCTGGAGCTACTTGAAGAATTGGTGCGACATCTCACAAATCGCGAGGCGCTCCTGTTGGCTTAGAGCTTCAGCGGCTTTGGCTGAGTGTCCTTATGAGCGGGAGCATTGTTGAGCCATCCCTGGATTTCCTGGGGACCGATCATGATCAATGTCTTCCCACCGCGACGATACTCGACGTAGGGAGATGTGTTCGATGACCCCTTAGCCGCCCTGAGTTCTCGAACGTGGACTGCCGCATCCGCTTCGGTGCGGAACACTTTGACATTCATGACTGGCTCCTGCCGACGTCCGGCAGCGGCCAAGGGAGAATTGGATACGAACCAAGCCATGTTGCACGGCCTGCCGCAAGCGTTGCGGGCCTCCTGATCAAGTATCCTCCACAAAGGAACCCCGCGGCGCATCGCCTGTTCCGCGACAAGGGACGAAGGAGCCTAAGTCGCAACAAGAGATTGAGGAGATGCTCACCGCAGCTCTGAAGGACCGCTATCCTGATTGGCGTGCTGGCATTGAGCCGGGGGATACAGGGTGGCAGTACTACGTGGTTCGGACCGCCTCTGCTGTTGAGCAAAAAATGGAGGGAGATCGTTTACTCAGGACCTCCTTGAGCGCTACGTGATCGTGACCAGGAAGGACGCGAGGACCCGGGGAAGCTTTGAGGCAAGCTCGCTCGGTCCAGGGGGAGATCATCCCCGCCAGAATCCCCTTGAGTAGCAGCGTAGCGGCCTGATCTTTCGCAACCTTCCGCTCATACACGCCCCTTAAGGTTCTATAAAGCAAGTTTACGAGAAACGAAGCATTTGATCTAAGTTGAGCCGAACCCCTCTCACCGCGACATCGTTCTTCGGACCACGAGCCTCTCGAAGGCTGCTCTTCAGCTAAGAGGAGGGTCCAATGACCTGGGTTATCGCACATTCATCTATGCCCATCTCTAAGACGATGGGTTCATCTTGGCTGACCATCCATCCGTGCTACACGGAAGAGGGCGCGAAAGAGTATGCTCAGAAACAGCTGGCGAAAGGCCATCAGGTTGCTGCGCAGACACTCGAAGGAGAGACGCCGGTCCGCACGATCAAAGGCCAGGACGTTTCTCTGTGGCTGGAAGACGAAGAGCCACACTCTCTGGCTTGATCGCGCTGTACTTATCATCATGGCTCGTTGAAGGTACGAGTCCCAAGATGTCCTCGCAGCTCCCTCGTGCGGGTCGCCAGATGTAAGTGGCCTATGGCCTATGACCAAAAAACCAGCCACCTGACCAGAGTCTCTAGCCCCTTAGCTAATTGATTCAGCACGTGAGCTTTTGAAACGCCGAAACAGCAGGGGAAGCAGAGGCACAGGCGCACAGCCTGTGGGCGTGAAACGATGTGGGCGGTACGTCACGTCCCGACGAAAGGGAACGGAAAGGCGTCGCCCGGGCGTCGCCCGGCCCCGGTTTGGTAATCCGTGGGTTTCCAGAGGAAGCCGCAGCAAAGCGGTACGCCCGCGCGCAACTAGCGAAGCGCCATTGCATATGGGCCGGAAGAACCATCCCACAAAATTGATCCTGAATACGTAGACGAATGGGTCAGCCTCAAGCACCTGACAGCGCGTGTTGCGGCGTATTCTGTTTGGACATCGTCCCCGCGGCCGCTCGCGGCGGCCGCGGTATCCCCCTTCCCTAGGAGCGAGGTGTTCCGGTCCTTTTCACAATCGGCGATATTGTTCAGGAACAACCTTTTAGGAAGGCCGTCGCTGTCCTGCCAAAGCCTTATCTCCATCGCGATCTCATTAACGCCATAAGATGTCGACGGAGGCCACCGGCACTTCTGTCCAGCGTACAAGCTGACGACCATGCTGCATGCATTCGAGGTTCCATCAGGTCGCGAGCAGCTCGCGCCCGTATCGTAACGCGATCAGAGACATACGGCTTCTATCCTCATCGATCGTTTGTCGCTCATCCGGATACGATGAGGATGGCGAGGGAGCGCCATTGTTTTTGCGCCCCCAGAAGCAGCATAATCAACACGCATGTACTTCTTCAAAGCTGGGTACTCGCCCCGATTGTGTTGGTGAAGGAGACACCGACCGCCCTCTCGGATCGCCATCTGAGCTCGCATTTGTGGATCAACTTCTTGCCGGGAATCTCGAGCTCGAAGTGCAGCGGCAGATGCTCGGCGTCACCAGCAAGCTCTAGCTTGGCGCCTATTGGCGATAGGTCCCTTACCAGACAGTCGAGCATGATCGCCTTGTGGATCCGGATTCGACCTGGAAGGATCGGGTGCCTTCGCCTTTGGTTTGAGCTGCGTTCCCCTATGACACCCCTCCCGAACGTACCGCCATCGGCAACGGGACGGCTTGAGCCAGGTTCCGAAATTCCGAAATCTCGCGCAAAGAGATTCCGGACAGCAAGGGAACATCGATTTCAAAGATGCACGCGCAAAAAATGGACGGGCGAGTGGAAGTTTGAAATTCAAAATCGCACGCGGATTTTTTTTGGCGTCCAGAAAGATCTGGCACACCCCCGTCCCTGGGGTGCCCTCCCGAGTTGCGCCATCTTTCACCTGGCCTGATCGAGGGGCAGCCCCCACCCCTACCCGCCTCGTCATGCACAGTGGGTGTGATGCTGGCATACAGCGATGAGGAGACAGTGACTCGCTAACGCGTCTAGCAGACTCACCAGCGGCCGTCAGGGCTCCTGGGCTACCACGATTGCCCTCTGCCTCGCCAACGGCCTTCCTGGCCCTCCCTACGCTGTCGCTCAGCCTCGAAAGCTTCTCTCACTCGTGCGATCGATGGGTGAGCCGGATTCTTCACCTTCCGCCATGACCTTGATGGTCCGCCGCGATACGGATGAGCCATGTGCTTCGACACGATGCCTTCCAAGCCGAGCCGGCAGGCATGCTCGAAGATGGTGGCCCCGTCGCCGGTAACGTGCTCGACATACTCGAGCCCGTCGCGTGATCTGGCGAGGATCCTGCCCAGGCGTCGCTTGCGCTCGAGCAGCGGCTTCTGCCAGTAATCTTCCCCGTTGAGCTCGATGATGTCGAATGCGAGGAGGCGCGCTTCATGGTCACGGGTGTGGCTCCATAGCGCGTCGAAGTCGTGCCTGCCGTTCCGGTCGAGGATCACGGCCTCGCCGTCGAGCACGATTGACGAGATGCGCAGCTGTCCGAGTGCCTCTGCTATGAGCGGGTAGCGCCTCGACCAGTTCGTGCCGCCCCGGCTGTAGAGCTTGATCACCTTCCCTTCGCGACGAGCGATCAAGCGAAATCCATCCGCCTTTATCTCGTGGATGTAGTGAGGGCCCGCTGGTGGCTTTGCGACAAGTGTCGGTTGGCAGGGACGGAAGAACATTTCCAGCGAGATGAGCGACTGCCGCAGGTGAGTCAAGTTGCCGCATCGACGCAAATTCTGGGGGGGTTTACATTTGTAACTGCCTTGGGAGGCACTGTCGTCCTCTCGCAGTGAGAAAACCACATTCCAGGAAGCCAGCGTGATGACAACTCACAAGGGCAATTTCGTCGCTTACTACCGCGTGAGCACGGATCGCCAGGGGCGTTCAGGGTTGGGTCTCGAGGCGCAACGCAAAGCCGTTGAGGACTATCTTAATGGCGGGCGGTGGAAGCTCGTCGGCGAATTTACGGATGTTGAAAGCGGCAAGGATGATCGCAACCGCCCCGAGCTGGCCAGGGCCTTTGCCAAGTGTCGCCTTCACGGGGCAACGCTGCTCATCGCCAAGCTCGATCGTCTTTCGCGCGACGCGCATTTTCTCCTTGGCTTGCAGAAGGCCGGCGTGAAGTTCGTCGCGTGCGATCTGCCGCAAGCCAACGAGCTCACCATCGGCATCCTCGCGATCGTCGCCCAGCACGAGCGAGAGATGATCTCGAAACGCACCAAGGAGGCGCTTGCAGCGGCCAAGGCGCGGGGCATGAAGATCGGCGGCTTCCGCGGCTCACCGGCCACCCTGGAGGGTCTGAAGCGCGGTCGTGAGGCTTCCCACGCCACGAGGACGCGGAGGGCGCGCGAGAGGGCCAAGGACCTGGCAGCCGACGTAGAGGAGCTTAGGGCGAAGGGCGCGGACAGTCTGACGGCCTTGGCGAAAGGCCTCAATGCTCGAAGCATCCCTACTGCTCGAGGTGGCAAGTGGTCGGCCGTGCAGGTGATGAGGCTTTTGGAGACGCTGGGGGAATAAAAAACCCCCGAGGTGATGTCAGTCCTCGGGGGCCACAGAGCTCGTCCATCACGCTTTTGGGGCCGAAACGGGAAGGTGGCCCCACTAACAATCCTAGGGCGTGCCGCCGGGGCGACAAGGGTGAAATCGCTATCAGCGCGGATGGGGTGAAGCGGAGGACTTCGAGGTGAGCGGTCGGCCCTGGATCAAAATAGAAGCCCCCGAGGGGATGTCGCCCTCGGGGGTCCAACAGAGATGCTGTGTCATCACGCGTTCGGGGCCGAGAAAACCCAAGCGGCCCACTAACGATTCTAGGGCGTGTCGCCTGGGCGACAAGTGCACCGAAGAGAGAAGCCTTGGCTTCGCCACGCAAACGAAGCCAAGGCTCATGGAGGGGTAGGAAGATGCCCCTTTGCCACCGGGGCAGAGATATCCCACACGGGATCGGTTGAACCACAAGCGGAAGCGATTTCGGTCAGTGGAAAACCGCAAGCGCATTGCACGGGGACCGATAGGGACGGTTTACATAGTTCTCCCTGGTCGCGATGTGACCAGCAACCGTGAACGTAAAAGCAACATATGCCGCAAATGACCGATTCACGTGCTGATGCTTCCCTTATTTTTCAACAGGTTCTATGGGCGCGCCTATGTTGACATCGTAGGGGTCACAGGTTCGATCCCTGTCGCGCCCACCATTCCCAAGGTTCCTCTTGTCCAAGGTCCTCTTGTCCAAGGTCCTCTTGTCCAAGGTCCTCTTGTCCAAGGTCCTCTTGTCCAAGGTCCTCTTGTCCAAGCGTTTTCTTACGAGAAGGCGGGCGCGAACGAACCGAGCCTTGTCTGTCGCCTGACGGCGCCCGCACAAGCGAAGTCCCGTAGAACCTGCGGCTTGCCTCGTCGAGATAAGCATCCGGTAAGTCGACCTTGCGCTAGCGGCTCCCAATAGTATTGTGAACGAACTGCAATAAGACCAAACCGAAACGGGAGGGGTTCATGATTAGATTGGTGACACGCGGCCGCTTTACTCATGACTACGCGAAGGGTTTGGTATCCGCGCCTGAAGATCGAGAACCGGCCGTACGTAAGCTCGTCGAGGGGGCCGGCGGCAAGGTCGTGAACTTTTACTTCACGACGGGCGACAGCGATTTCATGCTGATCTCTGAAGGCGATGACGCCGAATCCATCATCGCCGCGCTTCTGGCAACGGCCGCATCGGGAGCGACCAGCAACCTGACCACATCGCGGGCTTGGACCGGCCGCGAATTCAAAGCCGTCGCCGAAAAAGCTTCCAAGGCGGCGAGCCTCTATCGCGCCCCGGGCAAGAGGTAAGAAGGCGCGTTCGCGCCAGATTCTCGAGACGGGCGCCCTCAAAGGCGCCCGCCTCGACGGCAGCGACCGTCTTCGGGCCTATTTCACCGGCAGCATCAGGTGTTCGTAAGCGGTGCCTGGCCACATCACGTAAGGTCGCGTTGGATCGGGCTTGGCATCCCTGGGGTAGCCCTTCATCATGCTGCTGGCTTCAGCCCCGACGATCATCACATGTGATCCGGTTTTGACCCAATTGTTGTCCGCAGTCTCGCCCCGGGCATAGGGGTCCGTATTGCTCGCGCCATTATCCCCTCTGAGCATGTAGATGAAGCCGATCTTTTGCGGAGCCGGCCCCTTGCTTTGCCACGCTTGAGCCCAGTCCATTGCCGCCTTGTCCGCGCACATCGGCGCATTGCCGGGATCCATGCATGTCCATCCATTGTCCCCGTCTCGGATCACCTTCATCTTGCCATCGGCCCCCATGTTCATGATGGTCGCGTGCTGCACCACGTGCGCGGGTGCGGCGTCCTTGAGCTTTGCCATGAGCTCCTTGTCGCTCATCATTGGATGCTGCGCGTACGCCACCGAGACAGAGCCTATGAGTGTGCTGCCGAACAAGAGCGCTATAAGACTTTTCATTGAAGTCGCCTCCCTGTTGCAGGCCCGCGCTTTTCGCGCCGTTCGCAGTATAACGAAGCACAGGAGGAATCACAGCGTCAGGTTGAGCCGCGCTTCAGTAGAAACGAATAGAGATGAAGGGGAGATCATGCAGAAAAACAAGACTCGCCCGGCGCATAATGGTGTGGCGGTGATCAAGCCGGGCCAGACCTATGTGGGCAAACAAGGCTTCACCTACGGTGCAGGCGCATCCGCCGAAACGGTCGGTGCGAAGAAAATTTGCATGAACATTCTGCCGATGCAGCCCGGTGCAGTCGCCAAAGCGCATTACCACGAGGGAATTGAGACCATCGCCTTTATGCTGGAGGGCGAATGCGTCGTCCATTATGGCGAGGATCTGCATGAGTGTGTGCTGGTGCGTCAGGGCGAGCAAAGCTTCGTTGCCGCCGACGTGCCGCACGCGCCCCGCAATGAGAGCGGCAAGCCGTGCACGTGGATCGTGGTGCACTCATCCGGCAGTGATCAGGACGGCATCGTGCTGCTGCCGGAACTCGACGCAAAACTGGCGAGCAGAAAATGAGTGCAGAAATGTGAGCGAGGCGGCTTTCCGGGCCTCCAACGAGACCGTTTTTCACGCTTCCTTGTTCACGCGCAACGTCGTGAGGAATGCGGCGAGATCGTCCGTGCGGTGGTCGATGTAGCTCGCGCCCTCGTTTGCGCCTTCCCAGACATCGCGCTCAGGAACTTCGGCGCGCGGCGCGACGAGCACCGTCGTCATCCCCAACCGATGCGGCACCTCGAGATTGCGTGAGATGTCCTCGAACATCGCCGCCTTCGCGGGCTCGATGCTGAAATGCTCGAGAAAGCGCAAATAGGTTCGTTCGTCGGGCTTGGGAATGAAATCCCCCGCCGCAATGTCGAACACGCCGTCAAACAGGTGATCGATTTTGAGATGTGCCGTCGTCTTCATCGCATGGCCGTGCGAGCCCGACGTCAGGATGAAGCGGCGCCCGGGAAGCGCCGCGATCGCGTTTGCGAGCGCCTCGTCGGCCGCGAGGGTCGAGCGGTCGATATCATGGGCAAAGTCGAGGAAGATCGCGGGATCGAGATCGTGCTCGATCATGAGGCCGCGCAAGGTGGTCCCGTAGCGCTGGTAATAATATTTCTGGAGAGCGCGCGCCGACATTCCGTCGATGCCGAAGAGCCCGGCGACGAAGGCCGTGATCCGCGCGTCGATCTGAGGCCAGAGCGGGCTCCCGGCCGGGTAGAGCGTGTTGTCGAGGTCGAATATCCAGCTCTCGACATGGTCGAAGCTCCGCAGCTTCCGGCCGTTTGCCGTCAATGGCGATGATCGTTTCGGCGGGCCGCGATCCGGGCTCGGCGAAACTCCCGTCTCACTCACGAAGTCTCCTTTGAGCAAAGTTTCCCGCGGTCGCGGATATTTCCCGGAATCGCGCCGAGGCCTGGCATCAGCATAACCCAGGCGCTGCACCTCGTCCTATACCAGGAAAAGGTGACACCTTGCCGCCTCACCCCCGGCTCGCCACCGACACCCCGATCACCGCGAGCGCGAGCCCGACGATCTGCACGAGGCTCAGCGTCTCGCCGAACATCGCATAGGCCATCAGCGAGGAGAGGGCCGGGACCAGGAAGAAGAGCGAGGAGACCGCGGCGACGGCACCTTTGCGGATCATGTGGAGCAGCATGAGGATCGCCACGATCGACATGCCGAAGATCGACCAGGCAAGGCCGAGCACGACCTGCGGTACGGGATCGAGCCGCCCATGCTCGAGCGCGAGCGCGAAGGGGAGGAGCACGAGGCAGGCGCCCGTATATTGCAGGGCTGTGCCGGCGCGTGCATCGAGCGATCCGCCGAAGCGCTTCTGGAAGAGCGTGCCGAAGGTGAGGCTGATGGTGCCAAGGCCGCAGATCATCGCCGGCAAAGGCGGGATTGCCCCTTGACCCGCCATGCCGAGCTTGGGTGAGATCACGAGAAGCGCCCCGAGAGCTGCGGCGGCGATGCCGGCCCAGCGGCCCGCACTCACCTTCTCGCCGAGGAGTGGGCGCGCCAAGAGCGCGGCGAGGATCGGTTGCAGGCTTGCGATCAGCGCCGAGACTCCCGCCGGCAGGCCTTGGCTCACCGACCAGAAGACCGCGCCGAGATAGGCGCCATGCATGAGTACCCCGGCAAGCAAGGGCTTCGAGAAGGCCAAACGTCCACGTGGCCAGTGGACGCCGGCGAAGCCCGCGACGAGCGCGAGGACGATGCCTGCAATCGCAAAGCGCCAAATCAGGAAAGTGAAGGGCTCGCAATGACCTGCCACAAGACGCGCGGTGACGAATCCCGTCGACCACAGGAAGACGAAGGCCGGCGGTATCAGACGATCGGCAACCCCGGCC
>Ga0213876_10002608_pt1 | contig 10538 bp, 11 predicted proteins | sample BarmaccomBMRX_R9_FD_160113 | JGI IMG/M metagenome (GOLD analysis project Ga0213876, IMG submission 160113) | Root-associated microbial communities from Barbacenia macrantha in rupestrian grasslands, the National Park of Serra do Cipo, Brazil - RX_R9 | ecosystem: Host-associated > Plants > Roots...
AGTCCCTCCCAGCTGCGATCCAGAGCCGAGAAGCTTTCGCAGCGCGAGTGCGCCCTGACCTTCCGCCGCCTCGGCCGCCATGGTGCGCTCAATGCGGATGAGTAGCACGCCAGGAGCTGTTAACTGAGCGCCCTGACAGACCGCCCTCAACCGACTGAGGCTCACAGGTTCCCGCCTCCATGAAGGCACGTCGCGCCGCGATGAGTTTGGTCGCTCTTGCGCAACGGGGGATTGCGCTCGCCAGCCCGCTTGGAGCCTCACGCGCATATGGCTGCTTCGTCGGAACTTCCGTTTTTCCTTGCCGTTGCCGCGTGAGCAGCCAAGGAGGCGGATCATGAACACTGAGATCGCAAGAGACCTTTTCGTCGTCGGACTTCGCAACGCCCATGCCATGGAGGTGCAAGCAAGGGAATTGATGGAGCGCCAATCGGAGCGCATGTCGGATTATCCGCAGGTGCAGACGCGGGTGCGGCAGCATCTCGACGAGACGAATGGCCAGATCAAGCGTCTCGAGGAATGTCTCGACGCCTGCGGCGAGAGCACCTCCACCATCAAGGACACCGCCATGTCTGCCATCGGCAACCTCGCCGCGATGGCGCACGCGGCGGCTGGCGACGAGATCCTGAAGAACACCTTCGCGAATGAGGCTTTCGAGCATTATGAAATCGCGGCCTACAAGTCGCTCCTGACTCTATGTGACAAGGCCGGTGTCCGCATGGCGGCGGAGCCGCTGCGCCAATCTTTACGGGAAGAAGAGCAAATGGCGGACTGGATCGACGTGCATATTGAAGAGGTGACCCTGGACTATCTCGCCAACGCCGAGCGGAATGGCAAAAGTTGAAGTGCGGCGGGTGTTGAACCTCTTATCGAACAGACATAGGAGTGCATTTCCCCGAATTTCCCAGATACTGAAGCAGTCTCCCAGCCTGCAATTTGGTCGCGCCTAGCGTTTTCAACAGCCTGAGTTCGGCAAAGCCTTCGTCTGCGCGCCGCTCGCGCATCGATCTGTTGCGCTCGGCATGTGATGTCATTTCGATCTGGGATGTCACCGGGGCTGTTGCAGAGGAGACCGCGACAGAACTTCCCGCCCATGCTTATCCAACGCGCTCAGTCGCTCGCGCGAACCGAAGCGAGCGACGTCGAAGCACTGGGCTTGGCAAGCGCAATTCCCTGCGTCAGCGAACTTCCTTTTATCCAAAGCGCCAACCGCGCACCCATCGCAATTCCTGGTCTCTCCACGCCGCGATGCAGCAATTCGGCCGCGACAACGGTGAGAGGAATTACCATGCACGCGAGGCCGAAAAATGTGGCTGCCCTGCTCGCCAGCGGGAATATGTCGAGCCAGACCCAGTGGCACACAGCTATGAGCGGTAGATGAGCAAGGTACACCGCATAGGATCGTGAGCCGAAGTAAGTCGCCGTGGAACTCTCCAAACAGCGAGCGTAGGTTCGCGCGAATGAGGCCGCCTCAATCTTTGATCGATCAAGGATGAGGCCGGTGAACACCAGTGCCCAAATCAACAGTGGGACGCTCCCCCAGCCGCACAGGGGAAGGAGGATGAGGCATATGGCCAAAACCGCGCCGGGTTTTCGAAGCATTCCCGTAACGGAGGGATAGACAAGCCGGCTGGCTATTCCCAGCCCGAAAAATCCCGCTGCTCCCGGCAAAAAGCTTCCGGTTCGGAAATCACCGAGCGCACCCAGTTGGTAGGCGATCTCAATGATCGCGACGGCAAGCCCAACCCAGACCAACGTAATCTGCCGCCGTGCGAGCATGAGAACGAGGGGTGCTACCAAATAGAATTGCCATTCGAGCGACAGACTCCAAGCGGGCGAATTGAATGCAAACTGCGAGAATGGAAGGACGGCGTTGCTGATGGCACCGTGGAGCATCGTGAGATGCGCAAGAGCGTGCGCCAACAAGAATTCATGATTGGAATGCGAAAGGTCCGCGAAAAGCTTCTCGACATGGTAGGTGCTTGGAGCGCTCGCCCAAGCCACGCGAGCGAGTGCGGCGGCATGAATGTCGTTCGTAAAAAACCCGATGATGCACGTGACGGCGAACAGCGGGAAAATCCGCATGAAACGCCGGATGAGATAAGCACCATAAGGTTCCGGTCGCTCGACGATCAAATGCGTGATCACGAATCCGCTGATGATGATGAACACGAGCACAGCGAGAAGACCCACCTGGACGAGAACAGGACCGAGGCCTCTCGCGTACACATCGGAAGTTTGGACGAGATGACAAACAACGACGGCCCAGGCGAGCCAGCCACGAAGTCCTTCGATCGCAGCAAATTTCTTCATGGCCGACCCTCAAAGTCGGTCGAGATCGTTAAAGATCAGGGACGTTTCTAGCCGAGTATTTGTAAGCGGGATCGAGCTCGCGGAGGTGACAAATTTGCATCAATCTCGAACAGCCAACAAATCAATTGTTTCGGAGTACTGCATTGGTAGTACCCGACACCGACCCGCTGACGAGCCATAGAACTTTCCGCCGGGAAACCACGTCCCGTCGTCATTGTTCAGAACGACAGCTTCGACGCAATCGATCCATCACAATCTGCGCCTTCCCCACCACGAGACCGAAGCGCGCTTTGTTCCGCTGGCCAGCCGGCCGATCTCTCTTTCACACGCGTTCGCCTCAAGCCCAAGAAGGGGCAGGTCCCTCGTGACTGGTGGGCTGATGTCGAGGACACCCGAGAGACGGGCGACTACGGTAAGGACAACGATCGAGGCGCCGATCTCGCCCGTGAATGCCTTGCCGCGATGCGCGCGCAGAATGACCCGAACCTATTTCACCACGCAGTGCGCGACATGGTCGCTAAGGGCCGCTTCGGGGGCTTCGAGCTCGGCTTTTGCTTCGCCTTCGCCTGTTGGGTGATGTAGGCATGCTAGGGGGGACGCCGCCCGGTTGGTCCGAATTCCTAGCTCTGCCCCGGCGCCCGGGTTGCCGGGGCTTTTTTCATGTACTCGCGCGCCGAAAGGCTCGGCTCAGATCTACCTGGGATAGCAATCAGCCTTTATTTGGATCGCGAAGGTATTTCCCGCCCCACCTGAATCGTACTTCGCCTGAGCTTGGGCGATCTTGGCAGACGCCGCATCACAGCTTGCCTTGCTTGCAAATTGGGCCGTTGATGTCGATGTCGCTGCCCCATTGGTGGCCGTCATAAACACAATGATAACCAGTACATACATCACACGCCCTCCTTATAATTGAAGTCGCTCCCGAGGGTGATCCGAACACGGACTCTTAGAAATGTCTGTCACCTGGGGAACAGGCGCATATTAGGCTTCGCATCGAGCGCCCATCCTGTGTCAGTCTCAACGCCTCTGCTCACGCCCCAGCGATTATCCAAGCGTCTTCACAGGGCAGTTGATAGGTGGTTTATCTATTGGCTGCTATGGAAGCAGACGGGACGTGACATAGGAGGCGGGGACGTGACTAAAATTGTTCGCAACGAGATCAGAAAGCGTGGCTTTTTCGGCCATATCTTCAAATGGCTCTTCATCGCTTTCAACGTGCTTATGGTGGTGTGGTTGATAGGCTACTTTAAGCTCGTGGGTGATCTGTTCTCATCTCAGTCGACAGGGGCGGCTCGGACCGGAGCCACGCTAGGCGGAATGATCGGGACCACCGTGATCCTTTGGTTTTGGGTGCTCGGCGATTTCATTCTCGGCATTCTCGCCTTCTTTACGCGGGGGCGGCTCACCATCATCGAAGAGCGGATCGAATAGGGAGGCAAGCGGCTTGACGCGCTAGCGCATCCCAGGCCAGCCTACACGCCTACTGAATGAGCTGAGGGGCTAATCATGATCAGAATTTCTTCGCGGCGGGGTTCTTTGCTCGCGACAAACATTCCTCGTTGCAAAACTGACTTAGCCGAGATGATCGCTCGCGCCACTCGATGCGCTTGATATAAGACCCGCAATGCCAATTCCCCCGTTCACGGCAGACGGAATTTTGCCGCCCTATGTTGGCTCAATGGGGCCGGGTGACGCACTGGAGGACATGTCTCCCTATATCGTGACTGCGATCGAAATCGTCACTACATTAGGGACTAGCGATCAGCGGAAGGCGATCTTGCGAGGCTGGCTGAGCCACCGGGCCGCTTTAAGGAAAATCGGATTCGATAGAGGCTTCCAGTGGCTCGACGGCAGCTTTGTCGAAATCAAAGAACCAAAAGACCTCGATGTGGTTACCTTTCTTTATCGTCCAACCGTCATCGTCGAGAACCCGTCTGATTGGTACGCATTCCTGATGACAAATATCGGGCTGCTAGGTCGCGATCAGGTTAAGTCGAAATACAAGCTGGACTTCTTCGGAATTGACCTAAATAGTTCCGCTGAGGTGTTGGTATCTTCGACAAGATATTTCCTTGGCCTTTTCTCTCATCGTCGTGGCGACGACATTTGGAAGGGTATGCTACAGGTACGTCTCGAAGACGTGGCTGACGATTATGCCGCACTTTCAGCTCTTGGCCCAGATCCGGACGCCAAGGCCGTAGGAGGGGAGACCCAATGAACGGCTTGCGCAAACTTGAGCGCGATTTCGCTCACGCGGATAAGACCGCAGTCACCGGGCTACTCGCTCAGCTACGCCCCGAAGATGCTTTGACTCGTCTCGGGCTTGAGTCTCGGCTCAGAGAGTTGGATCGGGATATTGCCCGCATGTCCACACCTCAAAATGAGCCTACCGCTTCAGCCGCGCTATTTTTTGGAGGCAAGCCTGTAATCGGTACACGCGGCGTGGAGAGCGAGTTCGCGAGCGAAGCTATTGGCAAGTTTCAGGATATGGTTGCCAAAGTTCTTGCGCACGAGACCAGCGGGCTCGGGCAGCGCGGCACTGTTGCGAACAAAGGTGAGTCAACGCTTCATATCACTCGTATTGTGCGCGGCTCGTTCGGCTTCCTCTTGGAAGAAATTCAGCCGCAGGAGGAGATTGTAGATACCAAGTTGAAGGCGGCCGTTCAGGAAGCGACACGACTCCTAGACGCGTTTCGAGAGCCTAATGAGGAGCAATTTCGGTCCGCCGTCGAGACGATTGACGAAAGGCTGCTTGGAACAGCCCGAGATTTTTTTGAACTCATGCGCTCCAGTGGCGCTACGCTTCGCCTAGTCGCCGGAGATACTGACCTAAGCTTTGGGGCTGAGGCAGTTAGTCGCGCTGTTGAGCGAGCTGCAACGACAAAGGTTGAGGAACGAGAGGAGGTTGTATTCGGACAACTGGCTGGCGTTCTACCTGACGCACATCAATTCGAATTTAGAACTAGCACCGAACGGGGTGTTATCCGTGGCAGGGTCGATCGGGCCATCACCTCGGATCGACTTACTGAGTTCAACCGCCAATTAGTCAATGTAGATGCTACAGCGCGCATGCGCGTGAAGCGAGTCTTTCACAAAGACGCTGTTGTGCGAGAGAATTTCGTGCTTCTCTCTCTAGGTTGAAGCTCGTTTCACCACGGCTAACAACTGGCTGACGATTCATGGCGTGCCCGACTCGTGAAAAGCCATGCTTTCGAGGTGGATAGCTTCTTCATGCCGCCCCTGATCGATGTTAGCCGTTGCCCTTGGGATTGACGATGACGCGTTCTCTTCCAAACCGCGATGATATTGAACAGCGCGTTCAACGCATTCCATATATCATCGTGCTCGACCGCAAGCGGACACGGTGAGCGTATTAGAGGCTTTGGAGGGCACATGAACGCGGTGTTCAATTACGCGGCTGCCACTTGTGGTTTTGCCGCCTCATGGTTCTGGTACAGTTCCGCGAAGACATTCGTGCCAGATCCTCCCGTAGGGGCATTTGCGGAACAGGCAATGCCTGCACTAGCCTCGTATCGTGAAGCTGTTCGGATCGCTGCGCGCGAAAATCGTTGGGCGGCGCTGCTTAGCGGCGCGTCGGCGCTCCTCGCTGGTCTCGGTCTTATTTGGCCGGGTTCATAGCAGCCCTGACCCTCGTGTCTTCTATCGTGAACGCTTAGCCACTCTGCCCGTGCCGTGGCATTTTGGGCATCGCTCAGGATTGGAAGCTGACCACCGCGTGCGATTGGCTTTAGCTCCTTTGCACTCTGGGCAAACCTCATCGATCCAATCAGATTTGTGTTCCTTGGGGTCCATTTCGTTCTCCTCTTAGGAAGTCCCCATTTGTGCATATCACAAAACGTCGCGGCCCTCAGGCGATCCCCGTCCGCCTTCAATCGCCGCAATACGGTCCAAGCCACTCGCCTTTGTAAGACCAATTGTAAGACTTGCATGAAATCAGATATAGAAAACGACGTATGATCAAACAGTTGATGTGATTTGGTGGCGGAAGGGGTGGGATTCGAACCCACGAGAGGCGTGAACCCCTGGCGGTTTTCAAGACCGCTGCCTTCAACCGCTCGGCCACCCTTCCAAACAACTGCCCATAAAGTACTATTCCTGTCCCCTCACCGTCTCAAAATGGTGATTTGCTTTGCTACCCAATGGGCTCGCTTCTGTAGGGCAGCCCGCAGCGCCTCGTCAACGCGCGCGACTGCATTCGCCTGCATGCTGCGCCCTTCAGCCGCCAAAAGCACAGTTCGCGCACGTTTCAAATCACGCTGGCTATTCCCGGCGAGCGACAATGCACCTCCAGCACATGCCGATCCATGGACGAAAGTCGAACTTCTCTTGCTTGGGGTATCTCGCCGTGAAGCAAACGCGCACCGGCCACGTTACCCAGGGCGCCGCGGACGCCAGAGCCATGGTTCACTTCGCAATCGGCACGGCTTTACAACACTCGACGGATTCGCCCAGCGTTCAGCGCAATCGCAGACGGGTCTTAACTGAATTGCCTTCGGGGGTTGGCAAGAGCAGGCGACGCAAGTGAGTCCAAGTCAGTGCCATGCAATTGGGCGCTGCTCGACAACTGTTGGCGCGGCGAGCTTCCTAATTGACCCGCTTCGTGCGCCGCCGCTGGTCTTTAGGTCCGGTCGGCGTATGGAGGAACGTCTACTAGCGTTCCTATCAAGCGCAGCAACGCTTGCTGCTCTGGTCCTTTCGCCTGGTTGCTCAGAAATGTCACCAGATCAATATGGGCGAGTCGACCGCCGGACGGGCTGTTGGGCTGATGGATAATGAAGGCCCGACCATCAGTTGGTTCGCGCGCTAGGAACCACGAATCTCCGCTCGGGCTCCGATACAGCTCTCGTCTGTCTGACATTTGTCGCGTCCCCCTTTCCCAATAGGCATATAGGTCGGGATGGGGAGGGTGAGCCACATTGGTGCGCAAAGCAAATGAGCGGCCTTCCAACAATTCGGGGCGGGCCTGCAACTCATCGGAGTGGCAGGTAGCAGGAGCCACTACCGCCCGGAGTGCCGAAGCAGCCGATCGAGCGTTCAGAGCGTTGCGTTTTGGTCCCGACGGTCAAACCGAAAACTCTTTTTTTTAGGCCCCCTCTTCGACACATGCTTCTCGACCAAGGTGGCGGCCTGCGACACGTCGAGCAAACCTTGTGGGGGATGGAGCGCTGATCTTCGCCCATGCCTGCCGCCTCGGCCTGGAGGCAACGAGCACCCGTCCATCGCGGAATCAAGTTGCCATCGAGGTGAGGAACTTCCGCAAGCGGTAACACTCGGGAGCGAGGCGAAGCGCGCGTCCACGGCCCCAAATCGACCTGTATCGACGCGCCCGCAACGTGCTCCTTCGGAAGCGAATTTATGCTGGCGCATGTTTCGCGCCCGCCTCATAATGTAGGAGTATGCCCCAAAACTCACCATTCATTGTCAAGGTCGAGCGCGACGCTCATCATCAGGGTCGTTTTCGCTGGCGCGTTTTTCAAGACGGAAACATGCGAGACGCCTCCGTCCACTCATTTGCAACGAAGCGCCAAGCGCAAGTGGATGCGGATAAGTTCGTGCAAAAACTAAACGCGACATGGCGGATTCTCAAATGACACAGTCCGCGCGATTTGCCGGTAACCAACTTGAAAGCGCGGCTTGAGAGGAGGATATACTGGCAACGGTAGATCGCCGCATCCGCTCCGAAGATTCATCCGCTCCTACATTTGGACGCATGCTTATTCACCGCTCACAGGTCCGGGCTGGATTCATCAGGTCAAGTGGGCAAGTGTGACCGTTTGCTGATCGGAGGGCGCGAAGGCGAACGCGTCATCTTGCGCGTGCGCGACCTTTGCAATGGGCAGAGCGGTATCGGCGCATCGTGGCCTTGGCCGAGGCGTTACGCGGTCCATCGTGCTCGACGTGCGCTCATCGTGGGGCCGCTCTCGGACATCGCAAGGTGAAAAATCCGACCTGTCCCTCGCTCGCCAGAGTTCGGGAGGTCGGTCACCACGGGCCAGCCCGTGAGCACAAGAACGCTCATCGGGGTAGCTCACCGGCACGCTTGACGGCTAGTAATCTAGCTCGGGCCGACTATATGCCAGAGATCATCGACAGAGGGCCTAACCTTTGGCGTCGATGAATGTGAGACGCTTCAGTGCTCCCGCCAAGCAAGACGACGATGGAGCATCTCGATGTCAGATAACGAGCGGTCTTCTCCAGAGGCGCCCTTGCCGAGGGGCCTCTCCCCTAAGGAACTTGCTGCCTGGGTCAAGGAAGTCGAGAGCGCTGCTCCAGCCATCACTCCGCGCAACGACAACTCCCCAGCGGAAGCTGGCAACGTTCTGCAACTCGGGGATGATGCCGATGAGTTGTGGTATGTGAGGTTCGAGAGGCGAAAGGGGCAAATTCCAATCGACTTGCGCTTGAGGATCGCCGCGTTCCTCTGCGAAATGTTGCCGGAGCCTTATTGCGACGATTGCATCTCAGAAGAGATCGCCAGCGATCTCGCCGAGGTTCGCAAAGAGACCCAAAACATGAGAATGCAGCCTGACTTTCTGATCGGGGGCACTCTCTGCACGCGCTGCGGCGATACCCAACCTGTCACCACAAGAGCGAATGCCGCCTTTGTTCGCGAGCCAGAGTAACGCGCGCCTGTCGAATTCCAGCTGATGTCCTGCACCGTATTTAGCAAGGCGCATGGGCCGGCGCGGAGATTTGATCTCTGATTTCCGAGACTGCTCGGGGCAGCGAAATATCGGTCGGGAAGCCGGTAACCGAATTTCAAGACCGCTGCCTTCCGCTCGGCCACCCTTCCAGACTGAGCAACGGGTAGCCGCAACGAAAAACGCGCGTCATGTCGCGCGTATGGCGCTTATCGCGGGCGAGAGGGCGTTTGGGAAACGGGCCAAGCACAAGTTAGAGTGAGGCCGCTGGCTCGTTCCAGGCACGTTGCGCTAACATTGGCGTCCTCGAGAATGTCGTCATTCGAAAGTTCGCGTAAGCCCCTCCTTCCTCTTATCAGCTTCAATGAACCTCCATCCTTCCGATACGCGAGGCCGTTTGGCTTATCGCACCGATATCGACGGGTTGCGCGCGGTCGCGGTTCTCGTCGTCATCTGCTTTCATTTGAACTTCGGCGTATCCGGTGGCTTCGTCGGCGTCGATGTCTTCTTTGTCATCTCAGGCTATCTCATCACCGGCATCATCGTCGCCGCCCTCGAGGAGAAAAATTTCTCGATCCGCGAGTTCTACGCAAGGCGAGCACGGCGCATATTGCCGGCGCTCGTCTCGACGATTTTGGCAAGCTCACTCGCTGCGGGCCTGATCTTTTATCCCCCAGAGCTGGTCGCATTCGCGAAATCAGCGATCGCGGCCGTGCTCTTTTATGCCAACGTTCATTTCCTTTCGATGAGCGAATACTTCGCGCCCACCGCGAAAACGATTCCTCTCTTGCATCTATGGTCGCTTGGAATCGAGGAGCAGTTCTACATTCTTTTTCCGCCCCTCGTTATTCTTTGCATGAGGTTCTCCCGCAAAGTTTTGCTGATCGTGCTCAGCGCCTTTTGCGCGTCCTCGCTTGCGGCCTCGCAGCTCACCCTGGCCGATAATCCGGCATCGGCATTTTATCTTCTCCCGTTTCGCGGCTTCGAGCTTTTGCTCGGCTGCCTCGTGTCGCTTTCAGCGCCGAAGGTGTCTTGCAGGAGCCGCTTTGGCGCGGAAGCAACGGCGCTCGCGGGCGCGACGCTTGTCGTCGTGCCGATCGTGTCCTTCAACGCGGCGACGGCGTTTCCGGGCCTGGCTGCGGCCATCCCTTCACTCGGGGCAGCCTTGATCATCGGAGCGGGCGAGGCGAACTCGACGATCGTCTCCAAGCTTCTGTCCGGGCAGCTCGTGGCGGGGATCGGGAGGGCGTCTTACTCGCTCTACCTCGTGCATTGGCCCGTCATCGTCTTCGGCTCTCGACTTTTCCCGGGGACGCCGTCGACCTGGTTCGGCATCGGCGCTCTCGCGACTTCCTTTATCACTGCCCTCCTCAATTACCGCTTCGTGGAACAGCCCATTCGCCACGCCGCCGGGCCGGGTTCCTCGTCGCGAGCGCTGGCGATCTCAGCAGCCGCGATCGCCTCTCTGTGCGCGTTATTCGGATGGACCGTACACGAAGACGGGTTCAGGCCAGGAACCGAGGGGAAGATCCAGCGCGTGCTTGCCTTTCTCAATTACGACCATGA
>Ga0213876_10002609_pt1 | contig 10536 bp, 9 predicted proteins | sample BarmaccomBMRX_R9_FD_160113 | JGI IMG/M metagenome (GOLD analysis project Ga0213876, IMG submission 160113) | Root-associated microbial communities from Barbacenia macrantha in rupestrian grasslands, the National Park of Serra do Cipo, Brazil - RX_R9 | ecosystem: Host-associated > Plants > Roots...
CGTCGGCCCCTCGCCCTGCGACACGACCCCGACGCCCACGCCGACACCGACACCGACCCCGACCCCGACGCCGACGCCGACTCCAACTCCCACACCGACGCCGACGCCGACCCCGACGCCCACGCCGACTCCGACGCCTACGCCGATGCCCGGCACGCTCCAGTTCGAGTCCGCCTTTTATACGGTCGGCGAGGGCGGCGGCGCGGTCGTCATCACCGTCACGCGCGCGGGCGGCAGCGACGGCGCTGTCTCGGTGAACTACGCGACCTCGAACGGCACCGCGACCGCGGGCAGCGACTACATTGCAACTAGCGGCACGCTCAACTGGGCCGCGGGCGAGACTGCGAGCAAGACCTTCAGCGTCACGATCAACGATGACACGCTCGACGAGCCGGACGAGACCGTCAACCTGACGCTGAGCAACGCGACGGGCGGCGCCACGCTCGGCACGAGCACCGCCGTCCTGACCATCACGGACAACGACGCGCAGCCGACCTTGCAGTTCAGCTCAGCGACTTACTCCGTGGCCGAGAACGTGGGCACCGGCACGGCCACCATCACCGTCACGCGCGCGGGCGGCAGCAACGGCGGCGTCACGGTCAATTACGCCACCTCACCCGGCGGCACCGCGACCGCCGGCAGCGACTACACCGCCACCTCGGGCACGCTGACCTTCGCCGAGGGGGATACCAGCAAGACTTTCACCGTCCCGATCCTCAACGACGCGCTCGACGAGCCCGACGAGACGGTCAACCTCACGCTCGGCGGCCCCGGCGGCGGCGCCACCATCGGCTCACAGAGCACGGCCGTCCTGACGATAAACGACGACGACGGGCCGCCGTCGCTCTCCATCAACGACGCGACCGTGACCGAGGGCAACTCGGGCGACGCGGCCGCGACCTTCACCGTCACCCTCTCTCCCGCGAGCGGCAAGACCGTGACGGTGGACTACGTGTCGGCCGACGGCACGGCCAACGCCGGCCCCGACTACGGCGGGACGGCGGGCACGCTCTTCTTCAGCCCGGGCCAGACGACGAAGACGATCACCGTCAACGCCTTCGGCGACACGTTCAACGAGCCGGACGAGACCTTCTTCGTCAACCTCTCGAACCCGACCAACGCGACCATCGCCGACGCGCAGGGACAGGGCACGATTATCAACGACGACACGCCCGCGCTGCGCTTCTCTCAGGCGACCTACCCGGCCGGCGAGAGCGCGCACTTCGTCACCGTCACGGTCACGCGCGCGGGCGACGCGTCGCAGGCCGTGGGTGTGAGCTTTGCCACTTCCGACGGCACGGCCACGGAGCGCAGGGACTACACGGCCGTCTCCGGGAGGTTGCAGTTCGCCGCGGGCGAGACCTCGAAGACCTTCGACGTGCTGCTGACCGAGGACGCCTACGCGGAGCCGGAGGAGACGATCAACCTCACGCTCTCAAACCCGACGGGCGGCGCGGCGCTCGGCACGCAGGCGACGGCCACCGTCAACGTCCTGGACACCCCGCCCATCGCCTCCAACCCGATAGACGTGTCTTCGGACTTCGTCCGGCAGCACTACCACGACTTCCTCAACCGCGAGCCCGACGACGCGGGGCTCGCCTTCTGGACGAACGAGATCGAGCAGTGCGGCGCCGACGCAGGCTGCCGCGAGGTGAAGCGCATCAACGTCTCGGCCGCGTTCTTCCTCTCCATCGAGTTCCAGCAGACCGGCTACCTCGTCGAGCGGACTTACAAGACGGCGTACGGCGACGCGACCTCGCCGAACGTCGATGGGACGGTGCCCATCGTCAGGCTGCAAGAGTTCCTGCCCGACACGCGGAGCATCGGGCAGAACGTGCAGGTCGGCATCGGTAACTGGGAGGCGCAGCTCGAAGCCAACAAGAACGCGTACATGGACGAGTTCGTCCAGCGCGGGCGGTTCCTCGGCGCCTTCCCCAACACGATGACGGCCGCGCAGTTCGTGGATAGGCTCAACCAGAACGCGGGCGGCGTGCTTACACAGGCCGAGCGCGACAACCTGGTCAACGACCTCTCCAACGGGACGAAGACGCGAGCACAGGTGCTGCGCGCCGTCTCCGAGAACGGCGTGCTCCAACAGAACGAGCTGCGCCGCGCCTTCGTGCTGATGCAGTTCTACGGCTACCTGCGCCGCAACCCGGACGACCCGCAGGACACGGACTTCCGCGGCTGGAAGTTCTGGCTCGACAAGCTGAATCAATTTAACGGCAACTACGTCAACGCCGAGATGGTCAAAGCCTTCCTCGACTCCATCGAATACCGCACGCGCTTCGCGCCGTGAGGAGGAGTAGACAGTAGAAAAACAGGCGGCGCGTCTCAGTCTTTAGACCGAGCGCGCCGCTTTGTTTCCCTACTGACTAATGTCTACTGTCTACTCCTCTTAAAACCTCTGCGTGACTCCTCTAATCAGCCGCACGGTGTCGCGGGCGATGAGCAGCTCTTCGTCGGTGGGGATAACGTAGACGGCGAGGCGCGAGCCCTCGCGGCTGATGAGCCCCTCGCGGCGCGCCGTCGTCGCCTGGTTCGCCGCGGGGTCGAGTTCGACGCCCATCCAGCCGAGCCCCTCGCAGACGCGCTTGCGCACCTCCGCCGAGTTCTCGCCGATGCCGCCCGTGAAGACCAGCGCGTCGGCGCCGCCCGCGGCCGCCAGGTACGCGCCCACGTACTTGCGCACGCGGTAGCAGAAGATTTCGACGGCGAGGCCCGCGCGCCGGTCGCCCGACTCGTGCGACTCGTCGAGCAGCTCGCGCATGTCGTTCGTCAAACCCGAAATCCCCAAGAGCCCCGACTGCTTGTTCAAGACCAAGTCCACCTCCTGCGCCGAGAGCCCCTCCTTCGCCCCGACGAAGTCGATGATGGCCGGGTCGATGTCGCCCGAGCGCGTCCCCATCACCAACCCTTCGAGCGGCGTCATGCCCATCGAAGTGTCCAACGAGTCGCCGCCCTTGATCGCCGCCGCCGAGCAGCCGTTGCCGAGGTGGAGCGTGATGATGTTCGTCTGCTCGCGCGCGAGGCCGCGCAGGCGCCGGTAGCGGTAGGCGACGTAGCGGTGCGAGGTGCCGTGGAAGCCGTAGCGGCGCACGCGGTAGCGCCGGTACCACTGGTAAGGGAGCGCGTAGAGGTAGGCGTGCGGCGGGAGCGTCTGGTGGAAGGCCGTGTCGAAGACGGCGCCCTGCGGCAGCCCCGGCCCGAAGACCTCGCGCGCGGCCTGGATGCCGCGGATGTTGCCGGGGTTGTGGAGCGGCGCGAGGTCGATGCAGTCCTCGATGCCGCGCAGCACGTCTTCGTCGATGAGGACGGACTGCTTGAAGCGCTCGCCGCCGTGGACGACGCGGTGGCCGACGGCGTGGATGTCGCCGACGCTCTTGACCTCTTCAATCCCGGAATCTGCCGAAGTCACCCAACGGATGACCGTCTCGACGGCCGCGCGCGTGTCGCGCACCGGCGCCGTCGAGCGCCGCGCCTCGCTGCCGCGCGCGCTGAAAGTGATGATGGCCTCGCCCCCGATGCGCTCAATCACCCCGCTCGCCAGATGCTCGTCCGCGTCCCGCGCGATCTGGTCGAGGTCGGTCGCAATCAACTGAAACTTCGCCGTCGAGCTGCCGCAGTTCAAGACAAGTACGTTCATATTGGCGAATAGTAAATGGTAAATGGTGAATGGCAAAAGCCGGCCCAAATTTGAACCTGCTCACCATTCACTATTCACCATTTGCCATTCACTAGAGGTGCCGGAGGAAGGCTTCGGGGTTGTTGAGGAAGTCGCGGGTGAGCGCGACGTGCTCGACCTCTTCGTAGCGGACGCGGCGGACGGGGGCGCGGTCGAAGCTGAGGATGTCGGCGCCGGGGAGCGCCATCAGGATCGGCGAGTGCGTGGCGACGACGAACTGCGCGTCCTGCCCGGCCATCCCTTTGAGCATCGCGAGCAGGGCGAGTTGGCGTTGCGGCGAGAGCGGCGCCTCGGGCTCGTCTAAAAGATAAAGGCCGCCGGGCACGAAGCGCGACTGGAAGAGTTGCAGGAAGCTCTCGCCGTGCGAGCGCGCGTCGGCGTCCTCGCCGTAGCGGTTGGCGAGCGCGCGCCGCTGCCCGCGCACCACGCCCTGCGCGAGGCGCAGCGCGTAACCTTTGAGCCCCTCGCGCTCGAACTCGCCGGCCATCTCCTCAAGCTCCGCGCTCGTCTGGTTGACGCGCCGGGTGAAGTTGAAGAAGTCCTCGGCGCGCAGGAAGAAGCCGCGGTGCGTGCGCTTCGACCACGTCAGCTTCAGCTGCGCCGCCAGCGCCCGCGCGTGGCCCAGCGTCTTGTCCGCGCGCACGTCCTCGCCGCCCACCACGACCGAGCCCACGCCCGCCGCCAACGCTTCGAGCACCGTGGACTTCCCCGACCCGTTCTCGCCGACGAGGAACGTGACCGGGCTGCGGAACTTGATCTCTTTGAACTTCCTGACGACGGGGAGCGCGAACGGGAACCCGTCCAGTTCCCTCGCCGCCGGCCTGATGTCGATTGAGCGGAGGTGAATCATCGCGTGCGACTTGTGGCGCGGAGGCGCTTCCGAATTCAGAGGCGCGCGAGCCAGCCTTCGAGGCGCGCCTGCTGTTCCGCGAGCCAGGACTTGAAGCCGGCGGCGGGCGCGGCCTGTGACTGCTTCTCGAAGCGTTCGAGGTCGTGGATGAACTCCGTCCGGGCGTGGTGCATCGAGACCTCGACGCCCTCCCTCGCGTCCCTGACCGACGCGGGCGAGAGGCCGGGGAATGCCGCGAGCACGGCGTCCACGGAAGTCTGCGGCGCCGCGTCGTCGAGGGCGGCGAGGGCCGACTTGAATTTGCGCACGGCCTCGGCGGTCTCCACTTCGCCGGCGCCGCGCGCGTCGCGGACGAGCTGCAAGAGGCGCGGGAGTTGTGCACGCTCGCCCTCGTCCATCAACATCTTGTGCGAGGCGAAGTCCGCGTCCCCCTCGAAGGTGTAGTCCTCGAAGACGACCGACATGACGACCACGCCGTCGATGGTCTGCGGCGTGAAGCCGGACTCGGAGGCCCGCCCGTCGGTGATGCCGATCCTCCGCTCGTACGTCCCGCCCGGCTCCATCAAGGGTTTGCCCTCGGGCTCGAAGGCGAGCATCGACGTGCGCGGGCGGCCGTCGAAGGTCGTCTGCATCGCGACGGCGCGCACGCGCTTCGAAGAGAGGTTGTTCAGCGTGAGCTTCGCGCGCGGCAGCGGGTCGGGCGTGAACTCGGTGACGGCGGCGGCGACGGACTGCGTCCGGTTGACGACCGTCGGCGCGGCCGTGTCGGAGGCGGCCACGCGCAGGACTTTGAAGACGAAGGGCGCGACGCCGACCCGTTCAAGGTCACGCGCCTCGACCGTCTCGCCCACGGCGGCCGTGTAGGTCGCCACCTCGTCGAGCCGGTCGAAGAAACGCGCGCCGACGTGGACGCCGACCTTCAGCTCGACGCGGCCGCCTTCGACTTTCGTCCTCACGTCCACGGCCTGCACGGTGTCGGCCGCCGCGCGCGCCGCGGCCGCGGGCGTGTCGCCGAACATCCCGTACCAGGCGCAGCCCGGCACGTCCAGGTAGGCGGGCTTCGCGCCGCTCTTGTAGACGACCTGCACGACGAGCTTGTCCGGCTTAGCTTGCGGCGCCGTCGCCTCCTGCGCCGAGGCGGCGAGCGCCGAGAGCAGGCAGACGGCCAGCGCGCGGCCGAGGTTTGCGAGGAGTCCTTGTTTCATTGCACCGCTCCTTGAAGTGTCTCGGGAAGCCGGCGGGGAATCTCACACGGCGTTTCTATGCCACGCGGGGGATAAAGTCAACGCGTACCGTTCACACGCGGCGCGGGCCGGTTCGTTCCCGAAGCTCAGGCCGCTCCGGCGAGCCTGCGCGCCGCGTCGAGGAGGCGCGCGCGCAGGTCTTCCTCGTCGAGCGTCGTGACGCGGCCGTCGCGGAAGACCTCGCGGCCGGCGACGACCGTGAGCAGCACGTCGCGCCCCGAGGAGGAGAAGACGAGCGCGGCCGCCGGGTCGTACGCAGGCGTCTGGTGCGCCGCGTCGAGCCGCACCGCGACGAGGTCTGCTTCGAGACCTTCTTCGAGAGAGCCCGTCGCGTGTCGCATGTTCATCGCCGACGCGCCGCCGTGCGTCAACAGTCGCAGGGCGTCGTTCGCGTCCAACGCCCTCCCCCCCGCGACCGTCTCGCCCGCCGCGCGCGAGGCGAGCAGCGCGAAGCGCGACTCCTCCAACAGGTCGCACACGTTGTTGCTGGCGACCGAGTCGCTGCCGAGCCCTACGAGCGCGCCCGCCTCAAGCATCGCCGCCAGCGGCGCGCGCCCGTGCCCGAGCTTCGCGTTTGACTTCGGGCAGTGCGCGACGCCCGCCCCGTGCTCCTTCAACAACCTGATGTCTTCTCCGTCCACGCGGACGCAGTGCGCGAGGAGCGGGCGCGCGTCGAGCACGCCCACGCTCGCGAGGTGTCGGACGGGCGTCGTGTGCGGCGCGTCGAACGCGAAGCCGCGCAACGCGTAGGCCGCCGCGAAGATGCCGCCGCCCTCCGTCAGCAGAGCCTGCTCGGCCTCCGACTCGGCCGCGTGCATCATCAGCGGCAGGCGCTCATCGACGGCGAAGCGCGTCAGCATCTCAAGGAGCGCCGGCGCGACCGTGTAGGGCGAGTGCGGCGAGAGCCCGAGCGTGACGAGCGGCGTCTCGCCCGAGCGCAGACGTTCGATCTTCTCGCGCGCCTTGTCGAACTGCCCCGCGGCCACGGTCGCGTCCGGGCCGAATGCCTCCTGGTAGACGACGCCGCGCAGCCCCGCGTCGCGCAGCGCGCGCATCACGGGCGCGCCCGAATCGCTCGCGTCGCCGACGCAGGTCACGCCCGCACGCGCCGCCTCGACCGCGCCCCACGCGGCCGAGACGTAGAGGTCTTCCGAACTCATCCGCTCGTTGCGCGAGGCGGTGACTTTGCGCAGCCAGGCGAAGAAGTCGCCCTCCTCCGGTTCGAGGAAGCCGCGCATCGCCGTCAGCTCAAGGTGCGTGTGACAGTTGACGAAGCCCGGCAGGAGGGCCGCTTCGCCCAACTCTTCAACCTCCGCCGAAGGGAACCTCTCCGACACTTCCGCGCGCGGCCCCACGCCCGCGATGCGCGTCCCCTCGACGGCGACCGCGCCGTCACGAATCGGCCCGTCAGTTATCGGCAGCACCCAGCGCGCGCAGTAAATTTTCGTCATCCCGTCTCCCCCCTGCGTCGGCGCAGTGCGAACCACAAGAGCCCCGAGATCATAATCACCGTGCCGCCGCCGGCCGCGACGGCGCGCATGCCGAGCCGGTCGGCCGCCGCGCCCGAGACGAGAATCGAGCCGACCATCGTCAGCGTCGTCAGAGTCTCGTACGAGGCGAAGACGCGGCCGGCGAAGGCGTCCTCAGTGCGGCGCATCAAGAGCGTCTGCTGCGCCGTCCACCAGATGGCGAAGTTCATCTCGCGCGCAACTAAGAGCGCCGCCGCGCCGAAGAGGTTCGGGGTCAGGCTGAAGAGCAAGAGCCCGCAGCCGTCGAGCGTCAGCGAACGCCCCATGCGCGCCCCCAACCCTTCGACGGCGCCCCGGTTGAAGCGCCGTGCGAGCGGCGCTCCGAGCACGCCGCCGAGCCCCATCGCCACGAACAGCACAGAGATGCCGAAGTCGGTCGGCCGCTCCGCCACCGCGCGCACCGAAGCGCCCCAACGGCCCGCGGCCTGCTCGCCCAGACTCGCGCCGAATAGGCTGTAGAGCGCACGTGCCGCGCCGTTCCCCAGACCCCAGCCGCCCCCCACCACGAAGACCGCCGCCAGCACGCGGTCGCGCCGCACGTAGCGCAGCCCCTCTCTGAAGTCGGCCGCCACGCGCCGCAGCGCGGACAGGAAGAGGGGGAGACTTGGGGACTGGGTGACGGGGCGATGTTTTACGGCGGCGAGGCCGGACAGGGAACCCCTCTCCCCGTCTTCAAGTCTCCCCATCTCCCCTTCTCCCCTTCTCCCCGTCGCCGCACGTATGCGCCGGATCATCTCGGCCGAGGCAAGGAACGTGAGCGCGTTGAGGACGAAGACCGTGTCGCGCCCGAGCGCGGTGGCGACGACGCCGCCGAGCGCGGAGCCGACGGCGATGGTCGCGGCGGTCGTCGAGGCCGAGAGCGAGTTGGCCGCGAGCAGCTCCTCCGTCCCGCCGACGAGGTTCGGGATCGAGGCGCGCTTGGCCGCGTTGAAGAAGGCCGAGACCGAGAAGAGCGACGCGCCGACGACGTAGATGAGCGCGAGCGAAGCGGAGCGGTTCGCCAGCATGAACCCGAGCGCGAGCCCCGCGCGCGCCAGGTCGGCCGCGATCATCACCCGGCGGCGGCTCACGCGGTCAACGACCACGCCCGCCAACGGGCCGAAGAGGAAGAGCGGCAGGTGGCGCGCGATGGCGTAGGTCGCCACCGCCAAACCGACGCGCCCCGCGCCCGCGAGTTGAATCGCGAGCGCCAGCACCGCGATGTTGTTCAGCCAGTCGCCGACCTCCGAGACGACCTGGCCCGTCCACAGCCTCCGGAAGTCCGCGTTGCCGGATAGAAGCCCACGGTAAGTCACTGCCTGCCGCCCGCCTTCTTCTTCCGGTAGCGTTCGAGAATGTTGGTGACGTAGGCGCGCGTGGAGGGGAAGTCGATGCGGGCGACGAACTCGTCGGCGGTGAGCGGGCGCCGGCCGGGCGCGACGCGGTTCCACTCGGCGGCGCGCGAAGGGCCGGCGTTGTAGGCGGCGATGACGCGCGGCTCGGCGCCGGGCGTGTCGTGATAGTCCTTCCAGATTTTTTCGAGGTACCAGCAGCCGACCTGTATGTTGCGCTCAGGGTCGGCGAGCGCGCGCTCGGGGTCGCGCCGCATCTGCTCGGCCAGCTCGCGCATGCCGGTCTCGGCCGCCCACTCGCGCGCGACCGCCGGCGTCACCTGCATCAGCCCGACCTCGCCCGCGTCGCCCTTCATCCACGGGCGGAAGTAGGTCTCCTCGTAGATGATGCTCCACACCAGGTCGGGGTCGAGCCCGTAGACGGCGGCCTGCCGCGCGATCAGCGCGTCGAAGCGGTGTATCCAATATTGGTTGAAGAAGTATGCGGCGACGCCGACGCCGACGATGAGGACGAGCGCGGCGAGAGTAAAACGTCTGAGGGCGGGCATCAAGGTAAAAGCGGTCAGCGTTCAGCGGTCGGCCGGACAGAGGCATCAGGGCGCGGGCGGTTCAGTTCCTTCTCCGCAGGTGCGCCCAGAGCGAGGCGCGGGTGGCGGTGGCGTCGCGCCCTTCGTAGCGCGAGAGCAGGGCGCGGCGGTCGAGGACGTGCCCCTGGAGCCAGACCTCGGCGGAGAAGCCCGCGCCGACGGCGAGCGCGTCGCCGCGCAGCGCCTTCGTGTTGACGAGCACTTCGAGCTTGAGCTTGCCGAGGTCGAGGTAGACCCAGTAGAGGTCAGTCCCCGAGACGGGGTTCCTGAGCGGCTTGAAGGAGATGACGCGGCCCGAGAGCGACCAGTCGTTCTCGTGCGCGGCGCGCGAGGGCGCGGCCTCTTCGAGCGGCTGCCAGCGCGTCTCGGCGGACTCGGTCGTGACGCGCGCGCGGTAGGCCAGCCCGCACAACCCGACGTGCAGCTCCTGCGCGCGGAAGCCCTCGGGGCCGACCTCCGTCAGGTTCTGCAGCTCGAAGAGGACTTCCGTCTCGTAGCCGTCGCAGTAGCCGTGGACGATGGCCTCGCCGTCCTCGTCGTACTCGGTCAAGGCCCAGGGGCTCACGCGTTGCGTGTAGCGCGCGCGGAAGCCGGGGCGGCAGTCGGCGTAGAAGATTTCGCCCGTGCCCGACTCGTAGAGCACCGTCCAGACTTCGAGCCCCTCGCCCAGCTTCCAGCAGCGGCCGTGGAGCACGGCGCCGCGGCGGCAGAGCTGCGTGGGCTCGCCCTGGTCGCCCGCGCGCTCGGCGAGGTGGTTGAAGTCCTTCTCGCTCGGCACGTCGATCCCGATGGCTTCGAACGTCTCTTCCATAATCGCGTTCAGCGCTCAGCGCTCAGCTTCCCTCACCTCGACGCGCGCTTCTTCGGGGCCGGCTTGGCGTCCGGGCCTTCGCCCTGGCGCGGGGCGCGGCTGCGGAAGCCGCGGAGGTTACGGACGGGGCCGTGGCTCGGGCGCGCGCCCGAGCGCACCATCTCGGCGAACAGCTCGACGTCGTAGTCTGCCTCGCGCGACATCTCCTCGCGGATCGCGTGCAGCTCTTCGAGGAATCTCGGCTTGCGGTACATGTTGCGCCAATCATAAATCGTAAACCGTGAACCGTAAACCGTGACGAGTGAAGGCAAGCCGTTCTGGTCACGGTTCACGGTTTACGGTTCACGGCTTTTCCGTCATCTCCGACACGAGGAACTCGGGCGTCACGATCTGCGGGACGAAGAAGCCGGCGGCGGTGTTGAAGAGCCGGATGCGCGCCTGCCGCCGCACGTTCGCGAGGTGGCCGAAGTTCCAGGTCACTAGATAGTCTATTTTGTGG
>Ga0213876_10002610_pt1 | contig 10534 bp, 8 predicted proteins | sample BarmaccomBMRX_R9_FD_160113 | JGI IMG/M metagenome (GOLD analysis project Ga0213876, IMG submission 160113) | Root-associated microbial communities from Barbacenia macrantha in rupestrian grasslands, the National Park of Serra do Cipo, Brazil - RX_R9 | ecosystem: Host-associated > Plants > Roots...
TGGCACTTCGATCCGGTCGCCTGGCTGCACCGCGATGTCGAGGGACGGGTTGCCGCGGATCTTCTTGACGTCGATCACCATGACCTCGCTTCCTCGCAGCAGGCGAACCTTCCGCTGGTCGGCAAACGGCGAGAATCCCCCGGCCGCATTGATGCTGCTGAGCACGGTAAGGTCGGCCGTGTAAGGAATGCGCTGCGGCGTTTTGACTTCGCCCCCCACGTTCACAAACCGCGACTGCAGTTGCTGGCCTATGGTGATGGTCGGGTTGGTATAGATGTCGCGATTCCGGTAAACGCTCTCGATCGTGCTCTGGGCGATCCCGGGTGATAGACCTGCCACCCGCACCCTGCCGATGTACGGCAGATTGATAAAGCCTTCGTTATCGATCGTGTACTGCCCACTGACGGACGCTATGTCGGTGGACGGGATCCCGGAGATCTTGATCTCGAGGACATCACCATTCCTCAGAGTCGCTTGCGCCCGGGCGTCCGGAACACCCCAGGCAACGAACAGGGCGCAGGCGAGCAGGCCATAAAGAACGGAAAACAGACGTCTATGCATGGCGGCAAGGCGAAATCAATAGTCGTCTTCCGTGATGGAATTTGCGGGCGCAATCCGTGCCGCCCCTTTCCGACTCGACTTGTCCTTGCCTGACTTGGTGTAGTAGTGGCTGTAACTCGTGTAATACTGGTAATTTTCGTCGTGGCGGATATCGACGTTGTTAAGCACGATGCCCAGGAGGCTGGCATCGACGCCGTCTAGGGCTTTTCTAACCCGCAATAACATCGAGCGGGGAAAGCGCCGGTGCTGCACGACGACGATAGAAGCGTCCACCAGCGTCGAAATCACCGAGGCATCGCTTACCCCGAGGATTGGGGGGCAATCGCAGATGACGACTTCGTAACGGTCGCGAACCAGTTCCATCAGGGCTTGCATGCGCGGGGAATTCAGCAGCCCGACGGCGTCCGTGGACGACGCTCCGCTGGTGAGCACCTGGAGTGAGGGGTAGCCCGTGTTCTGGACGGCATCATCAAAGGTGAGGTCGTCTTTGAGGTAGTTGCCGAGGCCGAGCCGGTTTTCCAGTTCGAACAAGCGGTGCTGCGCCGGGCGCCGCAGGTCGGCGTCGATCACCAGCACCTGAGCGCCGCAGGCCGCGTAGATTTGCGCGAGATTGCAGACGGTCGTTGATTTGCCTTCGCCGGGGCCGCCACTGACGACGCTGAGGATCGAAGCGTTGATCTTCTTGCGGCTGATATCGGCATTGGTCTTGAGGATCCGGTAAGCCTCCGCGTCAGGGGTGTCTTCATACGGGGCCTTCAAGACGTGGATATTTTTCGGGATCACCGCCAGGACCGGGCTGTTGAAAGCCCGCTCGACGTCTTCCATCGTCTTGATGCTGGTATCGAGGTATTCGAGCAGGAAGGCGATGCCGATGCCGAACACCAGTCCCGCCACGACGCCGAGCGCCATGTTGAGCGGAATGCTCGGGCGGCTCGGAAAGAGCGCAGGTTCGGCGCGATCCCGGAAATACGCCGGGCGCTGGGGCATGGTCCGCTCCATGCTCTGCGAATTCAGCCTCGTTTTTGCTAACTCGAGCAGTTTACGCTCCTGGATGTAGCGGTACTTGGCGTCCAGGTAGGCCGCACTCGCGGTTTTCTTCTGCTGCTGCACCGTCTGGCTTGAGTTCAGGTTTTCCTCCCTCGCCTTCAGGGAATTTTCCGCGATGGCCAACTGTGCCGCCATTCCCCGGCGCAAGCTGTCGATCTGCTGTCGTAACTGCTGTTCGAGCGTGTCGATCTGCGCCTGGGCTGCCTTCACGTCCGGGTGATTACGGCCGAGACCGGAATTCAGCAGCCGCGCCTTCTCGGCCTGTGCGGTCTGGTAAAGCGGTAGTTTCTGCTCCAGCACCGGGTCATTCAGGTTAAGAATGCTCGCAGTGCGCATGAGATCCTCATTCTTGAGCCGGTCCAGTTGCGCCACCCGGCTGCGCAACGTTGCAACCTCGGATTGGCTGTCGTTAACTTTCTCCTGGTTGGAGAGAACGCTCGAATCCTCGACCCGTGAGGAATTATCCAGGCTGTCCGGGTTCGGGTCGATGATGCCGGTTTCTGTCCGGAGGCGGGAGGCGTCGGTATAGGCTTTGGCCACCGCCTCTTCCTGCTGGTGAACCTCTTGCTGGAGTTGTTCGAGGCTCTTCGAGACGACGTTCTGCTGTTCCTGGACGCGCTGGTCCATGTAGACTTGCGCGATGGTGTTGGCCAGTTCCGCCGCTTCTTTCGGGTCGGTGCTGAAGACGGTGATTTGGATGAGATTCGTGTTTCTGACTTCCTGCAGCGACATCATGTGCTGCAGCCGGCCGTACGCCAGTTCCTCCGGCAGCGGCAATCCCGGCGTGCCCCAGCGGCGGCAGAGATCAAGCCGATCGATCACAGGGTAAAGCACCCCTTTACGCGTGATGATCTGGAACTGCGTCTGCGTAAATTTCGGATCCAGGCTGGCGCTGGTCGGCTGGTTCTCGAAAATGCGAACCGGCGTCATGTCTGGCTGCACCTCAATGGTCGCAAACGACCGGTACTGCTTGGGCGAGATAAAGCTGATGATGCCCGCCGTCAGCACCACCAGCAGAAAGATCAGGACCACCAGCCCGAGCCGGACGCGAACGACCCGCCAATAATCAAGGAAGTGAAGCTTAGCTTCGTTAGGATAATTCATGAACAGACCGAACTACCGAGCGTTACGACTGAACTTTATCTAAGACTGGGCTTCTCGGCTAAAAACTGAAGGTGCCACCGACAAAGACCCGGTTACGGTAATAATCGCGCGTGACGATGTCCGAGAAATCACGGGTGAACGTGTAGCCGGCATCCAGCGAAAAGGCGCGTGTAAACTGGTAGGAAGTCTGCAAGGTCAGGTCGACGACGTCTTCCGTGAAGGTGGGACCCACGTGGTACTCGTTCCAGGAATAATAGCCCGCGGCAATGCCCCGCAATTTTTCGCCGAACTGATGGATTACCCTGACGCCGGTCCGGAACGTCTTACGATAGCCGGGACCAGCCAGGTCAGGCTGTTCAAGGCCGAAACGATTGTACCATTGGACGGTTGACCCCGGCTGGTACCTGTACGCAAGGGTCGACTCAAAGTACGGGTAACTTACGTCGCCCCCTTCCGGCCCTTCAAGGTGCCGGAATTCGGCCCCCGCGCGAAACCCGAATTCAAGCCGCGGGCTCAGCGTGGCGTCTATTCCGCCGAGGAGGTAATGCGAATAGGAGTTGTTGTCGAGATAGAGGTAATCGACGTACCCGAACCGGTATTCCGCCACGGCGTTAATCATCGGCAGCACCAGAAAACGGAACTGCTGCGCAAAGATGTGCTGAAGCCAGTCATCGTCATGGGCCGCGACGCCGTTGTCATAGAACAGCGTCTCCAGGGTGTAGCTGGTCACCGTGGAGAAGCGGCGCGTCCACTGATAGCCGAAGGCGACCGTGTTCGCGCTGAAAAAGTAATTGCTGACGTTATTGGCTTGATTGAGGCCCAGGACCACGTCGGGTTGGTTCTGGTACGTCATGAACGACGAAACCCCGATCATGGCCCGGGGGCTGAACTGGTGGGTGAAATCAAGGTTTAAGGTGATGTCCGGCGAGATAGTATGCCCCGGGCGGTCCCAGTATGCCACAATGCCGGCGGACAGAAGCGCGTCCAGCCGGGTCCTCGGATTGGCGATCTGGGTGCCGAGGTTTACGCCTACAGAGTTGAAGCCGCTTCCCTTCCGGTCGGAGTGGGTATCGTAGATGTTGTCATCGTAGCCGACATTGCCGTAAATTGACGCCCGAAAAGGCAAACTCGTAAAATTGCCCTCCTGGAGGACATCAGTTTGCGGACGGAACAGCGTTGCGCTCCCGGGTAAACTGACGGCCAGGTTTTGCGTGTGGCCGACCGCCGGGAAGCTCAGCAGGGAAGCGGCAGCAAAAACCAGGATACGGTCAAAGATCCTCATGTGAAAGGTCGGTGAGGGCGTGCGACAGGCAGATTCAGGGTTGAGGCGATACGTCAAAATACGGGTATAAAACCTCTTTGTATGACGTCCCTGTTGCGCCGACGAGCATTAAAACTGATTTTTTGAAGAATTTGGAAGGATCTTGTGCCGTCTTCCGCCGTCCAAACGCGCATATTCTTGCAAAATTGATCTGCAACTATGATATTTTTATAAAGCAGGTCTCAATCGACGAAATCAGCCGCAAAATCGTGCACTGCCCTTAAAACGCCGTTGCTGCACTCGAGCACCTCGGTCGAGCCCGGGTACGGATGATTCCGGTAACGGCCAAGTACTTCTACCGAGAAACTGCGCAGGTTGCCCCCGAGCCGGGGAAAGAGCAGCAAGGTTTCACGGTTCGGAACGGCTGCCAGGCAATCCGGGCCGAGCGCCTGGGAGTAACGGTTCCAGGTTTCCGGCAGGAGCAGGACGGAGCTCAGGGCCGCGTTGGGGCTGTGGAACTCGAGCGCGCTGAGCACCCCTTTGGCGTCCCGGACCACTTCCGGCCGGAGGGTTGCGGCCAGCCGTCGAGCCGCCTCCTGCGCCGCGGCGGCCCGGGCTTGTGCGCCTGCTTCGTCGGTGGCAGGGCAGGGCGTGAGTCCCTTGTCCGGGTCGAGGTCGTAATAGGCCACCACCGTCCTGGTCGAGCCGCGAATGGGCTGCTGGCCTGGCTGGTGGTAAAAGGCGGGTTGAATGATGGCTATAAGGTCAGCCCACAGCGCTTCGGGCGCCCAAAAAAAGCTGCCCGCGACCAGGAGGCTCAGGAGAAAACGCCGGCGGTAGAATGGTCCCGGTTTGCAGTTTCGCGGAGCCAAGTTACTTCTAATGCCGGACATGATAGCGTTTGTCGAGGGCGATCTCGTTGAAGCTCTGCCTACTCGGGTTGTGATTTCCGTTAATGGCCTAGGGTATTCGGTGCAGGTTCCACTCTCAAGTTTCAACCAGCTTCCGCCGGTGAATCACCGGGTGCGTCTCCTGACGCACCTGGTCGTCAGGGAGGATGCGCACCAGTTGTATGGCTTTCTGACGGCTCAGGAGCGCGATTTGTTTCTGCTGTTGCTCCAGCACGTGAGTGGCGTCGGGCCCAAGATGGCACTGGCCGTGTTGAGCGGCATGTCGGTCAGCAGTTTCAAAAGCGCGGTCGCCCGGGGCGAGGTGAACCTCCTGGCCCGGGTCAAGGGTGTCGGCAAAAAGACGGCCGAACGCATCGTGCTGGAGCTGAAGGATAAGGTCGGCGTCGCTGCCGCCTGGGAGGCCGCTGCGGAAGGAAAAACCGACCAGCGAGTGGATGACGCGCTCATGGCCCTGCTCTCGTTAGGCTTTAAACAGGTGGAAGTGCAAAAGGCGTTGCGCCAGGCGCAGGCCGCCGCTGCGGACGCGGACACCGAAACGCTTATCCGGCAGGCGCTTAAGATCTTGTCCTGACAGCCGGCCGGCGCATCCCGAATCGAAGATAAACAGAAGCAATGAATACCGCCCAGGAGCGAGTCACGGCGATTCAGCAAAGGTTTCCTAAAGAGGGCCTCTTTGCCGACAAGGAATGGAACATCGGGCCGGACCCTTTTTTTATCGAGCCCGCTTTGGCCGATTACCTTGAACGGCTGGGGCATTGGCTTTTCAAATTCGTCCGCGCGGCCAATCTCCTGAACCAGCAGTCCCGCCGGGGAAAAAAGCCGGCCTGGATCGCCGAGTACCTGGATGCGGGCAAGCCGGAGGTTTTGCGCGATTTGTGGACGACCGCACGGGGGGATCTGCCGCGCGTTATCCGGCCGGACATCATCCTGACCCAGGAAGGGGTGATTATTTCGGAGCTGGATTCGGTACCGGGAGGTATCGGGCTGACCGGCTGGCTTAACCAGGTGTACGCCGACCTTGGCTTTGACGTCGTCGGCGGCCGCGACGGCATGGTGGAGGGCTTCCATTCGATCCTGCCGCATGGGGGAACCGTCGTCGTCTCGGAAGAGGCAGCCACTTACCGGCCCGAAATGCGGTGGCTGCAGCGGGAGCTGAATGCCCGGTTTGGTCCCCATTGGGACGTGCAGGCGGCGGAGACGTGGGATTTTCGTTCAGGGACGCCGGTATACCGGTTTTTCGAACTGTTCGATTTACCGAACCTGCCGTCCACGACGACCCTTTTGGACGCGGCGCGCGCGGGAAGCCTGCAGATCACGCCGCCGCTTAAACCTTACCTGGAGGAGAAACTCTGGTTCGCGCTCTTCTGGTCGCACCCGCTACAGGAGTTCTGGATCCGGGAACTGAGTGAGCGGCATTTTCGCAAGCTGCAGTCCATGATCCCCAAAACCTGGGTGGTGGACCCGGCGCCGATTCCGCACCACGCGGTGATTCCCTGGTTATGCATTCAGCAATGGGACGAGTTAAAGCATTTCAGCCACAAGCAGCGCGACTTCGTGCTGAAAGTCAGCGGCTTTTCCGAACGCGCCTGGGGAAGCCGCGGCGTTTACGTAGGGACTGATTTGCCCCAGGCCGAATGGGCCCGGCTGATCGATGAAGCCAAGGCATCCTTTCCGATTCAGCCGTTCATCCTGCAACGGTTTCACCGGGGACGGCTTTTTGAGCAATCGATGTATCAGGCTGCCACCGGGACTTTCAGCACCTTCCGGGGCCGGGTTCGGCTCTGTCCTTATTACTTTGTGGCGTCGGAGGACGATATCCGCCTCGGCGGCATTCTGGCGACGGTTGTTCCCGCAGACAAAAAGATCGTGCACGGGATGCGCGACGCCGTCATGGTGCCGGTCGCGGTCAGGCCAGCTACCTGATCTCGATTTCTCTGCCTTGCTCGATCGAGTCGGCGACGGCCTGCACCACCTGCATGTATTGAACGCCCTCGCCGAAGCCGGGCTGAGGGAGGATGTGACCGGGCGCCCTCACGGCCGCGATGAAATTTTCTTCAACGCTCCAGGACCGCTCGAGTTCCGGTGGGATCGGAATCCGCTTGGCGGAGCCGTCACCGAGGCGGCCCCCGTAGATTTCGTCGTGAGCGAAATCATAAGCCAGCATGCCTTCGTGGCCGTACACCTCCAGGCGGTCAGGACCGGCAAAAGGAGCGATCCCGCTGAATTCCATCACCCCCTCCATTCCGTTGGAAAAACGGCAAAGTACCGTGACCATGTCCGGGACCCGGATTTCATAGCCCTGACGAATCGGGTTGATCGTCTTGGCATGCGCAAAGACCCGGGTGATGGGACCGAACCAGCGTTGGACGACCTCGGCGTAAATGCCCAGGGTCAGCACGTTGAGGCCGGACAACTCGTCACGCTGCCGCCAATGGGGAGGCGCATCCGGGTCGATGAAAGTGTCCGCGAGGCTTTGCAACCGAAGATGGTGCGTGCGTCCCGGGTACTCCTCGGCGAGCAGTTTCTGCATGAAAAGCGACCCCCGCAGCCCGCGCCGGGGAGGGCACACCATGGTCACCAGGTGCGGGTGGCGTTGGGCGGCCACGTACATCTCTTCAGCTTCACTCAGGTTCATCGCCATCCGCGCCTGGCAGAACACGTGCTTGCCGGCCTCAAGCGCTGAGATCGCGATCGTGGCATGAAGGTAGGGCGGCGTCCCGATCCACACAACGTCCGCATCCGAATCGGCCAGAAGTTCGGCCCAGTTGCCGTAAGGGACGGCCTCGGGCGCGAACTCCCGGCAGAACGCCTCCGCGCTCTCGTAGGTTGAGTTGCAGACCGCCACCACCGATACGTCCGGGATCTGTTTGAGCGCGGGCAGGTGCCGGGACTTGACGATGTTGCCGGCGCCTATCACGCCGATTCGTAATTTGCTGGGCCGTGTAGACATGAAAGGTATTTAGGTCAGACAACGGCTACCCTCGCTCGTTTAATGCTCAACGATTTTGGCGGGAATTGATCATTCGGTGACGATGCCTTCCCGTTCGGGGACGCGACCCGCCCAGGGGGCAAGCCCTGCATGCCCCGTACCGAATGGCTGGCAGATCCGTTGCACGCACTGTTCCCAGGTCTCGTGTCCGCCGAGGATTTCGATCTCCACGCGCAGGTAATAAACCGGTAGGGGAACGGGCTCGATCATCGGAAACCGGACGGCATCTTTCTCGGTGGTGATGACTGCGTTTACGTCGCGGCGCACGCACCGCTGAAAAAAGGCGCCAAGTTCCTTTTCCGTGTACCGGTGGTGGTCGGCAAAGTGTCGGGACAGTTCGATGTTGGCGCCCAGGCTGCGCAAACCGTTCTCAAAGCTCTCGGGCGCCGCAATGCCGGATAAAGCCCCGATGTACAAGCCTCTAAGGTAATCCAGCGGCAGGCGTTCATCCTTGTAGACGTGCCGGAGGTAGAGCGGTTGGTGGGTACACTCGATGATTTCAGCGGTGCGATTGTACCGGCGTATCCGCTGGATCAGGTCGGCATTAGAGCGGCCGTCGCACTTGGTAATGAAGATATAACTCGCACGGCGAAGGTTTTGTGGCGGCTCACGTAAGGTTCCACGCGGCAGCAGGAACTCGTTGCCGAAAGGCGCCTGCCGGTCGATCAGCACGATATCGAGACGATGCTTCAGGTCCAGGTACTGCAGACCGTCATCGAGAAGAAGCGTGTCGACGTCGAGCGCCCTGATGGCGTGGAGCCCCGCCTTCACCCGGTCTTTATCCACCACGACGGCCACGCCGGCCAGGTTGGTCGCCAGCATGTACGGTTCGTCACCGGAACTGGTCGCGTCGAGCAGCACTTTCTCGCCATCAGAAACCATCCGGGGCGGTTGGTCGGTACCCTTGCGAAGCAGCTTGTGCCACCACTTCCGCTTCTTGCGGTTGTCCACGCTTTTGTAGCCGCGACTCAGGATGGCAACGCGGCGCCCTCCCTTCTGCAGGGCTCGGGCGAACTTCTCAACGACCGGCGTTTTTCCTGTTCCGCCCACGGTGAGGTTGCCGATGCTGATGACCAGGCACCCGAGTTGGCGTTCACGCAGGATCCGTTTGCGGTACAGGAACAGCCGCAACTGCACGATCGTCAGGTACAGGAAGGATAACGCATGCAGCGTTGCCCGGAGTAAAGACGCGCGCACCCCATGACGCCGCTCCAGGATGACGTCGATGGCGTATTGCTCTAATTCGTCCAGCCAGCGCCTCATCTAACCATTGGTTAACTTCGCGCCGGCGTTATCGACGCCCACGGTACAGGTAAAAGCCGCACGGCCCGGTGTTGCGGCCAGCATGGCCTCGGCGACCTCCCGTTCGCGGGTCAGCGTCAGGCACGCAATGGTCGAACCGGAACCGCTCAGGAACCCGCCGAGCGCACCCGCCTTGACCCCGGCGGCAATCACCTCCGGCAGAAAAGGAATGAGCGTCTGGCGGTATGGCTGATGCAGCTGATCTGTAAAAGCTCCACGCAGGATCCGGTAGTTGCGCGAGACAAACGCCGCCACCACGGCGGCGATGCCCGCCAGGTTGTCGATCACCTCTTCGCGCCGGTAGGTCGAAGGCAGAACCTTGCGGGCTTCGGCCGTCTGGATTTCAAAATCCGGCACGCACAAGACCACTTTCAGTGCGGGATCGACGTCATACCGGAGCACCTGGCTGAGGTGGCCCCCGCGCTTCTGTACCACCGTGAATCCGCCGAAGCACGCCGCCGCCGCGTTGTCCGGGTGGCCCTCGAGCCGGGCGCCAAGCTCAAAGAGGCGCTGCTGGTCCAGCGTTTCGCCGCAAAGGCGATTCAACGCCATCAATACCCCCAGACGCACCGTCACGCTGCTGCCCAGACCGCGCGCCGAAGGTACGTCGCCTCGAACTTCGACCCGAAACGGAAACGGCATCGCGCCGCTCGCGGCGAAAAAGGCCTGGGCCGCCGCCTCCATAAAGGGCGAGGCCAGCGTTTCCGCCGCGGGCTCGACGCTTACCTCATTGTAAAGTTCCAGCGCAAGCCCCAGGCAATCAAAGCCTGGACCCAGGTTCGACGTGGAAGCGGGCACTCGGACTCTCACCATTGGCATAAACGGCAACGGCGATCATCAACCGGTCCGCCGCGGACGTCAACGGCCCACCGTCACACGGCGGGCACGGCGCCCACGGCGAGAGGATTAAATCATCCGCAGAACACGCAGAAGTACGCAGAAAAGAGAAAGCATCCACAGATTACACAGATTGACACAGATTAAGGTCACACGGCGGCCGCAGCGGGTTCGGCGGTCACAGCGAAAGAGGTTCACACGGCGGGCCACGGCGACCACGGCGAAAAGAGGAAGAGTTCGGAGCTCGGGGTTTGGCGCTCGGAGTGCAAAGGCGTCGTAGAACCGGGTCCGATCTCCCCCGAGGGTCAAGCTTACACGGCGAGAAGATTAAATCATCCGCAGAACACGCAGAAGTACGCAGAAAAAGATCCACCCATCCGGCGTTTGACACCTGCATTCCGCACCCATCATGCCGCTCCGAACTCCGAACTCTTTCCCCCTTCTTCCCGCCGTGTTCGCCGTGTGAACCTCTTACGCCGTGACCGCCAAACCCGCTGCGGCCGCCGTGTGACCGAACCCCGA
>Ga0213876_10002611_pt1 | contig 10529 bp, 8 predicted proteins | sample BarmaccomBMRX_R9_FD_160113 | JGI IMG/M metagenome (GOLD analysis project Ga0213876, IMG submission 160113) | Root-associated microbial communities from Barbacenia macrantha in rupestrian grasslands, the National Park of Serra do Cipo, Brazil - RX_R9 | ecosystem: Host-associated > Plants > Roots...
GAGCTATGGGGAAACCCAGGCAGTGGATAGGGTCTCAATCGCCCTGGAGCCTGGTAGTGTTCATGCTTTGGTCGGTGAGAACGGAGCTGGGAAATCCACGACTTTACGGATGCTCGCCGGTGTAGAGAGGCCGGATCAGGGAGAGATGAGCCTCGATGGTGCGCCGTATGCGCCGGTGAGTGCCAGTGACGCTGCCGGCCGCGGCGTTGCGCTCGTCTTTCAAGAGATCACGATTAATCGGTCTCTGACTGTGGCCGAGAATATTTTTATCGATCGACTCCGCCGGTTTTCCGGACGCCTGGGGTTGATCAACGGTCGCCGGGTCAACCAAGCAGCCCAGGCGATTCTCGATCGCTTGGACCTACGGATCTCAGTATCAGCAGATCTTGAAAGCCTCAACCTCGGCCAATGGAAATGCATTGAGATCGCGCGGGCGCTATCCACGGATCCCAAGGTACTGCTGCTCGATGAATCCACCGCGTATCTCGATCATCGCGAGGTTGAATCTGTGCTCGAGGCGATTCGGCAATTAAAGAATCAAGGAATCACCATCGCTTTCGTATCCCATCATTTGGACGAGGTTCGCTCCGTCGCCGATCACCTCACGATTTTGAAAGATGGCCACTGGGTGGGCACCTTTGCGACCAAGGAAATTGCTCCGGATGACATCCATCGGCGGATGGTGGGCCGGAACTTGTCGAAAGGAATTTATCCGACTCGCCCACCGGTTAGCGGTCAGAAACCCGAAGAAGCGACTATTTTCGAGGCCCGAAATATTTGTTTGGGTGAGGAATTAATCGGAGCCAGTTTTCAGGTTCGGGCCGGAGAAATTCTTGGGCTGGCCGGCTTAAAGGGATCCGGCGCCGACGGGCTTTTTTGTGTAGTTGGCGGGGATCGAACGAAAACCGAAGGAAACATGAGGCTGCTGGGCGAATCGTTTCAGCCGGCAACGCCTGCTGATGCCTGGCGGGCGGGAGTAGCCCATTTGCCGGGGGACCGAACTGGCGAAGGTTTGATTGTCGATTTTAGCGTATTAGAAAACCTGTTGATGGCTGGGTTGCCTAGATGGGGACCATTCTTTGACCGGCGTAAGGCGGTCACCCAAGGACGCGAACTGATTTCCCGGATCGGGATTAAAGCCGCGGGAGTCGATGCGTCTTGCCGTTCCCTTTCCGGCGGTAATCTGCAAAAAGTGGTGGTTGGGAAATGTCTGGCCACTAGCCCAAAACTCCTGTTGCTCAATAATCCGACGCGCGGTGTGGACGTCGGTGCGCGTCTGGAGATTTATCAACTCATCAGGGACCTGGTGAATCGAGGGCTGGCGGTTGTCCTGTCGTCGGAAGACATGCCGGAACTGCTGGGTATGGCCGATCGTCTTCTGGTATTCCGTGGCGGTCGGATCGTTCACGAATTTCTGGATGTCGCCGCGACTACCGAGCATGAAATCGTGAGGTATATGACATGAGTGATAGCAAACCGGACGCCGTTCCCGGCGTGAGCAAAAGCTTCACCAAAGGAAGCCAGGCGAGTCCGCTGCTACCTGATTTCGCCGCGGTACGCCGCTTCTTTCCCATCGCCCTGTTAGTGATTCTGTGTATCGCGTTTTCATTGTTGTCACCCCGGTTTCTGACTTGGAGCAATCTGTTGATTGTGCTGGAGCAGGGGACAGTACTACTGGTCGCGGCTCTGGGGATGACCTTTGTAATCATGGCCGGCTCGATCGATCTCTCGGTAGGGTCTATCGTGGCTTTATCGGCGCTGACCGCTGCGCTCGCCGCAGATAGCTTGGGCGCCGCCGCGATTATTCCTGCCGCGGTTGTCGGTGTTCTGGCAGGTCTGGTCAACGGGGTTATCGTCGCTAAAGGCAAAGTCCCGTCATTCATCGCCACCATGGGAACGATGGTGATCTATCGCGGGATCGTTCTCTTATTCACCAAGGGTGCTCCCGTCTCGATCGATGGTGAAGGATTTCTTTCGGCATTTGCGGATCGTACGTTTGGTGTTCCGCATTCCGTCATCATCGGACTGATCCTCGGACTGCTGGCCTACATCATTCTTACTCGAACGGTGTTCGGGCGTGAGGTGCGAGCCGTTGGCGGAGGTGAAAGGGTAGCAACTCTTACCGGGATTAGGGTGGCCCGCGTTAAAGTCTGGATGTTCGCGTTCTTGGGTGCACTTTGCGGAATAGCGGGGTTGCTACAGGCTGCTCGGGCCATGGCGGCTACCGCTCAGCTTGGAGAAGGATTGGAATTGGATGTTATCGCTGCCGTGGTAGTTGGCGGCACCCCGTTGACCGGTGGTATCGGTAGCATCTCCGGCACCATGTTAGGTGTTCTCATCATTACTTTGCTATCAAACGGGATGAACATGATCGGCGTAGATCCCTATTTGCAAAACATCGTAAAAGGAGCCGTGCTGATTGCCGCCGTTTTCGTAACGATCGACCGGAAGAAAATCGGGATTATTAAGTGACGATGGGATTTTGTGACGCCAAGGCCACCAAGACGGAAAATCTCACGCAAAGACGCAACGGCGCAAAGGTTTAAGACAAAGATTTTGGTGAGGCGATCTCGATACACGTCCGGCTCGTCTCTAACGGTGTCAACGTTTCACTCATCGTCACGAAGGTTTCCCTAGCACAGAGACTTTAAACAAGAGGCAAGGGAGGCAACAAAGATTGTCTCGTCTCCTCGTCTTTAATTTCCGCCTTTGCCTTAAACCTTTGCGTCTTTGCGTGAGATTTTTCTACGAGAGAGTGAACGAAAAAGTAGCTCCTGGGCCGTCGTTGGGCTGCACCCTGAGCTGACCTCCGTGGTTCTTGATAATCGAGCGGCTGATCGAAAGGCCTAAGCCCATGCCACTGGCTTTCGTTGTGTAAAACGGTTGAAAGATCGACTCCATCTTCTCGTTCTCAATGCCAACCCCATTATCTTTTACCTCGACCCGGACGCCTCCGGATTCGGCTCGGCTCACGATGGTTAATTCTCTTGGTCGATCGACCACTTCGGCCAACGCATCGGCCGCGTTTAGGATGAGGTTGAGGAGGACCTGCTGGAGCTGAATAGAATCGCCCTGTACACTGGGAAGTCGATCGCACAAGTCTATTCTCAGCAGCACATGATTCCTTTCTAGCTCGTGCCCCACTAACGTCAGGATCCCTTCAACCACTTCATTTATATCGAGCGACTTCTTCTCCCCTCCGTTTGCCTTAAAGAAATTGCGTAGCCGCACAATCACGTCGCCGGCTCGTTTACCGTCCCTGATCATTCGTTCGACGGCCTGACGCGCCTCCTCAAGATTTGGGGAATTAGATTCGACGCCTGCCATCCACCGGAGACAGGCATTTCCGTTGGTCAAAACGCCGGAAAGTGGCTGGTTTACCTCGTGCGCGATCGTCGCTGCCAGCTCACCGATCGTTGTAATTCTGCTAATCCGCGCGAGGTCGTCCTGGGTTCTCCGAAGAAATTCTTCCGTCCTCTTGCGCTGGCTGATTTCCGAGAGCATGCGATCGTTGGCCTCGGCTTGTTGCGCAACCGCCACCTGCAAAGAGGCCGTCCGCTCCTCAACCAGGCGTTCAAGCTCCTCTCGACGCTTCGACTCCGTATAAATAATCTCCAAATGAATTTCGACGACGTCCCGAAACTGGGTCATTAAGCGTTTGTACTTCTCAGAATACGAATTCGTTTTGCAATCGAGTACGCAAATAGTCCCGAAGGGCTTTCCATCGGGCCAACGAATCGGATATCCCAGATAGGATATCATGTTGAGCCGTACATCCGGATTGTTTCTCCATGCCTCATCAAAGAGCGCATTGGGGACCAACAGTTCGCGATTTTCGGTAACAACCGTTTCACAGTAGAGGCCGGAGCCCAAAAAGTGCTCTGACTCTCCGGGATGGTAAGGATTGCCCGCCGTGCTGCTTGAGACAAAAACGTATATGTTCTCCCCAAGGATCCGCATGATCAGACCCGATGGCACATCGAGCATCTCGGCCATGAGATTCACGATTTTTTGCCATTTTTCTAGAATCGGCTCTGGAATCGCCGCTTCCGGACCGCCTTGCGAAAGCGAGGCCTCGTTCCGCCAGGAAGAAATTTCTTTCACAGGGGCTCCATATAGTGGGTTGCAAGAAAACTGCTTACTTTCGGCCATTCGGGGCTTTTGGGGAAGCTACTTTGCGCGCCAGTTGTATTCTGGTATCTAGGCCGGCGCGCGCTCCTGGGCCAGTGACGAGGAGAAAGTAGACGTAAGTGGCGCGCGTTCGAAAACGATGGGAGCTTTCTTAGCGTTTCGTTACTCGATTGTTCCTCAATCTCGGTTCAAAACCCCTAGATCATGATCTCCTCCAAAGAATCGTCTGTTCAACGATCCGTGGATTACATCTCCAAGGCCAAATCTCTCGCTGCCGAGATGACGCTCGAAGAGAAAACCAAGCTGCTATCCGGAAACGGCTGGTGGCGTACCCACGCGGTTGAGCGCCTTGGGATTCCTTCTATGTCGGTTTCCGATGGTCCCCATGGCCTGAGAAAGGTAGAGGGCGGCGGTATTCAGGCCAGCGTTCCGGCAACCTGTTTTCCAACCGCGTCAGCGATTGCGTCCTCCTGGGATACAGAACTGATTCGTGAAATCGGGGTTGCCTTAGCGGAAGAATGCCAAGCGAGTGGCGTTCAGATTCTGCTAGGCCCTGGGGTCAATATGAAACGCTCACCGTTAGGCGGCAGGAATTTTGAGTACTTCTCCGAAGATCCGGTGCTGGCCGGCAAAATGGCAGCTGCCTACATCCTAGGCGTCCAGAGCCGGGGCGTGGGCACATCGCTAAAGCACTATGCAGCCAATAACCAGGAGTTTGAGCGCATGGCGACGAGCTCTAACTTGGACGAGCGTACTCTGCGCGAGGTTTATCTTCCGGCATTTGAAATTGCCGTTAAAGAAGCCCAACCGTGGTCGGTCATGGCCGCCTACAATTCTGTGAACCATGTCTTCGCAACCGAGAATGCCTGGTTGCTTCAGGATATCCTGCGGAAAGAATGGGGCTTTGCAGGGTTTGTGGTGTCCGATTGGGGCGCGGTTCATGACGGGATAGCCGGGGTCAATGCCGGCCTGAGTCTAGAGATGCCGGGGAGTGGCAGTTACCACCAAAATAAAGTTCTGCAGGCAGTTCATGCCGGGAAAATTCCAGTGAGCAGGCTGGACGATGTGATTGTTCCGCTGCTGGCGGTGATCTTGAAGGCCCAAGCTTCTCGTCAGGCTAACGCCACTTTCGACGCCGAGCGTCACGACCTGCTGGCCAGACGTGCAGCGGCCGACAGCATCGTCCTGTTGAAAAATGCTGGTAACCTTTTACCGCTCAACTTTGACGAAGCAAAAACTGTCGCCCTGATTGGCGCGTTTGCTCAAACCCCCAGGTATCAAGGATCAGGTAGCTCACAGGTGAATCCGACCAGGATTTCAACCGCCTACGACGAACTCATAACATTAGCCGGTAAGAACGTTGCTCTCCGCTATGCAGCCGGCTTCTCTGAAGACGGCAGTACTACGGGTGAGCTGATCGACGCTGCGGTTCAAGAAGCTAAGGCCTCCGATGTTGCCGTTCTATTTGCTGGTCTGCCGGCCAGTTACGAATCCGAAGGGATAGACCGCTCGTCTTTGGAGCTGCCTATCGGTCATAATCGGTTGATCGAATCAGTACTTTCGGCCCAACCAAATCTGGTGGTGGTGCTGATTAACGGGTCAGCGGTTGCACTACCATGGGCCGATAGAGTTCCGGCTATTGTTGAGGCGTGGTTGGGCGGTCAGGCTAGTGGCGGAGCGATTGCTGACGTATTAACCGGGCGAATCAATCCGTCTGGTAAACTTTCTGAGAGCTTCCCAGTCCGTCTCGAAGACACCCCGTCGTATCCGGAGTTTCCCGCAAAGAACCAGGAAGCGAATTATGGCGAGGGTATCTTCATCGGTTATCGGTATTACGACGCGCGAAAATTGAAACCGTTATATCCGTTCGGATTCGGTCTCAGTTACACCACGTTCTCCTACTCAGATCTACGCGTAACGCCGGCCACAGGCGGCGATAAAGAAAACGTATCGGTTGAAGTAACCGTTAAGAACACTGGCAAAGTGTGGGGTAAAGAGATCGTTCAACTGTACGTGAGGGAAGAGCAACCAAGAGTCGTACGCCCTGAAAAGGAATTGAAGGCGTTCGCGAAGGTCGCCTTGGAGCCTGGAGAAGACAAGAGAGTTAACTTCCAGCTGCAAGCGCGCGACTTCGCCTATTACGACGTGCCCCGGCGCGACTGGCTGGTAAAGCCGGGTGACTTTGCGATTCTAGTCGGTGCCTCCTCGCAAGACCTGCGGCTACAACAAACGATCAAAATCCTCGCAAGTGAAGCGAATCCCCTGCGATTGACTCGAGATTCTCTGCTCAAAGAATTCAGGAACCATCCGCAAGGAAAGGCCTTCTATTCCGAGCTGGTGGCAGGGTTCGGTATGGGAGATCCCGACGAAGTCGATATACCCACGCGCGCCTTTTTGGAAGATATGCCGATATATAAGATCTGCGCTTTTTCGGAAGGGCGGTTTACCGAGGAAAGGCTTTTGGAGATTTTAACAAAGATGCAGTGACCACGTCCAGCCTGAGAGGGACGTCATTGGCTTGAATTGCTAGTGGTGTTTGGCCAACTGGTGCCGTGCAGAAAGCAGCTAGTACGGTTTGAGCTCCAGAGAAGCATGTTTTGGACTCCGGCCTCAAAAGAACGCGTCCAGCTCCGTAGGAGCGGCACCCATTGGTAGCCTACCGTCCCAAAGAACGCCGCTAGCTCCGTTAGGAGCGACATCTACTCGGAGGCACCATTTGGAAAACCGGGGATCCTGTAAAACGTTGAGCCAATACAACTCACCCTGGAGGTTCGCTATCGTATGTCGCTCCTACGGAGCTGCACCCGATTTTGGATACGGTGGCTATAAAGATTTCGCTCCTACGGAGCTGTGTTCGTGGTGCCTGCGAATTCATTCGGTCAGACGTCAAGTCTGTTAGAGGCAGCAACGCGGCTGTACCAAAAGCCTGAATCCTTGATGGTGCGTTTTTGGCTTCGAAAATCGGTATAGATTAAACCGTAGCGTTCGGTGTGACCCTCCGCCCACTGGAAATTGTCGAGCAGGCTCCACGCGTGATATGCCCGAACCCGGGCGCCATCCGCTATCGCCCGGGCAAGTTCCGCCAGCACCTGACGATACCAATGGATGCGTCGTGTGTCGGGTATACGGCCATTCTCTTGATCGTACGGCGCGTCGAGATAGCCGCATCCGCTCTCCGTTATCTCGATGATCGGATGGTTGTACTCTTTCGAAATCCGGGTAACCAGGTCGTAGATGCCGCGCGGCCATACCTCTAAGCCAGACTCCGTCAGTGGACCCTCAGTCGGCATGGTGGCGCGAATCCGAGTGTAGGGATCGCGTCCGCCTGCGCTTTCGGATTCAATTTCAGTTCCACTGAAGCTACCTCCCCCAAAGTGTTGGGCATTGCTGGCATCCGAGACGATGCGCCGGGTATAGTAATGGAAGCCGACCCAGTCTAGTGGCGCATACAGGATCTTTTCGTCGCCGGCCTTAAAACCCATGACTTCGTACGGTGGTTCGCCAACAAACGCATTTGGATAACGCCCCTTCATGGCCGCTTCGAGAAAGAAGACGTTGTTCATGGCGTGATACCTGGCAGCGGCTGCGTGATCTTCCTCCGAGTCCGTCTTCGGGTACGCCGGAGCCATCTCATAAGCGCTGCCGACAGTCGCCTGAGAAGACGCCGCCTTAACCGAACGATGCGCTTCTCCCTGCGCCAGAGCTAGCGTGTGGGCTGCTTTTAGAAAGTCGGAGAAGCAGGTGCGGCCGGGCGGAAATGCACCGACGGCGTAACCCATATAAGCGATGGCCCACGGCATATTGAATGGCGCCCACACGGTGATTCGGTCGCCAAGATGCTTCGCCAGAATGCCGGCATAATCGGCAAAATAGCCGGCTAAGTCGCGATTCGGCCAGCCTCCTCGATCTTCCAACGCTTGGGGAAGATCCCAGTGGTACATGGTGCACCAGGGACGGATTCCCGCATCGAGAAGTGTGTCGGCTAATCGGCTGTAGTGATCTATCCCCTTCCTATTGGGCGTGCCAACACCGGTAGGTTGAATCCGTGGCCAGGAGATCGAGAAGCGGTAGCTCTTCAGGTTGAGTTGCTTGGCCAGTGCGATGTCCTGCGGGTAAAGGTGGTATTGATCGCAGGCAACATCGCCGGTCGCGCCGCCTCTTACTTTGCCAGGCGTATGCGTGAACCTGTCCCAGATCGATTCACCTTTGCCGTCTTCATCCCATGCGCCCTCCACTTGATACGAAGCCGTGGCGGCGCCCCACTGATTTGGCGAGTAGTCGGCGTTTAGGCGGCGTGACTGCAGGCAGGGTTACGAACAGCGCCGGCTAGGAAATCCCACAGTTGCTGCGGTCCGAAAGGCTTACGCAAGAGCAAACCGGCTTGGCAAAGTTCCTGGTCATGTTGATCGGTCTCGGGAACGGCCCCCGTCATGAACACGACTGGGAGTCCGCTATTCCGCTCTTCGATTCGCGCAGCTAAGTGAAAGCCGTCACTATTTCCCATCACGATATCTGTGAGCACGATATCAATTTGCTGCTCGTTCAAAACAGCTAAAGCCTTATCTCCACTATTCGCAGTTCTCACGTTGTATTGGGCCATCGAGAGCGCTCTCTCGACGTACCGCAGAATAAAAGGATCGTCGTCCACGACGAGCACCGTTTGGCCATGCTGGAACTCCGGATATACTTTCGGCGCTTTCATGTTGATTGGTTCGTGATCTTTGTTGTTTCTAAAATTTCCGAGAAAGATTCCGGAAAACCCCATATCGATCTTTTCTCGTGTAAATCAATGCGGCCAAGTGTGAAAGATATTGAGTCAATGAGCGACAAAAACGATTCGAATTGCCATAACGCGCAGCGTTGAAATAAAAAAGCTAGAGTTGTTAAAACTCTGCTTAAGGTTGGGTTGTTTTGGAGGGAGCCCGGAAGGGCTCGGGTCAACCGAATGAGGCGTTGAGGCTTCCAGTAGTACAATTGTTTCTAGTTTTTATCAGCTGATTGAATCTTTTGCTGTTCCACTGATGTGCAGCCGATTACAGAAAACCGATGAACCGATCCATCTGGATCGTGCCGGGCTACCTGAAAATTTCATCCGTCTATCTGGGAAAGCTCAAAAAAATTTAATAAGACATTATGCGGCTCGATACATTTCGGAGGCCAGCTGGGAATTGGATCCCTCGCCTGGCCGGGAGCATATTTATGGTTATTTTCGTAGGTATTAATTACCTGATGATTAGTGTAGGTATTGCGAGCAGGTTGGAATTGCGTGTTGGCAACGCTAGTCTAGTATCGGCCCATGGCTCGCCGGCATGAGAAAATCAATGGATGGGGTCAAGGCTCGATGCGGCGGTAAGTCCGACGCATAAATGAAAGTTCCGTATTCGATCAGTTTCTGCGTGCTATTTTTTCTAGCTATTGGCGACCCGGTCATAGCTCAAAGTGACGGCGCTAAAACGGCATCTGACGATACTAATGCCGAGACGATTGTGGCTATTCGGCATGGAGAAAAGCCGGCGGGAGGACTAGGAAACTTGAATTGTAAGGGTTTGCGTCGGGCACTGGCGTTGCCTGATGTCCTCCTGTCAAAGTACGGGAAACCCGACTTTATCTTTGCGCCCAATCCAATCGAGCGGTATGACGGTGGGCAGTATAACTACGTTCGTCCTCTGGTTACAATCGAACCCACCGCCATTCGTTGCGAACTTCCAGTTAATACCGACTTTGGGTACACTCAAATCGACGACTTGGCCATGGAACTGCGAAAGGTCGGTTACCAACACGCGCTGATTTTCATAGCCTGGGAGCACGGTCAACTCGAGAAATTGGCGAAGCTGCTGGTTAGCTGGTATGGAGGTGACCCGAGCCAGGTTCCATATTGGAGCGCGAAAGATTACGATACGATTTTCGTTTTTAGGATCTTTCGTCAGGACGGGCGGAATACGCTCGTCTTCAGCATTGATCACGAAGCGCTCAACAATCTAAGCGATTCGTGCCCATAAACGGGCTTGATCAACCGAGTTGGGTCAAAGCAAAAGAGTAAGACGAAATGAATACGGATGAGGCTAGCCGCGTCATTCCGTGACACGAATTACGATCTTGCCGAAGGCGCCACGATAGAGATGATCGTAAGCCGCTAGCGCATCTGCAAAGGGATATACGGTATCTATGACGGGACGCAGTTGGAGTTGGGCAAACTTTCGCATCATATCTTCGAGCGCGCGTCTCGGACCAACGGAGATTCCTCTCAGAATGACCTGTTTCAACAGCAGCGAAAAAATAGGGAAATCAGACGAGAAATTCTCGAGAATTCCAATCACGGCAATGTGACCTCCTGGTTTAACTGCCGTGATCGACTGGGCTAAACTCTTGCCACCAGCCACTTCAAGGATGTGATCCAC
>Ga0213876_10002612_pt1 | contig 10528 bp, 7 predicted proteins | sample BarmaccomBMRX_R9_FD_160113 | JGI IMG/M metagenome (GOLD analysis project Ga0213876, IMG submission 160113) | Root-associated microbial communities from Barbacenia macrantha in rupestrian grasslands, the National Park of Serra do Cipo, Brazil - RX_R9 | ecosystem: Host-associated > Plants > Roots...
GGTTACCAGCCACAGGAGGATCACCTCCGGGCCACATTCATAATCGACGATCCGAACCTGCACTGGCGGTCGTATGGGTTCATCCGCTTTGACACCCTGGCCGCGCATGCCCGGGCGCATGGTTACCACGTCACATTTGCGACGGTGCCGCTTGATTGCTGGTTTGCCTGGCCTGGCGCGGTGCGAACCTTCCGAACTAGCGCTGGCACCCTGTCGCTAGTCAGTCACGGGGCCTACCACGGCTACTCTGAGCTCGCGACGCAGCAGCGGGAAGATGCCGCTCTGCGGTTGTTCGAGGACGCAACTGCGCGGATGAATCGCTTCACCCGGCGGTGGGGCGTTTCGATTGGTCCGGTGATGGTCCCGCCACACGGCCTATCGGCGCTGAGCGTCCACCGGCCGCTGCTGAGCGCAGGTTTCGAGGCCCTGTGCACGCGTCTCGGCTGGTGGGCCGACTGGCCAGAGGCGCACTGCGCGATTGCCGGCATCGCGACGGCGGACATCTCGCCGGCTGGCCTGTCCGTGTTCGCCCGCCACCCTATCGACCACGCGTGGGGGTGGGGCGACGCGCTCATGTCGGCCTACCTCGACCAGCCGCTCGTGGTGTACGGGCACGCCGAGGACCTGGCGGGGGGCTACGATGTCCTAGGCGAGATCGCCGCCTGGATCCGCGAGAGCGGCCCGACACGCTGGCTCTCGCTCGCGGACGCGGCGCGGACCAATCTGCTCGGGCACTTCGACGCGGAGAGCGGGACGTTCCATCTCCGGCTCCTGACCCGGCGTGGTATGGCGATCGCGCCCGCTGGGACCCGTTCGCTGAGCGTGGAGGGACCTGAGTCAGCCGATGACGTCGGCTGGGTCACCTGCGCGGGCGCGACCTTCCCGGTCCACTTCACCCCGGCCGGGTGGCGCACGGAGCACCTGGCCTGGGACAGCGGGCGCCTTGTGGACGTTGTTGTAGGACGCGAGCCAGACGAGCGCGCGGAGCAGCGACCACGAATCGCGCCCGTGCGGGCCTACGCGAGACGTGCCGCGGTCGAGGCGCGCGATCGCCTGCGCCCGGGGGTGCGCCAGGCCGGTCTCGAGACGCCTTTCGAGGCGTTCGAGGGGGCCGTTCGCGGCGCACGGAACCGCGTCGCCGCGTCCCGATAGGTCCGGTCAGGTCCGCGGCACCATCATCCGGCACGGTCGACGCGTGCGGCCCGGCGGCACAGCGCGGGTCGCCACCACCATTTGCCATCGACCACGGTTAGCTCCTCGACCCGGTTGTAGGTGTGAGTGGCCGTTACGCCAGGGGCCCATCCTGGCCCGATCCTCGACACCGGTCGTTCCAGGTAGCGTTCCTCATCGAGGATCTCAACTCGGTTGAAGACGATGCTCCCGCCGTACCTGCGAGAGCAATCCTGTGCGGGCCGAATGAGCTGGCCCCCCAGCAGGAACGGTGTCCCCGCTGGACGTGCGCGGCGGATGTCCGAGACCACGGGGTTGAGAGGATGGGGCGTCCAGCCAGTGGCAAGCGAGCTGGAGAAGAACACGTGCAGTTCCTCGCAGGCGGCGCGAGTGCCCGGCGCCGGCATGGCACAAAACAACCAGAGCTTCTCACGCCAGCTCACTACCGTGGAATCTGCGGCCTGCACGTTGGTCATGATTCTCGCCACGTGGTCCCACTGGGCCAAGTCGTCGCGTGGGCTGTATAGGTCGATGCTTTCGGCCTTGCGCGATTCCGGCATCAGATAGAGCTTCCCGTCGACCTCGAATACGTAGGGATAGGAAAGATGGAATGGGACGTCGAGGATCGCGGTTGGTGGGCCGATGCGACCAGCTCCGCCGAACTCGAGCATCGAGATAGTCGCCTTATCGGATCCGTGCGAGATATCTTCTACGAATAGGTACGTTCTTCCCTTCCACCTGACAACGAATGGATCTGCATACTGATGCCCTGGCGGCGGCAGGATGGGCGTGAGGTCGGCTGGTAGCTTCAGCGGTTCGTCGCCCGGTCGGCTCACGCCGAATGCGACAAACCACTCCTGCCGGCGGTGAAGCCGTCGGTCCGCTCGACGGACAACCGTGGTCGCCGCCCGTCTCGCCAACAAGACGATCGCTTTTCGTCCTCGGCCGTTCGAACTGCCGTCTCCTCGATCGCCGTCGTGAGCGGGCGTGATGACGGTCGTGGGCATGAGACCAAGTTCCGCGTGCGCATGTACCGCGACGATGCGCCGCTGAACGATTGCACAGGCGCGGTTTACAACCTCCTCCCTGACACGATCCCACGACGCCCAGGGTGTGCCGACTACGGCTTGCTCGACCGGCGAGCGCGCGCGTCCTGAGCGAGCGTACAACCCCACGTACGCGAGTTCCGCCGCCGGGTCGAGGTGAGGTGCGAGGTTGAAGCCGTCGGATTGGGTGGCGTGCAGAGCGCCGGGAATCGACCAGACCCCGTAGCGAGCCATTTCGCTTAGCCGAGCGGGAACGTCACCAGCGGTCAACCAAATGATGACGTCGAGACGAAGTGGCCTCAGTGCCTCGATGGTCTCCGCATCTAGGGGCCAGCCGCCGTTGGCGGCCTCAGACAGGCCCCCGGGCGACTCGGCTATCCAGGGAACACCGTAGAGAATGTTGTTGAGCTCGACAGGGACAAACGCGTGCGGCGAGCCTCCCGTCAGCAGACGGTTGACCACCGTCAAGGCGCTGAATACACGGTACGTCGCGGATTGCGACCTGCCAGGACCGACGTGGAATGGGCAGACCGCGACACGGACATCCGCACGGTCGCTGGCGAGCAGACTATGGACGAGATCGGCGGTCCACTTTGGCGCTACCGGACCGGGTAGCACCAGACCCAGCCGGAGGGCGGGTTCGGGTCGTGGTGGGGGAGTGCTTGCGCCGACCATGACGGACCATCCGCCCGCGGCTTCACGCGCGCGTGCAGACGTAGTAAAGCCATGGGTCTCGGGGAGGCGCGTCGATCACCACGTGCCGTCCGGCGAGATCGAGTATCTGCCGTGCGGCAAGTCCGGCGTGTGTCAGTTGCTGGATCTGACATCGGGGGGTCACGTAGTACGTGTGCAGGCCGAGCGGCATTCGCAGGTCGGGGTGGATCAGCCAGCCCCGTTGTTTGCCTCCCGCGAGGTCGAGCGTGGCGTTCGATCGACGCAGGCGAATGGCAAGAGCCGCGGTGCGCGCCAGCCGATAGGCCGATCGCGCGGGTGCTGAGACCGTCAGCTCGGGAAGGGGCCGCACTGTGAGTGGAAGGCTGTCAAGTGAGTGACTGCTGAAGAGAAACGTACCGTCGGACGCCAGAACGCGCCGCACTTCTCTTAGGATGAGTTGGCGGTCGTTGTGATCGACATAATCAATCCCGTTGAAGCTAAAGAGGACAAAGTCGAATGTCTCGTCCGGATAGTCCGCGAGGTCACGCGCGTCACCGACGGATAAGCGACAATTCTCGTCCTCGCCTGCGAGCTCTCGCGCCAGCGCCACCATCGGTTCGGCGTAATCGATACCAACGTAGCTGCCGGCAATTGCGCCGAACGTAAACGTCGTGCGACCTCCCCCGATGCCGAGATCGAGCATGCGAATGGTCGGCCATCGGTGCCGAAAGCGACGAAGTATCTCCCGCTCGACTCGTTGAAGGGTGACGTCCTGAGCGTAGGTTTCCGGCCTGCGCGCGTATGCGGCCTGGTTCTCGGCCCCGATCGTCATCGTGCTCGCGCATCCCTAAGTTTCCGGTGGCGGTCAGTCGCCTGCTGCTCGGGTGGGTATAGGAGTACTCGGAGCATCTTGCTCAGGACGCGGCGGCCGGCCGCGGTCGTGCTGAGCAGGCGCACCAGCTTGAGCGATGTAGCCCGGAGCCCGTCGGGCGCCGCAACGACCGTCTCGACCCCGCCGTGTGACGTGGCATAGCGGAACTTGTAACGCTCGCCGCCGCGCAGCAGCCGGTACTCGGTCATGCCGTCCTCGAAAGCGGCACGGATCGTGTGTTCGAGGAGGCCGGCTCCAACCGCGAGACGCTCCCACGCCGGATCGCGTCCCGATTGGTAGAAGTACTCCACCTGGGCAAATCGGAATCCGTACCAGGCGGCAACTGCTGCGCCGCCCACCTCGGCGAGCCAGAGCCTCAACCAGCCGCGCTCGAGCGCCCGGGCGGCGAACTCGCGATGAAAAGCCGCCTGCCGGCCGCTGAAGGCATCCGTTGTGCCTTTCCAGCGCGCACGATGGAGAGCGAGAAGCGAGTCGAAGTCTGAGGCGAGCTCTCGGTGGCCGGCGGTCAGGCGGAAGCGGACCTCGTGGCCTTGCGCCAGACGGCGCGCTCGCCGCCGCACCTGCTGGCGGAAATTCGCGCTGTGGGCAGCTAAGTACTCCTCCCAGGACCCAAACCGGCTCAGCGAGATCATTGGACTCGGCTCAGCGTGAATCCGGCTGCCACCGATCGCGTCGGCCGCGTCGAGGTTAGCGGGTAGTCGCTCGGCAAAGCAGAGTGCGTTCGAGCGCGAGGCCGCCCACAACGCGGACAGCTCTCTCGGGTGCCCCGGCTCACAGACGGCGCCAAGCTGATCGGCAGCACCGGTGCCGATGAAGCGGACCAACGGGACGCCGTACCGACGTTCGCTGTACATAGGGAGTATCGCTACGACTCTGCCGGTTTGATCTCTGGCCGCCATCAGACGAAGTGACCGCCCGGCGCCAAAATGGCGCCACCAAGCGCTCGCCCACTCGTAGGTCGAGAAGACGTTGGAATGACGTCGGTCCAGGGAAACCCAATCGCCCGCGGCTTCCTCGATCGTCGCGAAGGTCCGCACGCCTGGTGCCTGCTCCCTCGACCGGGATTCGGCCGGCGGAAGATCAGCTTCGCCACCGCTAAGCTCGATAGCACGCATCCGCGGCGCTGTATTCAGCCTTTTCCGCCTCAGAAGCGGGTCTCACAGCATTGCCGGAGGCTTTCAGGACCAGCTCATCGCGAACGCCAATCAGGCGCCCATGGTGGTGACGTACGGCAGCAGCGACCCACGGTTCGATCCTCAGTCCGCACACCTCCGTAAACGTCAGCGCCACCTGGTTCTTTACGATGGCCCGGCTAGCGGTGCAGCGATCGTCATCTCCAATCCACCGCGCGCCGCGCTTTCTGATGCAAAGAAGTTGGACGCCGTGCGTTTACCCGGCGCCCGCTGATTCGTTGTAATCGCGGGACGCCTTGGCTCGCGTTTGCCAGCCGAGCGTCATCTGCCAACCGGTGCGTCCTCTGCCAACGCCGGCGGAGAAGGAGCGAACCATTCAGGTCTTGGTCACAGGAGGAGGCGGCTTCATCGGATCGCACTTGGTCGTGCGTCTCGCTGAACTCGGCCACGACGTCCGCATCCTTGACAACTTCGCCACTGGCCGGCGTTCCAACGTTCTGGCGATCGCAGATGAGACCGAGCTCATCGAGGGGGACATTCAGAGCTACGAGCGCGTTCACAACGCCGTCCGCGGCTGTGAGGTCGTCTTTCACGAGGCGGCGCTTCCGTCGGTACCTCGCTCGGTTCAGGACCCGCTGACCAGCAATGCCACCAACGTGATCGGGACCTTGAACGTCCTCTTGGCAGCGCGGGACGTGGGGGTACGTCGCGTCGTGTTCGCGTCCTCGTCTTCCGTTTATGGCGCTGACCCAACACTGCCCAAGTCGGAGGACCTCGCGACCATGCCGATGTCGCCATACGCTGTTGCCAAAATGGCGTGCGAAGGATACTGCCGCAGCTTCGGGGTCGTTTACGGGCTGGAGACGGTGTCCCTGCGCTACTTCAACGTATTCGGCCCGCGCCAGGATCCACGCTCGCAGTACGCCGCGGTGATCCCCAACTTCATCTCGGCGCTGCTGCACGGCAGGCGACCGACCATCTTCGGCGACGGCGAACAGTCGCGCGATTTCACCTTTATCGAGAACGTGATCGACGCGAACCTGCTGGCGATGGAAGCCCCGTCGTGCGCCGGCAAAGCGTATAACGTGGCATGCGGCGAGCGGTTCACGCTGAATCACCTCTGTCGTGAGCTCTGCGAGCTCATCGGCATAGAACTCGAGCCGCTGTATGACGCCGCACGGGCGGGGGACGTCCGACACTCGCTGGCCGACATCAGCCTGGCGCGCCGTGACTTAGGGTACGAACCGAGGATCAAGTTTCGCGAAGGATTGGAGCGGACGATCGCCTACTTCGAAGAAGAGGCGGCCTCATCCCTCCAGCTCGCCGAGCGCAGCGCCTAGCAATGCGTCGTGTCTGTCTCGTCGGCGCCGGCAACGTCTCGGAGATCCACGCTGAAGCCCTGGCCAGCGTGCCTACCGCTGAAGCGGTGGCCGTTTGCGACCCTGACCGCGATCGGGCACATGCGCTATCCCGCAGGTATGGGTTGTCCGCGACATTTCGCTCGCTCCACGAGGCGATCGCAAGCGGAACGTTCGACTCGGCTCATGTTCTGGTGCCGCCGAACCTGCACGCGTCCGTGGCCGAGGAGCTGCTGGCCGCGGGAATCGGCGTCTTTCTCGAGAAGCCGATGGCGATATCGACCGATGCTTGTCTCGCGCTGATCGCCCAGGCGCAGCGGCACGACGCGCGGCTCGGGGTGAACCACAACGCCACGTTCTATCCAGCCTACCTGGAGCTCAGGCGCCGGCTGCTGGAGCGGACGTATGGTCCGCTTCAGCATCTGATCGTCGTTTGGAACGTGGGCCGGGCGTCGCTTCCCCGGCCGGACCATTTCATGTTGCAACGGCCGCAGAACTTGGCATTTGAGACCGCGGTGCACCCGTTTTCGCAGGTTTACGATCTTGCGGGCCCTCTTCTCTCGATCGAGAGCGCCTTTTCCGGGGAGAACGAGGTCGCTCCTGGACAGTCGTTCTACGACACGTGGATGATGTCCATGATCTGTGAGCGAGCAACCGCCCAGATGTGTGTCTCTTATGCCGGCTCGTACCGCTTGTGGCAGCTCGTCGCGATCTGTGAGGACGGGATCCTGACCGTCGAGGTCGAACGCAACCGGCTCGCCGCTCTGGACAGGACCCGATGGGGGCGGTACTACGAGCCATTGCATCCGGCGATCCACCTGGGCGCGCAGGAGGCCGAACGGGCTGTCGAGAATGTCTATCGCGAGGTGGCAGGCACGCTCCGCCGGACTCACCACACGCCCTACTTCATGAGCATGCGGGAGAGCGTTGCGGCGTTCTATCGTGAGCCTGTGGCAGGCCAGCCCACGGTCGATGGTGATTTTGGCCGGGGCGTGGTGGCGATGTGTGAAGCCGCCAGCGAAAAGGTCTCCGCCGACGTCCCAGCAAGCCTCAGACGCAGGCGAGCCCGACGACGACTCTCGAACTGTGACGTTCTCATCACAGGAGGAACAGGTTTCATCGGCAAGACCGTCGTCGAGCAGGTGCTCTTAGCCGGCGCGACAGTACGCGTGATGGCACGAAGCATCGGCGGGCTTCCGGACCTGTTCTATGACAACGCTCTCCAACTTATTCAGGGAGACGTCTCTGACCCGGATGCCGTGTCAGCGGCGGTTCGAGGAGCACGCACCGTGGCCCACCTTGCGACCGGCGATCTCTCCAGCTTCGAGACGGCGGAGACTTCGATCGTCGGCGCCACCGACCACATCGCGCGGGCATGCTTGATGGAGGACGTTCAGCGCCTCGTCTTCACGGGCACGATCGCCTCGCTTTACCTCGGCGACCCGCGCGAAGTCATCACCGGTGAGACGGCGACGGATCCGGACATTCAAGCGCTAGGTCCATACGCAGGTGGAAAAGCTCGTAGCGAAGCCCTCCTTCGCGGCTATTTCGATGAGCACGCGCTGCCGATCTGCATCCTCAGGCCAGGCGTAGTCCTCGGGGCAGGAGGTACGCCATTCCATTCCGGCTTTGGCATCTGGCGAGGAGAGGTTCATTGCGTCGGCTGGAACCAAGGGAAGAATCCGCTGCCGCTCGTCCTGTCGTCAGACGTGGCCAGCGCGATTGTTGCGGCGCTCTCGCACCAGGCCGCAACCGGCAACAGCTACAACCTGGTTGGGGACGTACGCTTATGCGCACGGGAGTGCGTCGACGAGCTGAGCCTGGCATTCGGGCGGCCGCTCGTGTTTCATGGGATGCATCCGGCGCAGCATCACAGCCTCCAGGTTTGCAAGTGGCTCGCAAGGAGCGCTCTCCGACGCCGCCTGGCGCCGCCGCCGAGCTATCGTGCGATCAAGTCGATGGGATACGCCGCACAGTTCGACTGTTCTGACGCCAAAGCGGATTTCGGGTGGACTCCGGTGGCCGACCGGACCGCGTTCATCGATCAGGCTCTACGAGTACATGCGGCGCGGTCTCAGCCACGGGCTGAGGTTCGCGCGAGGGCGTCAGCGCGACACGCTTGAACACATACTCGTTGCAGCCGAGCGACCCACCCTTGGTGACCAGCCGCACCAGCACAAAGCCTCGCCGCTTGTAGAAGTCGAAGATCCGTTCCGGAGCCGCAACCTCAAAAGGGTATCCACCCACCCAGTCCAGTACGTCGTGCCAGTGGCTCATGCCGCGTCCCTGGCGCGAGTAAGCGACTCGCCGGCGCCAATACCGCTGCGGCTGCAGCCTGAGCAAGCTGCCGAGGATTGCCTTGGCTTCAAACGGCAGATACACAAGCGCGGCGTAGAGAGGCTGCAGCGAGGCCGGCAACGTCACACACAGCCGCTTGGCGTGCCACCAGACGCGGCTCCTCCATCCTTGATCGTTATATATCGCGATGAATAGCAAGCCACCCGGGGCCACCAAGCGCCCCGCGCTTTCCAGTGCGCGCTCCATATCTCCTGTGTGATGGAGCACGCCCCAGGAATAGACGACGTCCCATTGTCCCAGCCGCTCGACGTACTCCACATCGAGTATCGAGCCCCGTTCCACTGTCCATTGCTCAGCGGCAGGGGCGTACGTGCGTCGCAAAGCGCGAGTCGCGCCCACGCTCTCCGGATCGAAGTCGAACGAGTGAACGCGCGCCGCCCCCAGGCGACCCGCAGCCAGCGAGAACAGGCCGCTTCCTGACCCGACGTCGAGGAATGTCATGCCTGAGAGATCATCTCTCTCGAGCATCTCCCGAAGCGAGCTCTCCGCCTCACGAATCCGCTCGTCGTCCACCTCAGAAACGAAACTTGCCCAGTTCCTTCCGAACGCGAAACGCCGGATGTCGCTGATCTCGTCTGTCCCCACGCCTGCAGTTTAGGCAGGCGTACGGCCGGGGCAGCGGCTGGCGTCGGCCTCCACGAGGCCTCTCAGCGTGCGTCGAGGATCCGATTCTCAGACCGTCCCCGTACATTACCTGCGGTCGGGCGATGTTCGGGCCAAACCGGACATACGATGACCCGCGATGGGGGCAAAGGCCAGCGCTCGGAAGGCTCCTGTTGGAGCATCCTTCCTGATCGGGATCACCGCTTTCTGGTGTTTGCACGTTCGACTCTTCCACGCACAGCAGCACGGATTGTGGCGGCGTTGCCGACGCCCCCTAGCCATCCTCGCTATTTCGGTGGCCGCGCTCGCGCCGGCGGCCGCGGGGCCGGGTCGGGCCGTCGCGATTGGCCCAGCCTCGTTCCCAAATACCGATATCGGCATCCATCTTGGCCTAGCCTTCGACTACCGGACGCAGGACACGATTGGAGTGACCAGCAACGTCGATTACATCTGGGGAGGGTATTTCACCGACTGGGACTTCGGCTTCTATCCGCCGGTACCGCACACCGATGGGTATGTGCCCTTCGACACAGACGCTTATCCCCAGTACGTTCCGGGTCATAGCTTGGCGTGGTATCAGGCCAATCACCCTGATTGGGTCGTTTATCAGTGTGATGGCAAGACTCCGGCCTATTACGGCTCCGAGTCGAACGTGCCGCTGGATTTCAGCAATCCTCAGGTGCAAGCATACGAGTTCCAGGAGGCCGCCCAGCTGCTGCAGCAGGGTGCCTCAGGGATCGGCTTTGACGACTTCACGTTCACCAACTATGAGAATCGCTGCGGCGTATATACGAATGGCGCGTGGACGACGCTGGGCTACCCCGGCCTGAATCAGGACAATGCCAAGCTTGACGGCGACATGATGGATTGGCTGCGAAACATGCGCGGGATGCTCACGCGAACGTTTCCTGGGAGGTCGTTGACCGTCAATATGACGCCGTCGCTGTCGGGCCTGGGGAACGTCGAGCAGGCGGCGCAGTACGTTGACATGGTGTTCGATGAGGCCGGTTTCACGGATTGGGGACAGGGAAACATGTCCTACAGCGACTGGCGGACCGAGATCGAATTCTTTGACTACCTGAACAGTCAGGGCAAGGCGTTCTTCGTCAACGCAATCGCGCCTGCGCCAGACGATGCGGATGTGACCCGCGGGCAACTGAACTGGGCGGTGGCGAACTACCTCCTGGTGAAAGGCTCGAACTCCTACACCTATGTATACGCTCGTGGGGGGGACGGCGGCGGGTCGGGCTACGGGACGTTCTACGACCGACCCGAATACCACGCCTCGATCGGCGCGCCGAGCTCGGGGATGTA
>Ga0213876_10002613_pt1 | contig 10520 bp, 5 predicted proteins | sample BarmaccomBMRX_R9_FD_160113 | JGI IMG/M metagenome (GOLD analysis project Ga0213876, IMG submission 160113) | Root-associated microbial communities from Barbacenia macrantha in rupestrian grasslands, the National Park of Serra do Cipo, Brazil - RX_R9 | ecosystem: Host-associated > Plants > Roots...
CCGCCGATGCCGAGTCGGCGCCGGACTGAGGCCTGGAATCGAACTTGTCGGGTCCACGCCGTCTCCATCCAACATTGTCTTACCGCTGTCTGCTACGCTCTGGACCTCGGCCGGCGTGGCCATGCAGGCGCCGTACCTAAGCTCGGCCCTTGGCTAACGCAATGAGTCGTTTATCGCTGCAAGAGCCGCTGGGCCGGGAATAAGTTCCGCGTCGCCCAGCTGGTTCAGCGGCTTTTGAACAGTGCCCAGATGGTCATGCAGGTCCTTGGCGTCCGGGTCGACGTAGAGCAGTCCCGTCACCACCTCACCACGGGCCTGATGCAGCTGCAGATGGCCCATGGCCGAGATCCGATCGGTGGGATCGTATTCGGCGGAGAGCTTGCGGAGCTTCAGGATCGACCCGTCGTGCTGGCGGACGATCTCCACCTCGCCGGGGGCGTAATCGACGGTGATCTCCTCGCGCGGCTCGATGAAATCGAGGCGGTTGAGGGCGGCGTTGTGCTCGCGCACATAGTCGAAGCTCTTGGTCGAGCCCACGTGGTTGTTGAACTGGACGCAGGGGCTGATCACGTCGATGAAGGCCGCGCCCTTGTGGCTGATGGCGGCCTTGATGAGGGGCGTAAGCTGATCCTTGTCGCCTGAGAAGCTGCGGGCGACGAAGCTCGCGCCGAGCTGGAGGGCGAGGCCGACGAGGTCGATCGCCTGGTCGTGATTCACCACCCCGCGCTTGGACTTGGAGCCCGGGTCCGAGGTGGCCGAGAACTGACCCTTGGTGAGGCCGTAGACTCCGTTGTTCTCGACGATGTAGGTCATGTTGACCCCCCGCCGGACCGAGTGGGCGAACTGGCCAAGGCCGATGGATGCGGAGTCGCCATCCCCGGACACCCCGAGGTAGATCAGCTCGCGGTTGGCGAGGCTGGCGCCGGTGAGCACCGAGGGCATGCGCCCGTGGACGGCGTTGAAGCCGTGCGAGTTGCCGAGGAAGTAGTCGGGGGTCTTCGAGGAGCAGCCGATCCCCGAGAGCTTGGCCAGCCGATGCGGGGGCAGGTCGAGCTCGTAAGCGGCCTGGATGATCGCCGCGGAGATCGAATCGTGGCCGCAGCCGGCGCAGAGGGTGGAAACCTTGCCCTCGTAGTCGCGACGGGTGAAGCCGAGCGCGTTGGGCGCCAGCAGCGGGTGATGGAGACGCGGCTTGGTGATGTAGGTCATTCGGCAACCTGGGGAACCGGGGAGCGGGTCAGGCCGCGCATCCGCCGGGAAATTTCGTCGGTGATGAAACGTCCGGTGATCGGCGAACCGTCGTAGCCGAGGACGGGGACGAGCTTGGCCGGATCGACCTCGCCTTCCACCATGATGAGGGTGCGAAGCTGGGCGTCGCGGTTCTGCTCGACCACGAACACCGTCTCGTGCGCCTCGATGAAATCCATCACCGCGTCGCTGAACGGGAAGCCGCGGACCCTGAGGGCGTCCAGGTGCACGCCTTGCTGTTCGAGGGTGTGGAGCGACTCGTGCATCGCCGGTGTGGTCGAGCCGTAGTAGATCACCCCGTGCGGCGTGCGGCGCTTCGCGGGCCGGGAGACGGGGGCCGGGATCAACGACTTGGCGGTCTCGAACTTCCTCAGCAGCCGCTGCATGTTGGCGACGTAGACCGGCCCCTCCTCGCTGTAGCGCGCGTAGGGATCGCGCGAGGTGCCGCGGGTGAAGTAGGCGCCGCGCGAAGGGTGAACGCCCGGCAGGGTGCGGTAGGCGACGCCGTCGCCGTCCACGTCGAGGTAGCGCCCGAAATCCTTGCCGGCCTCCAGCTCCTCGTAGGTCATCACCTTGCCGCGGTCGAGCCGGCGGCCCTCGTCCCAGGTCAGCGGCCGGCACAGCCATTCGTTCATGCCGATGTCGAGGTCGAGCATGACGAAGACGGTGGTCTGCAGCCGGTCGGCGAGGTCGAAGGCGAGCGCCCCGAACTCGAAGCACTCGGCCGGATCCTCCGGCAGCAGCAGGGGATGCTTGGTGTCTCCGTGCGAGGCGTAGGCGGCCAGCAGGATGTCCGACTGCTGGGTTCGGGTCGGCATGCCGGTGGAGGGGCCGCCCCGCTGCACGTCGAAGATCACCGCGGGGATCTCGGCGAAGTAGGAAAGCCCCACGAACTCCTGCATGAGCGAGATCCCCGGCCCGGAGGTGCAGGTGAAGGCCCGCGCGCCGTTCCAGCCCGCCCCGACCACGATGCCGATCGAGGCGATCTCGTCCTCGGCCTGGACGATGGCGTGGCGCGCCTCGCCCGTCTCGGGGTCGATGCGGTGCTCCTGGCAATGGGCGGTGAAGGCCTCGGCGAGCGAGGTGGAAGGGGTGATCGGGTACCAGGCGCAGACGGTGGCCCCGCCATACATGGCGCCGAGGGCCGCGGCCGAGTTCCCCTCGATATAGATCCGATCGCCCACCGCCTGGGAACGCCGCATCTTGAGGCCGATGGGCTTGAGCATCTCCGCCGCCGCTTCCCGGCCCATCCTGAGCGCGTCGAAGTTCGGCTGGACCAGCTTCGGCTTGGAGGCGAACTCTTCGCGAATCAGGGTCTCGAGCACCTCCTGCTCGATGCCGATCAGGTGCGCCAGCGCGCCGACGTAGATGATGTTCTTGAAGAGCTGGCGTTGGCGGGCGTCGCTGTAGGCGGCGTTGCAGATCGCGGTCAGCGGCAGGCCCAGCACCTGGATGTCGCTGCGGAAGCGGGTGGCCGGCAGGGGCTTGGTGGAGTCGTAGAAGAGATAGCCGCCGGGCTCGATGGAGGCCACGTCCTGGTCCCAGGTCTGGGGGTTCATGGCGACCATGAGGTCGACCCCGCCCCGTCTCCCCAGCCAGCCGGCCTCGCTCACCCGGACCTCGTACCAGGTGGGCAACCCTTGGATGTTGGACGGGAAGATGTTGCGGGCGGCCACCGGCACGCCCATCCGCAGGATCGACTTGGCGAACATGCCGTTGGCGCTCGCCGAGCCGGACCCGTTGACGTTGGCGAACTTCACGACGAAGTCGTTGACGGCGCTGATCGGGGTCATTCTGCGGCCATCTTACGCGAGGCGCAGATGTCCTCGACCTGGGTCACCGAAAGCAGGAACTTCTGCATATCCCAGGCGCCGGTCGGGCACCGCTCGGCGCAGAGCCCGCAGTGCAGGCAGACGTCCTCGTCCTTCACCATCACCCGACCGGTGGGAAGTTCGGTCGACACGTAGAGGTCCTGGGTCAGGTTGCGCGCCGGGACCTTGAGCCGCTCGCGCAGCTCCGCCTCCTCGCCGTCCGACGTGAACGTGATGCAGTCCACCGGACAGATGTCGACGCAGGCGTCGCACTCGATGCACAGGGGCGTCGAGAACACCGTCTGGACATCGCAGTTGAGACAGCGCTGGGCCTCCTGAAAGGCGAGCTTGACGTCGAAACCCAGCTCGACCTCCAGCTTCACGTTGCTGAGCGCCTCGGCCTTGTCGCGCAGCGGCACCCGGCGGCGGGCGTCGTTGGAGATGTCGTTGTCGTAGCTCCACTCGTGAATGCCCATCTTCTGGGAGGCGAGGGTCACGCCGGGGGGCGGACGGTCGTCGACGTCCTCGCCAGAGAGCAGCTTGTGGATGGAGATCGCCGCCTGGTGCGCGTGCGCCACCGCCCAGATGATGTTCTTCGGCCCGAAAGCCGAATCGCCGCCGAAGAAGACCTTCGGATGGGTCGAGCCCATGGTGATCTCGTTCACCACCGGCATGTCCCACTTGTCGAACTCGAGGCCGATATCCCGCTCGATCCAGGGAAAGGCGTTCTCCTGGCCGACGGCCACCAGCACGTCGTCGCATTCGAAATGCTGGTCGGGCTCGCCGGTGGGCACCAGGTCGCGGCGGCCCTTGGCGTCGTAGACCGCATGCACCTTCTCGAAGGTGACGCCGGTCAGGCGGCCGTTCTCGTGGGTGAATTCCTTCGGCACCAGGTAGTTGAGGATCGGGATGTCCTCGTGCATCGCGTCCTCCTTCTCCCAGGGGGACGCCTTCATCTCCTCGAAGCCGGAGCGCACGATCACCTTGACGTCGTCGCCGCCGAGCCGGCGCGAGGTGCGGCAGCAGTCCATCGCCGTGTTGCCGCCGCCCAGCACGATCACCCGCCTGCCGATCTTGTCGGTGTGGCCGAAAGAGACCGAAGAGAGCCAGTCGATGCCGATATGGATGTGGGCGGCGGCCTCCTGGCGGCCGGGAATGCTGAGCTCGCGCCCGCGCGGGGCGCCCGAGCCGACGAAGACGGCGTCATAGCCCTCGTCCAGCAGGGCCTTCAGGCTGTCCACCCGCTCGCCCTGGCGCAGGGTCATGCCGAGGTCGGTAATATATCCTACCTCTTCGTCGATGATCGACTCGGGCAGACGGAAGCGCGGGATCTGGCTGCGGATCATGCCGCCCGGCTTGGGGTCCTGGTCGATGATGGTGATGTCATAGCCGAACGGGGCCAAGTCCCGCGCCACCGCCAGGGACGCCGGGCCGCAGCCCACCATCACCACCCGCTTGCCGTTCTTGATCCGGGCCGGCCTAGGCAGGCGCCCGCGAATGTCGTCCTTGTTGTCGGCGGCCACCCGCTTCAGGCGGCAGATCGCCACTGGCTGGTCCTCGACCCGGCCGCGGCGGCAGGCCGGCTCGCACGGCCGGTCGCAGGTCCTCCCGAGGATCCCCGGGAAGACGTTGGACTTCCAGTTGATCATGTAGGCGTCCGAGTAGCGCCCCTCGGCGATCAGCCTGATGTACTCCGGCACCGGCGTGTGGGCCGGGCACGCCCACTGGCAGTCAACGACCTTGTGAAAGTAGTCCGGCGCCTCGGTGTTGGTGGGCTCCAATCCGAAAATCCTTTCCTGAACGCCCCTCCGTTACCTTTCCAAAGGGGGCTGCGCCACGACTGTCCGCTCTCGCGGACCCCCCGGCCACGGACGCTTACGCGAATTTGTAGGGCGATTGCCACCCCAATTCCAGCCTTTATGGCCCCCGAGGGAAGCCGAAGACTGGCTTTTTGGAGGTTCGCGGCCGGGCCGCGCAGATCATGCCGAAGGGGCGGCCCGCCCCGCCAGTGACCCAGACCGGTCCCCTCCAGCCGGCGTTCCTTGTTGCGGGGAAGAAGTCTGCTGCAATCTTACCGTTGAATTGGAACTCCAAGGTATAGTCGCCGTTGGGACCACGGCCGCTTCGGTCGTTCCACCGCGTCGATCGATATCCTTTCGGAGATCGGATGAGCCAAAGCCTGGAGCGGGGCCAAGCGCCCCGTCCTCGAAAAGCCCTCTGGCGCAACGCGCTCCTGATCGTTTTGGTCTTCCTCGCGGCGGCGGCCTTGGCCCTGGCGCTCAGCCGCTGCGCGGCGGGTCCGGGCGGCTCGGCGGCGACGCGCGCCGGGCGGCGTCCCTCGGTGACGGTGGGGGTCGCCAAGGCCTCCGTCGGCGAGGTGCCCATCACCCTCAACGAGCTGGGAACCGTGACGCCGGCGGCGACGGTGCAGGTGAACGCCCAGGTCAGCGGGCCGCTGACCCAAGTCGTCTTCAAGGAAGGCGATCTGGTCCGGCGCGGCCAGCTTCTGGCCCAGATCGACCCCCGCCCGTTCAAGGTTGCGGTCGACCAGGCCAAGGGCCAACTGGCGCGCGACGAGGCGACCCTGGCCGGCGCCCGGCGCGACCTGGCGCGCTACCAGGCCCTGCTGGCCCAGAACTCGATCGCCAGGCAGACGGTCGAGGACCAGGCCGCGACGGTCAAGCAAGACGAAGGGACGGTGGCCGCAGACCGGGCGGCGGTCGCCAGCGCCGAGCTCAACCTCGCCTACACCCGGATCGTGGCGCCCGTCGCCGGGCGCGTGGGCCTGCGCCAGGTCGACGTCGGCAATCTCATCACCGCCAACTCCGCAACGCCGATCGTCGTGGTCACCGAGGTCGAGCCGATCGACGTGGTCTTCGCGGTCCCCGAAGACGGCATCTCCGCCATCGCCGCCCACCCGGGCTACGGCGTCAATCTGCCGGTCACCGCTTACGATCGCGGCGGCGGCGCGGTGCTGGCGCAGGGAACGCTCATCGCCCTCGACAACCTCGTCGACACCACCACCGGCACGGTCAAGGCCAAGGCCCGGTTCGCCAACGCCAACGGAGCGCTGTTCCCCAACCAGTTCGTCAACGTCACGATCCTCGTCGACACCCTGAAGAACCAGGTGATCGCGCCCACCACGGCCGTGCGCCACGGGCCCCAGGGGGACTACGTCTATGTGTTGCAGGCGGACCGGACGGTTAAAATGACGCCCGTGAAGGTGGGGCCCGGAACCGGCGAGACGACCTCGATCGTCTCGGGCCTCGCCGCCGGCCAGACGGTGATCACCGAGGGGGGCGACCGCCTGCGCGACGGCGCCCAGGTGACCCTGCCTGGACAGGCGCCCGCCCAGGGCGGTCCCGGCGACGGCGGCCGTCGTCGTCACGGGGGCGGCCGCTGGCGCGGCGGCCAAGGCGGCGGGGGCGGGAGTGGCGGCGGGGGCGGCGGGTGAGCGTCCGGGCGCCATGAGCCCCTCGCGCCCCTTCATCCAGCGTCCGGTGGCGACCTCGTTGTTGATGGCCGCCCTGCTGCTGGCCGGCCTGGTGGCGTTCCGGTTCCTGTCGCTCTCGGCCCTGCCGGAAGTCGATTACCCGACCATCCAGGTCCAGACCTCCTACCCCGGCGCCAGCCCCGAGGTGATGGCGCGGACGGTGACCGCCCCGCTCGAGCGCCAGTTCGGCCAAATGACCGATCTCAACCGCATGGCCTCGGTGAGCTCGGGCGGCGCTTCGGTCATCACCCTTCAGTTCAACCTGGACTTGGGGCTCGACGTAGCCGAGCAGGAAGTGCAGGCGGCGATCAACGCGGCGGGCAATCTGCTCCCCGCCGACCTGCCGGCCCCGCCGATCTACGCCAAGGTCAATCCGGCCGACGCCCCGGTACTCACCCTCGCGCTCACGTCCGATTCGATCCCCCTCACCCAGGTCCAGGACCTCGCGGACCAGCAGCTGGCCCAGAAGATCTCGCAGCTGCCCGGCGTGGGGCTCGTCACCTTGAACGGCGGCCAGCGGCCGGCCGTGCGCATCCAGGTGAACACTCGCCAGCTCGCCGCCTATGGCCTGTCGCTGGAGACGCTCAGGACCGCCATCGGCGCGGCCAACGCCAACGGCGCCAAGGGCTCGTTCGACGGGCCCAGCCGGGCCTATTCGATCAACGCCAACGACCAGCTGGAGACCGCGTCCGACTATGCGGCCCAGATCATCGCCTACAAGAACGGCGGGGCGATCCGGCTGCGCGACGTGGCCAAGGTCGTCGAAGGCCCGGAGAACACCTGGCTCGGCGCCGCCTACGGGATCGCGGCCGCGCGCGGCTCGCAGCCCAAGGTCGGGCCGGCCATCGTCCTCGACATCCAGCGCCAGCCGGGCGCGAACGTGATCACCACCGTCGACCGCATCAAGCAGTCGCTGCCGCAGCTCACCGCCGGCCTGCCCCAGGGCCTCGACGTGCAGGTGGTGAGCGACCGCACCTCCAGCATCCGCGCCTCCGTCCACGACGTGGAGTTCGAGCTGATCCTGGCGGTCGCCCTGGTGGTGGCGGTGATCTTCGTCTTCCTGAGCAGCGTGCCGGCGACCTTCATCGCCGGGGTCGCCGCCCCGCTCTCCATCGTGGGGACCTTCGGGGTGATGTACCTGCTCGGCTACTCCCTCAACAACCTGACCTTGATGGCGTTGACCATCGCCACCGGCTTCGTGGTCGACGACGCCATCGTGATGATCGAGAACATCTCCCGGTACGTCGAGGCGGGCGAGCGGCCGCTACAGGCGGCGCTGAAAGGCGCCGAACAGATCGGCTTCACCATCATATCCCTGACCGTCTCGCTGATCGCGGTGCTGATCCCGCTGCTCTTCATGGGCGACGTGGTGGGGCGGCTGTTCCGCCAGTTCGCCGTCACCCTGGCCGTGACGATCGTGATCTCGGCGTTCGTCTCCCTGACCCTGACCCCCACCCTCTCCGCGCTCTGGCTGAAGCCGCCCAAGGGGGCAAGGCGCAGCCGTTTCTCCGAGGGCTCGCACGCTCTCTTCGAGGCCGTCATCGCCCGTTACGGCCGGGGTCTCGACTGGGTGCTGGACCGGCAGAGGGCGACCCTGATCGTCGCCCTGGGCGCGCTGGCGCTCACCGTGCTGCTCTACCTGATCATCCCGAAGGGGCTCTTCCCGACCCAGGACACTGGCCTCGTCCAGGGCGTGACCGTGGCCGGCCAGAACGTCTCCTATGCGCGGATCAACGCGCTTCAGGAGGCGGCAGCCACAGAGATCCTGAAGGACCCCGACGTCGCGAGCCTGACCAGCTACGTGGGCGTCGACGGAAACAACGACACCCTCAACACCGGACGGCTGCTGATCAACCTGAAGCCGCGCGGCCAGCGCAGCTCCGCCCAGGCCGACATCCTGCGGCGCCTGCAGCAGGCGGCCGCGCGGGTCCCGGGCGTCGCCCTCTACGTCCAGCCGATCCAGGACCTGACCATCGACGCCACGCCCAGCCGGACCCAGTACCAGTTCTCGCTGGAAGGGCCGGACACGGCCACCGTCACGACCTGGGCGGACAAGCTCGTGGCGCGGCTGGCGCGGGAACCGAAGCTGCGGAACGTTGCCTCCGACGTCCAGGGCCAGGGGCTGTCGGCGTTCGTGAGCATCGACCGCGACAGCGCCGCGAGGCTGGCGATCACCCCCTCCACCGTCGACGACGCCCTCTATGACGCCTTCGGCCAACGGATCATCTCCACCATCTTCACCCAGTCCAACCAGTATCGGGTGATCCTGGAAGCCGATCCGACGCAGCTGAACACCCCCCAGCGACTGGGCGAGCTCTACCTGAACGCCAGCGGCGCGCCGACGCCGCTCTCCTCGATCGCCACGATCGACCAGCGGACGGCGCCGCTGCAGATCGACCACGTGGCGCAGTTCCCGGCCGCCAACATCTCCTTTGACACCGCCCCCGGGGTCTCCCTCGGGGCGGCGGTGGACACGATCCGCAAGGCCGAAAAGCAGCTCCAGCTGCCGGCGGTGGTCAGCACCACCTTCCTCGGGGCCGCCAACGCCTACCAGGCCTCACTCAGCAATGAGCTTTGGCTGATCCTGGCGGCCATCGTGGTCGTCTACATCGTGCTGGGCGTGCTCTACGAGAGCTACGTCCACCCGATCACCATCCTGTCCACCCTCCCCTCGGCGGGGGTCGGCGCGCTGCTGGCGCTGATGATCTCCGGCCAGGATCTGGGCGTGATCGGGATCATCGGGATCATCCTTCTGATCGGGATCGTGAAGAAGAACGCGATCATGATGATCGACTTCGCTCTCGACGCCGAGCGCGACGAAGGCAAGAGCGCGCGCGAGGCGATCCGGCAGGCGGCGCTGCTGCGCTTTCGGCCGATCATCATGACCACCCTGGCCGCCCTCTTCGCGGCCCTGCCCTTGATGCTCGGCTGGGGCCAGGGGTCGGAGCTGCGCCATCCGCTGGGGATCGCCATCTTCGGCGGCCTGCTGGTCAGCCAGGCTCTGACCCTTTTCACGACGCCGGTGATCTATCTGCAGTTCGACCGGCTGGCGCGGCGCTTCGGCTCGCGGGCCGGCCGGCGGGGGGGCGCGTCAGATGCCGGCGTCCCGGAGGCGGGGCCCCATCCCGGTCCGGCCGAATGAACCTCTCGGCGCCCTTCGTCCGGCGCCCGATCGGCACGATCCTGCTCACGCTCGGCGTCGCCCTGGCGGGGATCGCGGCCTTCTTCAACCTGCCGGTCTCGCCGCTGCCCCAGGTGGACTACCCGACCATCTCGGTCCAGGCCCAGCTGCCCGGGGCGAGCCCCGAGACCATGGCCTCCAGCGTCGCCGCCCCCCTCGAGCGGCATCTGGGGATCATCGCCGACGTCAGCGAAATGACCTCCTCGAGCCGGCTCGGCTCGGCCAATATCACCCTGCAGTTCGGGCTCGACCGCGATATCGACGGGGCCGCGCGGGACGTCCAGGCGGCCATCAACGCGGCGCGGGTGGACCTTCCGGCCACGCTCAAGACCAATCCGACCTACCGCAAGGTGAACCCGGCCGACACCCCGATCATGGTGCTAGCCCTCACCTCCAGGACGCGGACGCCAGGACAGATCTACGCGGCCGCCGCCAACATCGTCCAGCAGCAGCTCTCCCAGGTGAAGGGGGTGGGGGACGTCGAGGTGGGCGGCGCCTCGCTGCCCGCGGTGCGCGTGGAGATGAACCCGCTGGCGCTGGCGAAGTACGGAATCGGCCTCGAGGACGTCCGCTCCGCCCTCGCCTCGGCCAACGCCAACCGCCCCAAGGGGGTGATCGACGACGGACGACAGCGGCTGCAGATCTACACCAACGACACCGGGCTCCAGGCCGCCGACTACGCGCCGCTGCTGGTGGCCTATCGCAACGGCGCGGCCGTCCGGCTTTCCGACGTCGCCGAGGTGGTCGACGGGGTGGAGGACGTCCGTAATCTCGGCCTCTATCTCAA